>Ga0172362_10000129_pt1 | contig 52208 bp, 48 predicted proteins | sample LakKivs1_kivu2a2_FD_114534 | JGI IMG/M metagenome (GOLD analysis project Ga0172362, IMG submission 114534) | Sediment microbial communities from Lake Kivu, Rwanda - Sediment s1_kivu2a2 | ecosystem: Environmental > Aquatic > Freshwater > Lake > Sediment | place: Rwanda: Western Province, Lake... | reverse complement strand
GGTTTGGCATTACGCTTATCCTGTAATAAGAGATCCGGATTAAAAATATCTTGAGAGAAATCATAGACATAAACACCATTTATATACCCGGTCATAACATCATAGCCTAAATAATATCTTTTAAGAGATTGATCATAAAAACCTGAAGTTACGCTATAACCATTTAAATTCTGTATCTCCATATCTGCAAAGTCATTATCACCATCCAATAAAATTGCATCGACGGTGAAGGTCACAGGAATCCTTGAGTCAGGTAAACAATATATCCAGGAATTTAAACCGGAATCTAATGGTGGTAAATAATCAAAATGATGAATAAAATACATATTATCGTAACCGAGATCTACATAATACGTATTCAAACATATATTAGAAAAGTTACAAATCCTGATTTCAGATTTACTACTACCGGTACATATAACAGACAGATAATACCTTTCACGGGCAGGATGAATAAAAATATCAATATACCCATGAGAATTGTCTGCCGATTGTGTATCAACAAATTCACGATTAGTAGCATTAAAATCAAGAAACCCGGATACTGAAGTACCAAATACCAAGGGACTGGTTGTGGCATCTATTCCATAATATATCCAGTACACATGATTGTTCCATTTATTGTATACTATTTTGGATTGAGTAAGATGTGTATAGGGTAGATCAATTTGAGTATTGAAAACCTCTTGATCAGTAGTTGTGTTAAAAATGATAAAATGTCCGTCATTAGTTGTACAATATATTTCATCATTTGTATTTGTATTGAGTGCCATTCTAACGCTTTTAAAATCAGGAAATATCAAGCGTTCTAAAGGAAAAGCACTACTATAATCCGAAATATACGTTTCATTCGTGATCTCATTTTGCTCATTCATTACTAATATTTTCCTATCCCCATAAATATAATATTTATTTTCTCCAGGAATATAGCAAAATTTAAGTGGAAGAGTTCCTTTAGTATAATCAGGTATCCAACTTTTGTGATAAAGAAAATCGGATTGTAAACTAAACGGGTTAATTCCTTTTGAACCATTATTCAAATTATAAACATGATAAATCTTTAATTGATAGTACGAGGAATCAAAATAAATTGTGTCCTGGCTAAAGCAACTGTAGCCAAACGACAGACATAAAATTAATGTGATCAAAGAAATGAAAAAATTTCTTGTTGATCTTTTTGTCAAATTCAGGTACGATAGTAAAATTTGAGTTTTCATAGCTTCAATAGATTTAATGATGAGTAATTCAGTTAGTTACCAAAATAAGGCAGTGGAAAGGGCATGATGAAAACATTGTAGTGATCTAATTAATTTCAATTACTTCTAGCAACATACCAATAAATATTATGGTATGATAAAAATGGATCGGGAGGGTTACATCTTATTTTTGGGGCGAACGAATGTACAACATTATTTATTAAAATGCAAATTTTTTATTTATTAAAAAAAATTAAAATTATAATATCTTTATCTGATTAAATACGATGTCATTCGCTAAATCAATTCAAGTATCCTTAAGGTTACAATTGGTGACATGTGTTTTAACCGAAATTTATATTATACCCGTATCGGCCGTCGGCGTTCGGCCACCGGCCATCGCGCAATCAATTGCCCCTCTTCCTCACCCCCACCCACTTGCAACTTTTAGCTTGCAGCTTGTAGCTTGAAGCTTGTAGCTTGCAGCTAATTCCGAAAATATCCTACATTTGTCTCTCCAAACCCATCACCACATGTTCTCCAACAGGGGCTCCAAGCCCACCAGGACCGGCTTTGGCGAGGGCGTGCTCGAGCTGGGCCGGCGTTATCCCAATGTCATCGGTCTCGGCGCCGACATTACGACCTCCGTCGGCATGAACTTCTTCGCCGATGCTTTCCCTGACCGTTTCATCTCGCTGGGTATCGCCGAGCAGAACTGTGTGGGAGTGGCGGCGGGGCTGGCCTTGGGCGGCAAGCTGCCTGTCTTCGCCACCTATGGGGTTTTCTCGGCATTGCGTGCCACCGACCAGATCCGCATCTCGCTGTGCTATAACAACCTTCACGTCATCATCGGTGGTGCCCATGCAGGTATCTCAGTCGGGCCTGACGGCGCCACACACCAGGCCCTGGAAGACATCGCCGTCATGCGCGTCCTGCCCAACATGACCGTCCTGTCGCCCTGCGACGCCACACAGGCACGCCTGGCTACCCTTGCAGCAGGGGAACAAGCCGCCGGCCCCGTCTATGTCCGCTTCGGCAGGGAAGCCGTGCCCGATTTCACATCAGAGGAGATGGGATTCAACATCGGCCGGGCACAGGTGCTGCATGATGGCGACGACATAACTATAATATCCACCGGCCATCTCACCTGGGAGGCGCTGCAGGCCTGCTATCTCTTAGAAAACGAGGGCATCCGTGCCCGCCTCATCAACATGCACACCGTCAAACCTATCGATGAGGAGATCATCATCAGCGCTGCAAAGGAAACCGGCGCCATCGTCACCGCCGAAGAGCACCAGATCATGGGAGGCCTGGGCGGCGCCGTGGCTGAGGTGGTGGTGAAAAATCACCCCGTGCCCATGGCGTTCATAGGGATGAAAGATCGTTTCGGGGAGTCAGGGAAGCCGGAAGAGCTGATGGTTAAATATGGATTAAAGGCAAAAGATGTCGTTATCACCGTCAAACGGCTTATCGATTCAAAGATCAAATGACTTTTTTGAATAGTGACACGAAGAAGACACGAAGCTTTCAGATCATTCCGTCCCCGCTATAAACACGCTCTCGGGATACTCAATCCCCACCAGGTACAACCCGCAGGCGGGCACGGACATCCCTGCCAGTGAACGGTCCTTCCCTTCGATGATCCTCCTGAAACTGTCGATATCAATTTTATGCCGTCCCAGTTCAATCATTGTCCCCACGATGGCCCGGACCATGTTTCGCAGAAAACGATCGGCAGTAATGGTGAAGATCAACAAGGCATCCTGTTCCTCCCAGAAAGCCTCCATGAGATGGCATTCGTGGTTCCCGGCATTGGAGTGAAGCTTGGAAAAAGAGGTGAAATCATCATACACCTGAAGCACCCGGCATCCTTCGTTCATCAGAGCCACATCGAGCTCCTTGAAATAATACCAGGCATAGTGGCGGCGGAAAGGATCCTTGTTGCGTGTAATAATATATTGATAGGTTCGTGACACGGCATCGAAGCGGGCATGAGCTTCGGGATTGACCGGGATGATACGGTCGATGGTGATATCCGGCGGCAGGTACCTGTTCAGATGATGAATGAGGTATTCGCGTGCCTGCTGTGACATTTTCTGAAGATCATAATGGGCATAAAACTCCTTTGCATGCACACCCGTGTCGGTACGTCCGGCGCCCGTCAGCCTGACGGCGGCGCCGGAGATGAGCGTCATGGCCTGCTCCAGCTCCCGCTGCACGGTATGGGCATTAATCTGGGACTGCCAGCCGTGATAGGCCGTGCCGTCAAACGCCAGCCTGATAAAATACCGGTTGTACACTATACTATGGGTTGTCAGGATAGATTACAGGTTGAGGCCGGTGGTCTTGCGCATGAACTGTATGCGCTCAAAGCTGCCCGTTTTCTCCCGGCCTTTCAGTATCTTTCCCCTGAACTGGGCAGGCGTGTCATAGTGGTGTTTGGTCATCCATGATTTCAGGTCGTTAAGCATGGTGCCTATGACCTCAGGGCCGTTTTTATACACTGTGGAGCATATCTGAGCCACGGCGGCGCCGGCCAGGATCACCTTCGCCACACCCGTATAATCATGGATGCCGGTGGAAGCGGCGAGGTCACACTTTACCTTGTTCGACAAGGCCCCTATCCAGCGCAAAGGAACGGTGATCTCGACAGGTGAACTTAAATAATTGTCAGTGACTACCGTCTCATCGTCGATGTTCAGGTCGGGCCTGAAAAAACGGTTGAACATCACCACGGCGTTAACGCCTTCATTATCTATCCTTCTCACCATCCTGGCGATGTTCGTGAAGCCAGTGCCGATCTTCACGGCGATGGGGATGGTGACAAACTTTTTCACTTCCCTGATGATCTCGATATAGGCATCTTCGATGGTGATGCTTTCGACGGTCTCGTCGAAGGGGACAATGGATATGTTCAGCTCCAGGCCGTCGGCGCCGGCATCCTGTATCTTCTTCGAGAAACCGGGCCATTCTTTCGCGGTGATACAGTTGACGCTGGCGATGATGGGTATCCTGGTCTCTTTCTTCGCCTCCCTGATCAGGGCAAGGTATTCATTCAAGCCATGCTCTTTCGAGATATCCTTGATGTGATCGGCGGCCCTGGGGTACCAGAAATACATCGGGTGATCCCCCAGCTTCTCTTCTATATCGGCGATGATCTGCTCCTCAAAGATCGATTTCAGGACAACGGCACCTGCTCCCTGCCTGGCGTAAATGCGGATGTTATCGGCTGAACTGGTGAGACGTGAACTGCTCATGACAATGGGACTGCCAAGCTTCAGACCCATGTAACTGACTGAAAGATCCATCATCTTTTTTGTCATAAAATTACCTTATTATTGGTTCATCTCTGTGAACGAGGGGGGATTTTTTATTTTACTTTTGATAAAATCCAGGGCTCTCGTGAGGTTTTTTTCGGCCATGGGTGTCAGGCCTTCCTTCAGCTCCCATTCATAGCCTTTGATATGAAGCATGAATGTCAGGGGATATTTATTGTACAGTTTCTGACAGAGGCTGAGAACGAATGATGCCGAAACGGAGTGCATGGAAAAGCTGGCATGGGCGTCGGAGGGATCGACTCTGGTCAGCAGGAAATCAGCGATATTTTCCGTGGAAGCATCGATAAATACGACAATATCCTTCTGAGCGATGGCATCGGCATCTTCGATGTTCAGTTGATAGCTGCTGTCGGTATCGATGCCCTTAAGGCCTTCCCTTTCGATCCATCTTTCGATCTGATAAATGAACTCATTGCCCAGACCATCATCCTGCCGGCCGGGATTCCCATAGCCAAACAGTAATATCCTGGGCGTTTTAACCTCTTCTTTATTTTTTCTTTTTGCCAATCAGTTGATGGTTATGGTCGTACAGGTCAAATTCCATCGGCATCCGGCCGATGGCGTGTGTGGCACAGCTCAGGCAGGGATCATAGGCCCTGACAGCCACCTCCACTGCATTCATCATGCCCTCGGTGATCTCCTTTTTCCCCGACATCATGTCGGTTGCAACATAATTAACGGTTCTGTTCATGGGTTCATTGTTGTTGGTGGTCGAAACTATCAGGTTGGCCATCTCTATCTGGTCGTTGTCGTTGATTCTGTAATGATGGAACAGTGTTCCGCGGGGTGCTTCGAGCAGGCCGACACCCTCTTTTTGTTTTGTTCCCGTCCTGATCAGCTCCTTGCCCTGGAGGTCGGGGTCATGGAGCAGATCCCGTATCACCTCCGCCGCATGCAGAGTCTCTATCAGCCGTGCCCAGTGGTAGTGCAGGCACATGTTATCGGGTTTGCCATTTGTATAGGCTTTGAACGTTTCAAACTCTTTCTGTGCCAATGGTGACGGGATGAAATCACAGGTGTTGAGGCGTGCCAGCGGCCCCACGCGGTACCAGCCGTCTTTCTCGCCCAGATGAGTAAGATAGGGGAACTTCATATAACTCCAACTCTTCACCTCCTCGGCGATGTAATTGTAATAATCCTGATAGTCGACATCGTTCAGTATCTTCTTACCGTCAGCGTCGACGGCCCTGAGAACACCGTGATAAAAATCCAGGGCGCCGTCCTTCCTCACAAGGCTCAGATGGTTGGAAGGGAACTTCGCAAAGTTATCGATGAAATCCCGGTTTGAACGGTGATAGGTCTTGAAGAATTCGACGGCGCCGAGGGCATAATCCACCATCTTGTCGGCATTCAGCGGATCAGGACCTTTCAGGAAAAAGTCCCTTTCCTCTATGCTGAGATTTTTGTTGATGCCACCTGGAATGGCGCCGGTGCCATGTATCTTCTTCCCTGATGTGACCCTGATGATCTCCTGTCCGAATTTACGCATCATGACGCCCTGTACGGCGAGTTCCTTATGTTTCAGGGCCACTCCTATGATGTTGCGGAAGGCAGGGTCGGCATCGATGCCGAAGAGCAGATCGGGTGAGGCGAGATGAAAGAAGTGGAGAGCGTGTGACTGGAACATCTGGCCGTAATGCATCAGCCGTCGCATCTTCTCGCCGGTGGCCGTGAGCCCCTCGCCGGTGCCGGCGCCGACGATGACATCCATGGCTTTGGCCGAGGCCAGGTGATGGCTCACAGGGCAGATGCCGCAAAGACGTTCGACAAGCAGCGGCGCCTCCCAGTAAGGCCGTCCCTGAATGAAACGCTCAAAGCCCCTGAACTCGACGATATGCAAACGCGTCTGCGACACATTACCCTGATGATCGAGATGTATGGTGACCTTGCCATGACCTTCCACACGTGTTAACGGTTCTATGGTGATTTTACGTGACATGGTTTCAACATTTTATTTAATCAAACTTGATGACTTCATAGGGCAGCTTCATCTCTTCGCCGGTGATCAGGGCGGTGAGGGCATTCCAGATAAGGTCGGCACGGGGAGGACAGCCCGGGAGAAAATAATCGATCTTCACGATGTCGTGACAGGGATAGACTTTGTTGAGCAGCAACGGCAGCTCACTGTCATTAGGCATGACCCTGTGCACATTTCCCCGCACGGTAGGGCCTTTCATATAGGCCTCCTCGAGACATTCGGCAATGCTTATGCCGTTGCGCAGGGCAGGCAGCCCACCCATGATGGCACACTCACCCACCGAAACAAGGATCTTGCAATGCTTCCTGAAGGCTTTCAGCACATGCACGTTATGGCTGTTGCAACAGCCACCCTCGATGAGACCGATATCGCATGTGCCGGTGATCTCCTTGATATCATCGATGGGTGACATGTTGAAGTCGACCAGGTCGATGAGCCGCAGTATCCGTTCATCGATATCCAGTAACGACATATGGCACCCGAAGCATCCTGCCAGCGAAGTGGTGGCAATAACCGGTTTACTCATGACTTAACCCTCCTGTTTTGTGTTGTATTCTCAATGTCGCTGCCTATGGGTATCGTGTCATAGGTACGTTTTCCGATGGGTACGCGGAAACCTTTCTCCCTGACCAGTATGGCACCGACGGGACACACATCCATGGCCTGTTGTGCCTGCTCGTCGGTGAGCTCATGAGCGAGCAGGGGATCGAGGTGGATACGGAGCTTGTGACCCCTGCGGTAAAAGGCGAACAGGCTTCTGCCCTTGTCGTCCCTGATGGCGCGTACACATCTTTTACACAAGATGCAACGGCTGTGATCCAGGATGAGCTTGGGATGGGTGGCATCGATCTCCTTGACGGGGAAGGTATAGGGAAACCGTGGCGCCATCATCGTAAAACGGTAGGCCAGGGCCTGAAGCATGCAGTTACCGCTTTTCTCACAGAAAGGACAAAAATGATTACCCTCCACAAATAAGGCTTCTATGATGACCTTCCTGAACTCATTGAGCTCCGGGGTATCGTTTTCGACCTCCATGCCGTCAAAGACCAGGGTGGTGCAGGCCGACATCGGCCTGTCGTTGACCTTCACCGTGCACATCCGGCATGAGGAACGTGGTGTGACCCCCGGGATGTTGCACAGCGAGGGTATATACACGCCGTTTTCACGGGCCGCCTCCAGGATGGTTTTACCCTTTTCGCACCCGTAAGTGACTCCATCGATCGTAAATGTCAGTTTTTCACTCATAACCGTTTATTTTCTTCACTTCCGTTACACATTAATTTCTTATGATTCCAGTTCCGCCAGGTTTACGATCCGGCCGACGACATCGGCCGACGCCTGAACGGCTGCTTTCATATCGAATTCGCTGACGTATTCAGTGTCCTTGAGCAGCTTTTCCTCATACAGCTTTCTGAAATTTCTAAGGCTGGTGGCCACGGGGTTTCCTGCCGTCTGTCCCAGACCGCAACGGCTCATCTTCAGCAGCTTGGACAGCAGCAGCAACTCTTCGACATCTTTTCTGACCCCATGGCCGTTGATGATCCTCAGCAGCGTCCTTCTCATGATCACCGGGAAGTTGCGGCATGTGGAGCAGGAGCCGCACGACTCGTCGATGAAGAAGCTAAGGAAATTCAGTACGACATCTTTAAGGATATCCCGTTGTTTGCCTATGATGATCATCGATCCGCCGGTAGCCAGATCGGCATAGCTCAGGTAATGGTCAAAATCAGCGGGGCCGATGAGCGTTCCCGAGGGTCCTCCCACCTGCACGGCCTGGCAGTCATCGGCACCGGCCATGCCCAGCAGGTCGGCGATACGCAAGCCCCACGGTACCTCGTAAATACCCGGGTATTTGCAGTCACCCGAGATGCTCAATAATTTTGTCCCTGACGAATCCTTTGTCCCGAACGACCTGAACCACTCGTTGCCGTGGTTGATGATTTTTACGACGGCACAGAGCGTCTCCACATTATTGACGACGGTAGGCTTGCCCAAATAGCCTTTTTCCACCGGGAAAGGAGGCCTGTCGCGCGGTTCGCCCCTCTTGCCTTCCGACGACTCGAGGAGAGCCGACTCTTCGCCGCAGACATAAGCACCACCACCCACTTGCAGCCGGATATCAAAGTCGAAACCTACCTTCCCCAGAATATTTTTCCCCAGCTGATTCGTATCCCTCAGTTCAAACAGAATGTTGTTGAGGTATTTCTCAAGATACATGTATTCATACCTCAGGTACAATATCCCGAGCCGGGCACCGGTGGCATAACCGGCTATGGTCATGCCCTCAAACAGAAGATAGGGATATTGTGTGAGGAGAACGCGGTCCTTGAAGGTCCCGGGCTCTCCCTCATCGGCATTGCAAAAGACATAACGTTGCTGTTCCTTAGCCATGCGGCAGAACTCCCATTTCAATCCGGTGGGAAAGCCGGCGCCACCACGTCCCCGGAGGTTTGAATCCTTCACTTCCTCTATCACTGCCTCCGGAGTAATCTGTATGATCTTCTTTAAAGCATCGCCGGCATGTGTTCCACCGGAAAGTATCGGACCGATCCGCCGTATGTTGTTATTAACCATGGCGCGTACCAGAATGGATCCATTGTGGCCTTCGCCATAGCATTCGGTGAACATATCGTGGACGGATTTGCCGTTGCGCATGTCCCTGACCAGTTCCCTGACCCTGTAAGGTGTCAGACGTGTGAAGACAACGTTGTTTATGAGAGCTGCAGGCTCCTGGTCGTTCATGCCGATATCCGATGTTTCGAATAACCCGATCAGGCCGTCGGGTGTGACGGAACCGAAGGTGCAACCGGTTTCTCTGATAAAAGCCGCCGCCACCTCCTCCATGCCCATCATCCTGGCAACCAGGCTGTTGTTCAGGTACACCGTGTACCTGCCGCGCGGCTCCCGCGATAAGAAATGATAAAACGAAACCGTCTGCTCAATGTCAACAGCCGACATACCCAGCTCCCCGGCCAGATAGTTAACGGCATCCTCGGAAATAAATCCGTACTCCGACTGGATATCGTTCAGGATATCCAACAGACGCGTCCGGTCTTTCTTGTATTTACTGACAATGCTCTGAACCGTCGAATTCATAAAAGCACCTTATTATGGTAAATAAACTAAAGGTTATATCAATATCTGATTATCATATAGTTGCATGACCATTGTTAATCAATTAACAGAACAAAAGTAGATTGTTTTTTGATCATTACAAAAGACAATTTTAATTTAGAATTATTATAAATTAGTGGTCGCATTGACCCCTTTTGAAAAGCTGGTAGCTGACATAAGTCTCATTTTATATTAGTTAATAAAAAAATTCCCTCTTTAAACTTCAACATTCTTTGCGTTCTCTGCGCCACCTCTGCGACCTCTGCGGTCAAAAGAAACATTAGTTTCACTAAGTCAACCCACTGAAAATTTCCTGTATCAGAAATGTATCCCCATGAAAATCATCCGGTATTTTATGTTAAATTTAAGCCATTCGACGGATATTCGGACCACATGCCACAAAAAGGCATAAGCTGATGTAACGGCTTTAACTCCATCTGTTTATGTCTGAGAATCATATATTAAAGAATATTGTGATCACGGGTGCATCAGGATTCATCGGTCGAAACCTGGTGGACTACATGAAGGACGACTTCAACCTGATAGCCATAGCCAGGCGTTCCAACATCGAAGCCGGCATCCCTTTCCATGCCAACATCAACTGGATACAATGGGATATTTCCAACAGGCAATCCTTTCACGAAGTGGTCGAGTACATAAAAAGTAAAGGAGGTGCGGAGTGCATCATTCACCTGGCAGGGTATTACGATTTTGAGTACACTGACAATCCCGAATATGAGAGGACCAACGTCGAGGGCACGCGTAACATACTGGATCTTGGCAAACAGATTGGGATCAGGCACTTCATCTTTTCCAGCTCGCTGACGGTTTATAATTTCACCGCCAATGGAACTAAAATAACTGAAAAGAGCTCTCCCGGAGCTACTTTCGCTTATGCCGCCAGCAAGATCAAAGCCGAAGAGATAATCAAAACCTATGCTTCGTTTTTCACATGCTCCGTTGTGAGGTTCGCGGCTGTGTTCAGCGACTGGTGTGAATTCCCGCCATTGTACAAGTTCTTATCCATCTGGCTCGCCGAGCGATGGGATTCGAGGTTACTCGCCGGCATGGGCCTTTCGGCCATATCCTATATTCACATCGCCGATCTGATCAAACTCATTGTGGCCCTGATGAATGCCAGGGAAAACATCCTGCCCTACGATATTTTCCTGGCGAGCCCCGACGGTTGTCTCTCCCATCTTGAATTGTACCGTCATGCCACGCGTGGTTATTTCGGGCAGACGCAGGAGCCGGTGTTGATCCCGAAGTACCTGACCTATCCAGGGCTGATGTTCAAGCAGTTGTTAGGATGGCTCCACCTGACGCCCAAACCTTTCGAGAAGAAGTGGATGTTGCAATACATTGATATGACCCTCGATATTGACGCATCGTACACCCGTCAGATCCTCGGATGGGAACCCACACCACGTTACCATTTGCTGAGGCGCATGATTTTCCTGCTGGAGAAAATGAAAAGCCATCCCGCCGAATGGCTTGTCCGTAATGAAGAGGTACTGAAAACGACAGCCTACCGGCCGAACCTGAAAATTTATGAAGTGCTGGTCACCGAGAAAATGAGCATCATCGATATGATCATCAATGAGATCCATAAGAAATCAAATGTCCGGCGTTTTTCCAATTATCTGAAGATGGACATCATGGACCTCCAACGGGTGCTGAACAGCTTTTACCACCTCCTCATGGCCGTCGTCAGGACAGGGGATCAGAGCCTCATGTTGAAATATATCGATGATATCACCCTGCAGCGTTATGCCGAGGGGTTCGATAAGGATGAGATCATCCATCTGCTGATCCTTGCCGACGGTATCGTCTCATCGGAGCTTTATCAGAACAATGCACTAAAAGGACTGGACCAGGAGATATATGATTACATCAGCCTGACCATCCAGCTGGCCTGCGATGAAATAGAAGACACCTATGAAAACCTGGCTCATACCTTATCCCATTACAATATATCGGGGACACCAGTGCTGTTCGACCAGAAGAAGAGAGCCGAGATGATCAAAAAGCTGAGCATCTTCTACCAGGACTCCACCGGTAATAACAAAGCAGGCGAAACGTCACTTCCTGGCGACCGACCGTAACAGTTTGCCACGGTGATCACGTATATTGACGGCTAAGGGCATCTCACCGGGCAGGTGATGTGTGGCACAGGAAAAACAGGGATCATAGGCCCGGAAAGCCATCTCGATCATGTTCAGCGTTCCCTCGCTCAACTCCGTTCCCTTTTTGATCAAGCCCTTAGCAGCTTTTTTTATCGACATGCAGATGGCCGCATTGTTGTTGGTCGTCCCCACGATCAGGTTGGCCTTGGTCACGATGCCTTTCTTATCTGTCCAGTAATGATGAGTGAGGGTACCCCGTTGGGCTTCCACGATGCCGACGCCTTCATCGGGGACATGAGTGATAGGGGCTCTGAGCTCTTTACCGGTGATATCGGGATCGCGTACCAGCTCCAGGGCTCTCTCCGATGCATACAGCAACTCGATGAGGCGTGCCCAGTGCATGGCCATGGTGGCATGCACCGGTTTGCCGCCCAGGGTGGCATACATCCTGCTGTACTCGGCCTGCGCCAGCGGCGTGGCCATGCCATCGGCCGCATTCAGCCTGGATAAGGGCGTGGCATGGTAAACGGACGAATCCTGGCCGTCGATAAAACCTTTCCATCCGATCTTCCTGATGTAAGGGAATTTCAGGTAACTCCACGGCTCCACATGCTCGGCGATAAATTCAGTATATTCGGGAGGTTCATAAGTGAACATCTCTACGCCTTTCGTATCAACCACACGCACACGGCCGTCATAGAAGTTCACCTTGTTGTTTTTATCCACCAGGCCCATCGAATGGAGGGTCAGGTGATAGGGACCGTTGAGGATGATCTCCAGGTAATCGGGGTTGGATAAAACGATGTTATCAAAGAGCTGCAGGGAAAATTTGGCGAATTCGACAAAGCTCTTGGTTTTTTCCTCGAGGCTATCGCGTTCGGCTTCGGTGATTCCTTTTCTGACGCCTCCCGGCACATTGAGCACGACATGGGTCTGGTGTCCGCCCATCATGGCCTGTATCTCCTGGGCCATACGGCGCTGTTTGATGACCTCCGTGGCCACCTCCAGGCCCACCTTGCCGATGAGGCCGATGATGTTGCGCTCGGCGGGGCTGGCGGTGGGGCCCATCACAAAATCAGGTGCCGCCAGGGCATAAAAATGAGCGATGTGGCTATGCACGAAATGAGCCATGTAGAAAAGCTCTCTTATTTTCTTTGCCGTTGGTGGCGGCTCCACGTGGAAGACGGCATCCGTCGCTTTGCCTGAGGCCATGTGATGACATCCCGGACAGACACCGCAGATTTTTGTCACTATCTGCGACAGCTCCTCCACGGGACGGCCTTCACAGAATTTCTCAAATCCTCTGAGTTCAGGGACCTGGAAAAAGGCGTTCTCCACATCGCCGTCATCATTAAGGAAAATCTCGATTTTCCCATGACCTTCCAGGCGTGTTATCGGATCGATCTGGATGTGTTTCATGTTAATTTCCTCCGGATTAATGAACTGGGTAAACTAAAGCGGTAGAAAGTACCGGCGGGATCGGCGATCTGATCGATGATGCTTTCGATCTCTGCGGGGTCGTTTGAGTCAATCATCGTCGCTATGGCCGACATCATCTTGGCGCCGGGATCCTGCACGTCGGGCGGGGGGCCATAACATCCCCGGCAGGGTGCGCCGCCTTTGATGCAGCGTGTGCCGCAGCCGCTGCGCGTGGCCGGTCCCATACACAGAAAACCCTGCTCCAGAAAACAGGTCACACCGTCGTCTTCTTTTTCATAGGGACGGTAAAAATGCTTAATCAATTTCTTATCGCTTTTTTTACGTTCGCATTCATCACATTGCGATTTTTCTCTGGCGCCTATCACCGTATTTTTCAACGGCAACTTGGCTCCTGAGAAGACGGCACTCAGCACTTCCACCAAACGTTCCGTTTGCGGAGGGCAGCCCGGAATATAATAATCCACGCATACCACTTCGTTCAGCGGCATGACATCATTAAAGAAAACAGGGAGCTCCAGTTTGTACCCGTTCGTCTGACATCCGGGTTGCGGCAAGACCTTTTCAGGATTTTGTGTCGATTCGCTTTCGATATAGGCTCTGCCTAAGATGCTCTGTTTGTTGGAAAAGTTGGCCAATCCAGGTATCCCGCCCATGTGGGCACAGGAACCATAGGCGATGAGGATCTTGGATTTAAGCCTGAGCAACCTGGCCATGTGCTCATTCTCACTGTTACGGATGGCGCCGTTGAACAGGGTGATGTCTATCGCGCTTTCCTGCATGTTCTCGATATCCTTGTATTTGGTATCCAGGGCTATAGGCCAGAAGACCAATTCAGCCGACTCGAGGATGGTCAACAATTTCTCATGGACGTCGAGGACGGAGACGCAGCAGCCTCCGCAGGCGGCAGCCCAGTACACGGCTATTTTCAGTTTAGGTTTATGAATCTCTTTTGGCATAACCATTATATCATTTATGTTAATTTCTCCATGACTTCTTTCACCCGGCACGGGCCTATTGCCTTGATGATACCGGTGTATTTATCCACGAGCTCGGCAAACTGTTTTCCTTCGCTGGCGCTGATCCATTCGAGGCGCAGGCGCTCTTTCTCAATGCCCATCTGCTGGATATATTTCTGTAACAGGTGGTAGCGTCGCAAGCATTTGTAGTTGCCGGTCTGGTAGTGGCAGTCCCCAGGGTGGCAGCCGCAGATGAGCACCCCGTCGGCGCCTTTTCTGAAAGCTTTAAGGACGAATGTGGGATCAATGCGGCCGGAGCACATCACACGGATGATACGTATATTGGCACTGTATTTCATGCGGGAAGTGCCCGCCAGGTCGGCACCGGTATATGAACACCAGTTGCACAGGAAAGATAAAATTGTCGGTTCAAAATCCATAGTCAAATCTCCATTAATTCAAGTGATTTAGTGATGATGCCGTCAATCTCCGACAGGATCTGCTGGTCGGTGAAATGCCTGGTCCTGATGGCGCCTGTGGGGCACGTCGAGCCGCATGTTCCGCAACCTTTGCAGAGCACCTCGTTGACGACGGATATTTTCTTCTTTTCATCAAAGCTGATGGCTGTGTAAGGGCAAACGCTGATGCAGGTCTGGCAGCCGCAACATATCTCTTCATTCACCATGGCTGTGATGACCTCCATGTTGACCATGCCCTGGTTTATGGTGGCCAGTACCCTGGCGGCCGCGGCACGTGCCTGCGACACGGCGTGCGGGATGTCCTTGGGTGCCTGGCAGGTGCCCACAATGTACACCCCCTCGGTGGTGGTGGCCACAGGATCCAACTTGGGATGACGCTCAATAAAAAATTCGTTGCCGCAAAGCGTCACCCCTGCCGTATGCGAGAGTTCCCTCGCGTCCTCATGAGCCTCCATGGCAACCATCAGGATGACCAGATCGGCCGCCACAAGCACCTTCTCGCCTGAGAGCTTTTCATCCACCTCGATGACCATATCCTTATATTCACCCGGTTTACCGTCCCTGATACATGGCAGTTGATGACGCTGGTCAAACATCAGGAACGTGACATTCCTGCGGGCCGTTTTTGAATAGAGCTCTTCGCAATCCTTTCCGAAGGCTCTCATATCGGCATACAACTGATAAATGTAAGCATCGGGCAAAGCCGCACGTATCTGGTTCGAATATTTCAGGGCCGTGGAACAACAGGTGCGGGAACAATATTCATGATAGGTGGAATTACGGCTCCCGACACAATGAATGATGGCCACATGCCTGGGACGTGTGCCCTTACTGGTGGTGATGTTGCCATTTTTCAGCATCTGCTCGAACTCGAAGGAAGTGATGACATCGGCGTATTTGCAATAACCGTAGTTTTCTATCACCGAAGGATCGAAAGGCTTAAGACCTGTGGCGATGATGATGTTGCCGAAGCCGATGTTCACCTCTTCACCGTTATAAGAAAGTCTGGTTCTGAAATTACCCATGTAGCCGAAGATATCCTGCACTTTTGTGCCCAGGAAGACCTTTATGCCGGGGTGGTTCACCACGCGGTGCATAATCTCCTGGATCATTTGATGGGCGCTGTCAAAATGAGGATAAGTCAGATCAACTTCCTTCACGATACCTCCCAGGTGATCTTGTTTCTCGACGAGGTATACTTTCTTTCCTGCATCGGCTATTTCGAGTGCCGCGGTCATGCCTGCGATGCCGCCACCGATGACCAGCGTTGCAGGATTGATGTCCACCATGCGTTTGTCAAGGGATTCGTGATAACGCACCCTGTTAACGGCCGCCGCCACCAAAGCCTTGGCTTTTTTGGTCGCATCGACCCGGTCGTTATGAACCCAGGAGACCTGCTCACGGATGTTGGCCATCTCAAGCATATAAGGATTCAATCCCGCATTATCCAGAGCTTTCCTGAAAGTCAGCTCATGGATGCGTGGCGAACAGGCCGAAACGACAATCCTGTTCAGCTTGAACTCTCTGATATCATTCATGATCAAATCCTGACCTGGATCGGAACACATGTATTTATAATTTCTTGCGATGATAACATCCTGCAATCCGGATATATCCGCGGTGACATCTTCCACATCGACCATCTTGGCGATGTTGGAACCGCACCAGCAGATATAAACACCTATTCTTATTTCTTCCATAGACATTATTTTTTACGCAGCTATCAATGTATTCTCTTTTTTATCCCTTATGTGGGCCACCTTCTTGAGTCGGTAGAAATAAATGGCAAACGGTCTGTAGGCCAGGTGTGACCATTTGGAGAAGGGTACCTCGATGATGATCATGGGCACCAGAACCGACATGTGGAAGACAAAGGCCAGGTAAGTGGCCGCGGGTAACCCGCTGATCCTGAAAATATGCACCAGGATGCCGCTGACGGTGGTCAGACCCAGCATGATGATGAAAAGCCAGTCGGTGGAGTGAGAGTATTTGAATTTGATGTCCGTTTTCTTTATCCTTTCATAGGCAGCCACCGACAGGAAATAGAGTATCCCGAAGGTGGCGTAATAACCCAGCAACCGTTGCCAGTGAAACCAACTGTACACGGTTTCAGTCTGGAACTTTTTTAAGAGGGCCACAATAAAGATAAACATGATGGTGTAGCCGGACATCAACAGGAAGTGCCCCAGCCAGTATTTCCTGCGGTCACATTTGCGGAATTTGGCCTGGGTGGCGAAGTTGAAGATAAGATTCCAGAATTCGGTGAAATAGGCATAAAAAGGCACTTTTATCCTGTGATCCCTGAGGATGGTCATCTGGAACATGTGAAGGATATTGGTGATGAGAAGGCCTCCCACAATGACGGCCATGATCCAGTCGGCCAGTTCAATGACATGAACAAACTGCCCCGGTGCCAGAGCCGTCAGGCTGTTGATCATCACGCCTCCCTGAGCATTGACGAAATCCTGCGGCCTGGAGAATATGGCCGCCAACGGTGTCAGGAAAATGAAAAACATGGCGGCCACGAGCACAAAGAGCACTGACACCACCCCCATCTCCCAGAACTTGGAGGTATAGAATTTCTTCGACAGCCCTGTCCAGTCGTATAATGAAGTGAGGTAACGCCGCAACGACATCATGATCTCGGCAGGGTTGGCATCCCTGGGACATGTCTCCGAACATTCCCCGCAATAATAGCATAACCACGGGTCGAGGTTGGCCGAAATGCTCTTATGTAATCCGAGATGAACCTGTTTGATGATCCGTCGCGGAAAGAGGAAGTTCTCCTCGGTGAGCTTGCAGATGGCACTGCAGTTACCGCACTGAAAACATTCGTTCCAGTCCTTTACGCCAAACTTCAATATATCGGCTTTAATATCATTATTGACTAACTGGTACATAAATTAATCCTCCAATAATGGTGATAATGTTCTGGCTTTCATTTCAACGTCATGAGGGGAAAGATGACGTATGTTTCTGTTGATCGTTCCCCTGATGATGCTTTGCAGCACTCTGGCGGCGGCCGCCGATGCCTGGGCTACCGTATCGGGTATGTCTTTGGGACCCTGGCACACCCCAGCCATGTGAATACCACAGGTATGTGAATCGACGGGATTACTCAGGTAATGCGATTCGGTGAACCACCCGTACTCATCGGTGTTGATGCCGAGCATGCGGACAAGCTTAGCAAAATCGTCATGAGGTTCCAGACCGACCGATAACACCACCATATCCACTTTCTGCTGAAGTACCTTCATTCCTTCGATATCTTCCGTCCTGACAAAAAGCTGATGGTTGGAAGAAGGTAACACGCGTGCCGCCCGACCCCTGACGATGTGTATGTTTTCGCGCTTGATCCGTTCGTAAAACTCCTCATAGCCTTTACCAAAGGCCCTGATGTCGATATAATATTCATATATCTCGGCCTGTGGCAATTTTTCCCGCACCAGATGGGCCATTTTCAGGGAATACATGCAACACACGCGTGAGCAGTATTTATTGTAATTCTCATCACGGCTACCGATGCAATGGATGATAGCCACACTCTGCGGTTCTCCGCTATCAGGCGAGAAGATCCAGTTGCCTTTTTTATCTTGTGTACGCATCCTGATAAGGCCGCCGGTGGGGCCGGAAGCATTGAGAAGACGCTCAAATTCAATGGAAGACACCACGTTGGGGTATTTCCCGTAACCGTATTGCTCCACTCGTCCGGGGTCAAAGGTCCTGAAGCCGGTGGCAATGATGATGTTTCCGACGGTGAGTTCCGTTTCGGTATCTTTCTCATCCAGATTGATGCACCCGGGGACGGGGCATACTTTGGCACAAACACCGCATTTGCCGCTCTCGACATAGGTGCAATGAGCGGCGTCGATGAGATATTTATTCGGCACCGCCTGCGGAAAGGGAATGTAGATGGCCTTGCGCATGGTCGTATTGGCATCGAACTCGCTGGGGGCCGTGCGCGGGCATTTCTCAGCGCAAGTGCCGCAACCGATGCATGCCGACAAGCTGACATGCCGTGCCTTGTTCAGTATCTTGACTTTGAAATTACCCGACTTGCCCTGTATGGACAGCACCTCGGAATAAGTAATGAGCTTGATGTAGGGATGCTGCCCCACTTCAACCATTTTGGGTGTCAGGATGCAGGCCGCACAATCGAGCGTGGGGAATGTCTTGTCGAACATGGCCATATGTCCCCCGATGGTGCCCGTCTTTTCCACGAGATAGACCTGGTTCCTGCTGTTGGCGATCTCCAGTGCCGCCTGTATACCCGCGATGCCACCACCAATGACCAGAGTGGCGGGATTCACTGACACTTCCTCAGGCACGATCACCTCCTCATAACACAGACCATAGATGGTACAGGTCAGCACGGAGATGGCAAAATCCGTGTCGGAACGGTTGACAATGCCGTACTCCTTGAAGCTGACCAGATCCACATTTTTGGGATCCTGACCCGCCTCAGCCATGGCTTCAGTGAAAAAAGACTTGTATATACCGGGTTGCAAACCTGTAATGATGATCCGGCTGATGTTCTGAGCCTTGATGAGAGCGGCCACACGTCCGGCATCCGTAAGTGGAAATTCATGCGACTTCCACACCGCCCTGACCAGGGAAATCTGTGTGATGGAAGAAATGATTTCTTCTATGTCAGGAGGATCGGCATTCCCGTTCAATACTCTGCCGAAAAAAACTGCGGTTAGATGATCATCTTTCATAGAAAGTATTTATAAAGGTTCAATGAAGACAAAAATATTAGCTTTCTGAGCGGCGAAAGTATATTCTGTTATTTTAATAACAAATGACTTTTATCATCTTTTAAACTGATCTTTATCAGGTTTTAACCCGACCAAATATCAATTTGACTGTTAAAATGTTACGGAAAATAAAAGGGATCAGGTGGCTATTTTACCGGTTCTTTTCAATCCGTCGATATCCAGGATGTTTATTCTGCGGCCGTTAATCTGGATTAGCTGTTCGTCCTTGAATTCCGACAGCAAACGGATGACGGTCTCGGTGGCCGTGCCGACAATATTGGCCAGATCGCTGCGTGAAAGGTTAATGGAAAAGCTGTCACCGTTCTTGTTGAAGATGCTGTTCAGGGCCAGAAGGGTCTCGGCAAGGCGTTCACGGACGGGTTTCTGGGCCAGGGATATCAGTTTGTTCTCCATATCCTCCAGCAGATGACTGAGCTCGACCATGAAGCAATGCGATATCTCAGGATGCCTGATGGTGATTCTGAGGAACACCTTTTTCGGGATGAAACAAATGATCGAATCTTCGAGGGTGGTGGCGATGGTGGAATAGGTACAACAACCGATCAGCGACCTTAATCCGAACAACTCACCGGGGGTGACAAACCTGACGATCTGCTCCTTGCCGTCAGGTCCTATACGGTATATTTTTATTTTTCCCTCATTTAAACAGTAAATACCCGCCGGTTTACGTCCTTCATGAAAAATAACCTGACCCTTGGCATAAAGCGTAGTGGTCTTGGATGAATTCATGAATTTGACATCATCATCCGTCAACTTGGCAAAACAGTTTAATTGCCGGATATCACAGTTTACACATTGCCGGTCGACAAATATGAACGGATCATTGACAGGAACAGGACAAAAATATTAAAAAAAACGTTGTAAAAGAATAAGATGATCGTCATGACAATGGAATTTCTGTTCCCTCCCGATCTTATCTTCCGGGGCAAGGAGGATTTTTAATAATTTTGGCTGCCGCAAAGCTCAATGTAAAACATGACGGACGAAAAAGCATATCTGATCAAAGTGGAAGGTCTAGTCCAGGGTGTCGGTTTCAGACCTTTTGTGTACCGGCTGGCCCGTCATCACGGCATCGGGGGATGGGTTGAAAATCGTAACGACGGTGTGCTTATCAGGGTACAGGGGCATCCCGTGTCCCTGGAATCGTTTGTCACCGCATTACAACGCGAGGCGCCTCCGGCGTCCTCCATCCTATCGTTAAATATCACGGAAGACAAAGCCGATCATGCACATGGGTTCTTCATTAGAAAAAGTGAGAATACCTCGGATGAGATCACCGAGATCAGTCCCGATATCGCTGTTTGTGAAGACTGTCTCCTCGACATGAAGGTACAGCCTGACCGCCTCGATTACCCGTTCATTAACTGCACCAACTGCGGTCCGCGTTTTACCATTATCAGGGATCTGCCCTATGACAGGGATAAAACCACCATGGAACCGTTCACCATGTGTGAGCACTGCTCAAAAGAATACAGCGATATCATGGACCGCCGTTTTCATGCCCAGCCTGTGGCCTGCACGGTTTGCGGGCCACACTATGAGCTTCGCATGCAGAGCCGGACGGAACGAGGCATCCATCGCATCCTCACCCGTGTCTGCCGTCTGCTTGAGCAGGGTGGTATCATAGCCATGAAAGGCCTCGGAGGTTTTCATATGGCCTGCGACGCAGCCAATGAGAAGGCTGTAAGCCGTTTACGTGAGATGAAAAACCGCGATGGCAAACCCTTCGCCGTGATGTTCAGAAGCCTCGGGGATCTCAGAGAATACGCCTTCACCGGTACGGAAGAAGAAAGCTTGCTGCAGTCGTGGAAAAGGCCCATAGTCATATTAAAAGAGAAAAGAAAACTGGCCCATAGCGTCAGCAACGGCTTCGCAACCGTCGGCGCCATGTTGCCTTACATGCCTTTTCATTACCTTCTGTTCGAACACCTCCGCCTCCCGGTCATCGTCCTGACTTCAGGAAACATATCCGACGAGCCCATCGTCACCGACGATGATGAAGCCGTGACAAAGCTGGCGCCCATTTCGGATGCCCTGCTCGTTTATAATAGAAAGATATTTAACCGCACCGATGATTCGGTGGTCATGGTGGTGAATAACAGGGAAAGGCTCATCCGCCGTTCACGGGGTTATGTGCCGGCGCCCGTCAGGATGAACCTGGATGTGGACGGTATCCTGGCTGCCGGTGCCGAGCTGGTCAACTGCCACTGCGTTGGCAAGGGCACACAGGCTTTTCTAAGCCAGCACATTGGTGACCTGAAAAATCTGGAGACGCTGGATTTTTATGCCGAATCGATCGCTCACTTCACGAAGCTTTTCCGTATCACGCCATCGTTAGTCGCTGCCGATATGCATCCCGATTATCTGTCGACACGTTATACCGCAGAACTGGGGCTGCCCGTCATCTCCGTGCAGCATCATCATGCCCACATCGCCTCCTGCATGGCCGAGCATGGCCTCGACGAACAGGTCATAGGTGTGGCCCTCGACGGCACCGGCCTCGGTGACGACGGATGCATATGGGGTGGGGAGTTCATGTTGTGCGATCTGGCAGGCTATCAGCGCGTCATGCACTTCGCTTACGTCCCCATGCCCGGTGGCGACAAAGCTATTGAGGAGCCCTGGAGGATGGCCCTGTCATGGCTTTATAAGACCTTTGGATCCGCCGTGTTGGACATGAAGCTGCCGTTCCTCTCAGGGATCGATAAAAAAGATGTCATGACGGTGCTTCAGATGATCGACAAAAAGATCAACAGCCCCATGACCTCCAGCACAGGGCGCCTGTTTGATGCCGTGTCGGCATTGCTGAACCTCTGCACGCATGCCGCCTTCCATGCCGAGGCGCCCATGCGCCTTGAAGACATCATGGATCATGACAGTGAAAGCGGCTACCCGTTTGTCATGGACACAGCCATTCATTTTGAGGAAATGTTCAAAGCGATCGTCCGCGACATGAAAGAGGGCATCAGACCTTCCGTCATTGCGGCCAGGTTTCATCATACCATTATTAATATTATTTTAGCGGCAGTCCAGGCAACGGCCGAAAGGCACCAGTTAAACAAGGTAGTTCTCTCAGGAGGAAGCTTTCAGAACAGGGTCCTTCTCGGGAAGGTGGAAGAGAGGCTGTCACGGAATGGGTTTGACGTTCGCACACACAGCCGTGTTCCGTCCAATGACGGGGGCATAGCCCTCGGACAACTGGCCGTTGCAGCAAAAAAAAGGAGTTTATCATGTGTCTGAGCATACCTGCTAAAGTCATCGCCATCGAGGGAGAGATGGCTACGGTCTCGATAGGCGGCACCACCTGCAAGGCCAGCCTGCAGATCATCGAAGATGTCGGCATCGGCGATTATGTCCTGGTGCATACCGGTTTTGCCATACAGAAACTCAGCGCCGGAGAAGCCGAAGAAACCATGGCGCTGCTCAGGGAACTGGAGGAATTGGACAGGAAGATGGATGAGGAGGAAGCGAGTAGCGAGTAGCGAGTAGCGAGTAGCGAGTAGCGAGTAGCGAGTAGCGAATGACGATTTATGATTTATGATTTGTATTTGTGAAGTGTGATTAGGTCAATTTGATGAAGTGCATTGATGAAGTACATTGATGAATACCGTGACAAGGCGTTGGTGGCGAGGCTGACGGAGGCCATCAGGGCGATTTCGAAGAAAGAGGTGGCATTGATGGAGGTTTGCGGAGGACATACCATGGCCATTCACCGCTATGGCATCCCGTCGTTGTTGCCCGATAATATCAGGCTTTTATCGGGGCCGGGGTGCCCGGTGTGTGTCTCCTCACGGCAATACATCGATAAAGCGGTGGCTTACAGCAGGCTTCCCGGCACCATCATCACCACCTTCGGCGACCTCCTCAGGGTGCCGGGGAGTAAATCGTCACTGGAAAAAGAAAAAGCCGGGGGTGCCGATGTCAGGGTTGTCTATTCCATCCTTGACGCCATAGACATTGCCGGGCAGCACCGTGATAAGAAGGTCATCTTCCTGGGCATCGGTTTTGAGACGACCGCCCCCGGCAGCGCTGCCGGTGTTCTCACCGCACACGCGAAAAACCTTGACAATTTCTTTTTCTTCAGTGCACATAAGGTGATGCCTCCGGCCATGAAAGCCCTCATCGATGAAGGGATAAAGATCGACGGGTACATCGCACCGGGGCATGTCAGCACCATCACCGGTTCGGACATGTACCGCGAGATCCCTGAGAAATATGGTCTGGGATGTGTGATAGCCGGATTCGAACCCGTCGACATTCTTCAATCCATCTACATGCTGGTCAAACAGATCGAAACGAAGACACCCCGTGTCGAGATACAGTACCGGCGGGCCGTAAAACCTGAAGGTAACCTCAGGGCCAGGGCCTTGCTGGAGGAGGTCTTCACCTTCCGCGACGACTGGTGGCGTGGCCTGGGTATACTCCCCAACAGCGGGTTGACGCTTAAGGAGAAATACCGTTCGTGGGATGCCGAACAGATGATACCCGTCACCGTGGCTGAAGCCAGGGACGAAAAAGGCTGCCTCTGCGGCGAGATACTCAAGGGTTTGAAAATACCCACCGATTGCACCCTCTTCGGCAAGATATGCACACCCTCCGACCCCGTCGGTGCCTGTATGGTGTCAAATGAAGGTTCGTGTAACGCATTTTACAGGTATGGCGAATAAGGAAAAACATATACTGCTCGGTCATGGCAGTGGCGGCAAGATGTCACACGATCTCATCCGTGATATCTTTATGACCCATTTCCATCATCCCGTGCTGTCCCATCAAACCGATTCGGCGGTCGTCGAAGCCGGTAACACCCTGCTTGCCTTCACCACGGATTCATTTGTTGTCGATCCTGTTTTCTTTCCCGGCGGCGACATAGGTAAGCTGGCCATTGCCGGCACCGTGAATGATCTGGCCGTCTCGGGTGCCAGGCCACTGTATATCAGTGCATCTTTTATTCTGGAGGAGGGTCTGCCTGTCGGGGAGCTGGAAATCATCGTGCAATCCATGGCCAGTGAAGCCGCGCAGGCGGGAGTCGGTATCGTCGCCGGCGATACCAAGGTAGTGGACAAGGGAAAATGCGACAAGCTGTTCATCACCACCTCCGGCATCGGCCTCCTCGAGGAAAGGCACCGGCACATCAGCATGGGCTCACAGGTGCAGGCCGGCGATTGTATCCTGATCAACGGCACCCTGGGCGATCACGGCATGGCCGTGCTGGCCGCCCGCACGCTGACCGATTTTGCGGGCAGCATCAGATCCGATTGCGCCAGTCTGAACCATCTCATATACCGCATCCTGAACACTTTCTCCGGTGTTCATTTCATGCGTGATGCCACCCGTGGCGGGCTGGCTACCGTGCTGGCCGAGCTGAGCGGCGGTAAAGCCTTCGGTGTAACCATACGAGAAGAGGACATACCCATGAACGACCCGGTGAGAGGCCTGTGCGAACTGCTGGGCTACGACCCTCTGTATGTGGCCAACGAAGGTAAAGTGGTGATGGTCGCCAGCCGCCGGGAAGCCCCGGCCATCCTGCAGGAGATGCGAAAAGATTCCCTGGGACAAAAGGCGTCCATGATAGGTGAGGTCGTCGATGACCATCATGGTAAGGTATGGATAACGACTTCCATAGGGGGCAGAAGGATGCTCGACATGCTGGCAGGAGAACAATTACCCAGGATATGCTGACAGGTAGCGGTCAGTAAATACCATATTCCTTGTAAAATTTACGGATGGCATCCGACAAGTCTTCAAAAGCGACATAATGTTTGGTGCATCCGCTTCTGGAACAAATGTTCACACGCCCTCCCATCTCGAGAATGAAAGGCACCATGGGGGCATGACAGACATCACACAGCTCGGGGCTTTTTATCTCTTTGTTACACTGTGGACAATAAAACCTGGCTATCTCGTCCTTGGGGATCTCTATATCGCTTTCATGGTCATAACAGCCGTAAATGGAACACAGCCGTAAAATGCCCCTGTTGTTACCTATCTCTATGTTGACCTTGATGCTCGGGCGGTCCTTCAGCAGATAGTTATGGTCCATCAATGACTTGTGGCAGTTTGGACATTTGACATTCAATGATATGATCTTACTCATGACAGATATTCTCCCAATGATTGTGTCAGGTTAATAAAAACATGTAAAATTCTGACGATAAAATTAAAAAAACAAAAAAAACTTTTTCTTATTTGAAGACAAAAAAAACCGGTTATTCTGAGAACACAGGCTATTAGTGCCATCCGGGTAAAAAAATTTTAATAATTTTGAGGCGTGACAGGATGACCTGAACTTCAAACCCGGGCCATAACCATGCATGAGTTATCGATCGCACTGGAAATCATTGATATTGCAGAAGAACACGCGCACAAGGCACATGCTTTGTCGGTCACCGAAATTGAACTGGAGATAGGCGAATTATCGGGTGTGGAGATGGAAGCACTTGACTTTGCCCTGGAGGTAGCCGTTAAAGACACCATGCTCTCTGGGGCGAAAAGAACGGTTGACAAGGTGCCGGGACAAGCCCGATGCAACGATTGTATGCATGAATTTCCCGTCGACGATCTGTTCACCCCCTGCCCCGTCTGTCACGGCTTTAACACCAGTATCATCCGCGGCCAGGAACTCCGTATCAAATCACTCTTCGTCAACGAAATATAAAATCTATAATTCAACAAATCAACGAATACAATCATAAATCAAATATCGTTAATCGTTAATCTTAAATCTAATATCCCATGTGCGATACCTGCGGCTGCGGCCAACCCGAAAATAAAGTCACGATAACCGTTCCCGGGAGTGAACCCGTCGATCCACGCGAACACACACATACACACGGTGGCATAACTTATACCCATACCCATGACCATGAGGCCGGACATACCCATGATCACGGTGATGATCACGATCATTTGCAGTCAAAAGAAATTATTGTCGGACAGGACATTCTCACCAGGAACAACCTGTTGGCCGAGCGGAACAGGGGTTTCTTCGAAGCCTGCAACATCCTGGTCCTGAACTTAGTGAGCTCGCCGGGGTCAGGCAAGACCGTCTTCCTCGAACGCACCCTGCGTGACATGACCGGCATCCCTTACACTATCATCGAAGGAGACCAACAGACCATGAACGACGCCATGCGCATAAAAGAAACGGGGGCACCCGTGGTGCAGATCAACACCGGTACGGGGTGCCATCTCGACGCTGAAATGATCCATAAAGCCTTAAAAGTGCTGAAACCGGCCGACGATTCTGTTCTTTTCATCGAGAATGTGGGCAACCTGGTCTGCCCGGCGCTGTTCGATCTGGGTGAAAACTACCGCGTGGTCATCATGAGCGTCACCGAAGGTGAAGACAAGCCCCTGAAATACCCCACCATGTTCAGGTCATCGCATCTGTGCGTGATCAATAAAATGGACCTGCTGCCTTACGTGGACTTCGACCTTGACAAAGCCCGGTCATATGCCGCTCAGGTCAACCCACATCTGAAATTTTTCGAAGTCTCGGCCAAAACGGGACAGGGTATGAACCTGTGGTATGACTGGCTTAAAAATACAAGGACTCTGATGGCGTCAACCGGATAATGACGGTGACCTTATCAGGTAAATCCCTCCGTGATCCGCCTCCCGGTACGAAAAAATATTATTTGCTTTATTCAGGCTCTGCTTTTACCTTTGCGTTGTTACTATATTAACAATAAAACTATGAATAAATTACCGGATAAAACCGTCGAACGTCTCAGCCAATACAGGAGAGCGTTGTTAATCTGGAGTGCCGGCGACAAGCAGCACATCTTTTCACATGAGCTGGCCGGTCTTTTACATATCACCCCTGTGCAGGTGAGGCGCGATATCATGCTTATCGGTTACACCGGAACGCTTCGTAAGGGTTATGATGTGAAAGAACTGATCGACCTGATAGGAAAGATCATCGACACGGAGGAGGGCCTCAATGTCTGCGTGGTCGGCGTCGGCAACCTGGGCAGGGCCATCATCCGTTATTTCAGCGGTAAAAGAACCAAGCTGTCGATAGTGGCCGCCTTCGATGTGAATCCAGAGAAAATTGGAAAGACGTTTACCGGAGTAACCTGTTTTCATGCCGACCTGTTGCAGGAGATCATCCGGAAAGACCATATCACCATTGCCATCCTCACCGTTCCTGCCGATGAGGCGGCCGCGGTGGCGGCCACCCTTGTCACCGCCGGCATCAAGGGAATCATTAACTATACGCCTAAAGCCCTTAACGTCGGCGAAAATATTTACCTTGGTGAATACGATATGATTACCTCACTTGAAAAAGCCGCTTATTTCGTGAAGATGAATTCACAAAAATAGATGGCAGGATTCATCGTGGTCCTGCCCGACGACGGGGCATATCATCGTCGCGGACCGCGAATAATGTTAATGGTCCCCTTGAATTCATCCACGCTGAAATAACCCGTACAACGCAGGACAAAGAAATAGGTGCCGTCGGCCAGATTGCCACCGTCCCAGTCACCGCTGACATAATTGGTTTTCTCAAACACCTTCTTCCCCCAACGGTTATAAACGACGAAATAATTGCTGATGTATTTGTCGAGATCGGTGACGACATAGGTGTCGTTAATGCCGTCGCCATTAGGTGTGAAGGCATTCGGTATGACCAGCTTCACCTCCTGGACATTGACCACCTGCACCAGTGAATCCTTGCAACCATTGCTTCCTGTGACGATCAGTTTAACCGGGAAACTGTTGACGGTCGCATAGGTGTGCACCGGATTCTGGAGGGTGGAGGTCGAAACGGTATCCCCGAAATCCCAGAACCACGCCACGGCATCGGGGGTCTCATCGGTGAAGGTGACGACAGGATTTTGAATATACACGTTTTCGGGAGCATAGCTGAACTTTACCTGAGGGGCGGGCAGGGCATCCACCTGAAAGGTTTGTGCCAGGGTACAATTCATGGTGTCGGTGATGGTGATGGCATAGTCGATGCTGTCGCGCAGGCCCAGAGCCAGCGTATCACCCTGCAGATACTTGATGCGGTTGTCCCAGGTGATGACATAAGGTGACGTGCCGCCGGTGACATGAGCCAGCATCTTGGCTTTTTCCTCGCCCGGACAGCCGATATCAATCTGCGTCAGGTCGAGTTTTATCTCAGGATTGACCCTGACGGTCACACTGTCGGTACACGAATTAAGTCCGTCGGAGACCGACACATAGTATGTGGTGGTGGTATCAGGTGCCACGGCTATGGAGGAAAGGGTGTCGCCCGTGCTCCACAGGGTGGTGTAATTGTACATCGTGCCGGTCTTGTAAAGGGCCTCTATCTCCGCCGAATCGAGAGGGCAGCTGTAGATGCTGATTTCGTCCAGCCTGCCGACGAAATAGGATTCGTCCCTCCGGATGCTGTCGCTGCGCCCGAAAAAGATGAGATCCTCCACAGGATTTAACACGGCAGGGGTGACATCCTGTGCCTGGCGCATGCCGTCGATCCATATCGTGCTGGGAGCCGCACTCGTATCAAAAACCACATAGAGGTGATGCCATTGGGCAAACGCCGGCTTGACGGATGTCTCAAACTGAAAATTATCCGGCGCTCCCACACCGTTGAAATGATCGACACTCACCTTGCCGACGTCGTTCCCCTCAATAAAATCCGGGTCGAGTCCCAGCAAAGCCGTTCGCAACTGTCCGTTGCCATAATCGAAGATGGTGGGCAGCATGTTCTCGGGATACCAGAGGCTCGTGTCGGGTGTCCTGAACCACAACGCCACGGCCAGATCACCGGTATGCAACCCGATGGAACCGAAAAGGTAACTGTTCTTACCGTTGAAGCTGTATGCGCTCCGGGGATGGCCGAAACGGTCGGGCACCAGGATCGTATTAAAAGGAAAAAGATTATAACCGTGACCGCTTTCATCATTGGAATTACCGTTTAAGGGATAATAGGCGATCAGGCAGTCGGGTAATTTTTGCGTGATGTTAAGGGTGATGGTGTCACCGTAACAGATCATGGTGTCATTTTGAACGATGGAAGCATGAATGAAATTGACGTACACCGAGTCGGACTGTTCATTACCCGTATTCGCATCAACGGTCACCCGGTAGGTGCCTGTCTCCATGACCCATATCCCCAGAGTGGTATCGCCCGTATCCCACAGATAACTGCTATAATCTTCGCCGGCAAACAGGAACAGGCTGTCGACATGGCAACTCAGAACCGTATCCTGCTGGAAAACAAACACCGTATCGGGGATGGGTGACTGCCCGAAAGCTGTCGTGACAATGGAAAGGAGAAAGAGAAAAGAGATAATTTTCTTCATGAAAGCAAAACCGTTTCAGCGACAAAAATAATGATTAATCGGAAATTCATAATACCGCGGTGAAATACCCAGAATCCATCCATATGGAGCATATCCATTGAGTATGATGATGTGAATACCGATATAACGACACAACGGGCCGAATGTTATCCTGGTGAAAAAATGTCATTCTGTCATTAAAACGGCCGGAGGTTATGACATTTCTCCTTCAAACGGCGCTAAAATCCTGATGGCAGGTATTTTGATCGTCCCGTTGCGCCAAATAAAAAACAGTTAAGGAAGGATAATATTATGAATTTCAATAATTTCACCATAAAGTCCCAGGAGGCCGTTCAGAAAGCCCAGGAGATAGCCCAGGGTTACCAGCAGCAGGCCATTGAGAGCACCCATATCCTAAAAGGGATGATAATGGTCGATGATACGGTGGTACCTTTTCTTCTGAAAAAGCTTGATGTCAACATACCTGTTCTGACGCATGCCCTTGACAAGGATATCGAATCCTATCCCAAGGTTGCCGGCGGGGAGCAATACCTTTCGTCCGATGCCACCAAAGCGTTGCAGAAAGCGGGGCACTACCTGAAGGAGTTCAATGACGAATTCATTTCCCTCGAGCATCTGTTGCTGGGGATCCTGTCAGGACATGACACGGCAGCCCAGCTTCTGAAAGACAATGGCGTCAATGAGAAGGATCTGAAAGCTGCCATCAGGCAGCTGCGTCAGGGTGCTTCCGTCAGGAGCCAGACAGCCGAGGAGACCTACAATGCCCTGAATAAATATGCCCGTAATCTGAACGAGCTGGCGCGCCAGGGCAAACTCGACCCCGTCATCGGCAGGGACGAGGAGATCAGGCGTATCCTGCAAATCCTGTCGCGACGGACCAAGAACAACCCCATCCTCATCGGCGAACCCGGCGTTGGTAAGACAGCCATCGCGGAGGGTCTCGCCCACCGCATCATCAACGGCGATGTGCCGGAAAACCTGAAGACAAAACAGATCTTCTCGCTCGATATGGGCTCGCTGATAGCGGGAGCCAAATATAAAGGTGAGTTTGAAGAACGCCTTAAAAGCGTGGTCAACGAAGTCATACGCTCTGATGGTGAGATCGTCCTGTTCATCGACGAAATCCACACCCTGGTGGGCGCCGGCGCCGGCGAAGGCGCCATGGATGCGGCCAACATCCTCAAGCCTGCCCTGGCCAAAGGTGAACTGAGAGCCATCGGCGCCACTACACTGAAAGAATACCAGAAATACTTTGAAAAAGACAAGGCCCTGGAACGGCGTTTCCAGATCGTCATGGTCGATGAGCCTGACGCCACCGAGGCCATTTCGATTCTCCGCGGGCTCAAGGAAAGGTATGAGACACACCATCACGTCAGGATCAAGGACGAAGCAATCATCGCCGCGGTGGAGCTGTCGCAGCGTTACATCTCCGACCGTTTTCTTCCCGACAAGGCCATAGACCTGATCGATGAGGCCGCGGCCAAGCTGCGTCTGGAGGTCGACTCCGTTCCCGAAGCCGTCGATGAGATAGAAAGGAAAATCACACAGCTGGAGATCGAACGTGAAGCCATCAAAAGGGAGAACGACCCTGCCAAGCTGAAACACCTCAACGAAGAAATAGCCAATTTCAAGGAACAGCGCCAGGGTCTCCGTGCCAAATGGCAGGCTGAGAAAGAGGTGGTGGAGGGCATCCAGCAGCGTAAAAACGAGATTGAAGAGTACAAGTTCGAAGCAGAACGGGCGGAGCGTGAGGGTGACTACGGGCGTGTGGCCGAGTTGCGTTACGGTAAGATCAAGGAAGCCGAGAAGGCGCTGGAGGCCCTCAACGTGAAGCTCAGCGAGGTGCAGGGCGGCACTCCCCTGATAAACGAGGAGGTGGGCGCCGAAGAGATAGCCGAAATCGTGGCCCGCTGGACCGGCATACCGGTGAGCCGCATGCTGCAAAGCGAGAAAGAGAAGCTGCTGCACCTGGAGGAAGAGCTGCACAAACGCGTCGTGGGTCAGGACGAAGCCATCACGGCTATCGCCGATGCGATCAGGCGCAGCCGCGCAGGACTGCAGGACAGCCGCCGGCCCATAGGTTCCTTCATTTTCCTCGGCACCACCGGCGTCGGCAAAACGGAGCTGGCCAAAGCCCTCGCCGAATTTCTCTTCAACGATGAAAATGCTATGGTCCGCATCGACATGTCGGAATACCAGGAGCGTCATACCGTCTCACGCCTCATCGGCGCCCCGCCGGGATATGTCGGATATGAAGAGGGCGGTCAGCTCACCGAAAAGGTCAGACGGAAGCCTTACTCCGTTGTTCTCCTTGATGAGATAGAGAAAGCCCACCCCGATGTCTTCAATATCCTGCTGCAAGTGCTCGACGACGGCCGTCTGACAGATAACAAGGGAAGAACAGCCGACTTCAAGAACACCATCATCATCATGACATCAAATATCGGTTCCTTGCTCATTCAGGAAAGCTTTAACAGGATGACCGACGCTAACCGGGACGATATCATAAAAGAAACCAGGCAGGAGGTCTTCGACCTGCTCCGTAAGACCATCCGGCCTGAGTTCCTCAACAGGATCGATGAGATCATCATGTTCAATCCGCTCACACGAAGCGAGATCGTGCAGATTGTCGGACTCCAGCTGAAGAATGTGAAACAATTGCTGGCAAAGAATAACGTCAGCCTTAACGTGTCGGATAAAGCCGTTGAACTGATCGCCACCGAAGGTTATGATCCGCAGTTTGGCGCACGCCCTCTCAAACGACTGATACAGCGTGAGATCCTCAATGAGCTGTCGAAAATGATCCTGGCTGGAACGATAGACCAGACCCGACCCATCACCGTCGACGCCGACAATTTTCATCTGGTATTTAAAAATTAAGGCTGACGCCGGGGATTAACCCTCATCTGTTGAAAAAAAAATCCTGTGGCTTTCAATAATCCCATCGATTCCATAATTTTGAACATGTCAATCACAGCCCGGGATGATGAGAGTCATATTGTTTTTTAGTGTCATAACGTTATGTTGTCTAACGGCCGAGGGTCAATGGCCCGATTACAGGCTCTCGGGGGGAGGCGGCGTGGTGTATGGCTCCCTGCCCGACAAGATAGGTGTTGGGATCAATGCGTCAGGGTATTACCACTTCACCACCAAAATGCGTCTGAATCCCAATTTCAGCTATTACATCCCCTACCAGAAGCACCGGTCCGACCGGACGATCACCCAGCATTTCTGGGAGCTGAATTGCGATTTTCATTATATTTTTCAGATCCGGAACACTCAATATGCCATTTATCCGTTAATTGGTATCATACTGGTCGGCGACCGGGAAAAGAACGAATACACGGCTGAAAAGGATAAAATATATAATTCCGATGAGCTGCGTCTTTATGAGGGGATCAACATCGGTGTCGGAGGACAATATAAGGTGAACGACCGGATGGTGCTGTTTGCCGACGTTAAGCAAAGCATCAATGTCGATTTCAATACGGCAGTGAGAATCGGGATACTGTTAGGGATAAAATAACAGGTCAGACATTTTTCTTTAGAATTAAATTCATTTACGATGAAAAAAATCCTCTTCATTCTGGCAGCCCTGGTCATAACCAACCTCGCCGTGTGCCAGCCCGGCACAAACAAAGCCGCTGTCGGCGGAGCCCTCATATATGGATCGGAGATAAGGAGTCTCGGTTTTAATATCCTTGGTTCTTTCAGCATCAAAGACAACATCAGGGTGGCGCCGGACTTGTCGTACTTCATCCCGCACCATAATGACTATCTCGGATGGCGTGAGGTGACCGATATGTTTGAGATCAACCTTAACGGGCATTATCTTTTCCCCGTCGTGGAAAACCAGATAGACCTTTACCCGCTCGTGGGCTTCAACCTGGCCTTTCTGACCTTCAGGGGCGAGCCTAAAAATCCCGATCTGATAGGCAATCCCAAATACGACTACCGGAAAAACGAGGTGGATCCGGGATTGAATATCGGCGTCGGCGGTGATTACCTGATCAACGACAAGTTGAACTTCCTGCTCGAGCTGAGGTATGCCGTGAGCAATTACAGTCAGTTCGCCGCCAAGGCAGGCGTCGCTTACCTCTTTTAATGCCAAAGGCATGAAGGTGGAGAAAGTCCGCATCCTGCTGTGGGACTGGAACGGCACCCTGCTCGATGATGTCGACATCTGCGTGGAGGCCATGAACAGCATCCTGTCCGAACGTCACATGAAGGGCATCACGAGGGAATATTACCGTCAGATTTTCACCTTCCCGGTGAAAAGTTATTACCGGCAACTGGGATTTGATTTCGAGCGTGACGACTGGGACGAGGTGGCCATTGAATTCATGCGCCGTTACCTTAGCCGTCTCCCCTCATGTCATTTACAGGAGGGTGTCGTGGAGACCCTGGCCTATTTTCACGATCGTGGTTACCGGCAGATCGTCCTGTCGGCGATGGAACATAACACCCTGCGCGAATCGATCCGGACCCTGGGCATCCTGTATTACTTTGACGGGATGGCCGGTATTCATAACCACTATGCCGAGAGCAAGCTGGAAATAGCCAAGCGTCTGATGCTCGGGCTGAAAGCTACCCCTGAAGAGGTCTGCCTCATCGGTGACTCGCTGCACGATCATGAGGTGGCTCTTGCCCTGGGCTGCCCGTGCATACTCATCGACAAAGGGCATCAAATCCATGAGCGGCTAATCACAACAGGAAGAACAGTATTGAAAAGCATTACCGAGGTGAAAGGGGTTATCGGAGCCTGACACTCACTCTTTCTCATCCTCCGATTCAATGTATTTGATCTCATTGACGAGGTATCCGTTGCGGTAGCTTCTTTTCTTCTGCAATGTCCCGTCTTCAAGATAATAAAGCCAGTCGCCCTCACGATCGTCATTTTTGTATGAACCCGACAGAAGTATCTGCCCGCCGGGATAAAAAAGCTGGAAAGGACCGTTTTTCTTATCGTGGGCATAGCCTCCCGACAGCTTCAGCGAGCCGTCAGGGAAATATTGCTTCCAGGGGCCGTCCTTCATATCATTCCGATAAGTGAATTCCTCCACTGTCTGTCCTTCCGGATAATAGCTACGCCAGATCCCCGTCCTCACGCTTTTATCATAGGTCTCGTCCGATACCAGCACCCCCTGCTCATCATAATACTTCCATACACCGTCTTTTGCCGTGTCCCAATAATCACCCTCGGCCATTTTAATTCCGTTTGTATGAAAGAGCGTGGCCCTGGAGCGGTGTTCATCCAGATAGTCCACCCTGGCCTTCAGCTGACCCTCACCATAATAATATTTAAACTCACCGGTGGGTTTGTCATCGATAAAACGTCCCTCGTAGCGCAGTGTATCATGATCATACCTGATCCAGTACCCTTGCTTTTTCCCGGACTGGTCGGTGCGGTTCAGCGTGTCGCTCTGGCGGGGCTGGGCCTGCAGCCACCCCGTTTGCAATGCAAAAATGATCAATATATAAAGCCGATTTCTCATAACTGGTGATAATAAGCTTTCTTTGCCGGTTTAACGAAAGGATTCAAACTTTATTGATGATAAAAATGATTTTACCATAAATTTGTACGGCAAATGTAATCAAAGTTCGTTACCATCACCCTCTGTTATGATCCTTTCATCCAAACTCCTTGAGGACGCCGTCAACGCCCTGTCGACATTGCCCGGCATCGGCAGCAAGACGGCCCTGCGGCTGGCCCTGAACCTGCTCAGGCAGAACAGGGACGACGTGGAGGCTTTTGTCGGGGCTATCCTGAAGATGCGCGAGGAGGTTCAATTCTGCAGGGAGTGCCATAATATATCCGACACGGAGGTGTGCCCGATCTGTTCCAGCCCTAAACGCAACAAGGCCCTGGTGTGTGTGGTCATGGACATCCGCGATGTGCTGGCCATAGAAAACACGGGGCAGTACAACGGCGTTTACCATGTCCTGGGAGGTATCATTTCGCCCATCGAAGGGATCGGACCGAAAGACCTGACGATTGACTCCCTTGAAAAACGGATCGAAGACCGCCCGGTGGAGGAGGTCATTCTGGCCTTACCCACTACCATCGAAGGGGACACCACCTGCTTCTATATCTATAAAAAACTGAAAGACGCCGGCATAAAGATCTCAACCATTGCCCGCGGCATCGCTGTCGGTGACGAGCTGGAATATGCCGATGAGGTGACCCTGGGACGTTCGATCTTGAACCGGACACCTTATTCCGGCACACCCTCCAAATAAAAGAAAGACATCACTCCAGGCCATTCGTCTCGGCCTCGGCAAAAAGCTCCAGCTGATTCTCCCTGATGAAATAGTTCTCGGGGACATGATCGGCAAAACCCTCAAGGTATTTCCTGAGACATCTTTTTATCAGCTTGTTGGGGGTGGTGCCGCGGGCGCTGCAATAATTCATCAGTGATCTCTTCTGCCTGGCCGAAATTTTGAATGTGACCGTTTTAAACCGTACGACCTTCCTTTTCTTCCTTCTTTTAGCAGGCATAAGGGGCGGTTTAGGTTAATATGCCTGCGAACTTATGATTTTTTCTTTTTGTCCCGGTAAGATGATAAGAAAAGGAATCCACAGCATCCTGTTCATAACCCCGGTTCCGGTCAGAAGCCAAATATCTCCTGCAGCTTGGCGGCAAGGTCCGAACCTCTGAAATTGATGGCCATGATACGACCTTCTCTGTCGAGCAGGACGGAGAAAGGGATAGCTCTCACGGCATATGTTTTGGCTGCCTCCGAGTTCCATTTCTTCATATCACTGACCTGTGTACATAACAGGCTGTCGTTTTTTATGGCTCTGAGCCATCCGTTGCGGTCAGTGTCGAGCGACACGCCAAACACCTCAAAGCCTTTGTCATGATATTTTCTGTACATGCGCACCACGTTAGGGTTTTCCTTGCGGCAGGGTCCGCACCAGGAGGCCCAGAAATCGACGAGTACGACGTGGCCTTTGAGGGAGGAAAGAGTGGCGATACGGCCCTCAGGATCAGGCAGGCTGATGTCCGGAGCAGGCATGCCGGGCTGGATATAACGTTTGGAATCGACGGTGTAATTCAGTTCCTTGACGTAAGAATTCTCTGGATATTGCCTGTACAGGGCGTCATCGACATTGATAAAAGTGGGCAGATCCTTGTCGATGTCCAGGCGGTTCAGATAATAGAGGTTGGCAGGCGATTCGGGATGGTTCTGTGCAAACTGCCGGATGCAATCCCTGCGTTTGGCATCGAGGTCTTTCAGCATGGTCACCAGGGAGGCGATTTTCATAGTGTCGGCATCCTCCTGCCGGCTCATCAGCGTCTTATACGTTTGATAGAGTGAATCGAACTGCCTGTCATAACGTATCACTTCCCGGCTCAGGGTGAGCAGCAGGCAGGAGTGTGGAGAGCCCGTGATCACCGCCTCCCGGCTCATGGGCCCCGATCCTGAGGTGATGGTGATCTGCTCGCCCGGCAGCAAAATGAGCGGAAGAGAATTGTCGTCGCCGAGCCTGAGCTTCAGAAAGTCAAGATGAGCCAAATTCAGGGTGAATTGAAAGGAGCCGTCGGTACCGAGTGGAGAGGTGGCCACAACCTGCGGGTGTTTGTTGTAATCTTCCAGGACAATGGTCTTGTACACGCTGTCGGCAGGGACCCGCCCGTGAATGGTGACAGAATGGTTCTGCGCCGACGTAAAAGATGCACTGACCATCAATGCGGAAACAAAATGAAATATAACACTGCAAGACCTTTTCATCATCAGAACGATAGTCAATCTCAGCCTTGTTATGCTGAGATTAAAATTTACCCATGACAAAAATAGTTTAATTTTATAATGACGGCGGAAGTTTTCTTAATTCTTGCACCGATCCCTTACCGGACTATCCTGACAGAGAGAAAACAGGAAAATTGTTGATAACTATTATCGGGAAATGGGATGGTTCCCTCCTGTGTATTTCATATTTTTGACGAATGGCAGAGAATGCAGAAATTAAAAATACGCGGCGCCGGAGCATCCCCAAAGCGGCTGTGATACAAGATGTTATGGATCAGGGCAAGTTGCCGCCCCAGGCCGTCGATTTGGAGGAGACCGTCCTGGGCGCCCTCATGCTGGAGAAAGATGCCCTGACCACGGTGATCGACTTTTTGCGGCCGGAGATATTTTACAAGGAAGCGCACCAGGTCATATATGCCGCCATACAGAGGCTCTTTTCCAAATCGGAGCCCGTCGATATCCTGACGGTCATCAACGAGCTCAAGACTTCAGGCGAGCTGGATGTGGTAGGCGGACCCTATTATATCACCCAACTGACCAACCGGGTGGCGTCGGCCGCCAACATCGAGTACCACGCCCGCATCATCCTGCAGAAATACATCCAGCGTGAGCTCATCAACATCTCCTCCGTCATCATCCACGATGCTTACGAGGATACTTCCGATCCCTTCGACCTCTTAGACAAGGCTGAGAGCAACCTCTTCGATCTGAGCGAGAGCAACCTGAGAAGGAGCTATGTTGACATGCATTCGCTTGTCAGCGAGGCCATCCGTGAAATACAGGCCTCCATGGAGAATGAGGAGGGCCTGCGCGGCGTGCCGTCGGGTTTCAGCGAGCTCGACAGGGTGACATCGGGCTTCCAGAAATCCGACCTCATCATCCTGGCCTCACGCCCCGGCATGGGCAAGACGGCCTTCGCCATCACCATCGCCCGCAACATCGCTGTCGATTTCAAACGGCCGGTGGCTTTCTTCTCCCTCGAAATGTCATCGCTGCAGCTCGTGACACGTCTCATCTCGAGCGAGACCTCCATCTCGGCAGAGAAGCTCAAAAAAGGCACCCTCGACCAGACCGAGTGGGATCACCTCAACGCCAAGATAGGCAAGCTGATCGACGCACCCCTGTACATCGATGACACCCCCGCCCTCTCGGTCTTCGAGCTGCGCGCCAAATGCCGCCGCCTGAAAGCCCAGCACAACATCGAACTCATCATCATCGACTACATACAGCTCATGTCGTCGCCTTCCGAAGGCCGTGGCAACAGGGAGCAGGAGATCAGCAATATCTCGCGCTCCATCAAGAGTTTAGCCAAGGAGCTCAACGTGCCCATCCTGGCCCTGTCGCAGTTGAGCCGCGCCGTGGAGACGAGAACAGGGCTCAAGAAACCCATCCTGTCCGACCTCCGTGAGTCGGGTGCCCTGGAACAGGATGCCGACCTGGTCCTCTTCATCTACCGGCCCGAATATTACAAGATCACTGTCGACAAGGAGGGTAACTCGCTGGTGGGTTACGCCGAGGTCATCATCGCCAAGCACCGTAACGGCGCTCTGAAAGATATCCCCATGCGGTTCATCTCCAAGTACGCCAAGTTCGTCGACTACGGTCCGTCGGAGCAGGAGCCCATCCTGGCCGACTTCGAAGCCGGCGACGAGAACGGCACCTTCACCTATACCCTCCCCTCACGCCTCAATGACATGACCGACGAGGAATCACCGTTCTGATACAGCCCCCGTCCCTGACCCCCGCCTTCAGGTCGGCAGGTCAACTTTATTCAGGCACGTACTACATATAACCTGCAACCTGCAACTATTATTTAATTTACATACTCCCGGAATTTAATTGACGTTACCTGAATGGTGATCGTTTGTGATATACCTTTGCAGTTTTAAAATCATTGACATCATGAAGCCTGTTACATGCCTGTGGGGTACCCGACATCAGATTATCAGGACCTTCATTTTCATGTTTATCTTCCTTGTTGTTTCTTTTTCGTCCGTGAGGGCGGCCTACCTTCTCATCCCCATGGACGACACGCAGAAGAACCACCTGAAAGCTTACGGCATCGCATACTGGGTGCTTCAGAAGGAAGAGGAGGTGGACTGGCTGCTGAATTACCGTGGCGGCAGCTTCGCCACACCATACAACAAAACCGTTGAGGATGAATGTACCGTACGCGGTGTCAGCTACACCATCCTGGCCGACGCGCAGTACACGGCCATTCTGCAGGACATCGAGCAGCCCGAGGTGAACATGGACGTGGTGAAGCTGCACAAGGCGCCCAAAGTGGCCGTCTACTCGCCCAAGAACAAGCAGCCCTGGGACGATGCCGTGACGCTGGCGCTCACCTATGCCGAGATACCCTATGACGTGGTCTACGATGAGGAGGTCATGCAGGGGGTCCTGCCCATGTACGACTGGCTGCACCTGCACCATGAAGATTTCACCGGCCAGTACGGCAAGTTCTGGAGGACCTTCAAGGACGCGGCGTGGTACCAGGAGGATGTCCGCATCTCGGAAGAGATAGCCCATAAGCTGGGCTTCAACAAAGTGTCGGAGTGCAAGCTGGCAGTGGCTAAGAAGATACGTGACTTCGTGGCCGGTGGCGGTTATCTCTTCTCGATGTGCTCCGCTCCCGACAGCTTCGACGTGGCCCTGGCCGCCGACGGGGTCGACATCTGCGACGTCATGTTCGACGGTGATCCGCCCGACCCTAACGCCCAGGCCAAGCTCAACTACGACAACTGCTTCGCTTTCACCAACTTCACACTGAGCACCAGCCCCTACGAATATGAAATCTCGTCCATCGATGTGACCGAACGCCGCCGGGTGCCGCAGAATGAGGACTTCTTCACCCTGTTCGACTTCTCTGCGAAGTGGGATCCCGTGCCCACCATGCTGTGCCAGGATCATACACGTATCATCAAGGGCTTCATGGGACAGACCACCGCCTTCGACGAACGCTATATCAAACCCAGCGTCCTCATCATGGGCGAACTCAAATCGGCCGGCGAAGCCCGTTACATCCACGGCGAATACGGCAAAGGCACCTGGACATTCCTCGGCGGCCATGACCCCGAAGACTACCGCCATAACGTGGGCGACCCGCCCACCGACCTTAACCTCTACCCCAACTCACCCGGATACAGGCTCATCCTGAACAATATCCTGTTCCCGGCGGCAAAGAAGAAAAAGCTGAAGACATAACGAAGAGACAACAATGACGGCCTTGCCGGCTCACTTCATTGCAGCATAAAGGATGACCTCATCGTATACGAAATTGACAATGCTGTTACAGCCATCTCCTGTAACAAGGTCAACCTCGGCCGTATGGAAACGGAGATCGCCTGTCGCCAGGACGATCTTACCAGCCGACAGCCACGGACAGTCAAAGTGGTCTTCCAGAGGCTCCTCCACCGTGGCCTGAAAAGAGGTGCACGCCGTAATCTCGCCCGTAGAAGTACCTTCAACGACAATGAATTCCTCATCCGGGTCATAGGGTGTGTCACCGGACCATACAATGGTCTTTGTAGTGTTAAAGGTCGTTATGATGGCCGCGGTATCGCTGACGGTCCCGCCGCTGACCGAATAGGAAAACAGCCACCGCCCGTCATCGCCCGTGCCCTCATTGACGATGCTCACAGTACTTGCATGAATGTTATAGGGTTTGGCGTCGGGATACACATCCATGGCGTCGGACTGAAGGTAATGATTACTGAGACGGATATCGACCACCGTGCCCTTAGCTGGCAGATCACCGCTCATTTCGATAGCGATGCTTCCCAGACGGTAACGGTTATCAGGGCATACCTTAACATAGTCCCCGTAATCGACGGTGATCTTCTTTACGGGGAGGCTGTCATAAGTGGCCACGGCACCGAAGACACTGTCGCTGCCGGTGTGTAAAAGAAGGGTGTCGGTGCAAGCCATCCATACGATGTTGAACACGTCCCTGAAGATATTCTCGGCGTGGATGTAAGCAATGGCGGCATCACGGTTGGGATTGTAATCACATTCCTCCTTGTCGGCCATATCACAGCCGGCATAAAAAAGCCATGCAACGCAAATAACCGGTAACCATCCTTTTCGCATCATTAGTTCAATCCATGATGAACTCCATCTGTACCTGGTACCCGTCGCCATTCACCACGATAAGGGCATATTTATCGCACTCGCCCTGTGCCGGAAACCCAAAATGGATGATGCCCTCACCGATGCTTTTCGAATGATAATCGCGGATATGGTAATTGAGTATCCCATCGCTGATGAAAGGGCAACCGAGATGCCTTATCAACGGATAATTGGGATCGACATCGACGGCAAAATGGAGGCTGTCGGTTGACAGGCCGGCGGCATAGCCTTCGTTGATGGAGAACTGCATGGCATTAAACGAATAATCCGGATACTCGATGCACTCGAAGGTGATCGTATCATGACTTCCGTCCTGTAAGGGCCGTATGATGAGCCCGTCACGAACCATAAAGGTCATGTTGACCACATCACCCTGGTTCTGCTGCACCCTGAGTGTGTCAAAACCTTTGACGTCGAAGCTGTCGACCTTAAAATCGACGAAGGTGTAATTGATCTCGCTTCCGGTCTCCAGGTATTTTTTGGTGATGTTGCCCGTTATCCTGCCCGTGAGCGAATCGAGGGCACGGTCACTGCCGTAATCCAGCACAAAAACCTTGGGATAGGTGACCGTGTCGGGCGGCGTGACGGTCATTGTGGCCTTGCCCCAGTTGTAAGAGCCGGAAGGATACAAGGCCAGTGAATCATTCAGGCTTCTGAAAACCGAATCGAGCCTGAAATAGGTCTCGGAATGGATGAGATAGGCCAGCATAAAATTCTCGGTGACAGTCTGAAAATCATAGTAAATGATATTCTCATTGTTATTTTTCAGGCATCCCTGCCAGAGAAAGGTCATCCCGAGAAAAGCAATTGGTAACAGGTATTTCTTTTTCATTGCAGTATATGAATGTGTTTGTTATTTAGTGCGATAGGAGACTTATGATAAGAATATAGCTTTTTTAACAACCTCATCCCCCTGCCCCTTCTCCTAAAGGAGAAGGGGAGTAACTCTATAGCTCCTTTAGGAGAAGGATTGGGGTGAGGTGATCGTTATTACCTCAGACCATTAAAAGAACGTCTATTTCCACATATTCTTATACCTTCCTCACATAAACCCTGTAAGTATACGCAAACGGGTTTTTTTCATCTTCAGGCACATACTGCTCCTCCACTATCTTCCACCCCCGGAAGTCGATCTCCGGAAAAAATGTATCCGCCTCAAACGACCGGTGGACACGGGTCAGGTAAAATCTATCGGCATATTTCAGGAACTGCCTGTACACCGACCCGCCGCCGATGATAAAATTTTCCTTGTCATCGTCGCATTTTTCAATGGCATCCTCGATGGAATAGGCCGTGATACAGCCTTCGATCACCTCGCCCGGAATATCGGTGATCACAACATTGCGCCTGTTGGGCAGGGGCCTGACAGGCAGCGACTCATAGGTCTTCTTGCCCATGACGACAGTATGGCCCGTTGTCAGTGCTTTGAACCGTTTGAGGTCGTCGGAGATATGCCACAGAAGCCGGTTATCTTTTCCTATGGCATTGTTTTCAGCTATGGCGACGATGATGGAGATGTGCTTCATGATGTGTCAATTAATGCCTGTTAAACCGAGATTTCACCTTTTATATGAGGATGGGCCATGTAATCGACGAGTTCGAAATCCTCACACCTGAATTGAAAGATATCCCTTATGGCGGGATTGATCTTCATGGTGGGCAGCTTGTAGGGCTCACGTGTCAGTTGCAGTTTAACCTGGTCGATGTGGTTGAGGTAGATGTGTGCGTCGCCCAGGGTGTGGATGAATTCATGATGTTTCAGCCCCGTGACCTGTGCCATCATCATGGTGAGCAGGGCATAGGAGGCAATGTTAAAGGGCACGCCGAGGAAGATGTCGCAACTGCGCTGGTAAAGCTGGCACGACAGCTTACCGTCATTCACATAGAACTGGAACAGGAGGTGGCATGGCGGCAGCGACATGTTCTCCAGGTCGGCCACATTCCAGGCGCTGACGATATGACGCCGTGAGGCGGGGTTGGTCTTGATGCTCTCGATGACGTGTGTGATCTGGTCGATATGACCGCCGTCATATGAGGGCCACGATCGCCACTGGTAGCCGTAGATATGACCCAGCTCGCCCCGCCCGTCGGCCCACTCGTCCCAGATGGTGACATGGTTGTCATGCAGGTATTGAAGGTTTGTATCGCCTCTCAGGAACCACAGCAGCTCATGGATGATGGAGCGGAGATGCAGCTTTTTAGTGGTCAGCACGGGGAATCCCTCTTCCAGGTTGAAGCGCATCTGGTAGCCGAACACGCTGATTGTCCCGGTGCCCGTGCGGTCCACTTTGCGGGTTCCGTTATCCAGCACATGCTGAAGGAGATCGAGGTATTGTTTCATATTCTGCTACATCTATTGTTTATCACCCGATGATGATACCGACGATGGTGGCCGACAGCAGTGAGGCGAGACCTCCGCCGAGGAGTGCCCTGAAGCCCAGTTTAGCTAATGTTGACCTTTGGTTGGGTGCCAGGGCGCCGATACCGCCCAGCTCGATGCCTATGGATCCCAGGTTGGCGAAGCCGCAAAGCATGTAGGTGGCCATGATATAGGACTTGGCATGGGCAAAAGCACCGGCGGTGAGGTACTGTTTCAGGCTGATATAACCTATCATCTCGTTGAGAATGGTTTTCTCGCCCAGCAGCTGCCCCACAAGCGCCATGTCGTGCTTAGGCACACCCAGGGCCCACGCCAGCGGCGACAATATATAGCCGAGGATGAACTGCAGGCTGAGCTGCGAATACTGGCCATGAGTTAATTTTACGATGTGGGCGTTCAGCGGGGTCCAGTCGCCCACCTTCTGCAGGATAAAGTTAAGCATGGCTATGAAGGCGATGAAGACAATGAGCATGGCCGCCACATTAACGGCCAGCCGCAGGCCCTGGAGGGTGCCATTGGAGATGGCGTCGAGGAAGTTCGTCCCTATCTTCTCTTTTGATATTTTGACATCCTTGACAACGGGTTCTGTCTGTGGCAGTAATATCTTGGCCGTGACCACAGCCCCCGGCGCCGCCATCACCGAAGCGGTGATCAGGTGGCGGGCAAAGAGAAGCTGTTCGGCAGGATCGTTGCCACCCAGTAAGCCGATATAAATGGCCATGACACCTCCCGCGATGGTGGCCATGCCACCCGTCATCACCAGCATCATCTCCGAGCGGTTCATGCCCGGCAGATACTCTTTGACGAGCAAGGGCGCCTCCGTCATGCCAATAAAAATATTCATGGTCACCGACAGGCTCTCGGCACCTGATATCTTCAACAATCGTGTGAGCAGCCACGCCATGGCCCACACCACCTTCTGTATGATACCGTAATAGAACAGGAGACTGGTGATAGCCGAAAAGAAAATGATGGTTGGCAGTATCTGAAAGGCAAAATTGAGCAGTCCCACCTCCACCCTGTTTGTGGCAAAGGACTTGAAAAGGAATTCACCGCCTACCTTCGAAAAGTCAAGTATTTTGATGAATCCCTTTCCCAGGAAGGCGAAGAAATACTGCATCGCCGGCACTTTGAGCACGGCGACGGCGATAACGACCTGAATGATGAGGCCGACGATGACGACGCGCCATGAGATGGCTTTGCGGTTGCTGCTGAAGAGATAGGCGATCAGCAGCACGACGACGAGGCCCAGCAGGCCCCGCAGCAGCGAGGTGAAGCTGAAACCGGCGTCGGTGAGCGGTGTCTCCTGCTTTAAGCGGGCGATACTGTAAGCTCCCGTCGTGTCGGGGGCGGCGGCATGGGATGCCGGGGGTTGTATGGCCGCGCTGCCGGGCAGGAATGCCTCAACTGTCCGGACCCCCGCGCGGAGATGCCTGACAACGCCGGTGTCGGCCATGAAGATCATCTCGGGCCGGCTGCTGATAACATGCGGCAGAAGCGTATCATATGAACCTGATGCCGTAAGACGTGGCGGCGGCACCGGCACAGGCGCCGGAAGGGCCTGCACATGCCGGCAACAGAAGATCATCATGAGCATCAAAATAACCGGTACCTTTAAAAAAAATACCGGCTGACCATGTTCACTGCGATGTATTTGTGGGCAGGAGGGCATCATTTCGGCTTTTTTCTCCTGTTCATCTCGTCGCGGATCTTCGACGCTTTCTCATATTCCTCCTTGGCAACGGCCTGATCGAGCAGTTCCTGCAACTCATCGACGCTCATGCCTGAGAACTGTTCTTCTTTGACCTTCTCGTCCGTTTCTTCCTCCGTCTCTTTCTCTTTATCCTCATCCATGATGATGCCGGCGGCTGCCATGATATTCTCATAAGTGAAGATAGGGCAACGGAACCTAAGGGCGATGGCGACGGCATCGGAGGTGCGTGAGTCGATCTCGACCTCCTCGCCGTCATGTTCACAGACCAGCCTGGCATAAAACACCCCCTCGAAGAACTTATTGATGACGACCTCCTTGATGGTGATGTCGAACTCCTTGGCAAAGCTCTTAAAGAGATCGTGGGTGAGCGGCCGCGACGGTTTCATCTTTTCCAGCTCGATGGCGATGGACTGGGCCTCGAAGCCGCCGATGATAATAGGCAGGCGGCGCTTGCCGTCCACTTCGCCCATGATCAGGGCATAAGCGCCCGACTGTGACTGGCTTGTCGATAAACCCACTATTTTCAGCCTGATTTTGTCCATCCGATATGGTTACTGATGGATTAGTATCCCAATTGAATGGATAAAAGTATACTTTTTTGCAAAGAAAAGGCTAAATAAATTGCAATTTTTTAAGAGGACAGCATTAGTAAACGTCGGGGGAATTTGGCTCAATTTGCCGAAGCGCCTGCCTCGCATTGGCTTTTACTGAAATATCGCTGTCATTTGCCAAAGTAAGCATGATTTCTTTGGTACGGATATCCTTTAAACGGCTAAGGATAATGGTGGCCCCGTTGCGGTTATCCCCTGGATTCTCCCATTTGAATAACTACTTTGATTCCTGCACAGCCATAAAATATCCGCTTCCTCCGGTCCAGGATGCTGAAAAATAGACGGTGTGGCTGTCGTATGCCTGCATACCGGTTATTTTAACCTCCTCAAGGTTAATGGTAAGCGCATTACCGTACTGGTCGGTTACCGGCAATGCGGATTTGTCGGTGATCACCGTGGTAAGGATCCCGTCGGATAAAAGGAAGATACCGCTGCCGGCATTGCTGTCCTTAAGGGTGCTCAGGAACACGATATCCTTGTGGTTGACCATATTGAAATCGGTGAATGTTTTGAGGCTCCCGCCCACGTCGGGGGGAGCGGCATCCTTTTGGGCGACCAGCTTGGTGATCTCCCCATCAATGCAAGAAAAGATGCCTTCTTTTATACCGGTTTCAGAGTGGAAGATGTCAATCCAGGCAACCATCTCCTTTTTATCGGGGAATACGAAAAAAGGATGGTTAAGCAAAATGCTTCCGTTATCCATCTCCCTGGTCACTCCAAAATTGTAAATTGTGCCGCCGCTTGTTCCCGGTAGCTGAGCCCCGGCTCGCCATCCCGGGAAACGCATCGATTCTTTATCTGTGACTGCAATAAAATCCTGATTACTGAGACATATATATGCGGTAGGGACACGGAAATCTGCCACCCATGCACTGATATTTAGGAATGGTCTATAGGGAATCTCCTCTTTACCTGTCAATTTTTGTCCTTTTCGAAGAATAGGCTTAATCTGCCCGCGGTCTGAATAATACAGTGCATATCCGTTATCACCCGGGCATGTGGCCCTGAAGTAGCAGGCTGTCAGTTCATCGTTCCAGAGCACTTGCTGGTCATACTTGGATTCTCCTATGAACCGTATCTTCTCCCCGGTTCCATTGACCAGGTCTCCTTTCGCGGCTAATTTCACGACCTTTTCCCCGTCATACACGAACAGGGCTATTTTGTTGTTTTTCTCAACCCATAGATCCATCTTATGCCAGAAAATACCGATAGACGGACGGCCCTGCGGCTCCCCATAGGCCAGTCCCCAGATGCCATCGAACGGATCGGAAAAGGTGAATTCCACTTCTCCAATCATTAGCTTATCCGGGAAATCAAAGAGCTTTTCCACCTTTCCCGGGGATGCCCTGTAAAAATTAATCCGCCTGTCTTTAATATAATAGAAAACGACCCGGACATCTCCCACTTCCGATATCTGCAAGGCGATGATCCCGAATTTGAACATTGCCTCCAAACCAGGCGACCAACTCTGTCCCTCTTTCCAGAAATCAGCGATGTATTCGCCCGTACCCGGGATTGTGTCAAAAGAGGTCAGCAAGGGCAGCACCGTGTCAGGGGTGACGTAGAAGACACCTTTCTCACATTGAAAGACTAATCCGTCAGGACCCACGGCGGTTGCCTCATACCGCCCTCCTATCCTGCAATTCTTTGCAGGCAAAAGCACATCGCCCGACTGAAACAGGGGATAGATTGTATAACCATCACCGGTCCCCGGTGAACCGGCCTGAACCTGGCCATTTAATCCGGTTGCCTGCAACAGAAAAAAAGAGGTCAATCCTGTGGCCAGAAAGATTGTTGTAAGTAGATTGATCTTCATGGCCTTCTCCTTTCATCTAAAAGATAGCACATAGCAGATCGCTGAGCTCACATTACCGGTCTCCAAACCTGAGATTTCCTCCCAAAGGTAATATATTATTTCCTGAAAAACAATAAGTTGATTATAACTTCCAGAGATGAATCCAGTTGATTCAAATTATTATTGGAATATAAAAAAGGAAAGCCCCTTTTCAGACCTCTTTACATTCCGGGATTTATTTCAACCGGGCGTTTTCCGGTTAACCGGGATAAGCTGTTCCGGGCGCCGCGTGTCAAATGAACGCCTGATGATTGGATTGAGTCCCTCCGCCGTGGCGGTTTAATTATTTCTTTTTTTTTATTAGAGATGACCTTTTTAATAAACGGGCAGAATGATGAATAGTAAGAATATCTATTCTGTGAACATCGACAATTCTATAAACAATCCGGTAACTACCTCTTATTAATTCTCTTAAATTTTCATTATTAAATTCAGGAACGATTCTGCCAGCTTTGGGGTGGGATTCCAATAATTCCGTTGATTCAAATAAATCTTGTATGACAACTTGTGCATAACGACCGGAATCTTTGGCGATGTATTCACCAATGTTCTCAAGATCAAGGATTGCGAAACCGGTCCAAACTATTTTAACCATTTGGAGAGCCTTTTTTTAGCTTCATCCTTAGTAAAAACTTTATCTGCCAATGATTCTTCTAATCCTTTTTGAACTTTATCAATAAATATTAACTTATCAATCAGTTCATCGAGGCTGAAATTATCAGGAAGGTTTGAAACCGTTTTAAGCACATCCTTTTTGGTTAACATAATCATATAAAGTATTTGTCCTGGTACAAAGATACTGGGATTTTTAATCCAAAATCCGGTCAGCCAGAACTTTTCAAGCTATGTCAGGCAACGGTAAGCCGGCATCCACCGGAGCGGAGGGATAGCCGCTCAAATTTGACTAAAACGTGCACAACTTAAACCTTAGCTGACTCTAAACTGTAAATATCGTGAAATAGAAGTTCTCAAACAATTATCGCGCGCGCCATTTAACCGGGCGTTTCCCGGTAAACCGGGATGAGCTGTTTCGGGCGCCGCGTGCCAAATGAATACCTGATTATTATAGACAACAGCACTTATTTATCTTTATCCCAGACTATTTCGATAATTTTGGGGAAGTATATTTCCTCGTTGCTGATGAGCCTCCCGAAATCAAAATTGTTAATATTATAAGTAATAATAATTCCATCCGACCTATATTCGGGATGTGCATTTGCCGTGTAAACAAATTCTTTATCCTCTTTCAAAAGTGGAGTGTAGAATATTACCGGTTCAGACCAGGGGCCATAAAGCCGGTCTGCAAGCCGGTATCCAATTGAAGCCTTCCCAAAACCATAGGTCTGTATCTGAATAAACTTCTTTAGCTTTTGGTCATAATGTACGGAAAATTCAGTTTGACCTGTAAAAAGAGAAGATGATTCCGGCTCCTCTTCAATATTGCCGGTCCAGTTATTATTGACCCACCATTCCAAATGTGACAGGTCGCCTTCTATTAGTTTTCCTTTTTCGAACCGAAGCAAATAGGTTTCATGTGTTGCCGGCTCCTTGACACCAAAAGCATAAACGAAGTCATCATCTTGCAGGACTGCTGAAGAGCCGACAATAACGCCGAAGGTTTTCGGGCCTTTGAAATAGTTTATGATCCATTTATCCGGGTTGTCGGAGGGATTATCAATAACGGCAACATACCATCCGACTGCTTCAAAGCCTATTCCTGTATGTATAGAAGTTTCCTCAATAAGGAAAACCACAAGTTTATTCATTAATGATATTCCATGACCTGTCCAAAACCAATGTTTCCCGGGCACCTGAAAAAAATCGTCGGGTTTCTGCTTCGTCCCTTTAAAATAGTAAGTCAGTTCAGAGCTTAATGAGTTGGAATCCTGAACAGCGATGCTGTTTCTGATCATCGTTTTCGAATGAGCTCTTTTTCCTGTCCCATCCTGATCGATGAAAGTATCGCTGAAAAGCCACAGGATCTTACCTGAACCAAAATCAATGGTGGCGGCACCATCTGCACCTCTCCAATAATTATCTTTTTTGAAAATGGAATTGTCTATTTCCTTAACCATTATCTTCCCTTCCTGAGCCATCAGGAAGCCGGGCATCAAAAACAGTATGAACAGTATCTTTTTCATGTCTATAGTATTGTCGCCGACGGTTGCGGGTATGGAATGCCTATGTATAACTGCGTAAGCTATGTGTATGCAGGATGCCGTAATTCCGGTATTTCGCTATAATACCTCCCATCTAATTTTCTTCCTGCTTTCTTCTTATTGAAGCCGCCCCACTGCTTAAAGAAAAATTTTACGCCGGCTTCACGGCATTGGTCACGGATATCGAGTACCCAAGCCTTTTTCATGGGTCGTGCGCCATGACCGGATTCACCACCGACAATCACCCAATCAATGTTGGACAGATTCATATCGGGCAACGGGCCAAGGAGCGGTTCGAGGGAAAGGAACCTGATAAAGGCTCCTGTGTTTCGCAAGCAATCAATGCGCTGGATGACCTTTTGATTTTCCACTGACACGCCCATCCAGATGTTTGGCGACCATTCAAGCAATGGGCTGTATTTTGCCAGCATGTCAGCCCGCTTGGTGAGCACCTGAAAGGTGTGCATGGGGTTTTCACGCATCACACGGAACACTTCCCGGATGTATTCAAGCGGAACATCTTTATGGAAGAGGTCGCTCATGGAATTGACGAACACAACCTTTGGCTTTTTCCAGGTGTAAGGGATGTTAAGCGTTTCGGGATGCAAGGTGAGCTTAAAACCGTTCTTGTATTTGGCATGTCCCATTGCCTGCAAACGCTTTGACATGATCTCGGCATAGCAGAATTTGCAGCCATCAGTAATTTTGTTGCAACCCGTTGTGGGATTCCAGGTCATTTCCGTCCATTCTATGCTGCTTTGGGCCATGGTTATAAATTTAAGGATTGTTGGGGGGTTGAAAACTTCTTATAATATCACACAGCATTACCATTTCTCCAAGAAAGGCTATTCCTGATTTCTATACAAAGAAAATTTCTTATTATTTAGCGGAGTTACTATATTCCAAGATTTCCAGCTAATTCTAAGAATCGAGAAATAATTTCGTTGGTTGCGGTACCTTTTTTTATTTCAATAATCAGCTCTTCTAACTCCTCCCTTGAAATAGTTTCAGCAATGGCTATAGGTGCATTGTTGAATAATTCGTTGATTCTTACTTTTAAATTACTTAAATTTTCTTCTAACTCAAGTTTCTCAATCTTTGTTTGAGCTTTAATTGCTTTTTGAGCAGCTGTAAGTGACATATCATTTCATTTTTAAGTTTTTAATAATGTCCTCAATTGTGGAAGGATCTGGTATATTACTGACAGAAGTTGGAATTGAAATAATGGTTCCAAGTTTATTTCTAATTGATATAGCAAGCTTATCTCGGGATTCTTTTAATCTCACTAATGATTCAAGATACTCATTAACTGCTGAATTTATTAATTCAATATTTTCAAAATTCTGTTCAGCCTTCCTTATTTCTTCTTTTCTTTTTTGAATGTCATTTCTCACAGAATCTCTTTCTGCATTAAAGAAGTTTTCCACTGTATCTAGCAATGCAACATTAATAACATCAATTTCATCATCACCAGTTGGAGCAACAAGAGTTTCAACAATGTTACCATTTTCATCTTTTTTTGTTCCGGGTGCTTTTCTAATACTATTTTTGTATTGTTCTTCGTAAATATCTAAAATTTCCAATTCATATTTTTCAATAGCACTTAATTGATTGTACATATTTTCGAAGTATATCCTTTTAACGTTTTTGATTTCTTCTCTCTGCTTTCCCATAGCATCGACAACTTGCTTAGGCACAGAAGCACATCCTGAAAGAAATAGCGCTATAAACAACAACAAAAAATTTCTCATATTTAGTAGTTTTTAAGGTTGCCAATAGTTACTATTAAACTCAATCCCTTGCTGAATCTAAGAGATAACCGGTAACATTCAAGAAAAATGTATAACTTAAACTTACCCAATAATAATCTGTAAATATCAGTAAAATTAAGTTCTTAAACAATTAT
>Ga0172362_10000128_pt1 | contig 52216 bp, 49 predicted proteins | sample LakKivs1_kivu2a2_FD_114534 | JGI IMG/M metagenome (GOLD analysis project Ga0172362, IMG submission 114534) | Sediment microbial communities from Lake Kivu, Rwanda - Sediment s1_kivu2a2 | ecosystem: Environmental > Aquatic > Freshwater > Lake > Sediment | place: Rwanda: Western Province, Lake... | reverse complement strand
TGCGGGAGCTCCTCCTTAGTGATGAGAGGAAAAGTCTCAAAGCATACCACACTATATAATCAACTAAAAAATTTATCTAATCCAGGCTCTGCCGGACATCCTTTTTGCCGCGCATTGACATCAGGGCTGGAACGAAGGGCACAGGCCTACCCCTTAGCAGCCGGTGCCAGTAGACCCACTCAAAAGCCAGCTTGGACCAGTGGTTAATCCGTGTCTCTTTGAGAAGGGCCATCGGGCCGAGCACCGGAATCGGATACCTGCCCGGAAGTGGTTCAATCTGTTCATTGTAATCTATGACCACAGCCCGGTCGAATCCTGTTTCAATAAAGCAATTGGCGTGGCCATCGAACACAACATCTGTTTTCTTGCCGTCAATTTCAGCCAGGATAATTTTATCCAGAACCTCTGACTGAAAATGAACCACAGAGCCAGCTTTGGTCCAGTTGGTGGAACCAGCATCACCCATGACAAGAATATCCCCATATCTCTCAGAGCGAAAGCCGGACTTATCAACCGGCACATAATTCATCTCGTCGCCCAGGCCCGAACGTTTAATCAGCTTCGACCCCATGTTGGTCGGAACAGTCACCAGAAGGTCATAGGAGACTTCGCGGCCGTCATAACAGATTATTTTGCGGGCAGCCGGGTCGATCTTTTCAGTCATAAAAAAGGATTCGACCTCGACTCTTTTCTCGCTTAGAAGATTCCCCAGATACTTTGTGGCCACCGGACGGGTAAATGCTCCAGAAATTGGAGTAAGGAAACTGAGCTTGATGCCATCCCTGATTTTCCTCTTTCTGAAATACCAGTCAGCCAGGAAGGTGAACTCCAGAGGAGAAACGTTACACTTGATGGGCATTTCATTGATATGAACTACCAGAGAGCCTTCTTTGAATTCATATAGTTTTTGAGCCAGGGCTGTGGCTCCATCTATCGAATAATAATCAAAAATGTCATGTCGCCAGCCATCCATCATTCCGGATGTCTCTTCGGGGCAGGTTTCGGCGCCGGTAGCGATTAATAGCAGGTCATAACGCAAATTGCCCCCATCTGTTAATTTTATTGTCCTGCTCTCTGGTTTTATCTCCTCAACTTCGCGTATCAGAAATTCAACCTGGCGCGGGAGAAGGTCGGACCTTTTTCTCAGCAGGTCTTCGGGTTGATAAATTCCAAAGGGCACCAGCAAAAATCCCGGTTGATAATAATGATTATCGTCTTTATCGACGACCGTGATCTTCCAGCCACGAGAAGCCAGGGGCCGGGCCAGCTTATTAGCCATAATGGTTCCGCCTGTTCCGGCTCCGAGGATAACCAGATTTTTCATCCTATTCCCCTTAACATTCTGAGATTCTGATTTTTTTCAGCCCTCTTCAAGAAAAAATATAGTATAACATTTCATTTTGTTTTTTCAGGCCGGATGTTAGATCAACTTAATTTTCAACAGGCGCAAAAGGTTTCTGAAATAAAATCTTTCATATTCAAACTTGAAACCGGACTCGCCCAGTATTTTCTTCCAGTCATATTTTATAAAATCAAGGGCATAAGAACATTCGAATTTTCTGAATACCCAGCGGAATACAAATGACGTATCGTTAAGATTAAATTCAGCGTAGTCAAGAATGGCCAGCCGCCCGCGGGGTTTTAAGTGATGGATAATATTCTCCAGTATTATTTTTCTTACTTGCTGAGGGAAGCCGTGGAGAACAAAGCTCATAAAGACCAGATCAAACTTCTCGCCAAGTTCAAAGGGTACATCAATCCGCTGCCGGCGGAAGCTCACTCTCTGGTGGTCTCTAAATGTTTCTTCAAAACGTTGTTGCATAATGGGTGATAGGTCAAGTCCTAAAATCTTTCCGACTGGGCCTAAATGCCTCAACATCAATGAAGCATTCCGGCCTGTTCCACACCCCAGATCAAGAATAGAATCCGCGGTTTGAATTTCTACATCGGCTATTGCTCTTGAAATAAACGGGCTGTATGAGCCGAAAGAAATGAGGTCTAAAAGTTGGTCATAATGTTTAGCAATAAATGGAGTAAGTTCAACCTTTGATCCGGGGTATAATCTTCTTTCTTTCACTTCAATTGACAATCGATGCCCTGAGATTCCGCGATATGCAACCACAATGCCTCAAATGGCATTAACACCTTCCAGAGTGGTCAGCCAGCATTAATCTTTAAGGCCTAAGAACCTCTTTTTTTAAGCTGGCTTTCTCAATACGCTCTTCCACCGGATTGACACCAATGCCCGCTCCCTCCGGCACCCGGATATGACCCGGACGGCTCAGCGTAATCGGCGGCTCAATCAGGTCTTCCTGATAATAACGGGCACTGGCTGAAAGGTCGTTGGGATACTTAAAGTTGGGCAGGGTGGCTATGTGCAGGTTGTGAGCCCGGCCGATTCCGCTTTCCAGCATGCCGCCACACCAGACGCCCACTCCGTATCGCTGGCAATAATCATGAATCTTCCGCGCTTCTACCATTCCACCCACCCGGCCAACCTTAATGTTGACAATCCGGCAGCTACCCATCTCCAGAGCCGCCTTGGTTGATTCATAAGAAATGACGCTTTCGTCCAGGCAGATGGGTGTGGTCATCATCCGCTGCAAACGGCTGTGGTCCCAGAGGTCATAAGGAGGAAAAGGCTGCTCCACCATCAACAGATTAAAAGCATCCAGTTTCTTCAGATGCTCAGCTTGTTCGAACGAATAACAGCCATTAGCATCAGCCTGGAGCAGGAGGTCCGGATATTTTTCTCTTATGGCCTGACATATATCCACATCCCAGCCAGGCTTGATTTTAATTTTTATCCGCTCATAGCCCTGGGCTAAATAATTCTCAATCCTGGCCAAAAGCTCATTCACTGAATCCTCAATCCCCACACTGACTCCAGCCGGAATCTCATCCCTGACGCCACCGTAGATTCTCGATAGCGGCAACCCCTGTTTCTTGGCTTTAAGATCCCACAACGCCAGCTCCAGACCGGCTTTGGCCATACGGTTTTCGCGGAAAACTCCTGCCGCCTGATAAAAATCATCAGGTTCAACGATCTTGCGGTTAAAAACCAAAGGAATCAGAAAATCTTTGAGCACATGCCAGGCAGTTTCCGTTGTCTCGCCGCTGTAAAGCGGTTTTTCTTCAGCCACGCACTCTCCATAACCAACCAATCCTTCCTCATAAGCTCTTATCACTATGAAGGTTCGGTCATAAGCCCGGCCGAAACTGGTCTCAAAAAAATGGACATAGGGCAGACGCAAGAAATTCACCTCAATCCTCTCCATAGCCATCAGACACCTGCCTGCTTTCCAATTTTAAGAAGCGTTTACTTCTTTTTTATATGTTCAGTCCGGGAGAACTTTTTCAGCACATAAAAGCACTTCTCGCCAAAGACAAAATCAACGACGGTGTAACCGCGGCGAAAATAATGAGTAAAGGCCTGTCTCAGAGCCGACTGCCATTCAGCAATAAGAGCAGGAGTTGACTGAAGCGGCCTGACATCGCGGATGGTCTCAACAAGTAAAATCGGTGCTTTCTGCCTCAAAAGCATGTTGCCCGGCCGGTAATAACCATCAGGGGTTTGATATCCTTCGACCACTTTCGGCAAAGAAGCCGGGTCAAATTTTTCCTCGTTTTTAGCTCTGGCTTTTTTCTCGACCCTTGCAGACTTAATCGGCCATTCAACCAGCAGACGGTCAGTTGGAATTCCTGGCCCGAGCATCAAAGCTGGAGTGTCACCATATAAATCGCTCAGGTAATTGCGGCAAATAACTCCAAGAGTATTGAAGTTCAAGTTGGCGTTTCTGGTTTGAAGAGGGTCAAAAGTCCAGGTTATGAGGTCCAACCCCATTTTCATGACTTCTTTCCGCTGTGCCCATTTCAGGCTCTTGCCAAGCCCGTAACCCTGAAATTGTGGCAGAACAGCTAAGAGATGGGAATGATGGCATAACTTACCGTTAAAAACAGCCGGAAAAGAATAAACAAAGCCAGCCGGTTCACCATCAAGGAAAGCACCCAGAACCAATCCGCCCATCAATGAAGAGATGCAGAATTGATGGACTGGAGTCAGGTCGAGGTCAGGATGTTTCCAGACATCCCTCTGAATGTTCACCAGCCTTTCAAACTCGGACTTGTCGGATAATTTACGTATGATGACCTTCCCGGACAAGCTTTACTCCTTTCTGCAGAGCTAAGAGCTCGTAATTATCAACCATCCTCTGAGCCATAGCCTCGCAAGAATGTTTATTAAATACCAGGTCATATGCCTGCCGACTCAGGCGAACAGCAAGACTTCGGTCAAGGTAAAGCTTCAGCACAGCTTGAGCCAATACCTGCGGGTCGTTGGGCGGAACCAGAAAACCGGTTTCTCTGTGAACGATGAGCTCGGTCATGCCAGCAGCCATGATGCCAATAACCGGAACTTTCCAGACCATGGCTTCGAGCAGATAGACTTCAGGAAGAGAAAAAGCTCCGAAGATAAACATATCAAGAGAAGAAACAATATCTTTCAATCTGTCCGCAAACCCCAGGTAATAATAAACATTGTCGAGCTCAACCGGCAGGTCGTGCCTGAGCTGTTCCAGATGCAGACTGCCCTGTCCGAAAATTATGACCTTCAGTTTTGGTGCCTGCTCCTGGAGAATCTTTATGGCTTCAAATTGGACTTTGAGAATTTTTAAATCTTCAAGCGGTGTGAGCAAACCAACCAGAAAATCTTCGTCCGAAAGCTTGAATTCCTGGCGAAGAAATTTTTTCTTCTGGGTCTCCCGGTATTGCGAAAAATCAATGCCAGGCGGGAGGACTTCAATTCTGGGCACCGAGAGGTTGCTTTTCAGAAAAAGCCTTTTCATCTCATCTGTTGAAAAGACCAGGGCGTCAATCTGCCTGAAATCATTACCCGGAATCTTTCTGAGCCAATCGGGCTTTCCAGAAACTATTATGGCCGGCACCTCAGCCTTCTGCGAAGCTTTGAGCCCGGTGCCCAAAGCCGGCTGGTCAAAGAAATGCACCATCTTCAGGTTAAGCTTCTTCATCAGCCGGGCCAGTCTCCAGGTGATTAACCAGCCAGAAGAACCGTCCAGCTTAAATGTAATAACCGGGTGCTTATTGAGTTTAGCCTGGGAAAACAACCTGGTTCCAGGATTGGTCAGGACGAAAAACCTGAACCCCCTTTTCTTCAGCTCTTGAGAAACAAAAAAAAGCTGCTTCACCTCAGCTGCATCCTGAGGATTACTGGCTGCAAGGAACAGGCTCAATTTTCTCTCCTTTCTTCCAGATCTCTTTGAGCTTGGCATACCTCAGAAAAACAGAATAGGCAGACATGGCTGAAATCACCAGTCCGGCATAACCATCGAGCCAGCCCGCTTTCAAAAAATACGTCCTTAAGAATCTCAGCATCGGGAAGAACCAGAAATGGTATAACCGGGCTTTTTTCCGTCTGGAATAAAGCTGCTGAGCCCGGCGCTCGGAAAGACGATTCAAGTAAGCAACATGCTCGGAGATTGACCCAAAAGGCAGATGTTCTAAGGGGTAACGAAGCCTTTTTATCTTTCCAGAAAATTTTAGAAAAACCCTGAACCTTTCTTTTGTCCAGAAGCCATTATCCTTATTATAAAGTCTGATCCGTCGATTTGGGTACCAGCCAGAATGCCGTACCCAGCGGCCGAGATAAAAGCTGATTCTGGGTATGGAAAAACCTTCAACTTCAACCTGTTGCCTTTTCAACCTCAGCAATTCAACCCGGAGTTCCATGGAGAGCCTCTCGTCCGGTTCAACTGATAGAATCCAGAAGTAAGAGGCGAGACGATGACCAATATTCTTCAGCTCAGCATAATCAGTTGAAGAATATTTAAAAACCTTATCCGTGAAATACCCGGCTATCTTCCCGGTGTAATCTGTGCTTTCGCTGTCAATTACAATTATCTCATCCACCACGCCCTGAAGACTCTGGAGGCAAGCTTCAATCTTTTTTTCGTTATTATAGGTGACAACTACAGCCGAAATTTTCACGGCTAAATATTAACATAAGGCAGGAAGCCTCTCAACCGGAATCATTTCTGACCGATTTCAGCTAAACCAATTTTCCTGCTATCCAGGCTGGTGCCCAGCGCTTTATCCAGCCTGGCTAAAGCCAGTTTATAGTCAACCAGCGCTTTCAGCTCAGCTGACCGGGCGCTGGCTAATTTTTCCTGAGCTTCAAGGACAAAATAGTTCGTGGTCAGTCCAACGGCCAGTTTCTTGGTTTCAGCCTCGAGCAGCTTCTCTGCATACTCTCTGGCCACGCGGAAGGCTTCAACACTCTTGGCCAGGGTTTCAATGTTTTTTACGGCTTCGCTGACTTCAAGTTGCGCCTGTTGCTCCAGGGCTTTCTGTTTAGCCTGAGCTTGAGCCAGCTCAGTCCTGGCCACAGCAAGGTTGGACCGACTGATAAAGTCAGCAATCGGAATCGTCAGAGTAAAGTTTAGCGACCAGTTATGGTAAAGAAATTTCATAGAGTCGCGGAAAGAATCCCACGTGCTGCCAGGAATTTTGCCGACAATGATTCCTGTCCAGGGATTATCATCTTGATAAAGCAGCCGGTCTCCGGAAATGCCCGGGCTCCAGTAAGAAACATTCAGGTCGAGCTGCGGTAGAATTTGATTTTTAGCTACCTCATAATTAAAGCGCCTGTTTTCTATGGTCATATTATTGACTTGAAGGTCCGGTCTGTTGAGACGGGCGGCCTCCAGAGCCTGCTTCAGGTCAACGCTTACGGGCTTAAACTCAGGCTTTTCCGCTGGATTTATTGTAACTGCTTGAAGGTCAGCTCCGGTGGCCAGGTTCAGAATCACTTTCAGCCTGTCTTCAGCGCTTCTGACCTGAGCTTCAGCCTGGACAATCTCAGCCTCACGCTGGGCCACAGCCGTCTGGACATTGAGAACTTCAATAGCTGCCTGTTGACCGACTTCAATCTCCTTTCTGGTTTTGGCCAGCTGGCCCTTGGCTAAATCCAGAGATTGCTGTTTGACTTTTAGATTTTCTCTGGCCAGAACAAGGTTCCAGTAAGCTTCTTCCACCTGATATATAGTTTCAAGGACCTGAGATTTTAGCTGAGCCTCAGAAATGGCATAATTCTGACGGGCGATGATGATTTCTTTTCGAGCCACTTTCGGACCAAAGTTTTTGAGCAGGGGCTGAACGAACGAAAATCTGAGCTGGCTGTTGTAATAGGGATTATACAGCTGGAAAAGCTGGTTGGTATCAGTGGTGTAATTGGCAAGAGTCACAGAAAGAGTCCCGCCGATAGGAATCCTTTGAGAAATAGTGCTCTGAAAAGACTGCATTTTTGTGATATAAGTTCCAGAAGCCTGGAGCCACCAGGTTGAGGGTTGTTCGTTGCGGTCGCTGCCATAATTGAATTCAAGGGTCGGCAGAAAAAGTTCTCTGGCTAAGGAAATGTTTTCGCTTGCCCGTTCAGTTGAGTAAACTTCGGCAATCAGGTTCAGGTTTTCCTTTAAAGCTCTAAAGATGGCCTCTTCCAGATTGAGCGAGATCTCTCTCGCCTTTGTCTCCTGAGCAATCAGACCACTGGCCACAACCAGCATCGTGATGGATGAGATAAAAACAATTAAACTTTCTTTTCTTTTTCTCACCGGAGTCCTCCTCATTTTGTTCCCTCGGAAGCATTCATCCTAAGTTTAACAGAAGCCTGTTTCTCAAAGCAAACGCTAACCGTATCAATTAATAATACGAATTGACGGGATTAAAGTTACTTTCCGTCAACCACGAGCGGGAGAATAAAAAGAGACGGGAAGCAGAAGAAAAAATTTTCAGTGATTTATCGGGGATAGGCATCAAGTTCCAGGCACAGAGAATCTTGCCGAAAAACCTGAAACTTTTTCCAGGCCAGAGCTCCCACCATTCCGGCATTGTCAGTGCAGAGCCGGGGTGAAGGGACATAAGCCGGCAGGCTATGCTCTTCAGCCAGCTCATGAAACCTGGTTCGCAGCCTCTTATTGCGGGCAACGCCACCGCAGAGAATCAGAGACGCCGGGCCAAATTCATCCATGGCTCGAGCCAAATTTTCCAGAAGAGCTCTAACCACAGTTTCTTCAAAGCTGGCTAAAAAGTCGTTAAGCACAGGATGTGTCTTGCTCAGATTATTTTCCCTGATAATCCTTAAAGCTGCTGTCTTCAGGCCCGAAAAACTGAAATCATAGCCACGCGTCTTCATCCTGGGAAGAGAAAAACGGAACCGGGAGCTGTCGCCGTTTAGAGCATGTTTTTCAATAACCGGACCGCCTGGATAACCGAGCTCGAGGAATTTAGCTACTTTATCCAGACCCTCTCCGGCAGCATCGTCACGCGTTTTCCCGAGCAGCCTGTAATCAAGCGGCTTTTCCAGAAAATAAAGAGAAGTATGACCGCCAGACACAAGCAAAGCCAGCACCGGATATTCTATCCCGGGATTTTCCAGAAAGGCGGCTTCAATGTGTGCCTGAAGATGGTCAATGCCAATGAGCGGTTTTCGGAAATAATAAGCCAGCCCCTTGATAAAACTCAGCCCGACCAGCAAAGAGCCGATTAGACCCGGACCCTGGGTTACCGCAAAAAGGTCTACATCTTTTAGACTTATGCCAGCTTGAACCAGGCTTTCGTTGATCACAAAGTCGATTGATTTGATGTGCTGACGGGAAGCCAGTTCGGGCACAACACCGCCATAGGGTGAATGAATTTCATCCTGAGACAGAATGATATTGCTCAGGATTTTGCCCTGATTCAGGACCGCAGCCGAGGTTTCATCGCACGAAGTCTCAACTGCCAGCAGAAGCCCGGGCCTTTTTCTTTTCATCAAGCTCTCCAGACACTCTGTTGTGGACTTATATTTTAACTGAAGAAAGTCCGGATAGCTATGAACATACTAATCTGAAGACTGCGCAACCGCGCTTGCTGATTATAGAACGGGTTAGACTATGCCTTTTTAAATTTAGATATATTTCTGATGTATGGCGGTCTGACTATCGCCTTCTCCGTTATTATGGCTGAGATCAGCCTCCCGGGAGTGACATCAAAGGCCGGATTCTTCACCGGAATTTCAGGCAGAGTTATCAACCGGCCACTGACTTTTCTGAGCTCATCAGCCTGACGTTCTTCAATCGGAATCTTTTCACCGGACTTCAGGCTGAAGTCAAGGGTGCTGAGCGGTGCCGCCACATAGAAAGGAACCCTGTTTTCTCTGGCCAGAACAGCCAGGGAATAGGTGCCGATCTTATTGGCTGTATCTCCATTCAATGCAATCCGGTCTGCTCCAACTATAACCAGAGAGACCTCTCCGCGCCGCATGAGCCAGCCGGCCATGCTATCGGTGATGAGGGTAGCTGGAATGCCGTCACGCACAAGCTCCCAGCAGGTCAGCCGTGCTCCTTGAAGAAAAGGCCTGGTCTCGCAAACCAGAACCATTATCTTTTTCTTTCTGGCAAAGCCTGCCCTGACCACACCCAGCGCTGTGCCAAACCCAGCAGTAGCCAGCGCACCGGCATTGCAATGGGTCAGGATAGTCGCCCCATATGATATAAGTTTGCTACCTAACTCACCTATCCTTTTGTTTACTTCCAGATCCTCCTTTTCAATCGCGTTCGCCTTATCCAGAAGAATCTTTCTTAGATGCTCAAAACCCAGATGTTTGTTTTCCTCATACACTTTCTTCATTCGTCCCAGAGCCCAGAAAAGATTTCTGGCTGTGGGCCTGGTTCGCCATAACCTTTCATAGAAACGCTCAAAAGCCCGGTCGAGGTTTTCATCCGCATGAAGTCTCCGCATTCCCAGAGCCAGGCCGTAAGCAGCGGCTATGCCGATTGCTGGCGCTCCTCTTATTGTCATTTTTTCTATGGCTCGAGCTACATCTTCCACTGTCTTACAGCTCACATATTCTTCTTTCCAGGGAAGCTTTCGCTGGTCAACCATGATGACCCTTTCTTTCTCCCAGGCAATCGCTGGCAGCATTTTCACCTCCTTTTCCAGTCAGGAGTTATTTCGTCTGCCCAGCCCCATTTTTTCACCCAGGAATTATAGCCTTTATAAAAACGTTCAAAATCATCCTGACTCATAGATTGTTTTAATTGCTGATAACAAAAAATTATCTGATTGTCATTATCCCGGAGTATCTTTTCTGAAGGCAGTCCCAGCTCGCGGGCAATGGCGGCCTCTTCAAAACTTTCAACATATTTTTTCTGATGGCCCAGGAGCTGGCCTAAAAGATAATGGTAATACCCGCAGGCAGGGTCATCAGCCAGGGCTTTTTCTACTGTTTTGATTGAACCGCTGAGAATTTTATCTTTTTGAGAAGAAGAGACTTCATCAAGTGTTTTCAGTTGATAATCCACAAGCTTGCCGACCGAAGCCATGACCACTGGTGAGAATTCGCCTTTTTCTATCAGGAGGTCATAAAGCCGGGCTGAGCTTTGGCCAAAACCCCGTTGCTCCAACGAAAGGGCCAGCCCGTACAGACTGACCTCTTTAGCCCAGCTGCCCGCCTTTTCATCTCCGAGCGAAGCGGCCAAGCGAAAGCTGTCTTCTGCCTCAGGCCACTTTTCCAGCTTGACTTCAACCTGACCCTTCAAAAGATAAGCCTGAGCCGAAGGCTTTTTTCTGATTTCCCTGTTTATCTCTTCAAGGGTTTTCTTATAAAGCCCGGCAGCCTGTTCGGTTTTGAATGAACGGTCAAGAATCTGAGCTTGAGCAAAAGTGGTTTTAGCCTCCTGCAGAGAAGAGGCGCAGCTGCCAAATAAAAACAAAATCAACAAGACTATGCCCGGCCAGTAGAATGTGACCGGTGCGGGCCCTTGTCTTTTTTCTTTTTCAGTCAATGCCATCTTTTTCCTCTAATCCTTACTCCAGACTGCTGAAAAGTTCTCTGAGTTGTTTTCTAACCTCGGCTTCAGTCATCAGACTCCAGCCGAGGTTGAGAAATTCACCGCAAATTGTCTTTAATCTTTTCCAGAACTCTGGCCTGGCCCGGGCAGCTTGAATCTCAGATAAAGCTCTGCTCAATCTTGACTCAAAATCATCTCCGAGGCGACGATAATTACCCTCTCTTAATTCGAGAGAAAAAAGATTTTCCAGAAAAGGGTCTTCCAGTCCAACAACAGGATACAGAAATTTAAAGGCTGCCTTCAGACCTTTTAAATCCTTCTTTGACAGCTCTTCTGCATACGCCTCTCGCAGACCGGGCCTGGACTCAAAGAAATTTAGCACAAACTCATCCGCCTTATTTTTCAGTATATCCGGGTCAAGCCAGACTTCAAGCTCGAGAACCTTAGTTTTTATCTCTGCCTTGCGGTTAAGAGCCCAGACCAAGGACGAGTACATGAGCGGGAATAGCGCCACGGAATTAAGCGGGAAAAAATCGCTCAGAATTTTTTTTGTTTGCTGTAAGAAAGAGACGAGCTTTTTCTCTTCCATGCATCCCCCTTAAATTTTCAGGCAAGCTGTTTATCAGAGCTATTTTTAATGTCCAAAAATTTATTCATTCTCTGTATTATAAAAAAATGCCTATTTAACTTCCAGAATGGCCAGAAAGGCTTCCTGCGGAATATCCACCCGGCCAACTCTCTTCATCCTCCTCTTCCCTGCCTTCTGCTTTTCCAGAAGCTTCATTTTCCTGGTATAATCCCCGCCATAAAGCTTGGCCAGAACATCCTTACGAAAAGGTTTTATAGTTTCACGGGCAATGACTCTCTTACCTGTGGCCGCCTGAACAACCACTTCAAATTGCTGTCTGGGAATTATCCGCCGCAGTTTTTCCACCAGAGACCGACCAATATGATAAGTTTTGTCTTTATGAACGATTACTGACAGCGCGTCAACTTCTTCATAATTGACCAGAATGTCCAGCTTTACCAGAGGTGAAACCCGGTAGCCAGCAGGCTCATAGTCCATCGAGGCGTAGCCCTGAGATAGCGATTTTAGTTGATTGTAAAAATCAAAGACAACTTCATTCAGGGGAATAATATAATCAAGGAGAACGCGGTTGGTGGAGATGTATTCCATTTTTTTCTGCTCACCGCGGCGGTCATCGAGGAGCTGAAGCAGATTACCGAGATAACGGTCAGGAGTCAGGATCAGAGCTTCTATCGTTGGCTCCTCTGTGCGCTCAACAAACTGGGCCTCAGGTAGCTCGGATGGATTGTGGATTTCGAAGGCTTCGCCCTTCTTAGTCACCACCCGGTAGCTGACGCTCGGGGCAGTGGTGATCAGGTTCAGGTTGAATTCCCGCTCCAGCCTTTCCTGGATTATTTCTCGATGCAGAAGACCAAGAAAACCGGCCCTAAACCCGAAGCCCAGAGCCGGCGACTGCTCGGGTTCAAAATGGAAAGAAGCATCGTTCAGCCGCAGTTTTTCCAGAGCCTGACGCAAATTTTCAATACTGCTCTCCCCTGAAGGATAGAGCCCGCAAAAAACCATAGGTTTAGCTTCTTTAAATCCTGGTAACGGCACTTCGGCTGGCCGATCTTTAAGAGTAATTGTCTCACCAATTCTGGCATGAGCCAGGTTCTTGATGCCAGCAATCAAATAACCAACCTCTCCAGTCTCTAGGCAGTCGACCTTGACCGGTTTTGGCGTCAGATATCCGATTTCTTCGGCTTCGTATTCGGCACCGTTTGACATCAGCCCAATCTTATCCCCGGCTTTCAGCCGGCCTTCAACTACCCTGACCAGAACGACCACCCCACGATAGACATCGAACCATGAATCGAAAAGAAGCGCCTTGAGTGGAGCCTCAGAATTTCCTTTCGGCGGCGGGATGCGCTCGATGATACTTTCCAGAACACTCTCAACACCAGTTCCTTTTTTTGCCGACACAAGCAGAGCTTCTTCTTTTTTTAAACCGACAATGTGTTCGAGCTGTTCTAATGTCATCTCGATATCAGCCTGAGGCAAATCGATTTTGTTTATGACTGGAATGATTACCAGGTCATGCTGAACAGCTAAGTAGGCATTGGCTAAGGTTTGGGCCTCAACTCCCTGAGAAGCATCAATCACCAGGACTGCTCCTTCGCAAGCAGCTAAACTCCGCGAAACCTCGTAGGAAAAGTCCACATGGCCTGGAGTATCAATCAGATTCAGGATGTACTCTGCGCCCGAATGACTGCAGTATTTCAAGCGCGCAGTCTGGGCTTTGATAGTTATGCCCCTCTCCCTTTCCAGATCCATGGTGTCAAGAACCTGCTCTTTTAGTTCTCGAGGCGACAGTGCTCCCGTCAGTTCAATAAACCGGTCAGCCAGAGTGCTCTTGCCATGATCAACATGAGCAATGATCGAAAAATTGCGTATCCTTTCCTTCATACTTCACACCGTTTTTTTCAAAACGCCGGGATAAAAACGATATTCTCGGCCCGAAATCTCACAAAATGTGAAAGATTGATAAATTATATTAATCTAAAAATTGACTGTTTACAACTCCAGCGCTTTTTTCTCAGTGCTGTATTATTGAATCAGATGCCAGAAGAAACTTGCCTTGACTTTTTCTGGGGCATAGAGTAATTTTAATCTGAAAACGGAGACAGCCCAAGTCTGGTCGAACAGTCTCTGTAAGGAGGCCTTTATGTTAGGTTCAATCGGACCAACCGAACTTTTGCTAATACTGCTCATCGTCATCATCATTTTTGGCGCCAGAAAATTGCCCGAACTCGGAAAATCTCTCGGTGAAGGAATCAGGAATTTTAAGAAGTCAGTCAGCAGCGGAAAAAGTGAAGAAAAACCTCCTGAAGATATTCCTAAACCGCCAGCTGCCAACTGATTTATGTATCTGAACTTTCCGTAGCGATGCCCGAGAACTGTTACGCCGGCTTTGATTTAGGGGGGACGCAGCTCAAATATGGCGTGATTAACCCCGCCGGCCGAATGATCTTCAAGAAAAAACTGCCCAGCCCGCCGGACATTCACAGCCTGATGGAACTAATCGGTCAGGTCTGGACCGAGCTCAACAGAAAATACCCGCGAAAGATCCGTGCTGTTGGCTTTGGTTTTGCTGGATTCTATAGCTTAAAGGAGAAAAGGATACTTCATTCTCCAAATTATCCAGCGCTAAATAATTATCCCCTTTTCCCGGCGCTCAAGAGAATCATCCCTGTGCCTTTCGCTGTCCATAACGACGCCAATCTGGCCGCATTTGGCGAGTATGTTTATGGCAGCGGCCGAGGTGCCCACAGTCTGATCTTTCTGACCGTGGGCACAGGTGTGGGCTCGGGAATAATTCTCGACGGACAGCTCTGGCAGGGAAAATGCGGCTTCGCCGGAGAACTCGGACACATTACTGTCAATCCTGAAGGATTGGTCTGCAACTGCGGCAATGTCGGCTGTTTAGAGACAGAAGTCTCGGCCGTAGCTCTCGTCCGTAATTATCAGCAGTTCTCAGGCTCTCTGGAGAACCTGAGCGCCAAAGACGTCTACATCAAAGCCCGGGCCGGAGACGAAGCTGCCCGAAAAAGCTTCGACAGATGCGGCTATTTTCTGGGGATTGGCCTTGGTATTGTCATTAATTTTGTGAACCCGGAGAAAATCATCATCGGTGGCGGGGTAATGGATTCAGGTGAGTGGCTTCTCCGTCCCGCTATCTCTGAAGCCAGAAAAAGGTCCAACCCCGTAAGTTTTGCCTGCTGCCAGATCCGCCGAGCCAGTCTGGGTAATGAGGCTGGCTTGATCGGGGCAGCGGCCTGGGCCAGAACACAGCTTGAGCTAAAAAATAAAAGTTAAGGATTATCATGTCCGGGTAACTTTTTGTCCGTTCAAAAAGTTTTAATATTTTGTTACAAAAAAAGAGAAAAATTATATAATGTTAGTCTTATTTCTGGCTGATTTTCTAATAATCCAGCGAGGAGTGTAACCTTAAACAATCCGACAGTAGATACAGAGTTCTAAAAGGAGGAACTGGTGAGCAAGAGATCATCCGACCCATTTTCATCATTTTCAATGCTGTTATTAATCATTTCCCTTCTTTTTATTATTTCCGGTCTGACAGCCTCGGTTAAACTGACTGGCTCAATAAAAGGGAAAATCACGGATAAAAAGGGAAAGCCCGTTAGCGGGGCTTACGTCAATGTCTCCTCGCCTGATTTAGTGGGCATTCAGTATTTCCTGACAAAAAAAGAAGGTCGTTATTTTTTCCCTCAGCTCCCAGCTGGAATTTACAAACTCACGGTTGAAGCTCCGGGCTTTAACATTGCCATCATCGATGGTATCAGGATTGAAACCGGAAAAACTATCAACCTGCTCACAGCTCTTGAGCCAAGCGAAGCCGAGGAAGAAAAGCTTCTTCTTGTCCCTCTGCCGGTTCTGGATAAAGAAAGTCCAAAATTGTCTTATGTAATCGACCGCGCTCTGCTTGACCACATCCCCCGTCCAAGAGACATAGCCAGTATAATCCAGCTTGCACCAGGAGTTGTCCCCGACAGTGTTCCCTATGACCTCAATTCATCGATAAACGGTTCAAGTGTCAGAGCCAATCTCCTCTCCATTTCCGGTAATGAAGCTGCGAACCCCATGAACCGGGCCCTGTTGAAAAAAATCAACGTTGACTGGATTGAAGAAGTCGAGGTGGAAACAGCCGGTCATCCGGTTGAAAATTATTCTTCTGAAGGCGGCTTTATCAATGTGATAACGAAGGACGGTGGAAACAGAGGTTCAGGTCAGCTGAGTTTCTTTGCCACGGGCGGTAAATTAGTGGAGAGTCTGTGGTCTGAGGATGAACTCAATCAGATGGCTAAGCCGCCAGTAATCGAAGAAAAATATCATCTTGATTTTTCCCTGACCCTGGAAGGAGCCATCTTCCCGGACCGCATCTGGTATTTTAGTAACTTTCGCTTCAACAAGAGAGCCAGGCACACTCCATTTTCGCCATGGAGAGGACCTGATAACAAACGCTATCCAATGTATGACTGGCGGGCAAATGATTTTTACTCGTTGCTGCGCCTGAACTCCCAGATCAGCCCCGAAATCAAAGCCTCGGTGCTGCTGAGCTTTAATACCGCCAGAGAGAACGTTGACCCCAGCCTTATCTCCGCCACGACTCCTCAGATTGCCACGCTCAACATCAAAGGAAATAGCCTTTTTCTGGTTAACGCTTTTGGCACCTACAGCCTTGGCCAGGAAACCTCTGCCAGTATGTTTTTATTCTATACCAGAAATAGCCTTCCACGGCGTCTTGATTCTAAAGGCATCGACAATCCACGTTATGTAGACCTCGGCACCGAATACTCCTGGGGAAGCGGGCCCTACAATGAAGATACTACCGGGAATATCTTCCGGGCAGGAATTTCAATCACCAGATTTCAGTCTTTGTATAACGTTCCCCATGAGCTGCTGGCAGGCGCTGAGTTTGAAAGCACTAACTCCAGGTATTCAGTCTGGAAAACGAATAATCTTATTTATTATTACCTTTTTGGTAGCCCTTATTATTATGGCCAGGCAGTTTCCCCCGAAAGTGGTAATCTGGTGGGAAAGGGTTTAATCGGTTTATTTATGACGAGCATCGCTCAGGACGGCTTTATTCAGAACTCCAAGGTGCATCGTCTCATTTTCTATGCTCGCGACAATTTCAGTCCTGTCAACAGAATTAGTCTTTATCTCGGTTTAAAATTTGAGCGAACCCAGGCCGGACTTTCCAATACCTATAAGGGCATCAGTACCATGCTGTCTTACAATCTGGGACAGGAACTAATCAGACCTGTCTATGAGATCAATCCTTACGGGGCAGTGGCCATTTCCGGCTGGGAGAATATGATCGTCTGGAATAACTTTTCTCCAAGGCTGGGTATGGTATTTGATGTTCTGGGAAACAGCAAGACGCTGCTCAAAGGTTTATTCGCTCAATATCCAGAAAGTCTTTCTTTGAGTTATCTGACGAATTTTTCTCCTGACTGGCCCGGGGGTCAGCATCTTTTCTACTGGTATGATGAAAACGAAGATGGCCTGGCCGATGACGATGACACTTACGAACTCTATCGAGAAGATTACAGAATCCATAATACCACTTATTTCCGGAAGCGAGTCGCCCCGGGCATAAAATCTCCTTATACGACTGAGTGGGCAGCAACCTTCGAGCAACAACTGACTGAAGATTTCACCCTGTCTCTTTCTTACATCTCCAAGACCAAAAAAAACCTGATTGAAGATGTTCTTTACGACCCCGACAATGATAGAGAATGGTTTACCGTTGACGATGCTGACAACTGGTGGATTCCTTTTACCACCACTGTGCCCGGTGACACAGCCTACGAGAATTCAACAGTTACAGTTTATTTTCCTTCAACGGAGGCCCCCTCACTATTTACAAGACTGAACAATGTCAGGGGATTAAAACAGCAATATTCTGGCTGGCAGCTGGTATTAAGAAAAAGAATGTCCGGCAAGTGGCAGCTTTATGCCTCGGCTACCTGGAGCAGGGCTAAAGGAAACGCCGGGCTGACCTCGCAGGCCTCAAGCAGCATTACTCAACTGGCCAACTCTCCGAATTCCCTGGTCAATGTTACAGCCTCTTCCCGTCTGGACCTCGACCGGCCCCTGGCGATAAAAATAATGGGCACATATAAGTTACCCTGGGAAATTTACTTCAGCGCTTACTTTTACAGCCTCAGCGGCACACCCTGGGCCAGGACAGTGACCATTGTTCCGCCTGAAAGCTGGTTGGATGAACATCAGGCCCAGAACCTGCCAGTAACTGTTTATCTTGAAGAACCTGGCTCGAGAAGATTACCTTCCTTCCAGAGTCTTGACCTGCGGTTGGAAAAAAGTCTTAAGGTCGGGCAGAACACGAGTCTAAATGTCTGGGTTGATGTACTCAACCTTCTCGGTAAAAAATATGGAATCAAAGACCTTGATGATGGCGGTTACTGGTATCCTGAAACTGAGGGCAGTTCCTCTGGTATCAGAATTTTCAACCCGAATTATCAGAAAATTCTCGCGCTTTACGGAACAAGAACAGCTCAGCTCAACTTCAGTTTGAGGTTTTGAGGATAATCAGACTGTTAAGTCACAAACATCAGAAGTTTATAATTTAATTTCCAGTAATTTTTTCAATTCTCTACCTTCTGCTCCTTGTTTCAAGTTTGAATAAAGGAGATATTTCCCGGGTGGCGGCAAAGGATAATTGCCATCGGGTAGATGGATTGATATGTCCAGCGTAAACTTCCTTTCCCTCATGGCTTTGAGTTCAGCTTCATCCTTAAAGCTGACCGGAATTTTCTCTTCTCCCTTCCAGATAACCTTCCCGGATTTTTCTTTTATCTCCAGAGTCAAATGAAGTTCTGTTTCCAGGCTGGCATCGTCTTGAACTTCAAACCAGATCTGCTCATATTTCATACTGAAGGACAGAGTGGCTGTCACACTATCAGCCGTGCGTGTGCTTCGCCCGAGCTTCAGGTTGTAATCAAAAAAGCTCCTTTCCTGGGTGATTGTCTTCTGGAAATAGCCCTGGGCGAGGTTTAAGTCTTGAAGATGTTCAAGGTTGATGGCTGAAATAATATATGTTCCGGAGCAGTGTTCATCAATAAATATCACCGGAAAGTTTCCATAATACCAGACTTCCCGGCAATAACCTGTTCTCTCCATCGGAAAAGTGTTCCTGTTCATTGGCGGACCGAAAAGAATATAAATACGGCCACGGTCGGTTATCCACCCCGGGCGACCTTCGCCCACAAACATCTGGTTAGCTTGCTCAATGCGTTTGAAGTATTCGATTTTAAACTCATTCTCTTCAGTATCAGGATCGGGATCACGACGTTCCCAGAATTCTTCCTTGAATCTTTCCCTTTCGGACTCGGGGAGCTCCAGAAAAATTTTCCTTTCTTCCGAAGTAATTATATACCGGACAGTGGAGAGAAACTCAGCATCATCTGGTTTAAGATTTTTTTCCAGTTTGCTGAGTCTACATGAGCTGGACCAGAAAAGCAGGCCAATAATAAAGAAAACGGTCAAAAAAATAAACAAACCTCTTTTCATCCCTTTTACTTCTCCATTATTAGATTACACTCGGAACCAGAATAAATCAACCGGGATTCAGTGAGCCTCCAGATAGCGCTTTATCTCCAGAAAATCCTCAGGGGTAATCTGACTCCAGAAGTAAGGGAAAATCAGTTTGTTATGCAAAAGCGGGTCACAGTCAGGGTTAAGTTTGCCCGAGCTTACGAGAAGGCTCCAGTCCTCTGTGCCCGGAACTGGAGAAAAATAAGCCAGCCGGGCTCTGGCTCCAAGCTTCTGGACGTATTGAATGCTCTCAATCACCTGATGTTTATCCTGGCGTGGTAGGCCCACAAGCAAATAAACAGAAATTTCCGACCGCTTAAAGCCCGTTTCTTCCAGATGATTAAGAGCTTTTTCCAGGTCGGCAGCACTTACTTTGGCACCGGTTTCAGCCAGAAGGTTCGGGTCAGCCGTTTCCAGACTTAAGAACAGAGAAGCGAATCCGGTTTTTTTAAGCAATCGAGCCAGGGGCCGGTCGATTTCTCTTGGATGAAGCCCGTTTGGAGTGTGAAAATTAATATCAATATTTAGAGGAGCAAGTCCTTCAAGAATTCTTATAAGGTGGCGGTCTTTGTTTATCAACAGAGCATCATCATAGAAAGCTATGTGCCGGGTGCCAAGTGTCTTCTTACAAGAAATAATCTCCGCGAGCACCTTTTCAGGCTGCCTCTGCTCAAATCGCGGGCAAAGGAGATGGCTGGCACAGTACGTGCACCTGAAGGGACAGCCGCGAGAAGTCATCAGGCAAACGGCCGAATTGTCTTTATAGAATTCATAGAAAGGAAATGGCAATGAGTCAAGATAAGGAAAATAAGTTTCCTGACCTGCTGATTTAGCTGACCCGAGGCCACAAATTTGTTGAATTAGCTGGAGGATCTGAGTTTCACCCTGGCCTTCGACCACATAGTCGGCTCCTGAATGGCGACGGGCATGCTCCGGACAGAGGGTGGCATAAATTCCGCCCAGAACAACTGGCACTCCTCCAAACTTTTTCCTCACCAGATCGACCGCGGTCTGGACCCCTGGATACCAGTAAGTCATGGTGCAGGTAATCAGGACAGCTTCTGGCGCCGGCAGCAGGTCAAACACAGACTCAACCTGGCTTAGAGGCAAACCATACCGGGAAAATTTGCGGGGAATATGTTTGAAAAGTTCTGGTTTAGCCACTTCTTCCTTATAAAAAGAACTCCGGCCGTCGGTCCGAAGTTTTCGTTTGAAATCATAGCCAGGGCTTACCAGACTGCTGTCAAGGCAGTCAAGGAAACTGAGTTCAAAGCCGGAATATCTTTTGAGGATAGCGGCTATATAAAGTAATCCCAAAGGCCTCAGCCAGAAATCGCAGGCCGTAAAATCATAAATCCAGGGGTTGATGAGCAGCAGATATTTTTTTTGGGACATAAATAAAAATGAGTGGTGCGGAAGGTGGGACTCGAACCCACACGGCCTTTCGGCCATAAACTCCTGAGGCTTACGCGTCTACCGATTCCGCCACTTCCGCCACCAGCCTCGATAAAAGCAAAATAATTATATAGATTTGAGTCAAATCTGTAAAGGTAGCCAATTTGGGCCGAACAACGCAGATCTTCATACCGGCGTTATCATGTCTTTTCGCTTGAATTTATGAGCAACATTGTCATAGCATAGAAATAACCGTATACGATAGGCAAAGAACACAGGGACGAGTAAAAACAATAAATGGAATCTTCTGCATTGTCCGAATGCGAATAAGGTTGGTCAAGGAGAACCGGTGTTTTCAAGATTGTTTCCCAGGCATAAAGCCCGTCCGGACCAGGCAGGTTTCGTCCGCCGGGGCCTGGCTTTCAGTGTGGACGCCTTAATCATTGCCCTGGTTTCGCTTATGGTCTATACAGGTTATGCCGAAATCATGGCCAGGATGAAAAAACAGCCATCCCCTATATCCAGAGTTGCAAAAGCATTGAAAGAAGGCAGCAGCGTCTCAATCAATCTCAATGAAGGAGTTACCACCACTCATGATAAAAAAACTGAATATCTGAACCTTTTGAAGAACAGGATACCGGATGAAGATTACCAGAAAGCAACCGGGATGACGGCCGAAGAGATTAATAAAATCTACAGAAAAGAAATGGCAGCAGCTGTGCTCGAAAAGCTTTCTGAAGAGGTGGCTGAAAAGGCCGCTGAAAAAGCTGGGGAAAGGAAGGAAGAGGACCGGGCTTACAAGGTCATCAAAGAATACATAATCAGCTTGCTATATTTTGTTCTGTTCTTCAGGTTCGGCGGAAGGACGCCCGGCAAAAGATTATTCCGGTTGAAGGTTATTGACCTGGGCGGAAAGCCTCGGCTGGATTGGTATCGGTGCTTTGAAAGGGCTCATGGTTATGTTTGCTCCGGGCTTTTTGCTTCTCTGGGATTCTGGCAAGTTCTATGGAACAAACAGGGGCTGGCCATGCATGATAAGATCGCTGACACCACGGTCATTTTGCTGCCCAAGAAAAAACGGCCAAAAAAGCCTAAAAAAGTGAAGGCTGATAAAAATCAAGATTGAGGATAATAATCAAGATTAAGATAGAAGCAAATTTTATTTTCTCCGATACATTAGCTGATCTGTTGGCCCGTGAAATCTCAGCAAAGCATAGTCTCATTTTCAGTCTCAACTGCCTCAACAGGAATTTTCTTCTTGACAAAGCAATGCTATCAGCTTAATTTTTAATCAGTGGCTTCAACAAGAGCCTTTCCCTCCAAAATGTCTCAATTAGACGCAAACTCATTTATTTATTTCAAATTTCTTTAAAGGAGGTTTCATGAAATTTACCAGCCCTTCTCAAATCGAAAGGCTGGCCGAAATCAAGACCCATCCGTTTAAGGCGACCAGCTTTTTTCTTAATACCGATAAGAGCCAACAATCGTTAAAGGCGATTAATGCGGCCTACAAGGGACTGCTCAATCAGGCCAGGCTGGACCTGGAAGAAAAGGACCTGTCCAAAGAAGTCAAGAAAATGCTGAGTGAAGACCTGGAAAAGATTTCTCAATTTTGCTCGCTGAAACTTAACTCCTGGAAAGCTCCGGGCCTGGCCGTTTTTTCCTGTTCCCGAAAGAACTTCTGGCAGGAACTGGAGCTGCCCCACGGTCCGAGGAACCGGGTGGTTCAGGATTTCGATTTTTATACGCGACCGCTTTCAGCCATCCTGGAAAAATTCAGAAAGCTGTGCGTCTTTCTGATAAACAGGAAAGAGGCCCGGTGGTATGAAATATACATGGGCGAAATCAGGCTCCTTGACAGTCTGACCAGCGATGTCCCCAAGCAGGTCAGGAAAGGCGGGTTCGAGGGCTATGAATCTAAGAGGATAGAAAGACATATCGAGGCCCATCTGCTGGAGCATTTTAAAAAATCAGCCCAGAAAACATTTGACATTTTAAAGAGAAATAATTTTGGCTGGCTGCTGGTTGGCTGTGATGACCAGTTCTATCCTCAGCTGGAAGCCCTTTTTCATTCTTACTTAAAAGAAAAGCTCAAAGGCAGAATAAAAGCCAGGCCTGGAGCAGAAGAATCGGCGGTGCTAAGAGAATGCCTGCAGATTGAAGAAAAATTGAAAAAAACGGAAGAAGAAGGTCTGGTAAAAAAGTTTGTTTCGGAGCTGGAAAGGGGTGGACGGGCAATATCAGGTCTTTCTGATATTCTGAAAAAACTTAATTCTTTTGAGGTTCAGAACCTTCTGATTACTCACGATTTCTCCAAGCCTGGAAAAGTCTGCCCCCGATGCCGGGCTCTTTTCCTGAAAGAAGAGAACTGTCCTTATTGCAAAGTTAAAACTGAAACGGCTGCTGATATTGTGGATCAGGCCATAGAGCTGGCTTTGGACAGAAATATCCCCGTTTACCAGATCACTCCCCACTCCAGACTTGAGCATTATGGAAATATCGGAGCTTTTCTGAAATTCAAGACCTGAGGTCAGAAATCAACTGATAAATCGGAAGAAGCGGTAAAGACAAAAGCCGGAGGCCAAACGATCCTGACAATTAACCGTTGAAGACTTCAGGAATAGTTTTCTCAACCTATCTGATTTTTTTCTGGCAATTTTTCTAACCGGATGTTTCTTTCCAGGATCACTTCTTCTGCACCTTTTTCATCCGAAAGCTGACTTTTTCCGCCGAAACCCATCCGTCAATCCCCCTGGTAGCCACAATCATCTGGCCGTTTCTACGGCCCGTTTTTATCTTGACCACCAGAAACACCCCGGGTTCCGGATCATTGTTGGTAGTACCGGAACACCAGGTTTTAATTCCGCCCCAGCTGAATCCCTGGGCTACATGAGAATGCCCCCAGAAAACAGCGACCACATTATAAGGCTCGATTGCCTGGAGAAAAGCATTTCTTTCCTTTTGCGTCCACCAGGTTTCCCCCCACGAATCAAAGCCATAATGCTGAAAAATAACCACAGGGCGGCTGCTGCTGCCAACATTTCTCCTGAGGTCTTCGACCAGAAATTCCAGGCTATGCTTGGGATACCGGGCATCACCGGCGAAACGTCTTCTCCAGATGTTCAGGTATTCTTCTCCTAAGGTACCGGGATAGATATTAAGCTGGACAAAATGAACTTTCCCCCAGTCCCAAGAATAATGAAGCCCGTCAGCCGAAATGCTTCTCAACCCAGACCTGAGCCTGTTCCTATTCTTCAGGTTAGTTCTAACCAGCCCCGTGGATGGGCCATCGTGCTCACCGAAACCTTCATAAACTGGAAAAGCCAGAAGTTTATCGCCCCTTAAACCATAATCTTCCGCATATTCCTGCCAGGTTTTCACCACGTCTGAAGCTGCACCATCGTCAACGATGTCACCAAGAATGACCACTCCCCTTGGCGTATGAACTCTTCCTTTCACTCCGAATTCCTGAGGAAATGGCTGCCCCGGCAGGGCGTTCATCGCCCTGACCATCATTTTATTTATTTTTCTGGAGTTCACGGTGCCACCATAATGGAGGTCAGAAGCGATGAAGAAAGTCAGATCATCATCATCGGGCGGATCCTGCACACGGAAGGACCAGACCTCGCCAGCGGACTCAGTACCTTGCTTGTTTTTGGTAACAAGCTGCCAGTAATAAGTTTGTTTGTGCTTCAGGGCTTTTTCCGGAATAAAGAAATAGTCCATCCCCGGCTTGAGGTCCTTGAAGACTGGTTTGCCTCTTTCCAGTTTCTTCCGCTCGGGGCTAAAATAAAAATCCTGAGAAGAAGCCCATGGACCATGGGTCCAGACCAGTCGCTTCAAATCCCGGCTAACACTCCCATGAAGATGATGAGGAACAGGATTTCTGGCTGAACCTTCATCCACCTTAAAACTTCTGACAATCCCGGGCTGAAAAACCTTTCCCTCACGGTTAAGCTGGTCAACCCGCCAAAAATAGCTGTTGCCCGGTTCTAATTTGAAGACATCATAAGTTCTGACACCACCAGCAAAATTGCCCTTAAAAGCGTTCTTATGACCTCTTTCCACTTCTTGCCGATTATTAGAAAAATAAACTGCAAAAGAAACTGCCTTCTCATCACCTTTTTGCCATTTGATAGAAACCGTCAGGGCTTCAAGAATTTCTCCTTCTGCTGGATAATCGGGAATGGCCTCACGGTGCCCGGCCCGGTTCCAGATTTCAAGCGGAGTTAAAGCGGCATCAAGAATTTCAAGCGAAGCCAGATAGCCGTTAAAAGGGTCAACAGGCAGAGGAAGTCCCGAAGCTGCTTGTCCGCCAATATAAAAAACTTTGTCAGGCTTAATTTGCAGCGGCCCTTTAGCTTCGGCATTAAACCAGCCATCGACATAGACTCTGACCATCTGTGCATCATAGACAAAAGCCAGCGAATGCCATTTCCCGGCCTCAGGAAAGCCTGAGGTGTAGCCAGTTCTAATCATGTCCGAATTATAGAAAGCCGCGTCCCGACCTTTGCCCAGTCCAAAGACAGCAGACTTCTCTGATTCCTGAGACCAGGTCAAAATCGTCCGTCGCTGAGCCAGCTCGGGAACATAAGCCTTAACCAGGACAGTAAAAGGTCTTTTCCCGTTTAAAACATTGGGAGGGGCAAAGGTAGAGCGCAGCAAGACGTCAATTCCGGAAAGGTTAACAGCTTTTTGCTCTTTTAAATCTTCAACCGAAGGCAAACCTCGAAACACAGGAATAAAGCTCCCTCCGAGTGTCCCCAGGTTTTTCCAGCTTCTTAGTTTGCCTGCAGGAAGAACGGCCGCATCAAGGTAAATCAATTTTCTGGGTGCAGATATAAGCCACGAATTAAAACAGGTAAGACCCCCGAGAAATACAATTAAAAATAGAAGCGTGTTTTTTCTTTTCACCCCAGCCTCCTTTTAGGGTGATTTTCTCATAGAATAATAAATTTTCCAAAATGGAGCAAATATGTTGAGCAGAAATGTGAATCTGGTAAACTGAAAGGGCAGCTTGCCGGCTGCCCTTAATTCAGAAGATTAGCATTGTCAGATGGCATAACGCTCTTAAGGTCTGTAATCCCGAAAAGATATCCTGTTGATAAAACTGTATACTACGGGGATGATAAACAGGGTTAAGAAGGTCGTTGCCGTCAGTCCACCAATCACGGCCAGAGCCATGGGCGACCTGAATTCTGAACCCGAAGAGCGTGAGATAGCCATGGGCATCATACCGAGAATCGTCGTCAGAGCTGTCAGCAGAACAGGCCTCAATCGAGTAACCGCTCCCCGGATAACTGCTTCTCTTTTCTCCACGCCTTTTCTGATTAGCTGATTGATGTAATCAATCATAACTATTCCATTGTTAACCGCAATTCCTGCCAGAATGATGACTCCAATCAGGGCGGGCAGGCTCACAGGCTTGCCGGCAATGAACAAACAAAAAATGACTCCGATGATAGCCAGGGGAATGGTAAACATAATGACAAAAGGATGCAGGAAATGTTCAAACTGTGAAGCCATAACCATGTAGACTAAAAGTAGGGCCAGAGCAAAAGCAGCTGCCAGAACTTTGAAAGCATCAACCATCTGTTCATAAGACCCGCCGAATTCTATGAAATACCCGGCTGGAAGCTGTTTTTCTAAATCAGAGAGCCTTAATTTAATATCTTTGACCACGCTCCCCAGGTCCCGGCCGGCTAAGTTAGCAGTAACGGAAATCCTTCGCATCTGATTTTCTCTGGTAATCTGGATCGGCCCTTCACCCCGTTTCCATGAAGCCAATTGATCGAGATAAACTATTTTCCCGGCTTGAGACATAAGAGGCATCTTCCGGATTTCATCCAGATTGTCCCTGAACCTTTTGGCCAGGATGACACGGATATTGACTTCATCAGAACCGTCACGATAACGGCTTGCCACCTGCCCGAGGGTTGCGGTCTGGGCCGAAGTGGAGACCCTCCCGATAGTCAGTCCCAACCTTGAAGCTCTTTCCCGGTCAAGGACGAACTGATACTCGGGCTTGCCCTGAGCCAGGCTATGGGTCAGGTCACGCAGTCCTTCCACATCCCTGATTCTGCTGACGATGGTATCACCCACCTGTCTTAAAACTTCCAGGTCTTTACCGAAGACTTTAATCTCAACCGGTGCCTGTGCCCCTCCCATCATGGCTGATTCCATGTTTATCTGTTCAAAATTTACGTTTTCTAATTTTGGCAGCAATTGCCTTATCCTTTCCAGAATCTCAGCATCTGTGTATTTTCTTTGAGAACGGTCAACCAGTCTTATCCACAGAAGACCTTCATGGGTGCCAGTAATTCCCATGCCGCTGGCCATGTCAGCCGGGTCTTCTTCGGCTCGCGACCCTGCCTGGGCCGAGACCATACTGACCTCAGGCTGCTGCATCAGTATTTTTTCAGCTTGACTGAGAATTCGGTTGGTCTCTTCTAAGGAAGTGCCAATAGGGAGTTTCAATCTGATCATCAAAAAATCCCGGTCGGACTGCGGTAAGAATTCTGTACCCATAAAAGGAATCAACACGAGAGACAGGACAAACAGCCCGGCGGCGGCAGCCAGAACTAATTTTCTTTTTTTCAAAGCGCCGGCCAGCAGATTCCGGTAAAAACGCCTGGCCTTCACAAATTTTGGTTCTTTGACGACAACTTTTTCTTCGGCTTCAAAGCCTTTCACTCTGGCCTTAAAGAGGAGCGAAGAAAAGAGTGGAACCAGGGTCAAAGCTACAAAAAGTGAAGAAACCAAGGAGAAGGCAATGGTTAAAGCTAAAGACTGAGTCAGCTTGCCAGTAATCCCGCTGGCAAAAACCACGGGCAAAAAGACAATGATGGTCGTCAGGGTGGAAGCAGTTATGGCCATCCCAACTTCAGAGGCGCCTACTATTGAAGCTACCTCAACGTGTTTTCCTTCTTCTATATGCCTGAAGGTATTCTCTATAACCACAATGGCATTGTCGACCAGCATCCCGACACCCAGAGCCAGGCCACTTAGAGTCATCAAATTAAGGGTATAGCCAGCAGCATAGAGAGCAATGAAGGTGGTTATTATCGACAGAGGGATAGCCAGAGCGATGACTAAGGTCGGACGCCAGTTGCGCAGGAAGAGAAATATCAGCAATATGGCCAGAATCCCGCCCATCCAGGCATTCGTCCCGGTTCTGCTGGCTACCTTGTTAATCATATCGGCCTGGTCCAGAGCCAGATAAAAATTTATCCCTCCACGTAATGTGGTCTGGATCTTAACCATTTCCTTCTTAACAGCATTGCCAACGATCGCTGTGTTAGCTCCAGAACGCTTATTGACCACAAGGTAAACGCCTTTCTGCTCCTGGACCCTGGCTACATTTCTGGTTTCTTTAAAGGAGTCTTTGACTTCCGCTATGTCCTTTAAATAAATTGGCTCTCCTCTTTGAGAGAGGCCAACCACCACGCTCTCAATATCACTGACACTCCTGAATTCCCCAACCGTCCTGATTATCAGGTCTTCATGGCGTTCTACGACGTTGCCGGCCGGAGTATTGACGTTTTCTGAGGCCAGAGCCATCAGCACCTGATCAATCGGCAGATTGTAAGAAATGAGAGCATTCTTATCAATTTCAACCCGGATTTCTCTCTCATCAGTGGAAAAAACTGCGGCTGAAGCTACGCCATCAAGCCTTTCCAGCCTTGGCTTAACCTCGTCTTCGATTAACTTCTTCAACTGGTAGGTGGACATATTTCCGATAGAGGTTATGCCATAAAAAACCACCGGAAACTGGGAAAGATTGAACTTGACCACCAAGGGATTGGAAGCACTCTGGGGAAGAAAATTCCTGTAAAGGCCTATCTGGTCGCGGATGTCCTGAGCAGCAAAATCCAGGTTTGTTCCCCACTCAAACTCGACCATCAGGACGGAAACCCCTTCCGAGCTCTGGGAGGTAACCTTTTTCACCCCGCTGACTGAGCTGACCACCTGTTCCAGAGGCTTGGTTAGCGTAGTCTCTATATCTTCGGATGAAGCACCTTTATAAGTGGTGATGATAGATACTGTGGGATATTCCAGGTCCGGAAAAAAATCCAGCCCCAGTCTGGAAAAAGCTATCATCCCGATGACCACCAGTATCATGGCGATCATCGAGGCCGTGACTTTACGTTTGACAGCAAATTCTGGGAGCTTCATCTTATCACCTCTCCTTCGATCTCAACCGGGCTGCCGTCAGACAATCCGAAATTTCCTTCGACAATGACGAGGTCTCCTTCGTTCAGACCTGAAACCACCTCAATCAATTCCGTGTTTCTCAAGCCAGTGGTCACCGTCTTCTTTACGGCCTTATTCCCTTCAGCCACCAATACATAAGAATTTTCCAGGATAGCTCTTTGAGGAACAGCCAGAGAATTTTCCCTGGTGCTAACTTCTAAAATGATCTGTCCAAAGGTTCCTGGTTTTAAAATCATTCCTGGGTTGTTAAACACAGCCTCGATTCTAAATTTCTTGGTCTGGGGGTCAGCGCTGGTATTGACCGCAGTGATCTGACCCTCAAACTGCTGGCCAGGAACGATGAAACTTTCAAGATAAATTTTCTGACCTCTGGCAATCCTCTGAGCATCGATCGGAGAGACATCGAAACGAGCTTTGATCTTAGAATAATCAACCAGGGTCAGAACGCTGGAAGAGGCAGAAAAACCGCCCATCATCGGATTTATCACATCGCCTTCTTCGAGGTTTTTGGATGCGATGACGCCATCAAAGGGTGCCCGCATGATAGAAACTTCAAGGCTGTGTTTGGCCAGATTGAGAGCAACTTCCGCCTGGTCTTTCTGGGCCTGAGCAGCTTCAAAAGCCAGCCGGACTTTCTCATATTGCTGTTCAGAAACAGCCTTTTCTTTGAATAATTTTTCCATTCTTTCCAGATTTCTTCTGGCGTCTTCATAATTCGCTTTAGCTATGGCCAGAGCGGCCTCAGCCTGTTCAAGTTGAAGTCTCGTGGACCTCGTGTCCAGCTCAGCCAGAAGCTGACCTTTGCCGACCCGGTCTCCTTCCGATACATATATTCTGGCGACTTTTCCAGAAATATCTGGAGTAATGGCCTGTCTTTTCCAGGCCTCTAAGGTGGCAGTATAAATTAGTTTTTCAGATACTCTCTGTCTTGTGACTTTATAGACTTTGACCGGTGCTGCTGTGGACTTCAGTCCGGCTCCGCTGGTTTTGTTCTCCGCCGGCTTCTGACAATAGATAAAACTCAGAAAAATCAACCCGGTTAGTCCTGTCAACCAGATGCTTTTCTGTCCTCTCTTGAACATTTTTTCCTCCTTTAAACCTGCTGTCCGGATTATTCCTCAATAATCCTCCGACAATCTCCTCTCAATTATCTTTTTGAAAATCCCGAGGTTCCCCGGTTGCTTTTTCAAGCTGGGCTAATGCCACCAGACAATCATAAAGGGCCTGGGCATAATTGGTTCTGGCCTGACTCAGAGCAACCTGAGCCGTGGTCACGTCCAGAGTGGTTGCCAGACCCTCAGAAAAATTCAGTTCGGCCAATCTGACTGCTTCCTGAGCCTGTTCAACATTTTTTTCTTGAGAGAGCAGCGCCTCCTTAGCTTGCTGGTAGCTGAGAATTGCCTGTTGAACTTCCAGTTTGACGGCCTCAGTCATACCCTTATGCGAATACTCCAGTTGTCTGGCCATGGCCATGGCTTGAGCTGCCTGCGCCTGACTGGCAAAGCCATTGAAAATGGGGATGTTGAGAGCCAGACTGATGGTATAATAGTTTTCCCAGTTGTTTTTCCTGAAGTTAAGATTGTTTGACCAATAATTTAAAGTCCCGCCTATGGCCAGGGAGGGAAAGTCACTGGCTCTGGCCAGCTTGAACATTTCTAAAGCCATCTGCTTCTGATAACCGAGCTGGTGGAGCTCCGGACGATTAATCAAAGCTTTCTGAACGGCTTCCTCCAGATTAAGCTGAACATCCTCGAAAGTCAGCTCTCCTTTTATTTCCACCGCTTGACTGAGTTCTATTCCGAGCAAATTTTTCAGAGCCAGCTCAGCCATATCCAGCCCGTTTTTTGCTTTTATTTGCTGGGGCCTGAGGTTGGACAATTGAACTTCAGCTCTCAACAGGTCAAACTTCGTAGCCATGCCAACCTCATATAGATTTTTGACGTTGGCCAGGTGCTTTTCTGCCAGGTCCACTGACTCTTGAGCTGCTTCCAGGAATTTTTCGGCCAGAAGATAACTGTAGAAAGCCTTTCTGACGTTAAAAACAGTTTCCTGTTGACTCTGTCTGATGGTTTCCTGCGTGGCCATTAAATTATAATTGGCTTGTTTATATCCTGCCATCAATCGTCCTGAGGTGAAAATGGGCACTGAAAAAGACAGGCTCATCTGATAAGTTCTTGTAAAGTCAAATTTGACTCTTTGAGGCTGCTGGCCTGGAGCCATCGGGGGAATCTCTACTGTGAATACCTTTTTATCAAGAATATCTGTCCCCTGGGCGTTCAGAGCCGGGAAAAAATTGGAAACAGCCTGATGAACCTGGGCTCTGGCTTCATTTTCTTTTTCTTGAGCTGAGAGGTAAAAAGGATTCTGTTCCAGGGCGAGTCTAATACAATCTTCCATAGTCAGAACAAGCTTTTTTAATTCTGCCTGCTGAGCCGGCAAACTCAGGCGGCCCAGAACCACCAAAATTAAAAAGCCAGCAATCAAGTATCGGTTCGTCTTCATTATTTTTCTCCTTTCGGGAGAGGCCTTCTCGATATTCCACCCATCAGAAACGCGAACATCTGTTCGGTTTCTTCTTCTGGCGAAAGTCGCCCGTCCTCCCAGAAACGGATATGGAGTAAACCTTCAATCATAGCCTCAACAAATTTAATGATGGTCTCAGGTCGAGCCTTTACAAATTGTCCTTTATCTATTCCTTCTTTGATCACCTGACAGCCCGCTTCTAATATCTGATCCCGCTTCGAGGTGAAGATTTTCAAAGCATGCTGAAAACTTCTGTTTTCATCTTCTTTTGACGGAGTAAAAAGCCGATGGACAAAGATGCGTAAATTTTTATCCTGCAAAAACATTCTCGAGATGTTTTCTTTCCTGCCCTGAATTTCCATTACGGCCAGGATCATTTCCTTCAACTTTTTTTCTGGTTCCAGTGCTGAATGCTGAATTCCGGCCACCCTGGCTCTGATCTCTTCTATGTATTGAATTATTATTTCCAGCAGCAGGTCACCTTTATTCTTAAAATATTTGTACAGGGTGGCTTTAGAAAACTCAGCTTCCCGCGCTACCTCATCCATGGTCGTGGCCGCATAGCCACGCCGGAGAATAACCTTTTCGGCTGCCTGGAGCATGAGCTTCTTATATTCAGCCTGAATCTTTTCTTTCCTGACCAGAGCTCCTTTTTTCATTTACTTTACTCCTCAGTTTAATAAATGAACTTAAGAGTTTACTTTTTAGCCTTTTAAGTTTATTTACTCTACCACCGCCGCTCTTGCTTGTCAAGACTTATGGAAATATTTTAGAATTTAGCAGGCAGAGCTTTGAGCAGGTATAGATAACGAAAAACAGGAAAGAAAGGTTCACAAAAACCGAATGCGATTAGACCTCTTTGGCAAATTGACAGCCCCCGTTCTTCTAAGCATTTATGTATTTATTTCGCCTTCAACAAGTTATGCTCAGCAGGCAAGATTCTGGCAGGTTTTCTTCAAACTGGAAGTCTCCGGTGAGTACAAGAGCTCAGCTTCTATCCAGCTGGAAGGCTTCTATCATCTTGACCTGGAATGGCTGGGATTTCTGGAAGAGGATGGCCTGGATTTCATTATTTATTCCTTAGGCTTTTATCCCTCCAGATGGGAAATAACTGAAAAATCCGCCTCTGGAGTTTCAACCAGCAGCGGAGACCAAACCCAGGCGGTTCCTGTTCCAGGTTTCAGGCTGGAATATATCCGAGGCGAAGAAAAAGAAATCTATTTTTATTTTTCTCTCGACAGCCTGTCCATTCCTCTGAATAAGCTCCCTGGTTTGCCTGAGACCAAGCTGATACTTCCTTCTATACCCTGGACACCTGGAACTCCTGATGAGTCGCACGTAAGAAAAATCGTCTCCGGCCAGAAGCTCCTGGTCATTCCCAGAGAGAAACTCAGGCTGCAGGAATTTCAGCAGAAATTTAGCTGGGCGGAGGAAATAAACCTTCCTGACCGCAAGCCGGCTTCTTTCCACCAGAGCAATCGAGCCAGGGTTTCCATTCGCCTGGTCCGATGTTATGTGAAGCCTTGAGTCAAGCTCTGGGATGAAAACGGTCATAAATCCGTCTCAATCTTTCACGGCTTACATGGGTGTATATTTGAGTGGTTGTAATCTGGCTGTGACCAAGAAGCATCTGGACCGAACGTAAATCAGCCCCGCGTTCGAGAAGATGGGTGGCAAAAGAGTGCCTGAGGACGTGGGGATGAATTTTGTTCATCAGGCCAGCTTCCTGACCATAAATCTTAAGAACCTTCCAGATTCCCTGACGGGTAAAAGCATTCCCCCGGCGAGTCAGAAAAAGAGCCGGAGAACCCTTTTTATCCCAGCAAGGCCTGACATCTTTCAGGTAAGCTCTGATCCAGCGAGTGGCTGCCCGGCTAACAGGGACTATTCTTTCTTTATTGCCCTTACCTTTACAAATCAGGAAACCCTGGTTCAGTCTGACGTCCTTGAGTTCGAGTGAGATTACCTCCGAAACTCTGAGGCCGCTGCCATAAAGCACTTCGAGAATTGCTCTGTCCCTTAATCCTTGAGGTTTTTTAAGGTCCGGTTTCTCCAGAAGCCGTTCCACCTCTTCCACAGTTAAAACCCGGGGCAGAGTCACCCAGAGCGAGGGAGAGGTTAGCCCTTCAGCCGGATTTTTCTTTAAATAATTTTCCTGCAGAAGAAACTTGAAAAATGACCTGAGCGAAGAGACCAGCCTGGCTAAAGACCGGGGCATGAGCCCTGATTGGGCCTGGCCCTGAATGAATCTCGCCAGATCAGACTCTTTAACTCTCAGCAGGTTCTTTTTTTCCCGTTTTAAGAACCCATAGAGTTTCTTTAGATCCAGAGCATAAGAACAGATGCTGTTTTGTGAAAGGCCTTTCTCCACTGCCAGATAATCACAATAGACCTTAAGGAAATCGGCGTCGCTGGTTAATTTTTTTCTCATTCAATGAAAGGGTTTAATTCTTTCTCCTCGGCAATGGTCGTCTGCGGGCCATGTCCGGGAAGAACAACGGTTTCCTCGGGAAGGGCCATAACCCTGGTGTTCAAAGATTTAGCCAGTTCTTTCCACGAGCCGCCGGGCAGGTCAGTTCGGCCCACGCCGCCACAAAAAAGTGTATCTCCAGAGAACAACAAGCCATCGGTATAAAAGCAAACGCTTCCAGGGCTATGACCTGGAGTATGAATTACTTTAAGGCGGGATTGACCTATTTTGATTTCATCACCGTCGGCCAGCAGCCTGTCTGGATTTGGAGTCGGCCTGGCTCCAAGCATCAAACCGAATTCTAACTGGATATTCTCTTCGAGAAGGTCCAGGTCAGCTGAATGAAGAGCAATGGGTACCCTGTACCTCTCTCTGATCTCCACATTGGCTCCCGTGTGGTCAATATGACCGTGGGTGTTCAGGATGATGACAGGTTTTAGATTCAGAGAAGTGATAACGGGGAAAATCCTGTCAGCCTCAGCTCCCGGATCAATAACGGCACATTCTCTCGTCTCAAGGCAGAAAAAAACATAGCAGTTGGTTTCTAAAGGACCGACAATCACCAGCTGATAACCCATTTACTCTCACCCGTCCAGCTCATATTATGTCAACCAGAAATGTCAGTCAAGATTGTTTTTGTCAGCTAAGAATCTGGTGTGATATAATTTAAAAAATGGAAATAATACTGTTAAAAGAACCCTTAAAAGACGTGTTCTTCTTATCGAGAGGGAGACGGCCCTCCCTGAATGAAGTCTGCGGCTACCTACTGGGCAGAAAATCGAATAAGACCTTTTTTGTAGAAAAGATCTTTGCCTTGCCGTGGAAGGATCTGTTGAATCCAGAAACTTTTCTTAGACTCGAGAAAAACCAGAGGCGCAGAATCCTGGGAGTTTTTGGCGCCGGGCATCCGGCTCGCAAAAATAAACTTCTCCATCCTCTGTTCTGCGAAAAAGTCTTTCTATCTTTTAAAACAGACCGAAAAGGTGAACTAAGAATTAAGGCCTACCTGATTCAATTTGACCGCCGCTTCTATTTTGTTCCTCTTGAAAGGGTAATCCTGGAACTGGAGGAAGAAAATGGCTGAAATGCCTGGCGATTTCCTGACAGATGAGGAGAAAGAGTTTCTGCTGGGGCTGGCCCGGAAATCAATAGTTCATTATCTCAGTAAAGGAGAAGTGCTGGAAATTGAAGTTGACAGTCCGCGGCTCAAAGAAAAAAGGGGGGCTTTCGTGACTTTACATATAAACGGGCAGCTCAGGGGTTGCATAGGTTATCCTTTGCCTTATAAAGCCTTATACCGGACGATAATCGAAGTGGCTGTGGCTGCGGCTACAGAAGATTACCGGTTCATCCCCCTGTCAGAAGAAGAACTTAAAGACTTATTCATAGAAATTTCTGTTCTCACCTTACCCAAAAAAGTGGATAGACCAGAGGAGATAGTAGTCGGAAAACACGGGATAATCATCACCAAAGGTTTCCACAAAGGGCTTCTTTTGCCCCAGGTACCGCTCGAATATGACTGGGATTTAGAAACCTATCTGAATCACGGATGCCTTAAAGCCGGCCTTCCACCCGATGAATGGAAAAGAGGAGTCAGCCTGGAAGTTTTTGAAGCCCAGGTCTTCTCAGAAGAAGATTACAAAAGACACTGAATATTAAGAATTTTCCTGCGGTCTAACCAAAGCTGGCTTATCCGTGTTCAGCCCTTTTTGCGGAGTTTCTCCAGTTCAGCCCCGGCTTCTTCCTTTAATGATTTATCTTTTGCGTTTGCCTCAGGAAGCTCCAGGCATCTTTTGAATTCTTCCTCTGCCAGCGAAGATTTTTTCATGGCCACATAGGTCCGGCCAAGCTCCAGGTGGTGATTGATATAATCCGGTTTGAGCTCAACCGCTTTTTTCAGCCATTGTTCTGATTCCTCATATGTGCCTTTAGGAATCGAGCCATAAATAAGGCTGCCGAGAGCCCTTTTCGCGCCTCCAATTTCAGCCATGCGGCGATGCCATCTTCCAAGAGTGTGATAGGCCAGGTCATTTGCGGGATCAAGCTCAATAGCTTTTTCCGCTTCGGCTTTTACTTTCCTTGAGGCATCTATCTGTTCCTTCTTTCCCTGAAGCATGACCTTCTTACCAAGGGCTGCTGACAGATAAAAATGACCCCAGGCATCATTAGAATTGGCAGCTACAGCCTGCCGTGCATATCTTTCTGATGTCTGGTACATATCGAATTGTTTGTTCTTGATTTCCTTTGTCTCGCCACTCATAAGATCAGCCACATCGATGTATCCCCGGGCTGTCTTCCACAGCGCTTCATAATTTTTGGGATCAACCTGCAGTGCCTGGAGATACTCATCTAATGCCTTCTGGTCCTCCCACTTAGCATAGAAGTCATCACCACTCTTGATGAATTCTTCGGCTGATTGGGCCATGATGAGGCCTGTAGACAAAACGAGAATTAAAAAAATGACCGGAGCGAGCTTTAAGACCTTTTTTACCATGCCTTCCCTCCTTGGAAATTATGCTTCTTTATTTATCCTCTTTTAAAAAGATTGTCAAGAAAGTTAATCCTCACCCTCCCTATAGATTGACTTATATTCTTCCGTCAGAGAGAATATAATCAATTTTATTATGAAAACGGCATTATAAGAAATGGTTAAAATGGTTAAAAAGAAGTCTTTCGGGCTCCGAGAAACAGGTGCCGGGCTAAATTTGAGACCGCTGGTGATGTTTATTATCTTTTTGATCGTAATCCCTGTTCTGGCTGCAACGGCCGACCTGACGCCTGAGGAGATAGCGGTTCGACTGGAAAAGAAGCTTAAATCTGTCAGTGCGTTGAGAGCTGATTTTAAGCAATCTTACTACTCAGTTGAAACGCAGGAGCCCGTAACCGGTCAGGGTCATGTCCTCATCCAGAGACCGGACAAGATGCGCTGGGAATACGATTCCCCAGAAAAACAAATTTTCCTTTACAAGGATAATCATTTCTGGCTGTATTTTCCTGAGGATAAGCAGCTCGTAAAAAATGCGGCTGGCTCAGAAGTTCAGGAATCAGAGATTCTCGGGCTTCTTTCTGGCAATTTCTCGCTTTTGGAGCGCTACCAGATCTCTTTTAACCAATTCCCTTCTGACCGGAAAAATGTCTACCAAATCAGGCTTTTGCCCCTTAACCCGGGTCAGTTTTCCTATATACTGCTGGAAATAGACAGGAAGAGCTGGCTTATTCTTAAAGCTGTCTTTTTTGAGCCAGCAGGAGGCAAGCTGGAATACCATTTTGACCGGATAAGAATCGGGCAGAAAATTTCTGCCAGGCTCTTTGAGCTCAAGATCCCTCCCGACTGTGAAATAATCGAAACCGGGGAGATAAAACAGGAAATTTAAACCCGGGCACCATTTTCTCGTATGAATAAGAAGACACTGGAAACAGCTGAGAGCGAGGACAGCACCCTTGTCGAGAGGTGTCTCAAGGGAGATAGAAGGGCTTTTGAAATGCTGGTCAGAAAATATCAGCAACCCTTGATGAACTATTTGGGCCGGATGACACAGGAGAGAGAATTGAGCCTGGATTTCACTCAGGAAGTCTTTATGAGGGCTTATTCCGCTCTTCATACTTATAAGAAAAAATACAAGTTTTCTACCTGGCTGTTCAGAATAGCTTCCAACCTGCTCATAGATTATTGGCGGAAGAAGAAACCACCTCTGGTTTTCATCGATTCTGCGGAAAATGAAGATGAAAGCCAGCCCGTCCACTTGCCAGACTCTGAGCCATCAATCTCGGAGCGATATGAAAAGAAAGAGCTCATTGCAGCTATAGAAAAAAGTCTGCGTGAGCTTCCCCGATATTTAAGCGAGCTTTTTATTCTGAGACATATCAACGACTTTTCTTACGAAGAGATAGCTGCCATCAAGAAGCTTCCAGTGGGCACAGTCAAGAATAGAGTCTTTCAGGCCAAAGAGATGCTGCGGACAAAGCTGGAGGAAAAATGACCTGTTTGAAAATAAAAGACATCTATGCCTGCCTTGAAAATGATTTACCAGCTGAATTGCGGACAAAATTTGAAGAACATCTGAAATCATGCCATGTATGCAAACAGATTCTTGAGGACCGAAGAGTCTACCTTGAATCGATTTCCAGGCTGCCGGACTTTGAGCTGCCTCCGGATTTTACAGATAGAGTAATGGCCAACCTGCCTGAACTGGGCTCGCTGTCCGGGGTCTGGCTGGCTCTGGCTGGTGGAATTTACTTTCTGTTTTCCCTTTTGGCAGTAATTTTAATAGCCGGAATCAAGGGCTCTCTTTTTCCTGTAAGCCTGGAGATAATAAAATACCTCTTCAAATTGGCTTCTGACCTGAGCCATTTTGTTTTCAACAATTTTCAACAGCTCCTGGGGTTATTAAAAGCCATTAAGGTCTTCTCAGAACTCGCGGCGGGAGTTTTGGCTGATATATTCTCGGTCTCCGGACAGACTTTGATTTCCCTGATACTGGGTATCATTCTGGCCATGACCATTTTCTGGGCCTTGATAAGAACAACAAGAATTTCTCAAAGGAGTGAACCTCATGAAAATAAATCTCAGTAACAACTTTTTTAAATTCATAACACTCGGTGGAGTGATTCTCTTTCTTTTTGCCCTGATATTCCCATCTTTTCTTCAGGCTGGCCAGTCGGCTAAGCCCAAGTTCAAGGAAGAAATAATCGTTGCTCCGGGGGAAACTCAATCTAACATCATTGCTTTTAGCAGCCGGGTGGTGGTGGAAGGGCGGGTCAAGGAAGGTGTGGTCGTCTTTGGCGGAGAAATCATCGTCAGCGGAGAAGTCGGAGAATCGGTGGTCGGGCTGGGTAGTAAGGTGGTTATAAAATCGACTGCAGTTATTGACGAAAACCTGGTGGTTCTGGGTGGTACCATGGAAAAAGAACCCGGGTGTCAGGTCGGTCATGATACGATTTTTATCCCGACTGGAGGAAAATTCGCCGCCGAAATTTTCAAGAAAGGCATTTTTTTCCAGCTTGGAACTCTGTTCCTGGCCATAAAACTGACATTGCTGTTCTTCGGGATCTTGCTGACCATGTTTGTGGCCGGCCTTTTCCCCAGACAGGTGTATTTTGCTGCTGGTAAGATTCGCACAGAATTCTGGCCGATACTGGGCACCGGATTCCTGGCAATGCTTATCTACGCCGGATTGATAATGCTGGCCTCCCTGCTCACTCTGTTGATAATCGGCATACCCCTCCTTCTTGCGCTAATGTTTGCAGGCATTGTGCTTAAGGTTTTCGGTGGAACCGCATTTGCCTACTTCTTCGGCGAATCATTCCTGCGGGCAATAGGAGTAAAGAATATGCCCCAGGTCATCTGGACCGCAGTCACCGGACTGGTCATCGTAGCCATACTTGGTATGATTCCAGTTGTTGGCTTCATTTTCTACCTGGTGGTGAGTCTGGCAGGATGGGGTGCGGCTCTGAGAACCCGGTTTGGAACACTCGACAACTGGTTCAGCCGGAACAAAGGCTAAGGGAAATCGGGTTTATTTAAAAAAGCGATTTCTGCCCCCCTAAGGAAAGGCCGTATATTAAAATCTTACAGAATCTCTCTCAATTTCAGGCTTGCAGAATTTCCTTTTCCTTGGCCGCAGCTGTTTCTTCAGCCTGCTTTATATACTGGTCCAGCAGCTCCTGAAGTTTTTCCAGTCCCTGGAATTTATCGTCTTCGGTGATTTTCTTATCTTTTTCGAGCTTCTCGATATACTCTTTGCTTTCCCTTCTCATATTCCTCAAAGCTGTCTTCTCTTCCTCCACCATCTTGCTGACTTTCCTGGCCAGCTCCTTCCTTCTCTCCTCGTCAAGAGGTGGGATCGGGACTTTAATCACTCGACCATCGTTGATGGGATTAAAACCAAAATCAGAAGACCGGATGGCCTTCTCCACGGATTCCATCAGTGTCGGGTCCCAGGGCTGAACAGTAATCAGGGTAGGGTCAGGAACGCCAATGGTAGCCACCTGGTTTATGGGCGTCAGAGTTCCATAATACATGACTCTGATATCTTCAAATATGTTGATATTGGCTCTTCCGGTCCGGAGCTTGCTCAGTTCTTTACGAAAATGATCGATGGAAGTCTTCATCTTTTTTTCCAGCTCTTTTAAGACGTCTTTGACCATTTCCGCCCTCCTCGGTCCAGTCTTAAATACAGCTTACGTAACTCTGGTTCCGACTCTTTCTCCCAGAACAGCTTTTTTGATATTCCCGGGGATGTTTAAATTGAAGACGATTATCGGCAGGTTATTATCTTTGCAGAGAGTAATGGCCGTGCCATCCATAACCTTCAATGCCTGCTGGATAACTTCGAGGAATTTGATCGAATCAAACTTTTTAGCCTTTTTATCAAGCACCGGGTCGGCTGAATAGACCCCGTCAACCTTGGTCGCTTTGAGAATCACCTCTGCCTTGATTTCCAGGGCTCTGAGAACTGCGGCGGTGTCAGTGGTGAAATAAGGGCTTCCGAGTCCAGCAGTGAAAATAACAATCCTTCCTTTTTCTAAGTGTCTTAGAACCCGTCTTCTGATAAAAGGCTCAGCCACAGCTCTGATTTCAATAGCGGAAATCAGGCGAGTGTTCAGATTTTCTTTTTCCAGGGCATCCTGTAAGGCAATCCCGTTAATGACTGTGCCCAGAAGTCCGATATGGTCGGCCGAGACTCTGTCCATACCCTCTTCCACTCCCTGAGAACCGCGGAAAATGTTACCGCCACCGATCATGATGGCCACATCAACTCCCAGGTCATGAATCTGCTTGATTTCCCGGGCGATGGCACGAGCTTTTTTGAAATCTATTCCGTAAGACAGGTCTCCAAGAAGAGCTTCTCCCGAGAGCTTCAGGAGAACTCGCTTGTAAGCTGGCTTGCTCTCATCCATTGTGGCAACCGTTTTTTTTAATATTTTCCTATCTCAAACCTGATGAAACGTCTGATTTTAATATTCTCACCAAACTTGGAGACATGGGTGTTAACCAGGTCTTTCACTTTGATTTTATCATCCCTGATATAGGGTTGGTCAAGCAGACAGACTTCTTCATAGAATTTATTCAGTTTGCCCTGAACAATCTTCTCAATGATTTCAGGCGGCTTCTTGGCATCCTGAATTTGAGCTCTGATGATTTCCTTTTCTCGTTCAAGAACATCAGCCGGAACATCTTCCGGAGAAATGTAGTGTGGACTGGAAGCTGCTACCTGCATGGCCAAGTTCTTAACAAGTTCCCTGAACTCCTCATTGCGGGCTACAAAATCGGTCTCACAGTTGACCTCAATCAAAACACCGATCCGATTATTGGCATGAACATAAGCTCCGACAGCTCCATCAGCTGCTTCCCTGGAAGCCTTATCCTGTGCTCGGGCATGACCTTTCTTGCGCAGAATCTCTATGGCTTTTTCTATATCACCGCCGCTTTCCTGCAAGGCTTCTTTGCATTCCATTACTCCGATACCGGTTCTACTCCTTAACTCCTTGACCAGTTCAGCTGTGATTTCCATCTTCAACTCCTTCAACCGCCAGATTATTCGCCTTTGTCAGAAGGGGTCGCCTGATTGTCAGATGAGGTCTCAACCACTTCTCCGCCAGCTCCCTCTTTCTTCTCTTCCACCATCCCCTGGGCCAGCCTAACTTTCTTGCCTTCTATGATGGCTTCAGACACCTTGGCAGCAAAAAGCTCAATCGCCCTGACGGCATCGTCATTACCTGGTATGGGATAATCAATACCTTCCGGGTCACCGTTGGTATCAACCACGGCCACAATAGGAATCTTCATCTTTTTGGCTTCAGCGATGGCGATTTCTTCCTTAGAAGAATCAATGATGAAAACCGCACCAGGCAACTCAATCAGCTTCTTCAGACCTCCAAGATTTTTTTGAAGCTTCCGGTATATCTTCTCTTTCCTCGATTGCTCTTTCTTGGAGAGAAGTTCCCACCGCCCATCTTCTCTCATCTCTTCCAGCTCAATGAGTTTCTCCACGCTCGTTCTGATAATTTTGAAATTGGTGAGCAGCCCGCCCAACCAGCGCTGATTAACATAGCTGGATTCGCACTTGACGGAATAGTCCCGGACCAGATCCTGGGCCTGCTTTTTGGTCCCAACAAATAGCACCTCTTTCCCGCCTTCGGTGATGCTCCGGACGAACTGAAGAGCCTCCTTGAAATTTTTAATTGTCTTCTGAAGATCGATGATATAAATTCCATTCCTCTGTCCGAAGATGTATTCCTTCATCCTTGGATTCCAGCGTCGGGTCTGATGACCGAAATGAACGCCTGCTTCTAAGAGTTCTTTCATAGTTACTGAGACCAAAGGTTTTCCTCCCCTGCTAAGACTTTAACGCTTGTGATATTGCGGCGCTTTTCTGGCACCCAGCAAGCCGTATTTTTTCCGTTCTTTAATCCTGGAATCTCTGGTCAGCAGATTGGCTTTTCTTAAAACTGATCGCAATTCTCTGTTGAACTCAACCAGAGCCCGGGCAATACCCAGACGGACCGCCTCGGCCTGGCCACGGGTTCCGCCGCCCTCAACCCGCATGAAGATATCGAATTTATTCTCGGTCTCGGTGATCATCAGAGGCTGACGGATGAGATAACGCAGTGATGCCACCTTGAAATAGTCTTCAAAAGGACGAAGCTTTTTATTGACCACCAGAGTAACATCGCCTTTGCCTGAACGAAGAAAAATCCGAGCAATAGCGTTTTTTCGCTTGCCTGTTCCATAATACTGAATGAGACTCAAGATACCTCCTAAAAATGATATTCTTCAGGGTTCTGGGCCTTATGTGGATGTTCAGAACCGCGATAAACTTTGAGCTTTTTGATTATTGCCCGGCCGAGTTTATTCTTTGGAACCATCCCCCAGACGGCCTTCTTTATGACTTCTTCTGGTTTTGTGGCCAGCATCTCCTCGAGCTTTTTCTCTTTCAGTCCCCCAGGATAAAGAGAATGAGAATAATAGACCTTGTCCTGAAGCTTGTTACCTGTAACCCTGATCCTTTCCGCATTAATCACCACCACGAAATCACCCGTGTCAACGCTCGGGCAAAACTGCGGCTTGTTCTTACCCCGAAGCAAGACTGCAATCTCAGTCGCCAGGCGGCCAAGAACCTTGCCGTCAGCGTTAATCAGCCACCATTTCTGGTGAATCTCTTCTCTTTTCGGATGATAAGTCTTCATTATTCAACCTTGCCTTATAGAAATTATAGCAGCAGTGATTGATTAAGATACTAAATTACGCCTGAATTGTCAATAAACAGCAGATCAGTATTTTAACCATTTTTGCTGGTAAGTTCAAGTATAATAATATCTTCGCCGCTTCTTAATCCTGATCATGATCATGGCCATGCCCGTCAGGAAACCTCCTATATGGGCGAACCAGGCCACCCCACCTCCAAGGCCGATGTTTGAAAGTTGAAGCACAAACCAGATGCCCAGGATTATCCAGGCCGGAACCGAAACCACTGTGATATAAAATATAAGGAAGATAAGAGTTCTCACTCTGGCTGAGGGATACAAGACAAGGTATGCCCCGAGCAGCCCGGCTATGGCTCCGCTGGCTCCGATCATCGGCACCTGAGAATTGGGAGAAAAAGCCACCTGAACAAGAGAAGCGGCTACTCCGCAGCCAAGATAAAAAAGAGAGAATCGGACAGGCCCCAGAAAATCCTCTATATTGTTCCCGAATATCCAGAGATAAAGCATATTACCCAGTAAATGAAAAAGACTGCCGTGAAGAAACATACCCGTGACCAGACTCAGGGGCCAGAAGACTCTGGATAAACCAACATCTAGATGCCAGTGAGTAATTTCGTAAGGGATGATTCCAAACTTCAAGACGAAATATTCAGTCCCGTGTGGTGAAGCCACCTGGTAAATAAAAACCAGGCAATTAATAACCAGCAAAATTACAGTGATTATCGGAAACCTGAGGGTCGGGTTTTCGTCTTTTAAAGGAATGAACATTGAGCGTATAAAAAACAGGGACAGGCTTTTATTCTGTCCTGTCCCTTTGGGTTTTTAAAGGATTACTTTACTTTTTTAGTTCTTCTTCTAGTTTCTTTCTATCAGCTATTCTCTTTCTTAATTCCTGGAACTTTTCAGCGTTTTTGGCTCCTTCAGCGTTGTACCTGGCTTCTTTATCCGGTTCAAGTTTAGCCAGAACGCTCTGGTAAAGGACGCTCAGCCAGCTGTAAGGCTCTGGATAATTTGGGTCCAGGTCTCTGGCTCTCTCGATAGCCTGAAGAGCATCTCTGGCAATGGCCAATCTCTCAGCTCCCGGCGCTCCAGGGAAACGATAAGCCCGGCTCCAGCGATTAACACCCTTAGCCAGCCAGGCTTGCGGGTTCATCGGGTCAAGAGCGATTCTTTTTTCCCAGAACAGATTAGCTTTATCTATATTCTCTATGGCGCCTTCAATATTCTCCTGGGAAACAGGGAGATTGCCATAATAGTTGGCGGCATAAGCATAACCCATGGGATTTTCTGGCTCTGCCTCGATTCGTCGCAGATACATCGATTCGGCTTTTTTAGCCGCATCAGGGATTTCCCCGGCATACCGGCTGTAGAATTCAGCCACTACGTAAAAATTGTCCATATTCTGAGGGTCAAGCTCCAGAATTCTTAAGTAGAGCTTTTCAGCTTCCTTAAATCTTCTCAGCTTATCGTACATATCGCCGAGTGAATAGATGATTTCCCTGTTATCTGGCTCAATCTCCAGAGCTTTGGTCAGGGTTTGAATGGCTTTGCTTTCGAGCTCTCTGTTCAGAGCTGAGTCAACACCGGGTTTATAAAGGGCCTTATAACTTTCACCTATATAACGATAGGCTTGAATCAGGTCCGGCTTGTATTTAAGAGCCAGCTCATATTCAGCTACTGCGTTCCGGTGCTTGCCTTCTCTGAACAAGCTGTTGGCTCTCTTGAAATGATAATTAGCCTGCAAATTGCTTACCTTTAGCTTCTCGCAACTTATTGATGTCACAAGAACAGCCAAGGCTAAAAGGATAACTGCCAAGACGTTTATCCTCTTACCTAACATCACGACCTCCTTAACTTCTGGTGTTCGCAAGATTAGAAATAATTTATATAAGAATAAGGGCATAAAGTCAAGAAAAAACGGAAGCTCCGACAATATCCATCCATTAATTTAGACGGCCAAATAACGCCCGGTGGCAGACATCTTATCTTTCCTCAACTCTCTGACCTCTTAAAATCAATCATCAGCTTTTCCTGAGAAAGAATCTTATCGGGGTGCCGGTAAATCCAAATTGCTTCCTGAAGACATCAGCCAGAAATTTCTCATATGAAGGCAGGAGTGGCACAGAGCGGTGACTGAAGAGGACAAACAACGGCGGTCTGATTGCTCTTTGAACCAGGTATTTTACACTGAGGGATGAACCATCTTTAGCTCTCGGCGGGTATTCTTTAGAAAATTTCTCCCAGAATTTGTTCAGCACAGGAGTCTCAACCTTTTTTGAACTTGACTCATAGACTTCCTCAGCGAGGTCAAGAATCTTGACCACTCTTTGACCGGTCGTGGCCGAGACCAGTACCAGAGGTGCATAATCAACAAAATTAAGCCGCTGAAACACACGATTTCTTATTTCGGCAGGATTGACTTTAGACTTCTCAGCCAGGTCCCATTTGTTAAGGGCAATGACTAAAGGTTTACCCGATTGGTAGGCCAGAGAAGCAATATGTGCATCCTGCCTGGTGGGAAACTCTTGAACGTCCATTACCAGACAGACTACATCTGCTTCTCCAATATTTCTCTTAGCCCTGATGATTCCGGCTTTCTCTCTCGAGTCCCTGGTGCCGCTGAATTTCCTGATTCCAGCTGTGTCAATTAAACAGTAAGTCTTTCTGTTTCTGGTTATCAAAGTATCCACGCTGTCACGGGTGGTTCCTGGAATTTCGCTGACCAGAAGCCTCTCTTCCCCGCACAGCCAGTTTATGAGTGAGGATTTACCAACATTTATCCGGCCAACGATGGCAATTTTTAAAGGTTTTGCGGTTTCTTCTCTTTCGCTGGTCTCGGCCCAGGGCGGCGGCAGAAATTCAACGATTTTTTCATTCAGATAACCAAGGTTGTATTTATGTTCGGCTGAAATCAGGATCAGCTCATCCGGCCCGAGCCGATAAAAGTCAGCCAGGTCAGGTTCTATCTCAGGATTATCCATCTTGTTTACCACGACCAGCAAAGGCTTATTCAGTTTTTTCAATTTCAAATAAAGTTCTTCTTCTCCTGAGGTAAGCTGCCTTTTCCCATCTACCAAAAAAATCAAAATATCACCGCTTCTGGCTGCTTCCCAGGCTTTTTCTCTGACCCTAACTGAAATTGGGTCAGGCCAGGCGTCAGAAAATCCACCGGTATCAAACAGTAAAAATTGCCTGTTTTCAACTTTAGCTACCCCCGTAATCAGGTCCCGCGTCATGCCGGGCAATGAATGTATAAGAGCTTTCTTCTGGCCGAGAATCCGGTTGAAAAGAGTGGATTTCCCCACATTCGGATAACCGAGAATGATTACTCTTGGGATTTTTTTTATTTTCATCTTGAGGTCGAAAAAAAGAACTTGCAGGATCTACCGACCTACGAGTGAATAGTCGGGCAAAAACGGTCGGGAAAGGTCGATGTGACCACCAAGCGTTTCCTTTTCATTGCCCTCTACCAGCAGGCTGACTTTTCTTATCCGCTTAAAATTGAAAGCCAGCGAATCGACTATTGAATAAACCACGGCCATTTCACCGGACGAACCGTAGAAATTGGCTTCGAGCAGGCCCCTCGTCAGGTCAACATAGGCTGTTCCATCAGCAGTGACAAACACCTGCCTCACCCGGGTATTCTCAGGAATTGTGCTGATCAAGTTAGACCTTGGTCCTTTGATTAACTCTTCCACCAGAGTTCTGGCTTCATCATTCAAAGTAGAAACAGGTATTTTTCTTTCCTCAGGATGCAAGAGACTATCCTTATCAGAAAGAAAAAAGAGGGTGATTTTTTTCGTCTGAATTTCTTTAACCGGTTTGGAGGTTTGAACCGTGCCCGCAGCTTTAGAAGGATGCTTTATTTTTTCTTGCCGGCTGCCGAAGAAAAAGACCAGGATGACTGCAATCAGGATGACCAGCAACGTCACGAGGAGAAGCAATCTTTTATTTCTGTTATTCATGGTTTCTCATAAAGCTGGAGAAACTTGGTTAATCCTTGATAGATACCTTCAGCAACTCTTCTCTGAAAATCTCCAGACTGAAGCAGTCTCTCTTCTTCTGAATTAGTGATAAAAGCTACTTCAACCAGAACAGCTGGACAGGCTGCTCCGGATAAGACTTTAAAAGGTGCCTGTTTAATTCCTCTATTCTTGGTATTTAGTAACTCATTCAATTCCGTCTGGACAAATTCTGCCAGCTGACTGCTCTGCTTGAGATAGGCTGATTGAGCCATATCCCAGAGGATTAGTTTCAGGTCGTCAAATTCTCTATCGACAACCTGATTTTCAAGCTCTCCTGAATTGTTTTCGAAGTAGGCCAGCCGCCGGGCTTCTTCATCGGTAGCATTAAGACTCAGGAAGTAGGTCTCTGAACCCCGGGCGTTCGCTCGCCTCGAACCATTAGCATGAATGCTGATGAAAACATCGGCTTTGTTATTGTTGGCTATGGCCGCCCTCCTGTCCAGGGGTACAGCTACGTCTGAATCTCTCGTCAGCAGCACCCGGTATTTCAGCCCGCGCTCAATCTCTTCTTTTAATTTCTGAGCCACACCAAGAGTAATATTCTTTTCCAGAGCACCAAAATTCCCCCGGGCTCCAGCCTCGAGACCGCCATGTCCGGGGTCAATGACAATGGTCTTGACCGATTTTTTGTCAGTTAAGTTCTGGTTCGAAGTTTCTTTTGAGACTTCGCCCCGTGGCTCAGCATATTGGGTGGATGGTTTTTCCTGGTCCGAAGAAGGCAGTGCCTCAGGCAGAACTTTCTCCTCTTCTTTAATTTTAAAATCAACTACGAGTTCAAAAGGATTCTTGCGGGTCAAATACGAATAGCTGAAATTTTCAGTCTTCATTCTGACTATCAGCAGATAAGCCTCTGGCGATTTGGCCAGGTCGATCGACTTTATCAGCTGGCTGTAGAAAGGTCTTCTCTCAAGCTTCAATCCTGATAAAGCCCTGAAAGAAACGGTCAAAGAACCATCCGATTTCTTAATGCTGAAGACTAACTCAGTTTCTGATGAGACCCGAAGTCTGGTAACTTCCTTCAGATCCTCGACTGAAAGCACAATCGTCGGAGCTGATTTTCTTCCGGCTTTCGCCAGTACGGAAGAAGGAAAGACAACTCCCATTAAGAACAGGCCAGCTATTAAGGCCGCTAAAGCTCTGTATCTATGCATCTCTCGTTTTTCTTATCTTAATATAAAAAAATTGGTGGAGGCGGCGGGAATCGAACCCGCGTCCGAAGGCATTCCACAGCGAGCCTCTACAGGCTTATCCTCTTCAGGGCATCTCGTCGAGCGGTTCTCGAAGAGGAAGAGCCTCGCTCAACCAGCTCAAAAGGAGCTTCATCCGTCGGGCCCTGAGCTTTCCCGATAGACTATCCTGCTTCACGGCGTCTCTCCCGACCCGCAGGAAAAGCCGCGAGAGACGGCTGCACTTTCTATCAGGCAGCGACTGCAACAGGTTCTGCAGTTAATTTTTTCCCACCTGTTTAACGAGGTTGATGGGACCTCGGCCTGCAGCTTCTGCTTCACTACCTCCGTCGAGTCCATTTCGCCCCCGACACTTTTTAATTATAGGGGACATGGACAGATATTGTCAATTGTATCTTTCAAGCCAAGCAGGAGAAAACTTTGCCCTTTCTGGAAACTCTAACTCAACCACTATCCCCGTGAAGTCTATTTTGAAGGCTACCCCGCGCAGATGTTTTCAATCAACCCGACCAGATTATCTGAAGCTCGCTTTATCTCTGACGATAGGGCCTGACCAAACTCCATTGAGACTGGCACCATTCCCAGAAGAAAAACCCTTTTCCCTGTTTCCTCAATAACTCTGGCCGTTAATCGGAGCGAGAGTTTGTGCGTTGAAGCTATCTGACCGACTTCTTCGAGCTCGGACAGGGCACCAAAGACTACTGTCCCTGCCGGAGCATTCAGGATTATAGTATCGATAAAGATTATATTGACCGCGTCTTTTCTGGAAATGGGATAGGCATAATTCTCAGGGACATCTTCCACAACAAGAAGTTCACTCTGGGGAAAAACACATTCTTCCTTCAATCGTTCGATGATATAAGGACCGAACCCATCGTCCCCGCGAAGTTTATTTCCAATTCCCACAAGACAGGTCTTTTCCTTAAGAACTTCGCGGAGCAATTCAAGACCTTCCATGATTAATGGATAAAAAATGGCGGGGCCGACGAGGCTCGAACTCGCGACCTCCGGCGTGACAGGCCGGCGTTCTAACCAGCTGAACTACGACCCCGCTCAGGGCAGATAAATTATAGACAATCAGGTTCGGGGTTTCAAGGCTTGCCAAAAGACATCCTCTCCAGAATCTCGATGCGCTCTCCTATTGGAGGATGGGTGCTGAATAGCTTGTTAACCTTGCCTTTGACATTCTTCAGGGGATTTACGATGTAAAGATGTGCTGTGGCTTTATTAGCCACTTCCAGAGGTTCTGGGTCGGCTGCGATTTTCCTCAATGCTGAGGCCAGCCCGGCCGGGTACCTGGTGAGCATCGCTCCGGTGCTATCTGCCAGAAATTCCCGGCGCCGGGAAATGGCTAATTGAATCAGTTTAGCAACAAGCGGAGACAGAATGGCTAAAGCCAGGCCGACCAGCAGGAGGATCGCCCCGGCATTACCCCCGCTTCGGCTCCGTGCTCTTCTCCGACCGCTGCCCCACCAGAAACTCCGGAGCATCCAATCGCTTAGCAGTGCAACAATCCCGACCATGACTACCGCTGTTGTCTGTAGAAGCACATCATAGTTTTTGATGTGCGACATTTCATGAGCAATGACTCCCTCAAGTTCCAGCCGGTTCATCTTCTGCAACAGGCCGGTGGTAACACAGATAACCGAATTTTTCGGGTTCCGCCCGGTGGCAAAAGCATTGGGAGCAGTATCATCTATCACATAGCAGCGCGGGGTAGTCATTCCAGCCGCAATGGCCAATCCTTCCACTGTGTGGTAAAGATACGGATATTCTTCCCGGCTGACTGGGCGGGCATGACTTAGGGTCAACACAATCTTATCGCTGTAATAATAACCGCTTAAGGCCATGGTAAGAGAAATTATCAAGGCCAGGACAAATCCCCCTTTTCCCCAACCTGTAACTTCCTGAAAAACCCAGACCATAAGAAAAACAAAAGCCACGAAAAAGAGAACCAGAAAAGCAGATTTAAGCTTGTTTCTTGTAATCTGTTCGTACATTTAAAGAAAAACTAAATATGGGGCAATCAGGATAAAAAGACCGTTCAGAAAGAAACCTTAACCGGACCCCTGGCTTCAGCTTCACCGATCTCGAAGTATTCTTTTTCTTTGAATCCGAACATACTGGCAACTACGTTTGACGGAAACACCTGTTGCTTCATGTTGAATTTCATGACCATATCGTTGTAAAACTGGCGGGCATAGGCGATCTTACTTTCAGTTCCGGCCAGTTCTTCCTGAAGCAGAAGGAAATTCTGGTTGGCTTTAAGCTCAGGATAATTTTCAACTACAGCAAAAAGCGATTTCAAAGCACCGGTCAGCATAGTCTCGGCTTCTCCCTGCTCCTTGACTGTCTGAGCATTGATGGCTTTAGTCCTGGCTTCGGTTACCTTTTCAAAGACTTCGCGTTCGTGTTTAGCATAGCCTTTAACTGTTTCCACCAGGTTGGGAATCAAGTCATAACGGCGTCTGAGCTGAACATCAACCTGAGCCCAGGCATTATCGCAGCGGTTCCTGAAGACAATCAGCCCATTATAGATGCCGATGCCGATCAGAATGATTGCGCCGACAATTATCAATAGAATGACAATGGCCCCCACGTTTATTTCTCCTTTCTAACAGATTTATCGAGGCATACTCTGCGTTTACAATAAAGAATATTAGTCTTCCGCCGAAAAATCAAGACATTTATCAAGCTGACAAAATTGAATTGACTTATAAACGGTTAAAATGATATAGTTCCATTCTCAAAAAGCTTCTTTTTAAAATTTAATAGCAAATAATAGCCTAAAGGAGGTTTCTTAATGGCTGCACCAAAGGAAAAGTTTGTCTCTAAAATGCTCCCCATGCGGGAGAGAATCCAGAAGATTCTCAAAGAACATGGGGAACTCAAAATTTCTGATGTCACCATAGCTCAGACCTATGGTGGCATGCGCAGTGTTAAATGCATGGTCTGGGAGTGCTCGGCTCTCGACCCGATGGAAGGCATCCGTTTTCGCGGATACACGATTCCTGAAGTCCGGGAGAAGCTCCCCAAGTCTCCAAAGGGAGACGAACCTCTTCCTGAGGGTATGTTCTACCTCTTGCTAACCGGGGATATTCCTACCTACGAGGATTGCGTGGCCATAACCGAAGAATGGCGCAAAAGAAGCGCTCTGCCAAAATATCTCATTGACGTACTGGAAGCCGTCCCGGCTGATACTCATCCCATGACTCAGTTCTCCTTAGCCATCCTCCAGCTTCAGAAGGAATCCATTTTTGCTGAGAGATACCGCAAAGGTATCCACAAGCTTGATTACTGGGACCCGATGTATGAAGATGCCATGAACATCCTGGCCAAGCTTCCGGCTATCGCGGCTTATGTCTTCCGCCGCAGTTACAAGGGCGGAAAGCATATCCCGGCTGATCCCAAACTGGACTGGGGCGGAAATTTTGCCCACATGCTGGGTGTAACCGACGACCCGGCCTTTAAGGACTTGATGAGGCTTTATCTGGTTCTTCACTGTGACCATGAAGGTGGAAATGTATCCGCTCATACTTGCCACCTCGTTGGCTCTGCGTTGTCTGACGCTTATTATTCTCTTTCAGCTTCCCTGGACGGATTGGCTGGACCGCTTCATGGACTGGCCAATCAAGAAGTTCTGCGGTGGATCATGGACATGATGCAAGAACTGGGTGGCGGGGTTCCAACCAAGGAACAAATCAGCAAGTACATCTGGGATACTCTTAATGCCGGAAAGGTTGTCCCAGGGTATGGACATGCCGTCCTGAGAAAGACCGACCCCAGATTCATCGCCCAAAGAGAATTTGCGCTTAAGCACCTGCCGGATGATGAAATCTTCAAGGTGGTCAGCCTGGTTTTTGAAGTTGCTCCTGATATTCTGACTCAGCACGGCAAAGCCAAGAACCCCTGGCCCAACGTTGACGCTCATTCAGGATGCTTGCTCTGGCACTACGGGCTCAAAGAATATGATTTCTATACGGTCTTCTTTGGTGTTTCGAGAGCTCTGGGCGTCCTGGCTCAGCTTGTCTGGGATCGGGCTCTCGGGTTGCCTATTGAAAGACCAAAAAGCGTGACTACAGAATGGATTGAGCAGTTCATTGCCTCTGAGCAGGCACCCAGGGCCTTATAGCCAGTTAACAGAAACTTAAAGGCCTGTCCCGAGGGATAGCCTTTTTTATTTCCTTTTATATTATTTCTAT
>Ga0172362_10000126_pt1 | contig 52403 bp, 55 predicted proteins | sample LakKivs1_kivu2a2_FD_114534 | JGI IMG/M metagenome (GOLD analysis project Ga0172362, IMG submission 114534) | Sediment microbial communities from Lake Kivu, Rwanda - Sediment s1_kivu2a2 | ecosystem: Environmental > Aquatic > Freshwater > Lake > Sediment | place: Rwanda: Western Province, Lake... | reverse complement strand
TTTAATCAATTTACTATCTGGATTGATCGCCTATCAGTTAAAAGAGAAAAAGCCATCTATACGTATCGAAGAAAACACAGAAAAGTCATTGATGGTTATATAAAAACCCAAAACTCAGGTTATAAGTGCCCACTGATCATCGGTTAATTCTTCAAAATGCTTCATATTGACCTCCGGAAAAGATCAAATACTCTAGCGTATTAAAAATTTATTGAGATAGGTTCGTAGTCATATAAACCTCAATTTTAGTTTATTTATATAGCACGAAAATTTTACATAAATAATTATATCAAGCCAAAAAAACCAAATTGAAGGCAAATTAACAGTGATTTTTGCAGGCAGTTGCGTTTTTTATAAAATCATTTTTTTAATAAAGCGGACGGCTAGAGGTGGGTTATTGAGCCATACGAAGCTCCTCTGGAGCTTCTTGGGCTAGGGATTCTTTCTCTCGAATCATATAGATGAGGTCTTTAAGAATATTAAAGGTCTCTTCTAGCTGTAGATCATTTTTTCCAAATACTTCCATCGTCTCATAGGAAGGATCTGTCTTTCTCAGCTCTGTGAGAAAGTTTTGGTAGTTTTGATTATCTAAAATTCTCTGAGCAGAATTTTGTAGGAGATTCGCTGTGAAGGGGGTATAGGTATCCAGCACTTTTTGTAGATCGTTTTTATATAACCGTTTCATTTTACCTCTGTGGAGAGGATGAACATCAGATAAATCGTCTTCAAAATTCGGTGGAATATGATCGCCCTCTAGAGCGTATTTAGTAAAGGATTCGCCTACATCAAGATGTGAAAACACCCCAGGAACAATGATATCGGCTTGAGCTCCATGAAGCTGAGGGCTTTTTCCAGAGACTGTATAGTAGATGCCTCGGGTAACTTTATATTCTCCCTGAGGATTGATTTTGTGAGCATTTGCAGATTCTAATGTAAAAGACTGATAAGACCCTTTTCCATAAGTGTGATCATCTCCAACAATTAAAGCTCTTCCATAATCTTGGAGCGCTTGAGCGACAATTTCAGCTGCAGATGCGCTGGCTCTATTGGTTAATACAACCAAAGGACCTTTCCATACGGCGTCGGTTTCAAAGTTACGTAAATGTTGAATACGCCCTGAATTATCCTTAATAGAAGCTACGATCCCCTTAGAAATAAATAACCCCGTTACAGATACAGCTTGAGGAAGAAGCCCTCCAGCATTATTGCGTAAATCAAGCACAACACCTAAGAGCAGGTGCTCTTTTTTGATTTTTTCAATAGCTTCTTTAATGTCTTTGGTAGAGGAGCTTTTAGGGTCTTGGTAGAAAGAGAAGAGGCGAATATGTGCAATAACCCCATCTCCGTAAGGTTCAATATTTGACTCAAATCTCGTCTCTTTAAGGATGATTTCATCACGAGTAATGTCTACTTCGAATTTTTCTGGCCCTTTTGTTTCATCTTCTAAGGGCTCTCGTAGGATAGTGAGGTGTACTTTGCTCCCTTGAGGGCCTCTAATAAGATCAACAGCTTCTATAATATCAAGACCTACAATAGGCTCATGATTGACCGCTATAATGCGATCTCCTACTTTGAGCTTATTGCTGAGTAGGGCGGGGCTTCCATCAAGGAGTTTTACAATAGAAAAGCCGTTGAGATTGTCTCTAAGTTGCGCTCCTATACCGAAGAGACGCTGCTGCACTTGAATCATAAATTGGGTAGCTTCTGAAGGGGTAAAATAGCATGTATGAGCATCTAAAGAGGATGCAATAGCTTTGAGCACATAGCTGAGCATTTGACCTTCTTTATCACTTTTTGCAGAAGGGCTCATTTCTTGTTCTCGGCTCGTTCGTCTTTTAGCAAGCTTTAGAAGAAACTGATCTTTGGTTTCCTCGTCGAGGTTTTCAGCAGCTTCGACTTGCAAAGCACGCAAAGCCAAAATCCTTTCTTTGAGTTCTTCGGGTGTTTTTGCCCAAGTAAGATCTTTAAATGCTTCTGCAGATACCCCTTGAGGCAAAGGGCTGTCTTGGAGAGTTTTTTCAAAGGAATTTCTCCTTTTAATAGCAGAGAGCATGATCTCATAGATTTTTTCAAACTGCTCAAAAGACTCAGCTCTAAAATCTCTTTCAATGGTCTCAAGAAGGGCTGGGGAGGGTTTATCCCATGCAATTATCTCATTTTCAATAAGATAGGTTTTTGTTGGGTCTAATTCTTCTAAAAAATTCGCTAAAGATCTCGCTGTAGTCTCTGGAGAAAGGGCTTTGTGGGTCACATGGGCCCTAAAAATCTCTTCTAATTTTTTTTTGGCATCTTTGGGGGTTAATTGGGGGGATTTGGCGGATAAAGTGCAAGTGATTGATAATAAAAGGATTAAAAAAAATCGCCCTAATTTCATCATCCCCTCGCTGGTTCGTATATGCTTGTATCTTAGTGCATACCAAAAGATTAAATCTATTGAAATGAAAAATTTTATCTATGCAAAAACGGAGGTTTTTATAAAAAAAACACTTTTTTGATCAAAATCGTTTGATAGTAACTGGTTTTTATGTAATAATAACTTCTTAATTTATTAAATAACTTGAGAAAATCTAAGTTCTTAAAAAACGAGACTCTCTGGTTATTAATAATATTTGCAAAACCCAAAACAACTACCCCAGTCATATGGGGTCGGAGGAAACACGCATGTCATTTGATGGTTTTAGAGCAGATGAGTGTGAAGTCACAGTGATAGACGACGCTCCCAAAAAGAAAGTCGTTTCTATTACAGAAGCTGCCAAAATTAATAATGTTACGCGTCAAGCTATTTATGTTGCTATTAAGCAAAACAAGCTGAAAGCTTACAAAGATAGTACGCGATGGACAATTCGACTAGAAGATCTAGAAGAATACAGAAAACAAAAATACTCAAGAGCAAAGTCTACTTTCAATGGCGAGCTGTTGTTTGATAATGCTGGTGGATACTACTCAGTAAATCAAGTAGCAAAAATGCTAGGTGTACCTGCTCAGAAGATTTACTACGCTACACGTATTGGATTGCTGAAGGCGACTCGAAAAGGTGCCGCTTGGGTGATTCACGTGAGCCAAGTGAAAGAGTATAAAGAAAATTACCTAAGTAGAGGATATTCAAATACTGCTTCAATGTAATCATTGAAATGGCGTTTGGATGGGGGCTCCTCTCTTAAGTTCTTTCTGTAGATATCTATTCTCATGTTGCTTTTCGCAACCGTTTATCCAAGAGTTAAAAAAAATACTATAATTCTCGAAAATCCTTAATCAATAGCTGAATGCTGGATTTATTAAGAAACGTATTCACGTAAGGTGTGAAGGCTATGCGTAGCTTGATATTTTTCTTGAGAATCTCATGGCGTCTATCAGCAAGTCCAAAGGCTATTCCTTCTAGAACGCGGTCATGCTGCTCTAAATAGAGCTTTAAATGGCTTTTTCCGACCACTTTGGGAGGCCAGGTTTGAATAGCTTCAGAATAGAGAATAGGGGCTGGATTTTCTGTTCCAAACGGCTCTAGCAAATGTAGCGACTCTAAAAAGTCGAAGGTGACATCTTCAAAATGCACTTCTGCATCCAGCTGCAGCTTCGGGGTAAGGTCAGCTTCTTGTAAGGAGGTGTTGACGGCGTGGATGAAATTCTGTGCAAAAGAGGGGATGAGATTTTCTTCTATACTGAGACCTGCAGCAAAATCATGACCTCCAAAATTCAGGAGTAGGGGAGCATTTTGTCTTAAGGCATCTAGTAGGGGAAATTCTGGAATGGTTCGCAAAGAACCTTTGCCGATTCCATTATCGATAGCGATAATTGCTGTTGGACGGTTGTACTGCTTGGCAATTCTTGCACTAAGAATAGGGATAATGCCTGGGTGCCATTTTGTGGAATAGAGAACGATAGCTTTGTTCTCTAGCATTTCTGGGTGATTTTGTAGATATTCCTCTATGTCATCAGAGTCGATTTTTTCCAATCTTTGTCTTTCAATGTTATTGAGGTCTAATTCTTTCGCTAGTGTTTGCGCAACAGCTGGGTCGCGGGTTAGCAGTAGCTCTACCCCTTTTGTAGAGTCTGCAATGCGACCTAAACTGTTGAGGCGAGGGGCAATTTTTGAAGCGATATCGGTTGTTAAGACAGTTTGCCCTGCCAAATCACACAGTTCAAGCAGGCAGAGTAGCCCTACCCGTTTTGTTTTTTTCAGCTGTTTAAGACCATAACGTACTAAGATACGATTTTCTCCGATCAAAGAACCCATGTCAGCAACAGTGCCCAAAGCAACAAGATCTAAATAGCGTTTGAGATCGAGTTTTAAAGAGTTGACCTCTTTTTTTTGGATGAGATCATTTGCAACAGCATGAGCTAATTTAAAGGCAACACCAACGCCTGTAAGTTCCCTATTTGGATAGCAATTACTGGGGATTTTGGGATTGAGTGCGGCGATGCATTTCGGAATGCCGGCAGTTGGTTCATGGTGATCGGTGACAATGACATCAATATGATGTTTTGCAAGATCTTCTATTTCATCACCAGCTGTGATCCCGCAATCTACTGTGATCAAAAGACGACACTGCTGTTCAATGGCATATTGTTTTGGTTGTGAAAGCATGCCATGACTTGCCGCTGTACGGTTGGCTACACAGAAAAGAGTTTGAATGCCTATATAGCGCAAAAATTCTACAAGAAGAGCAGTTCCTGTGATCCCATCTACGTCGTTGTCGCCGAACACGAGCACTTTTTCTTTTTTCACTAAAGCTTGGTGAATTCTATCAACCGCTTTATCCATGTTGATAAATAAACTGGGATCTAAGAGATTGGGCAGTTTTGCGTAAAGGTAAGCGTTGATGTCATCGAAATTTTTAAAACCTCTAGAAATCAATACTTGAGCTATGACAGGGTGAATATTAAATTCTCGAATGATAGCTTCTTGCCATTTGGCATCGGTTTTTGGACTAATCCATTCAGGGCTTTGGTATTTGAGAGCGTGTGTCATGGGCCAACAATATGCTACGTAAAGAATTTATTCTTTTTCTCATACCGCCATCTACAAGCAAGGCTGCTACCAAGCTAAGAGAGGAGAACGGATACCACCTAATCGGTTAGTCTACAAGAAACTAAATTTGATAGGAAGCAACATCTACAAGACCTTATGAAATCATAGATTTTTTTTGTTGCTGCTTCCTATTTTGCTACTTGTGCTCTAAAACCGTGGGTGTTTTTGCACTTTCTCTTCGTTGCAAGTAGTATAAAATAGGTGTTGCAACAAACAAGGAAGAGAGAGTTCCGTAGACAATTCCTATTGTCATGACAAGAGCAAATCCAAACAAGGTACTACCCCCAAGAGAGACCAAAGCCAAAAGTACAAGAACTGTAGTACCTGAGGTCATGATCGTTCGAGAAAGTGTTACGTTGAGTGCATGGTGTACAATATCTTTGAAAGAGAGTTTTCTTAAGAGTTTTAAGTCATCTCGGATCCTATCAAAGATGATGATGGTGTCATTTAAGGAATAGCCAATAATTGCCATTAGGGCGGCGATCGTATTGAGTTCTATCTGTATAGGAACGCCAATAGCGTGCAATACGCATACGCTGCCGATGGTAATAATAACATCATGTGCTAGGCCAATAGTTGCAGCCACGGCATATTTAAACTCAAATCTTAGAGTGATATAGACTAAGATACACATCAGCGCGAGCATCAAGCCATACAATGCGTTGTTTCTCATGGTATCGGACATTTGTCCGCTGACTGTTGTCCAATGTGTGGCTAGCTGCTCTTCGCTAGCTGGAGTGATTGTAAGATCTTGAGCTTGCAGGGCATTGATAATCCATACAATTCTGGGGTTATTTTGGTAGGCATAGACAACATCTTGATCAGTCTCTACAGGTAGTCCATAGAAAGGACGGGAAGGTTGCTCTAAGGTTTTTGCCAGAAAAATACGGACATGGCTTGAAGGACTTAGTTCTCTCACTTGGAAATCATGAGTAGATAGTCCTTGGGCGCGCAACGCTTTTTCTACAAGGCTTCTATAGTTTTGACTTGGTTGTTGTGTGAGCTCAAGAGAAAGGGAGAATCCACCTACAAAGTCCATGCCAAATAAAGATCTCTTAGTGAGGATGGCAGATCCTGCTCCTAAGATGGCAATCACAAGAGAAATGACGCAAGCTATCTTGCCATACTTTAAGAAAGGGAATTGCGTTCCACGAATTAGCGAAGCCATATTGAGGGTTTTATTCTTGGGGTTTTTCACCCATCCTGCGAAGAAAAAGCGTGTCATAAAGAGCGCTGTAAACATAGATGATACAATGCCTATGATGATCGTGATAGCAAAACCTTTTACAGGTCCTGAATCAAAATGGAGAAGGATAAGAGCAGCTATGATTGTGGTAATGTTAGAATCCACAATGGCAGAAAAAGCTTTCTTATATCCAGCGTGGATGGCAGAAGCAATACGACCTGTAGCGCTAAATTCTTCACGAATTCTTTCAAAGACAAGTACGTTAGCATCCACGGCCATACCCATCGCTAAAATGATTCCTGCAATACCTGCTAGGGTCATGGTTGCTTGGATATTTTGCAAGACGGCCCACATAACAAGAAGGTTGAGAAGAAGGGCAATCGATGCAATGGATCCAGCAAAGCGATAGTAAGCAATCATGGCACCGACGACAAGGGCAAGAGCAACGAGAGTAGCAACAATGCCTTGCGTACGCTCTTTCATGCCAAGTTCTGGGCTCACATTTTTTTCTGCAAGAATGACAGGAGAAAATGTGAGAGAACCCGCTCTTAGATCAGCCTCTAATTTATTGATCTCTCTTTGTGTAAAGCTTCCTGTAATCATAGCACTATCTTTGATGGCAGAGTCTAGAGTAGGGGCGCTAATAATAGTGCCGTTCAGAATGACAGCCATTCTCCAGCCTCGACCTTTAGAAAATTTTTCAGCAGGAGTGCCTAGAATTTTTTCTTTAGAGTAGGTGGAAGTCCAAGTGTAGAGATCAGCTCTTGGATTTGCTTTATACCCTTCTTTTACTATCTGAGAATTTTTGACCTCAAAAGAGAGGAAATTCCCCTTCGTGGGGTCATAAGAAGAGTGGACATTGGTCAGATTAGAACCTTCAAGAGCGTAGTTGTTAAACACAATCAGCAAAGGGTGTGTTTGACTAAACCAATCAGTGAAATTCGAACCTCTGATGATGGCTATTTTGGAATAAACATCATTAAATAGGTTAGAGATCGTAGCATCTTCTGGCATAGGAAGACGAAGGCCATGTTTGTAGAGTATTTTAGCAGCTTCACTGCGTGGTTGAGCAAGATCAGGATCTAGAGATTCCCCATAAAGATGTTTCCATGCAATGCGGTTAATGCTATCAGCATCTTTTTTATTCGTGACAACAGCTTCATTCCAGATGTCTTGTAAGAACTTGTTTACATAATCTGCAAGCTCAGGATTGCTAGGAGTAAATTTTTCATTCACCACATTGAAGTACATGGAGGAAGCTTTAATAAGCTCATTTGCAGATAATCCTTGAGCGCCTGGAAAGTCCAATGTGATATTAGAGCCTTCTTGACGAATGCTCACTTCAGAAAGACCCATTTTATTGACGCGATTATACAGCTCGTTAATCCCTTGAGTGAGATCTTCATTGCTTGTCACTTTACGGTTGTTTTGATCTCTTAATTCAATTTGTACTGTTTTTCCTCCGGAAAGATCCAATCCCCAATGGAGGATTTTTCTTTCATCCCCACGGAAATATTTGTGGAAGCTAAGTGCAAAATTGCGCCATAGAGGACTTGCTGTCGGCTTAGGAATGTCAAATCTAGCATTTAAAGAAGGATTGACTTGAGCTGCTTGATATTCATCCCTCCATTTCAACAGATCTTCATGAATCTGATTCTCTATCTGATTTGTAGCGTAAATGCGCTGCTTGACGTCTGTAAACTCAAGAGTTGCATATTTGCGTGTTCCACCTACTGTGAAGTTCTCACGTGTTGCGTTCAGTACAGTTGCGTAAAAATCTTCTGATTCAAAGATAAAGTCATTTGCAAAGGGAGCACCAAAAGGATAAGTGTTTCCTGGATAACCATAATATCCTTGGTTTTTGAGAAGACGTTTTAGATCATTCATATCCTTAAGGAAAACTTGTGCGGGCGCAGCCTTGGAGTTGTTTTCAAATTTTTTAACGACCTGACCAATCCCTTTTGCAATGATATATACAGAATTCGTACGGAATCCTTGCAAAGGAGCTTCAAAACGTGTGGAAGGAGTGTAGATAACAAGCCCTAACTTTTTGTCTTTAGCGGGTAATTTACTATACGTTTCGTAATCCCAAATAGGAAACACGTCTCTTTTCAGATCTTGGTGGGTAGGTTGCCAGTGCTCTTCAATGAGGGCTTTGACTTGTGAAGCTTTAGCTTCAGCAAGAGAGCTGAGATTAAAAGCTAGTAAGCTCTGAGCATTTTCCAAAGAGTTAAGGGCAATAGAAAACTGCCCTTGAAAGGGCGAGATTTCCTCTCTTGATTCTCTAGCGATGTGAGCGATTTCATTATACACAAGCTGCTCGAGCTGGTCGCTTAGGTGTGCTGATTCTTTATGAGAAGAAAGAGATACTCTTAGCTTTTGGATATCACCATGCAAAGTAAGTTGTATTACGTGATTAGCAAGATCTATCTCGCACTTGTTGATGAGAGGATGATGAGATCCAATCTCCAAAGAGATAAAGCCATTAGAAGCTTGAGAGAAAGCTTCAGAGACTTTCTCAGAAATGGTTTGGTACGACCATGGGGATATGTCACCAGAAAAGCCGGAAAGATGTTTTTTGATAAAAGAAGTTGTGGCTGTTAGAAGATGCTCACGTTGCTGCAAAAACTCGAGCATTTGCTGGTCAGTAGATTCCAAAAATGTATCATTTTCTTTTAATGACTTGGATTTCTCTTGTAACCCAATCCTTTCCAGTCTTACTCGATCTGTGAATGTGTCGAGCTGTCCGACCAAATTTTCAAGAGTTGCTTTTTTGTTAGTGAAAGGCCCTTGCATAAGAGAGAGAAAATAGCGTTTTGCAATGCTTGAAGAGTCGCCTATCACTTGAGAAAAACCTTGTACATATTGTGCAATAGCGAGCAGTAATTCATCTTTTGTTGCGCTGTCTTCTGTATGCAAGAGGATTTCAATGAGTTGAGCGGGTTGACTCACTCCTCCTAGCGACAAGCCTAGCTGAACAAGACGATCGCTTAATACCTTCTGATAAAGAGGTGTAGGGAGACCCTCAGCGTCATACATTGTTGAAAAGGTGAAGTATTCATGAGGTTTTTCAACGTTAAAATGCACAGGAATTTTTCTTAAAATTGTCACCTTTTTTGCATCGAGATCTTGAGAGCTTTCAGAAAGACTCAGTTCTGCGGGAGGGAAAGAGATTAATGTTCCTGCTCTAGGAAGATATTTTTTGAATAGCTCCGCATCAGCCGGTTTTTTAAATTCTATATGAACAAGCTGTGGGTTATCTTGATCAAGTTGAATAGATGAGGGCTTAACTTTTAGCAAGTCAGCAAAAGAACCTAGCCAGTTGAGAGTTTCTTTTTCTAAGATGTTGACTCTGCTAAGGGCCTCTTTTCCTATTTGTGTTGCCATCGAAGAAGAGACAGGATGATTCAAGGGTTTTGTATAATAAAATACTGTGGGTAGAATGTTATATACGGTGAGAAAGATAACGGCGATGATAAGAAACAACTGCCAACGCTTCTGTTTTTCCATGGCTTTGTGCACCCTGTGATATGAATTCTAATTGAAGATCTATTTTTGGAAGAGGATACCGATATGACTCGATTATGTCTAGTGAGTAAGCCATTTCACATCGTGTAAAGTCACGCTTCGTAAAAAAATCGGAGTGGAATGGACTATTTTTTTTAAGAGAGTCAAAGAAATGAGGTTTTTTAAGACTTTGTGATATGATGGCGATGCTTGTAAATGACTAGGTGGCTATCTTTAACTATGGGAATGATGATAGAAGAGGCAGAGGTGTCTAAGGTAGAAGTGCAAACTGCCCCTGAGCATGTTGCCATTATTATGGACGGTAACCGTAGATGGGCTGAGCAGAGAGGTCTTCCTTGGTATATGGGACATCGGAAGGGTGCGGAGACGGTCGATAAGGTTGTCCGTAGTGCAGTGGATTTAGGTATAAAAGTTCTTACTTTATTTGCTTTTTCTACAGAGAACTGGAGTCGTGGTCCTAAAGAGGTTGCAGAAATTTTGGGGCTTTTTTTTTCTTATCTTCACAAGAAAAAAAGACGACTCATTAGAGAGGGGATCAGGCTGCGGACCATAGGGGATATTGCAAAATTCCCCAAAGCACTCTTTGCAAAAATTCAAGAGGTAGTTCAAGCTACAGAAAACTGCTCTACGATAGAGTTGGTGCTGGCGTTAAACTATGGGTCGCGCGATGAAATTACAAGAGCTGTCAATAAAATTATTGATGATTTTTCCAGTAATACAATGCAAAAACAAGAAGTTACAGAAAATCTGATTTCCAGTTATCTTGATACTTCCTCTTGGAAAGATCCAGATCTTTTAATTAGAACGAGTGGAGAAAAGAGATTAAGTAATTTTTTGTTATGGCAGATGTCTTATGCAGAAGTGTATACCACAAATGTTTTGTGGCCTGATTTTAATGGGGAGAGTTTGCTGGAGGCGGTTAAGGAGTATCAACACAGAGAAAGGCGCTTTGGCGGATGAATGGTGAAAAAAAATTTTCTGACTTAAAGAAAAGGACGATTGTATCCTTAGCAGTAGTTCTTGTGGTGGGGGGATTAATTCTTTTTTCCTACTATCCATTAGTAGAGCTCTTAATTACGCTGATTGTGGCAGCTGTAGCTGTTGTTGGCGTATGGGAGTTTGCTCATTTTTGTAGAAACAAAAACCTTGCGGTGTTCCCTAAGCTCATGATGCTCTTTGCAGCACTAGAGGTTTTTTCTATTTATTTAAATGGAGTTTTTGGTTGGGCAGCGGAGCTTCCTATAGGGGTGATGCTGCTTGCGATGTTTGTATTTTTTTGTACTAGGTGTAAAAAAATTCCTGATTCCATTGTAACTGTTGCTGTGCAGTTTTTTGGGGTTTGCTATGTTGCGATTCCTTTGGCGCTCATGTTAAAAATTTTATATCCTGGTCTTTCAAGTCATTTTCATATCCGAGATGGAAGGCTTTGGTTTGCGTACCTGATTTGTATCAGCAAGGTGACTGATATAGGAGCTTATTTTGGAGGTAGGCTTTTTGGTAAGAGAAAACTAGCTCCCATACTCAGCCCCAGCAAGACGATAGAAGGAGCTGTTGTAGGATTGCTATTTGCTATTATACTCAGCGTGTTGTTTAGTGTGGCAGGATCTTTTGTCGCCACAGAGATGTTTGAGCTTCCGATGTTAAGCGCGATTTTACTAGGAGGTGTATTGAGTGTGGGGGGGCAGCTTGGTGATCTAGCAGAATCTTTGCTCAAAAGGGATGCTAATCTAAAAGATAGTAATCAACTGCCGGGACTGGGTGGAGTTTTGGATATGTTTGATTCTCTGCTTTTTACTATTCCCATTTTGTTTTTCTATCTTCACACAACGTAAAAACTGCAAAAAAGGGATAGTTTGTGATTATTGCCATTGATGGTCCTTCTGGTACAGGGAAGTCTACTGTTGCTCAAGAAGTGGCAAGGGCTTTAGGTTTTTTCTATTTTGATACTGGGGCCATGTATAGAGCTTTTGCCTATTTTCTCCATAAAAACAAGATCTCTTTTGAAGAGTTAGAGGGAGTGAGGGAGGCTCTGAAAAAATTTGATTTTGATATTCAAAAACAGGAGGGAGAATACATTTATCTGGTATCGGAAGAAGATGTTTCTTCCGCTATTCGTCAGAACATCATTTCTCAACTGGCTTCTACAATAGCCAAGAATCCTTTGGTCCGCTTAGAGCTTTTGCCTGTGCAGAGAGCTTTTGCTAAAAAAGGGAGTTTTGTGATGGAAGGTCGAGATATCGGTACTGTTGTTTTTCCAGATGCAGAAGTAAAGATTTTTTTGACAGCAGAGGAAAAGATTAGAGCAAAAAGGCGATTAGACCAGCTTAAGCAAAAGTTTCCTGGGGTGACTCATCACTATGAGCAAGTGTTAGCTGAGCTTCGCGCTAGAGATATTGCTGATCAGACTCGCGATGTGTGTCCTTTGCGCCAAGCAGAAGATGCTATCCTTATTGACACGTCCTATATGAGTGTGGAGGAAGTGATAGAAGCTATTGTCAAAGTCATCAAGGAGCAAAGAAAGTAAATCATGCAAGTTCCTTGGGCACATTGCCGAAATATGAAATGGATGTACAGAGCTCTGAATTTTTTGTCTTGGGGAGTTTTCATGCTCTTTTACCGTGTAAAAGTATATGGGCAGGAGCATATTTCTCCAGGGGCGGCAGTGATTGCTGCCAATCACGTCTCCTTTTTAGATCCTCCTGTAATAGGTATTACTTGCCCTCAAGAAGTACATTTTCTAGCAAGACAATCGTTATTTAGGATACCGCTATTACGCTGGTTCATGCGTCATACGAATACACATCCTCTTAAGGGAGATGGAGGCGATACTGCTGTCTTTAAAACCGTATGCAAGCTTTTGCAAGAGGGACATAAAGTGGTTTTGTTTCCAGAAGGAAAAAGATCGTATGACAATACCCTTGCTCCTATAAAACCTGGCATTTCTTTGTTTGTGGCCAAGACCCATGCGGCAGTGATTCCTACCTATGTTTTTGGTACTTTTGCAGCATGGCCAAGAGCTCGCGCGCTTCCAAAAATATGGAAGACAATAGGATGTGTGTTTGGTTCTCCCATTTTATGGGAGCAGTTTGAGCATCTTGAGAAAAAAGAAGCTCAGGAAGTTTTTGCAAAGACTCTTACAGAGGCAATATTACGTTTAAAAACGTGGTATGAGCAGGGAGCTTATGGAACCCCTCCTTGAAGCCTGCACAAGGAGATGAGTCATGTATGATTTCTGCAAGAAGTGTTTTCTGCTTATAGCTTTTTCCTTTGTTCTATCGGCTGCGTTACATGCAGAAGAAAAAATTTTGGTGTGTATTCATGGGTTCATGAGAACAAAATCCAACATGAGCCTAGTAGCTTCCTCCTTTGAAAAAGAGCATTGGACTACTTATGTATGGTCTTATCCAAGTCGTCTAAAGACTATTGAAGAACATGGAGAAGATTTGCTGGAGCTGCTCAAGTGGGTTGCAGATAAGCATCCAGGCTCCCCTATTTCCTTTGTGACTCATTCTATGGGAGGACTTGTGCTCAGACATAGTATTAGCTTAGAAGGTTGCCCTCAAGAAGCCAAAACAGGAAGAGCGGTGCTCATAGCTCCACCTAATCAGGGGAGTGCTTATGGACGATTTTTGGGACAGTTTACACCTGTTCGCAAAATTGTAGGTGAGTATGCAGGAAGACAATTAACGACAACAGAGCGAGGGGGATTTGAGGAGCTTGGACAATTTCCTGCAACGATGTCTGTTTTAGTGATCGCTGGAACCTGCGGTTTTAATCCTTCGATTAAAGGGAAAAATGATGGCAAAGTAGCAGTAGAGGAGACAAGATTATCTACGGCTCATGAGTTTCAGACGGTGTTTGCAGGACATAGCTGGATTTGCCATACTCCCAAAACAGTAGAATTAGCAAAAGCGTTTCTCGAGAGGCGCTAAGTAGAAGTTTCTCTGTTTTTTGCAGATTCTCTTTTTTTTCGACGTGTCTTTCGAAGCCAAACAATACCAAATACGATATTGCAAAGAATAATCAGAGCTCCTGTGATGGGTAAAAAAAGACCCAAAGTGGATAAATTCGTGCTGAACATACAACAGACCACCATACCATTAATCTCCAGATAGCAAAAAAGGGATTTTTCCAAAAATGTATAAATTTTTCCCTTTAAAGAAAAGGATTGCTAAAGCATGGGAAAAAAATCTATAGAACAGTATGATAGACGGGATGAAATAGTAAACAATACAGAGGATAGTATGGCACAAGTGGCTCATCTTGAAGATAATAGTTTTGATCAAACAATTCGCTCAGGCGTTGTTCTTGTAGATTTTTATGCGGATTGGTGTGGACCTTGCAGGATGCTCACTCCTGTCCTTGAGCAAGTAGCGAAAGAGTCAGCTGGTCAAGTGATGGTGGCTAAGTTAGACATTGATAAAAATCAAAAAGTGGCAAGTGCGTATCAAGTCACCTCCGTGCCAACGATGATTTTGTTTAAAAATGGGAAAGAGGTAGGTAGACTCGTAGGTCTTCGAGATGCTAAGGGTATCAAAGAGTTTATCGCTAAAGCTTCTTAATTTTTAGAGGCTCTTAGAAGGCTAAAGGTTGAAACTTTTGCTGCCTGAGAGCTTCATAAAGTACAATGGCAACGCTATTGGAAAGGTTGAGACATCTGGCATTTTCTCTCATGGGAATCCTATAAAATCTTTCAGGCCATAGGTCCCATGCAAATTCTGGTAGACCTTGTTGCTCAGAGCCGAAAATAAGCAAATCACTTTCTCCAAAGCAAATTTCTGTGTAAGGAAGAGAGGCTTTACTAGAGAAGAAATAAAAGGGTTGCTCTATTGTAAGAAGATGTTTGTGCAAATCATCCACATAGTTGATATCGACATCATGCCAATAATCTAGGCCCGCTCTTTTTAAAGCTTTATCCGAAGTGCTAAATCCAAGAGGTCTTACTAGCGTAAGAGATGCGTTTGTGACAGCACATGTTCTGACAACATTGCCAGTATTCTGGGGAATTTCAGGTTGATACAGTATGATTTCCATAGAGCAAAAAAAAGCTCCTGATGAACGTGTCATCAGGAGCTTAGCTTATCGAGAGCCATCGGAAGGAAGTTCTTCAGAAGCGAGCTCTCCTTCTTCCTCTGCATCATGAGTTGTTGAGGACATCAAAGTATCTTGCGCTTGTGGAGCATTGGCCTTGACAATTTCAATTTCAAAAGTAAGTAAAGAGTTAGGTGGAAGGCTGCCATTCACTCCATAGGCTAAATCAGGGTGGATATAAAGAGTTCTCTTTTCACCCTCTTTCATGCCGATGATGCCTTTGCTAAAACCAGGAATGGTTTCATCTAAAGAAATCATTTCGTCTTCTTTAGAGGCTCCAAAGACCTTTCCATCTAGGAATTTACCTGTGTATTTAATAAGAGGAGAAAAATGAGCTTGCACTGTTTCTCCAGCCCCTTCTTTTTCGATTTTGTATTGCAGCTTATTCTCTTCGATAGCAACAACTCCTTTATGAGCTGCATTATCGACCAAGAACTTTTCTGCTGCTGACAAATTCTGTTCAGCAAGTTTTTTGAATTTTTTCTCTTGATCTTGAGAGATGGCTTGGATGCATTCTGCTTCACTCATGGGAGACTCTTTTCCAAGGATAGAATCTTGAATTCCTTTGAGGATTTTATCCATATCGAACTTAAATCCAAGAGAATCTAAATTCTTACCAATAAGATGACCAAAAGCTTCAGAGATTTTTGGAATATCTAGCGCTTTTTCTTCATCTTGTTGTTGCTCGACGACGACTTTAGCTTCTGTCTTTGTAGCTTCTTGTTTGTGATTGGATTTGTGATCGGCAAAAGCACAAACATGTTGCGTACTCAAAAGGCATGCAAGCACGGTAGGCAAAGAGATTTTCAGGGCCGCATTTCTCATGGTGTTACTCCTATTTGTTCTCGTAACGTATATTTTAGTTGGTTTAAGCACTTATATTAAAGTAGTTTCTTCCGCCAAACTTTTCAGTTTAAGTTCTTCTAATTGTTTAGTAGTAACTCCTGAAGGAGAAGACATCATCAAATCGCTAGCATGATTTGTTTTGGGGAAAGCGATGACATCTTTAATATTTTCTGTATCGCATAAGATCATCATGATTCTATCTACTCCAAAAGCGATTCCTAGGTGAGGCGGTGTTCCATACTTGAGGGCTTCAATGAAAAAGCCCATTCGTTGCTGGATATCTTCTTCAGATAGTTTCAGTAATTCAAAGATTTTTTTCTGCAAATCTTGATTGTGAATTCGTTGCGATCCCCCACCAATTTCATAGCCATTGAGAACACAATCATAGGCGTAAGAACGAACTTTACAAGGATCTGTGTCTAGCAAGGAAAGATCTTCAAAACGAGGGGAGGTAAAGGGATGGTGCGCACTTGAAAGCCTTTGTTCCTCTTCATCCCATACAAATAAAGGAAAATCGGTAACCCATAAAAAGTTGTAGGTATTTTTAGAGATAAGATTGCGCTGTCTTGCAATAAAGCGTCGTAGATGGTCTAAAGCTTGGTTGACACTTGACTCTTTTGCAGCAGCAAAGAGCATAAGATCTCCAACTTCTGCTTTCATATGTTGAGATAGTTCATCAAGCAAAGATTCGGAAAAGAATTTTGCAATGCTTGAAGCGTAGCCGTTAGATTGTTTTTTGACCCAAGCAAGGCCTTTAAGACCTAGTTGAGAAACAATAGTTGTGTATTGATCGATTTCTTTCCTAGAAATGGATTCTCCACCTTTTATACATAAGCCCTTCACACACCCTTCGCTTTCTAAAGCTTGTAAGAAGATGGAAAAGCTACTTCGCTTTACGATGTTGTCTACTCTTACAAGAGGCATACCAAAACGTAGGTCAGGCTTATCTGTCCCATAATGCTCCATACAATGGTGATAGCTGAGCTCAGGAAAAGGTGTTGGAATATCTATATTAAGACAAGATTTGAAAATCTTTTTTAGCATTCCTTCAGAAATACGTTTGAGAGTGTCGGGAGTTTGAAAGCTGAGCTCAATATCGATTTGTGTAAACTCAGGTTGTCTTTCAGCTCGTAAATCTTCATCGCGAAAGCAGGGAGCGATTTGAAAGTAGCGATCCATACCAGCAATCATCAGAAGTTGTTTATAAATTTGTGGAGATTGGGGAAGTGCATAAAAGTGTCCTGGATGAATACGAGAAGGGACTAAATACTCACGTGCACCTTCAGGAGTCGATTTAGACATAATAGGTGTTTGTATTTCTGTAAAAAGATGCTCATCTAAATAGGTGCGTACAGCAAGGAGAGCTTTGTGTCGTAGGCGAAGATTACTGGCAACTTTTCCTCTGCGAATATCCAAGTAGCGATATTTTAACCTGAGCTCTTCGTTAACATCTAAGTGTTCTTCAAAAATAGTAAAAGGAGGCACTTTTGCTTCGGATAGGGTAGAAAGAGCAGTTACAATGATTTCAATCTCTCCTGTCTTCATGTTGGGGTTTTGCATCCCTTCTCCTCTAGGAGACACCACCCCTTGTACGGAGATGACCCACTCAGGGCGTAGCTTGCTTGCAGCAAGATGCAGATCTTTATCTTTTGTTGCATCAAAAAGTAGTTGGGTGATACCAAAGCGATCTCTTAGATCGATAAAAATCAGATGACCCAAATCTCGTCTTCTGTGCACCCAGCCAGACAGATGTACAGTTGCTTTTGTATGAGCCTTTGTTAATTCTCCACAGTGGTGGGTTCTTTTGTAATCTAGCATGGAAATCCTACGAGAAGTTGGTTTCAAGATGCATGATAGTCGATCAGAGATTTTTTTCTAAGGGATGATTTTTCCAAAGCCCGATGAGGCGCTCTTTGAGAGATGTGAGAGGAACCTCCCAAGACTCCCTGGTCAGCATGTTTTTGACTTGAGCCATCTGCTTGGAGATCTCTTCTTCTCCAATAATGACACTATAAGGAGCTCCTGAGGAGCTTGCCTCTTGAAGGGCTTTTTGCATTTTTGGCTGTTTTAGATAAATTTCTGAGGGTATGTGAGCATGTCGCAATTGACATAGCAGATCAAATACGAGGTCGTGAGATCCTTCTCCCAAAGCGATCAGGAATACAAAGGGTAGGGAGGGCGCAGGGAAATGGGCCTTTTGTCCTTCCATTGTATAGAGGATGCGCTCAATACCTGTCGCAAATCCCACAGAAGGTAGGTCAGGACCCCCTAGAGTTTTCATCAGTCCATCATATCTACCGCCGGCTCCGATAGTATTTTGAGCTCCTAACACATCAGAAGTGATTTCAAATACTGTTTTATTGTAGTAATCAAGACCTCTTACGAGCCTAGGGTCAATATGAAAAGTGATATTAAGGCGAGCTAAGGCATTGCATACCTTAGCAAAATGGATTTTACAAGGTTCTGATAGATAGTCAAGAATAGAAGGAGCGTGTTGCAGCAGCTCTATTTCCTTGGGGTTTTTTGTATCTAAAATCCTAAGAGGATTGTTGGTAAAACGGTGTTGGCTTTCTTCAGAAAGATCTTGGTAGTGATTTTTTAAATAGTGAAGAAGCGCTTTTGTATAACTCTCTCGGGAAGAGAGGTCTCCTACAGAGTTAATAAGTACTTTAAGATTTTTGAGACCAAGTCTTGTATAGATTTCACAGAGAAGATCAATGACTTCTACATCTTGGAGGGCGTCAGGACGTCCTATAGATTCTACGCCAAACTGATGGAATTGACGAAAGCGCCCTGCTTGTGGTCTGTCATAACGAAAGAAAGGTCCTATATAGAAAAGCTTGTGATCAGAACCTAGCTGATGTAAGTGGTTTTCTATAAAAGCGCGAATAGCAGAAGCTGTTCCTTCAGGTCGTAAAGAAAGGTGTCTACCTCCTTTGTCTTCGAAAGAATACATTTCTTTGGAAGCAATATCAGAAGTATCTCCGACAGAACGGGTAAAAAGATCTGTGGATTCAAAAATAGGAGTTCGGATTTCTTGGAATCCATACTCTTCTGCCGTTTGGCGAAGAATCTTTTCCACATAGTTCCATCTACTGGATAACTTCCAGTGGTCTTCGGGTTGTAGCTGTTTAGGAAGAATATCGAAAGTGCCTTTAGGCTGTGAATATTTCATGAGGTTTTCTTCGGTTGCCTACAGTAGCTAATCGCCATGAGTCATAGTATAGGGAAGCTATGGGATTAATGCTATCGGATTTTATAGGAAAAGATTAAACATTTTTTGCTAAAGAGAGGATGTCTTCTGCCAAGCGGATCCAAGTGTATAGATGACTTTCCTTGTTAAGTTCCTTATGTTCCTCATGCAGCTGGAGTAGGAGGACAAAAAAAGGAACTGGGAACCACGCGTTTTCAGCGCAGCCGCTTAAATAAAAACCTAAAGAGTGTTTTTCAGAAGGAGGAAAATGAAGAAGGGCGTTGATCAGAGCGTGAACATGCTTGGCGATGAGAGGGGATTGTTTTAAGCTTTCCATAGAACCTACTTCAAGAAGAGCTATCCAAGTTTTTGCAAAGCTTTGCGCAAAAGGCAAGTTGTTATTTGGGTTTGTATCCCGAATAGTTTCAAAACATTTTTTGATAACAGATATTGTGGAATAGAGAGGGGTATCTTCTAAAACCTCGGAAGAAGTTCTCTTTTTTTCAAACAAGGAAGAAAAAAAATTTCTCACCAATTCTAGATAACTGAGTATATAAGTTTTTTTATCTGATTTTTTATTATTTAATTCTAATAATTCCTCTTCTTGTTTAAAATTATGAATAATAGACTCTGCGTTAATTCTATCTTTATCCTTGCGGGTAATAGGTCTAATGGGTTTATTAAAATCATTCATTGTAGTATCCTCAGCCATCGGCCTATAATTTTTGGCCGTTTTGCAGGTAAGATCCTCAAGAGCTGGTAGTCAGTTCATGTAGGTTAAGAGGACACGACAGACTAAGAGAATCCTAACACAAAGAAGGCACCCCTCATGAGCATCTTCGATTTTATGAGAACGGCTCCCCATGCAACACCTATTCAAGATCCCCAAGCGGTTAGCAAGAGCTACAAGTATTGGCGTTTTCGGATCTTTTATGCGATGTATATAGGATATGCTCTTTTTTATTTCACAAGAAAAAGCTTTGCGTTTGCAATGCCGGCTATGATTACAGAGCTTGGTATGACCAAGCAAGAGCTTGCGATTTTGGGTGGGGTGCTCTATTGCACGTATGGAGTGAGTAAATTCATCAGCGGTGTTTTATCAGATAAGTCTAATCCTAGGTTTATCATGTCCGTTGGCCTTATTCTTACCGGAATTTTTAACATCTTCTTTGGATGTTCTAACTCTTTGTTCATGTTTGCATTATTTTGGGGACTCAATGGATGGTTCCAAGGTTGGGGTTGGCCTCCTTGCGCAAGACTTCTCACCCACTGGTATTCGCAAAATGAAAGAGGTACTTGGTGGGGCATCTGGAATACTTCGCACAATGTAGGAGGGGCTGTTATCCCTATTCTTGTAGCAGCTGCGGTGAATTATTTTGGCTCTTGGCGATTTGCTATGTGGGCCCCTGGCGCTATTTGTTTAATAGGGGGTCTTTTTCTTTTGAATCGTTTGAGGGACACTCCACAGTCTTTAGGACTACCAACGATTGAAGAGCATCGACAGGATAACTCTTCAACAACTGCAGGAAGTCAGAAAGAGAGCTCTTTAACAGCTAAGCAGATCCTTGTAGAGTTTGTCTTGAAAAATAAATTTATGTGGGTGCTTGCAGTTGCTTATTTCTTTGTCTATATCATTAGGACGGCTGTCAATGACTGGGGACTTATGTTTCTCCATGAATCTAAAGGTCTTTCTTTGATTCAGGCAGGGCTGTGCGTTACAGCTTTTGAAATAGGAGGCTTTGTAGGGAGTCTTGCTGGAGGGTGGCTATCAGACAAGGTGTTTGAAGGGAGAAGAGGTCCTATTAATGTGCTGTTTACTCTAGGTTCTATTTTTGCTCTTAGCTTGATATGGCTAGGACCTTCACAGCTACCATTTGGCATGAGTATGTTCTACATGAGCGCTCTTTTCATTATGGGATTTTTTATTTTCGGACCACAGATGCTCATTGGGATGGCTGCAGCAGAGCTGTCTCACAAAAAAGCAGCGGGTACTGCAACGGGATTTGTGGGTTGGTTTGCCTATTTTGGTGCAGCATTAAGCGGGTTTTTAGCGCCTTATGGATGGGTCATCTTCTTCCTTGGGCTTGTGGCTTGTGGGATGATTTCTTTGCTTTTGCTCATTCCTTTGTGGTCAGCCAGAGCTCCGCAATCAAAAGCTGCTTAAGAAAGCTTATCTCTTGCACTCGAGGGAAATACTTGGTATCTTTAGGGAGGTAGCTTTCCTTTCAACTTCAAGGTCTCATGGCTTGGATTCCTTTGCATGTGCATTCTCAATATTCCATTTTAGATTCCACAGCGTCTATCCAAGAGCTCGTGCAAAGAGCTCGTGTATATTCCATGAAAGCTCTTGCATTGACCGATTTTTGCAATATGTATGGCGTTGTAGATTTTTACAAAGCTTGCAAAGAGGCAGGCATTAAAGCCATCATCGGATCTGAAATGATGATGGCTCCTGCATCTCGTTTTGACAAAAAAAAAGTGATAGGACAGTCAGCAGCATCGCCTATTATTCTACTCGCAAAAGATAAGACAGGTTACAGAAATCTTTGCCAACTTTCCTCCAAAGGATTCACAGAAGGATTTTATTATACCCCTCGTATAGATCTAGAACTTTTGCAGCAACATGCGGAAGGGCTTATCTGTGTATCAGGTTGTCATGAGAGCGCGCTTGCGAAAGCTGCATTGCAGCAAAATTCTACTCTAGAGCACATGGTAGAGTGGTTTGCAAAGGTGTTTGGAGAAGACTTTTATCTAGAAGTGCAGCGCCATCAAATGACAGAAGAAGAGCTAAGACGAGATGGTATGATGCAAGAACTGTGGTATTACCAAAAGTATCAAACTTACATACAAGAACAAACAAGGCTTAATCAGCTATGGATTCAGCTTGCACAAGAAAAGAAATTTCGTCTTATTGCTTCTAATGACATCCATTATATTGATAGAGAAGACTGGAGAGCTCATGAAATCTTGATGAATATCCAATCAGGAGAGTGCACAGAGATTGTAGAAAGAGATTCTCAAGGACGCCCTAAAGGGAGGGTAGCTAATCCCAAAAGAGAAGTGAAATCAAGTCATGAGCATTATTTTAAAACACCTCAGCAAATGGCAGGGCTATTTGCAGATATTCCTGAGGCTATCATAGCTACAGAAGAGATTGCTGAAAAATGCAATGTGAGTTTTGATTTTAAAAAGAGATTTTATCCTATATTCACACCTCCTTCTTTGGAAGGTAAGCATGTCAGTGATGAAGAAAGAGAAAAAGAGTCGAGTACCTTTCTAAGACAGCTATGTGAAGAAGGCATTACTCAACGCTATACAACAGAAAGACTTTCTAAGGTACAAGAGAAGTATCCTGATAAGGATCCTAAAGAGGTTGTGAGGGAAAGGCTCAGTTATGAGTTAGAAATCATCATCTCTAAAGGGATGTGTGATTACTTGCTTATTGTATATGACTTCATTGCATGGGCTAAACAAAATCGTATTCCTATGGGTCCTGGAAGGGGATCAGGAGCAGGTTCTATTGTATTATATCTCATAGGAATTACAGATATAGAACCTCTTAGATTTAATCTATTTTTTGAGAGATTTATCAATCCAGAAAGGATTTCCTATCCCGATATCGACGTTGATATCTGCATGGATAGACGCTCAGAAGTCATTGAATACACTCTTAAAAAATATGGTAAAGATAAAGTAGCGCAGATTATCACGTTTGGCACAATGAAAGCCAAAATGGCGATCAAAGATGTTGGCAGAGTGCTCAATGTTCCTCTGGCTAAAGTCAACGAAATCGCCAAACTCGTTCCCGAAGATCCCAATATGACGTTGGAAAAAGCTCTAGATATCGATCCAGATCTTTTGAAAATGTATGAAGAAGATGAAGATGCAAAACGGATTATTGACCTTGGCAAAAAAGTTGAGGGATCCATACGCAATACAGGTATCCATGCAGCTGGATTGATTATTTGTGGAGATCCTTTAACAGATCATATTCCTGTCTGCGTTCCTAAAGATGCCGCTATGGTAGCTACGCAGTTTTCTATGAAGCCCGTAGAATCTGTGGGTATGTTGAAAATTGACTTTCTGGGGCTTAAAACCTTGACATCGATTCAAAAAACGGTAGATGCGGTAAAAGAGTCGCAGGGTATTGAAATTGATTGGGTCAATTTATCACTCAGTGATGCTACGACATTTACCTTGCTCAATCAGGGAAAGACTCTCGGAGTATTTCAGTTAGAATCTTCGGGTATGCAAGAGCTAGCTAAACAGCTACATATTGATAAATTTGAGGAAATCATTGCGGTAGGAGCTCTTTACCGACCAGGTCCTATGGAGATGATTCCCTCTTTTATCAACCGAAAGCACGGCAGGGAAAAAATAGAATATGATCATCCTCTTTTGGAAGATGTTCTTGCAGAGACCTACGGAATTATGGTGTACCAAGAGCAGGTCATGCAAATCGCAAGTCTTCTTGCTAACTACTCTTTAGGAGAAGGTGATCTTCTCCGTAAAGCGATGGGAAAAAAAGATAAAGATGAAATGGCTCGCCAGAAAGTAAAGTTTAGGCAAGGGGCTTTAGCAAAAGGGATCGATGAAAAATTAGCTGAGCAGATTTTCGATAAGATTGAAAAATTTGCATCGTATGGATTTAACAAATCACATGCAACAGCTTATGGCTTTTTAAGCTATGTCACAGCCTATTTGAAAGCCAATCATACCAAAGAGTGGCTTGCAGCTCTTATGACTTGTGACATTGATGATCTTACAAAAGTGTCAAAGCATATTCGTGAGTGTCAGGATATGGGCATTCACATCCTTTCTCCCGATGTCAATGAGTCTAAAGAGGCTTTTGTAGCCACGGTATCGGGGATTCGGTTTGCTATGTGCGCTATTAAAGGTATCGGAGAAGGGGTCGTAGAAGCTGTTGTCACTGAAAGAGAGAAAGGCGGTTCCTACTTATCCCTATATGATTTTATTAAAAGAATAGATACGAAGAGAGTAGGCAGAAAAGTTATAGAAACATTGATTATGGCAGGATGTTTCGATTTTACTGGGTGGACAAGGCAAGAGCTCTTGGCAGTTGTAGAACCTATTTATGAGCATGTCATGCAGCAGCAAAAGGAACAGACAAGGGGATTTCTGGATCTTTTTGCCGCAGTAGACAAAGAAGAGCAACAATTTATCACACCACCACTGATTAGCAAGCCTGTTTCTTTGCTAGAGACCCTTGGAAAAGAAAAAGAGCTTTTAGGTTTTTTTCTGACAGGGCATCCCATGGATAATTATCGAGATCAAATAGAGCAATGGGAATGCATACCTTTTAAAGAGTTGCGTAATCACAGGGTGGCAAAGGTCGCTTTCATCATTGAATCCATGCAGATACGCCTTTCTAAGGCGCAACGTAAGTTTGCTATTTTAGTGATCAGTGATGGTGTAGATAGAGAAGAGGTTCCTGTATGGCCAGATCTTTTTGAAAAAACCTCTCACTTGTTTATAGAAAATAGGTTACTGCTAGGCATAGTGCAGGTGGATAGAGAAGAGGAAGAGTCCAAAATTAGAGTAAAATGGCTAGGAGATTTAATGGCAGAAGATCAAGAGAGTGTATCTCAAGAGCTGAAAGGTGCCTATGAGACGGTCATGCAAGAGCTACCTAGGCAAAAAAAGGGAGATGGCTCTAAATCAGCTGTTATAGAGCCTTCTTCTGAGAAAAAGAAAGAACTCGCAGAAAAAGCTCTTCGATTGGATCTCAAGCTAGATATAGAGCAAATCTCTCATACCCATATTCTTTTGTTAAAAAAATTGTTTGAAGAACATTCAGGGCATATCGCTGTAGCTATCGAATTTCTCTCGGAAAATCATGGATCACTTGGTAGTCTTTTCATTCAAGATGAATGGGGGGTAAGATTCGATGGAGAGCTAGAGTTTCATGTAAAGAGACTCCCTTTTGTTAAGAGTGTACAGTTAAATGCAAAAAATAGGTAAAATCGAGGCAATTTTTGAAATCCACGAGTTTATGAGCAAGATCATGAAGACGTATGTACTGTTTACTGGGTGTTTTCTGCTTTTCACAGCAGGGGGCTATGGAGAAGAGACTAGTGAGGCTGCTGCAGAGGTAAGTGCTCCTAGAAATAAGACCGCGTATGATTATTACCACGACCTTCTCTCAGCCTACCAGGCAGAGAATTGGAAAAATCTTATTTTGACAGCTAAAGCGCTCCATGCAAGTTATGAGGAGTCTCCATTTAATGCAGAGGCTCACTATTATAAAGGTGTTGCTTACTATCACCTTGGAGATTATGACTTTGCTAATGAGTCTTTTTCAGAATATTTGCGTAATGAAACAACGCCAAAGTTTTTCGAAGATGCTATAGAATATAAGTTTCAAATAGCAGAAAAATTTTATGAAGGAGCGAGACGACATTTCTTGGGATTTCAAAAATTACCAAGAATTATCCCCGCCAGAGACGAAGCTCTTGAGATTTATGAGGAGATTATTACGACATTACCTAGACACGATCTTACCGCAAGATCTTTGTATAAGAAAGGATGTCTGCTCTATGAATTTAATGACTATAAACCTAGCGTAGAGGCTTTTCAGGTGCTCATCAGAAGGTTTCCAAGACATTATCTCTCTCCTGAAGCTTTTTTAGGTATCCAAAAAGTCTATTTAAAACAAGCTCAGCAGGAATTCCCCGACCCTGATATTTTGGAACTTGCTACGATTAACCTACAAAAATTTACAGAGAGTTTTCCTGGAGAAAGTCGTCTAGAAGATGCAACGAAGATGCTGACGCAAATGGAAGATTCCTTTGCACAAGAGCTTTTCGAGACAGGGTTTTTTTATGAAAAAACACATAAGTTAGATGCTGCAGCGATTTATTATGCCAACCTGATCACTAAATACCCTTATTCTACCTATGCGCAAAAAGCGCAAAGGCATTTGGAAAAAATAGCAAAACGGAAAGAGCCTCCTCGCTCAGGAAAAAAACAGAAAAACGCTGCATCATGAAGACGCTTTGGGGAATGACTCTTTACGCGGTGGGCTTCAGCTTTGCGCTGACCTCTTGTGGATATAGGCTGTCAGAAGAGAAAGACTCTGCATCTTGTAAGATGGCTATTTCCTATGTGCGTGGCGATATCGATGGGAGGCTTACTGATGCAATTATCAATACAATGAGCACTTCTTCTAAATGGCAATATGTGCAGGATCAGGCCGACGTCGTTTTAGATATAGAAGTTGTGCAGAATGATCGTTATCATATTGGATATAAATACGATCGAGTTGCATCAACAGCGCAGCTCATCAATAGGCTCATTCCAAGTGAAGGGAGACGCACTGTGCGACTTCGTTTGCAGCTACTAGATGCAACCCGCGGGCAGGTGCTTCATGGACCCTATGAGGTGGAAGCGTTTGCAGATTATGATTTTGTGAATTTTGATACGTACAAAGACTTGGCATTTGTTAACCAGGCAGGGGTAGCAGAATCTGTACTCTCTTTTTCACTAGGGCAACTCGATTCTGAAGAGGGGGGTAAATGTGCTGTCGAAGATGCAGTCTATCATCATCTCGCTGAAAAAATTGTCGTGGGGCTTGATCATTTATAAGAATTTTTTAGAAAAGAGCATAGCATAAAAAGTCGCAAAAAGTTTTAAATAAAACTTTAACGACAAATAGCTCTGCATGGAACTTACCGCGACTTTTCACGCAACACTCGATAATCTCCCCCAGATGCTGCATTGGGTTCGAGAGAGATTGTATAAGCTTTCCATAGACTCTTCAGAGAAAAATCGCTTTGAGGTAGCGGCAGAAGAGATTTTAGTAAATATTATTTCTCATGCATATGGAGATCAAACTGGCCATATCGAAATGGCTTGGAAAGAAGAAAAGCCTTTAGTCTTTTTAACTTTTAAAGATTTCGGTAAGCCCTTCAATCCTTTGGATCATCAAGATCAACCGAATTATCATGCACAATTAGAGCATCGTGATGAAGGAGGTCTTGGCATTTTTTTTGTAAAAAACTTTGTCGATGACATTCGCTACCAATATGTGGAAGGAGCTAATATACTCACGATTGCCAAGCGGCTAGATTAAGCTTGTGTTTTATCAATCGAAGAAATAATAGCTTCTGTATCAATAACTTCAGAGAGAAAAAAACGCAAAATTCGCAACACAAATTTTGGTGTGTTGTAGACCCCAGAGGTTGCAAATCCAAGCTCCAAATGGGGCTTTTCTGCGTGCATCAAGGCGACAAGAGTGAGCGTACAAGGAACGTCATTAATCACTTGTGGAGCAATCCATACAGCAAACTGATGATTGAAAAGAGTGACTTTATCAGGAGTTTCTATCACATGAAAATAGTGAGGAAAATGATCTTGATTTTCATCCATTTCCAGCTCTTTTTGATTCAATAACCTCATCTCATCAAGTAGTTTAAGATCAATATCAATGATCCCATCAGGGATCCAATGGGAAATATCTTTCATGAATTCATTATAAGATTCTTCTAACTGAACGGGATTGACCATTGAGGACTCCTTCACTTCTTGGATTGCAGCCGAATGACACCCATCAGGCCGCTATCCCTGTAATTAGACCAGTGACATTTTTTTTTAAAGGAGTCTTTTTATTTTTTTGTAAATTGTTCAATAACTTGATGAAGATCTTATCCTTAGATCTCTAAGCTATAGTCATTAGATTTTTTTTCCCTGTTTCCGATAAGATTGAAAACATCTTATTTACTATCATGGATCTATGACTTGTTATTGGGTGCTATTTTTTTTATGCGTGCAGAGTTTCTTATTCTCTCGCCCTTTAGAAGTGAGTGTTTCTGCTAAGTCGGCAATACTTATCAATGCGGATAATGGAAAAATCTTGTTTGCAAAAAACATCGATGATCTTCGCCCTCCAGGTAGTACTACCAAAATCGCTACCTGTCTCTTTTCTCTGCAAAGGATTAAAGATTTGGAGGAGCAAATCAAAGCGCCCATGGACTGTTTGATCAAGATCCCCCATAAGGTAAAACAGGAGAGAGAGTATCGCGATGTAGCTTATCGTTTGGAACCAGATGGCACAAGCTATGGGATCTATGCAGGGGAATCACTATCTATAAAAAATTTACTCTATGGACTGATGCTTTCTTCTGGTAATGACGCAGCCAATGTACTTGCTCATCACCTATCTGAGGGAAATATTACAGCGTATATGGAAGATCTTAATGAATATTTACACTCTATTGGCTGCTTGAGTACTACGTTTTTCAATCCTCATGGATTGCATTATCCCCAACACCTAACAACAGCTAGAGATCTAGCAACACTTGCACGGGAGGCAATTAAGCACCCTCTGTTTTTGGATATTATACAGACGCAGAAACATGAACGTCCAAAAACCAATAAGCAAGCGCCATACACTGTATGGACAAGAAATCAGCTACTTAGGAAAGGGCCTTTTTATTACCCAAAAGCTTTTGGCATTAAAACAGGATATCATGCAGCAGCAGGTCATGTGTTTGTGGGAGCTGCTAGAGATGAGTATCGTACATTGATTTCCGTGGTACTTGGTTCTTCTACCCGGGATGAAAAATTCCGAGATACTATCAAGCTCTTTGATGCTGCTTTTGCAGAAAAGAGATTAGCTAGGCATCTACTGAATAAGCAAGAAAGTATATTTAGGATGAAAGTCAAAGGAGCTAAAAAATCTCTGCAAGCAGGTCTGCAGGAAGACATCATCATGCATTATTTCCCTTCAGAAGAGGAAGAGCTTTTCCCAAAACTTATATGGAATTCTCTTACACTTCCTATCAAGAAAGGGCAGACTGTAGGCGCATTGCAGATAAATACAGAACAAGGTAAGACGGTGAGAACAGAGTTCATCTATGCTATAGAAGATCTGGATTTTGCAAGGGCCTATAAAATGGTGCACTGGCTACTTTGTTGGAAGCATGGAGGGTTTTTATTGGGAGCGATTCTGACTGTAAGTATAGCCTTAACTATGTACAAGCGGAAGATTGTATCTGCTGAAACAAAATAAGTAAGGATTCTAAAGAAAGCATTTCAGGTCTCACTCTGTGATCATAACCTAAAGAATGCAAAATCTTTTGTATCTTTTCAGCAGAACATTTTTTCTTTAAGGAGGTTGTTAACATCTTTCTTCTTGCCGAAAAGATCTCTTTGATAAAGGCAAAAAATACAGAAGGATCTACATTTTCTGAGGCAGGATGTAATTTGCATTCTACAACAGCAGAAGTCACTTTTGGTTTTGGATAGAAGCAATGAGGGCTCACTTGGAATAAAAGCTTTGGATGACTGTAAAACTGTGTGAATACCGAGAAGCTACTATAATTTTTAGAGCCAGCAGACGCTACAATTCTATCTGCCACTTCTTTTTGTACCATGACAATCACCGTTTCAATCAACTCTCCCAAAGGAAGAATTTTTCCAAAGATAGCAGAGGTAAGATGGTAGGGAAGGTTAGAAATAACTTTCACTTTTTTATGAGAAGCCCCATGGGTTTTTAGCACCTTCTCTAAGGGGATAGCAAGGATGTCAGATTCGAAGACGTGCAAAGAGTGATTAGCCGTTTGTAATCTCGTTAAAGCTTGTGCAAAGAGGGGATCTTTTTCTATGGCAATGACAGTAGCTCCTGTAGCAAGTAAAGCTTCTGTAAGTGCTCCAGGGCCTGGCCCGATCTCTAGAACCACATCTTGGCTTGTAAGATGCGCAGCAGCGATAATCTTTTTTAAGATGTTACCATCGATAAGAAAATTTTGAGAAAGCCTTTTACTCGGAGCTTTGTGGCCAATAGACTCCAAAAATCTTAGCAAATGGGACGGTTGGAATAGACTCATTTCAACACAAAAGGTTGATAATCATCCGGTAGAATTTGCTTTAGAAACTCTGCATCTAGACCAAACTTTTTGTATAACCTTTCTTTGTAACTGTCTCTCTCTTTTTGCGCGGCGTCATTTAAAAGATTATTTTCTAACTCGTCTGCGATGTCGTTAAATGAAGGAGGGTTTTTGACAATGTGATCTTTGAGATAGAAGATTCTATATACAGTGCTATTATCAATACGACTTGTTTGCGCAATAGGAGTGCTAAATTCGCTTGCAGTTAGTTTGGTCAAAACAGAACGGTGATCTTCGGAGAGATTTCTGTCTTCAACGATAAATTCTTTGGATACATTGAAAGCAACAGATTGGTCTTGTATTTGGGGAAGACTTTTGATGTCTTCTTGTAAACCAGAAAGCTTTGTACTAGATAACTTAAGATCACCGGACACTTTTTCAATAATGTTTTTGCAAACGTCTTGATCTTTACCTCTAACAGAGATGACCTGATAAACCCACTCTTCCTTAGGAGGGTTTTTCACAAGATAGCTAGCGTACTCGTTTTTGACGACTTCTGGAGTTACACTCAGTTGTGCTTTAGAATAAATTTTCATCCCTTGTAGCTGTTTTGCGAGAAGCTCATCATGAATCATAGCCCGCACTTCATCATACTGCAAATTGAGCTTACTGAGATTACTAATGATGTTGGGACCAAATCTTTGTTCCATGGTTTCTCTGACATCCCCATCGCTAATCTTGATCTCTTTGGTGACTCCATCTGCAAGAATGAGTTCATGAAAAATCATGTCTTCAAAGGTGAATCTCCACTGAGACATATAGAATTGGTAAAGACGTACAGGAGAATTTCTGGTGTCGGGAAAATGTTCATAGATAATGAGATCCATTTTTTTGACAACATCCATCAGAGAGATGATCTTGCCATTGATCCGAATGAGAGGTCTGTTATTGATGACAAAAGAAGGGGCCGCAGGAGCAATAGGACTTGGCGTCTCAAAAGACTGTAAGCTTCCTCCTATAAAAAACATAAACAATACAGTAGATAAAAAAAATGACTTTACCATGCATTCCTACTTTTCCCAACTCCAAGGGTCCTCCGAAGATAGCAGATTATAGGGATTATGGCAAAGTGCTCATAAGAGGATTTTATACTCTTGTCATGACAGCTGCAAAAAAACCATCCATTCCATCTTTTTGAGGGAATGTGAAGAAAGGAGGAGCTGTTAGCTGTAAAGAATGTTCTTTCAAGAAATAAGAAAGCTGCTGATGATTTTCTTCAGGAAGTACACTGCAGGTGGCATAAACGATGTGGCCTCCTGGTCTTAGATAGGGCAGGGCTTTTGCAAAAATCGCCCTTTGCTCTGCAACCAAACGATCCACCATCTCTTTATCAAATCGCCATTTCATATCAGGATTGCGTCTGAGTGTACCTGTGCCACTGCAAGGCACATCGAGCAAAATCCAGTCCATGCGCTGCAATAAACCACGTTTTTTAAGCTTTTCTTTGTCAAGAAGTTGCACATTTTGTATCCCTGCTCGCTTTAATCTTTTTTTTGCTTGCAGTAGGGCGTGTGGCCGAATGTCATAAAGATAAATTTGACCAGAGGCATGCATACGGTGAGCAAACGCTAGTGTTTTGCCTCCCGAGCCAGCACAAAAATCGAGCACATGTTGACCAGGTTTTGCATGTACATGCGCAGCAACTAGTTGACTTCCCTCGTCTTGGACTTCAAACAATCCCTCTTTAAACTCTGATAGTTCAAAAAAATTCACTCTTTTTTTGAAAGAAATGCCATGTTTGGAGTGTATACAGGGTTCTACAGGATAAAGAGGTTGCCATTTAGCAAGTAGGTTCTCTCGTGAGGTTTTTATAGGGTTAATTCTCACAGTGGTAGGGGCGGCAAGGTTAGAGGTAAGGCAAAAGTCTATGGCTTTTTCTTGACCAAAAGGTTTAGAGATGCTTTCAAAAAATGCTTTGGGGAAGCTAACACGAATGTGAGCGGGGATGCTTTCATCATGTATGATCTTTTTCAAATCATGAGCTTGTAGAGCATCAAAACGTTTTTTCCAGGTCAAAGGCTTGTCACAGAGATGGTCTAAAAGACCCTTCCATCTAATCAGAGAATAGAGGGTTTCGCAGATAAAACTACGATCTTTTGATCCAATAGACTTGTGCGCTCTAAAAAATTTGCTGAGAAAAACATCTAATGGTAAAGAAGATAGATCAAACTCTTCGAGGATCTTCAGCAAATACATTTCCCTAAAATCTTTCATATGCATCTAATATAGTGGGTATCAAAGGAGGGTATTATATTAGAAAGGGAAGTCTCCTTCAATAATTTTTGTTATTACAAATAAATGTTTAAAAAATCTAATATTTTTTCGCTTTTTTCTAATGACAATTTATTTTCTTCAACAGGATAATGTGAATAAGAGCATAAGATTGCTTTACAAGGGAATGCAATATGTATGGATTACAAACAGTAGCCGCAATCGTAGGAAGATTGTGTCTTAGTGCGATTTTTATCATTGCTGGTTTGAATAAGGTTCTTAACTGGACATCTTCTGAGCAAATTCTTACGAACATGCTTATTACATGGAGTGGATATTCGATAGCTCCATGGATGACATACGCTATTAATACGATGATGGAACATATAGGATGGTTTCTATCTGCAGCGACGATCTGCGAGCTTTTAGGAGGGGTCTTAGTTCTCTTTGGGATTGGAGCAAGATTTGGTGCATTTTTATTGATTATATTTTTAATTCCTACAACAGTACTATTCCATGCATTTTGGATGCTTCATCCGCCAGAAAGAGATTTACAAACAGTGATGTTTATGAAGAATCTTGCAATTTTGGGGGGACTGTTTGTCGTGTTAGCTTTTGGATCTGGATTTGGTCGTAGACGTGCTTCACACTCGCAAAATGAACCTTAAGCAACTTGATTTGCAAAAAAACATACGTCGTGGTGTGCTTTGGGGAGGTAGCTGGGCAATTGTTGCTTTTGGCCTGCCTGCTTGGAGCTTTGTCTGTTCAGCGATCGCTAGTTGTTGTGGTTATGCGCTGTTTTGGATCTCTCTTCAAGATGTGCAAAGCAGAAAAATGCGTTTTTGGCAAGCTGTAGCATGGTTTGCTTTAGTCCAAGCGGTACAATTTTCGTGGATGACAGCTACAGCCTATCACGGAGGGTACATCCTCTTAGTGTATATTGCGGTTCTTTTGTGGTTAGGAGTGCAATTTGGAGTGATGACTCTTTTGCTTCCGGTAGATTCCTCTCCATCGCTTGTACAAAGTATTGCCTGCGCAAGTGTATGGACATTGCTTGAGTGGAGTCGCCTTTTTGTATTTTGTGGACTACCTTTTAATATGGTGGGGTATGCTCTTACAGCATTTTCTCCAAGTTCTCAGTTTGCGGCTGCTGTAGGAGTGCTAGGGCTCTCTTTTATCGTGATGGTACTCAATCTTTTGGCTCTCAAATGTCTGCAACAACATCGTCTCAAAGACATAGGAGTGTATTTTGGAGGGATAGTACTTATCTACGGGCTTGGATGGATACATTTGCAATATCATCAAAGGAAAATGGAAAAAAATGCTTCCTTTTATGAAGTAGCGTTAGTGCAAACAGGATTGCGTCCAGAGCAAAAAGTTCCTCTGCGGGATCAAGAACATCTGTTTATTTCTCCTTTCGAGCAATGGATCAATATTATTTTGGAGCTAGAAAACAGTGATAAAAAACAGTGGAATCTCATTGTATTGCCAGAAGCAGCAGTGCCTTATGGAGCCTATTTTGCAATATATCCCATAGAGGATGTGCAGGAGGTGTTAAAAACTCTATGGGGGACTAGTTGCGTAGAAGATCTTCCTAAGCTGGAGGAAAATGTGCATGAAGTGTCCAATATGTTTTGGGTGCAAGCTTTGGCTAATCACTACCGCAGTGAGGTAATTATAGGTCTTGATGATAGCGATGAAATTCTTGACACATGGTATAACGCGGCATTTTATATGCCTCCTCATGTCAAGGAAGTGCAACGCTATGAAAAATGCATTTTGGTCCCTCTTGCAGAGTATCTTCCTATTAAGTGGTTAGAGCCTCTAGTGCAAAAATATGGGATTACAAATTTTGCAACACATGGCAGACAAGCCAAAATTTTTGGGCAGGCTGTTCCTATGTCAGCTTCTGTCTGTTATGAGGAATGTTTTGGACATTTTATGAGACAAGGTCGCAAACAGGGTGCAAAACTGTTTGTAAATGTAACAAATGATGGATGGTATTTGCCTTCTAAACTGCCGGAGCAACATTTTCATCACGCTCGTGTGCGAAGTATTGAGAATGGAGTCCCTCTTGTCAGGGCTTGTAATACAGGTATTACAGCTATTGTAGATAGTTTGGGTAATACTTGTGCTAGACTTCCAGCTCAGGAAGATGGGGCCATCATACAAGGAGTGCTCTCTTCCCGCGTACCCCTTTATCACTACTCTACGTTATACACTGTATGGGGAGATGCTTTGATTGTAAGTGTGTGTGGTGTAGGGGTGCTTGTCTGGGTATTTGTATATGGAGTTTTGCGAAAAGGTGTTGCTAGGAGTTATGAATGACTAAATTAGCTCTTGTTTAAAAAAAATGGGTGGGGTAATTTCTCAGCATAATTAATGATGATAGTGCGTTCCAGTTCACTTGGGAAATCGGAACGGCTGCCTAAGGATTAGGAGTAGTTTTTTTGGTATTACCCACGACATTTAACACTTCATCTAAGTCTAAAAAAGTCTCGTCTTTGGGTAAGAATCAACGTACTATTGGCGATGTGATTACAATTTCAGGCTTAGGTCTCTTCACTGGGCAAAAAGTGGAGATGACTCTCCGCCCTGCTGCTGAAAATACAGGCATTTGCTTTCAAAGAGTTGATTTAAAAGACAAGCCTATTTTACCAGCTCAAGTACAATATGTGTGTGGTACGCCAAGATGTACAGTTCTTGGTAAGGGGCAGGTTGTTGTGCAAACGGTGGAACATGTACTTGCAGCCCTAAAAGCGTACGAAATCGACAATTTGCTGATAGAGATCAATGGAGCTGAAGTTCCTATAGGGGATGGTAGTGCAACCCCTTTTGTAGAACTCATTGAAAAAGCTGGGATTACCTACCAAAAATCTTTTAAAAAATTCTACCATCTTTCTGCTCCAGTATTTTGGTCACAGGGAGATGTTCATTTGGTAGCTCTCCCCTCAGATGAATTTAGAATCAGTTATACACTCAATTATCCAAATTCAGAAATTTTGAGAGCGCAGTTTCACACAGTGAGCATTTCTGAAGAGAATTTTAAAGCAGAAATAGCTCCTTGCAGGACGTTCTCTCTTTATGAGGAAACAGTTCCATTTATTGAGCAGGGACTCATCAAAGGTGGGTCTTTGGAAAATGCAGTGATCATTAAGGGGGGTGCGATTTTAAACCCGGAAGGACTTCGGTTCCCTGATGAAATGGTTCGTCATAAGATTTTGGATTTGTTAGGAGATCTGTCTCTTGTTGGACTCTCTTTTTTTGCTCATATTATCGCTATTCGCTCGGGACATTTTTCTAATACAGCATTTTCTAAAGAGCTGTTTAACCACATTATGATGGAGAATGCATAAATGGATTCTCAAAAACCCTCTTCGACCACAGTCTTCAATATCAGACAGATTCTTGAGATATTGCCACATCGTTATCCTTTTCTTCTGGTTGATCGAGTGGTTCATCTTGATTTGGAAGCAGGAGAGATTATTGGTAAGAAAAACGTGTCCATGAACGAACATTTTTTTCAGGGACATTTTCCTCATGTTCCTATTATGCCAGGAGTTTTGATATTAGAGGCTCTTGCTCAGACTGGAGGCATTTTGATCCACCAAAAAGGATATGAACATAAAATTGCTCTTTTACTCACAGTGAATGAGGCCAAATTCCGTAAACCGGTATTTCCTGGGGATGAATTATTTCTACATGTGCATTTGTCACATTTGGGTTCCAAGGGAGGCAAAGTGGTTGGAAAAGCTCTTGTCAATGACCAGGTTACAACAGAAGCCGAGATTGGTTTTGCCTTAATGGATAAAGAAAAGTTGTAAGCAAAATAAATATAAAAAAATTGGATCTATATGTCTAACATCGATTCGAGAGCTGTGATAGAGCCTGGGGCTAAGATAGGCAAAAATGTAACCATTGAGCCATATGCTACCGTAAAGGCAAATGTTGTCGTTGAAGATGATTGCGTGATTAAGTCTTATGTGTACCTGGATGGACATACTCGCATTGGGCAAGGGACTGTGATATGGCCAGGAGCTAGTATCGGCACAAAAACACAAGATCTGAAATTTAAAGGAGAGACAACCTATGTGACCATAGGAAAGTATTGTGAGATTCGCGAATACGTAACCATCAATTCCTCATGCAACGAAGGGTCAGTAGTCAAAGTTGGGGATCATTGTCTCATTATGGCTTATTGTCACATCGCTCATAATTGTGAGGTGGGTAATCATGTAATTATGTCCAATAACTCCATGCTTGCAGGTCACGTAATTGTTGAAGATCATGTAATTATTGGAGGAATGACTCCTGTTCATCAATTTGTACGGATAGGTAGTTATGCCATGGTAGGAGGGTTTAGTCGAGTTACGCATGACGTTCCTCCCTATACTATTGGAGCTGGATACCCCTATAAGTTGGGAGGTCTTAATCTTATTGGTTTAAAAAGACACGGATTTTCTATGGAGCTTAGAAAGCAGCTTACACGCGCCTTTAAGCTGACTTTTCGTTCAGGGCTTCCTTGTAAAGAGGCTTTAGATCTTTTGGAAAAAGAGAGCGCTTCTTCGCAGGTTATTCAACATTGGGTGGGTTTTTGCAGAGCTACCAAGAGAGGTTTTTCTAATAGCGCTTCTCTGACTGAATCTCTCCAAGAAGAGGACGTAGACAGTGAAGAAGAAGTCTTGGTAAAACGACGTTAGATGAAAGTAGTTTATTTTGGCACTCCGGCTATTGCTGCAAATATTTTAGATGTTCTCTTGCAAAATGGTGTTCAGGTTGTTGCTGTTGTCACAAAGCCGGATAAGCCGCAAGGGCGGCAACAAAGATTGCAACCTTCAGCTGTTAAACAAAAAATTATAGAAAAATATCCCCATATCCCGTTATTGCAACCTGTTAAAATCTCAACACCAGAGTATTGCAGTGTGTTGCAGTCTTATCATGCAGATGTATTTGTGGTTGTAGCGTACGGAGAAATCTTAAAAGAATCTATTTTAGCAATACCTCCTCAAGGATGTATTAATGTACATGCTAGTTTGCTGCCCAAATATCGAGGGGCAGCGCCTATGCATCGAGCGATTATGCATGGAGAGAAAGAGACAGGGGTGACCATCATGGAGATGGTGGCTGCTATGGATGCAGGGGATATGCTTCTTCAGGTGAAAACACCGATTTCTCAGGATATGAATGTAGGTGAATTAGAAAAAATTTTAGAGAAGATAGGTGGAGAGGCTCTTTTAGAGACCTTGCGCGATCTTACAGCAAAATGGGCAAGCAAAAAGGCGCAAGATCACCGGTTAGTTTCTTTTGCTCCTAAGATTACCTCGGAAGAATGTGAAATCGTGTGGGATCAACCTGTCACGGTTATTCATGATTTAGTAAGAGGTGTAACTCCTTTCCCCGGGGCGTGGTGTTATGTTACCTTCAATAACTCTTTTGACTCTGATAAGAAAAGATTGAAAATTAAAAAAACAGCTACCACTCCTATGTCTGCTCAAGATTCCCCAGGGACGATTATCAAGTATGAGGGGGATTCTTGGCTTGTTGCTACTGCAAGTGGGGTTTTGCAGATCCTAGAAGTGCAGCTTGAAGGTAAAAAAGCAGTTTCTGCTTCTGAGTTTATCCGAGGGTATCCTTCCCTTACAATGGTGACTCGCTGTTAACCAAAAAAATTTACTAAATAGTAAATTGTTTTTTTTCATTTCTTTACACAAAATACACCTTCTAGATATACTGACGCGGTCATTTTTGATATTTCTTATAAATGGGGAAAACTTATGAGCGCAGCTGTCGGAACAGATCCTATAGAGCAAATTGCAACACAAAGTCTAGATATAGATCCCGTTACCTATTTTAAAAATGTGGCTTCCGATAGGGGGTATTATGTTATTGAAATTCCAAGACTCACGATAGAACTTGTCTTGAAACTTTTTGGGAGTGCAAATACAGCTCTTGGAGCTCTTGGTGCAGTACTCTCTAAGGTTGTTCAGACAGAAAATATTGTCTTCTTTGCGCAAGATATTATTGCGCTCCCTAAACAATGCACGACTTTTGCAAATAAGACGATCCAATGGTGGAATGAAGAAGCGTCTCTTCAGGAGTTTGCTCATCAAGGTCGCAAATTCATTGGGCATGTGGGTTCTACAGTAGGAGATTATGCTGATGGATGTGCAGCGCTTATTGGCTTAGGAGCACCTTTGACAGCGCTTAAAGTCTCTTCTGTAGTAGGGAGTGTAGGTAGTGCAATAGGTGCTGCAAGTCGAATCACAGATTATGCTTTAGAAAAACCGTCGGTGCGTTCTCATAACCTCATGCCTCAGTTAGACAAGGTGCGTGAAGCTGTTGCTGAGTCAAGGGACTTATGGAATCTTTCTAGAGACGTATCGATATTGTCACTCAGTGTGCTTTCTCTTGCAGTAGGCTTTTCAAGTTTACCAGTACTCTTTTCTGTTGGACTTCCAGCGACCATTTTAGGATCGCGTATGGCGGCCTACTATCGAGAGTTGCAGCTTAAAGCCATCGATGATTCCTGCGCTCAGATGCTTGCAGCTAAAAAAATTGTAAAAAAATAACAGGGATCGGGGGATAGTATGGAAATGACAGCGATAGATACAAAGCAAGAGCTAGAGGTAGTTGCAGATCAGCAAGTGGGAAGTTGTAATGCATCATCGTGCTGGATAAGAGATAAGGGCTCCTATTGTGTAACGGCATTACATCAGATAGCAGTTCATGTCAAAGATGCGGCTGTAGCAACATGGGAATCTATGCCACCTGCAGACATGGTTTCTAACTGGATCGGGGATAAAGGAAAATATTTTTTAGAATCGTTAGCTAATGCTGCAGATCATTTGCGACTCATGCCAACTTTGGCAGGAAGATCTGAATCTCAAGCGTGGACGTCTGTAAACACTGGATTAAAGAATGCCAAAAATGTACTCGCCTTTCCCTCAGTTCTTAAAGGAGCACATACTTTCTATTACGCCGTGCAGTCAGGAGCTAAGAGTGTTAGAAATCTTGCAGGAGACTTCTGTTATCTTGTAGGGGATACCATTGATACCATACAAGGTGGCTTGGGGATGGTAGGATCAAAAATCCCCGCTACTGTGCAGATGCTAGGAAAGAATATGTATCTTGCCGCACCTGTCCAGTTTTTAAAAAATGTTACAGGGGTTTATGGCCTTGGAAACACTGCTTACAATTTGACGTTAGATCTTGAAAAGCTTAAGCAAATTGATGTAACGCAAGGTGCTACGCCAAAAGGGATGACTAAAAAAGATGGGGTAGCTCTCAAAGAGCAAATAGTACAAGCAGAAATCGATAACAAATGGTATGACAGACTTAGATGTGTGTCAGCGGCTGCTATGTGCGCAATAGGATTAACGGTTTCTATTGGTATGTTTGGACCTGCTTCTCCGTGGGTGTTTGCTGTTTTGGGATCTGTAGGGGTGTATGGCAAGTATAATATGTATGCAGCCAAGACTCGGGGAGAGTGTTTTCAAACGAAATATGCGGAGCTTTTGCCAGAGAGAGTTCAGCCTTTGACGGTAAAATAGATAGCTTCCCTATAAATCTGTTATAGTAGAAAATCTTTTCCTGTTAACTCAGGAAAAGATTTTTTTTTGCACAGGTCTTGATGAACAAACGGCTGCTACCTAGAGAATATAGTGTACTTATTGTGATAGGAATGCTCATGGGTGTCATGGTGCTTTCTCACAGCTTTACTTCCTATACATCTCGCAGGCTCCTCTCTTTAATCAGGGATGCATCCAAAAAAAATCTTGAGAAACAGGAAAAAACGACCGCATCTCAAGAAAAATTGCAAATGAGTCTTGAAAAAAAGCACATAGACCTCTAAAATCCCCTGCATTGAAGGAATTCTCTTAGAAAGAGAAAAACCCTTGTAAGGGTTGAGTGTTCTTTCTGTTTTTGCAGAGTCTTTTTGCAAGAGAAAAACTGTGGTTAGGTGTCGCTCGCCCCCTGAAGGGAGGTTCTTGAGAGGCAAACCACCATGGGACAGAAAAGAAACATCCTTTGATTGCAATAGACTCTTGCTACAAAGAGTGAATTCAGCCCTCTAATACGACGAGTGTGGCAAAATTTGATTGTAGTAAAACGGGAGTTTTGATAGCCTCTTCGGTTTAGTTAAAAGCTCTTAAAGGCTTTGAAGAGAAGAGCTGTCTTGTAAGCGCATTGCTTTGCTGCAGTGATCTGCAAGAGGCTTGTAGACAATGAAAAACTCGATAGAAATAGATGTAAGGAAAAAGTATGTCTCTAAGATTCGCTGGCCGAAAAAAGGGAATGATGAAAGTGTTCGATGCAACCGGAAAGATGGTGGTTTGCACTGTATTACACGTCGAGCCTAATGTTGTGACCCAAATTAAAAATGAAGAAAAGGATGGGTATAAAGCGTTGCAGATGGGGGCTTTTTTAGCTCAGAAAAAACAACGTCTTACAAAACCAATTCTTGGTCATTTTGCTTCTAAAAAAGTAGAACCGAGAAAGACTCTCTTGGAGTCTCGTGTTGAGGATGAGACTGGTTACGAACTAGGGCAGCAGATTGGTGTGGAGTACTTCAATGAAGTGGGTTTTGTGGATGTGACTGGTACAAGTAAAGGACGTGGATTTCAAGGGGTTATCAGAAGACATAAGTTTAGCGGAGGCCCAGCAGCTCACGGTTCAGGTTTTCATAGACACGCAGGATCTACAGGTCAAAGAACTTCTCCTGGTAGAACTTTCCCCAATGTGAAAATGGCTGGTCATATGGGACATGAACAAAAAACGACGGAAGGACTAGCTGTTGTCAAAGTAGATGTGGAAAATAATGTGATTTTAGTGAAAGGCGCTGTTCCTGGTCATAGAAACGGTATCGTCTTTGTGCGCAAGTCTATCAAAAAAGAATTGTGCAGCAGTAAGAAGAAAGCTCAAGGCAAAAAGTAAATTCTCGCGGGAGTTAGATTAAGTGTCTAGTTTAAGAAAATACGATTTAACGGGAAAAGTTCTCGGCGAAGAGAAGGTTCAAGGGGATCTTCTTGAGTGCACAGCGAATAGTCAGATGATTAAAGATTACATTGTAGCTATCCGTGCTAATAGAAGACAGTGGAGTGCAAACACGAAAAACAAAGCAGAAGTTAACCATAGCGGGCTTAAGCCACACCCACAAAAAGGGACAGGTAAGGCAAGACAAGGTTCTCTAGCTTCTCCTCAATATAAGGGGGGAGGTGTTGTTTTTGGTCCAAAACCAAAATTCGATCAACATGTACGAATTAATAAAAAAGAGAGAAGAGCTGCAGTCAACTATCTTCTTGCACAGAAAATTAAAGAAGGGAAAATACATCTTTTGGCTGCGCCTAAAATGGAAGCCCCTAAAACAAAGGTGGTGGTTGATTTTCTGAAAGCAGCAGCGCTTAATGAACGTAAAGTTCTCTTTATAGCCGAATATGAGTATCCTTCTCATTATGTCTCTTTGGCTAAAAGCCTCAGAAATATTCCTAAAGCCAAATTTATCAACCTACGCAATATCAATGGATATGAGTTGATGTGCGCTGATCATATAGTTCTCATGGAGCCAGCGTTCGAACAACTCACAGAACTGCTTGGAGGCTCTGTATAATCATGAGAAAACATGCATATTCTATTATCAAATCTCGTTATGTCACTGAAAAGAGTACGATGCTTCAAGGTTTAAAAGACGCAAACTCTAGCAAATCTTTGAAAAAATGCAGTTCTCCAAAATATGTGTTTCTCGTAGATACGAAGGCTAACAAGATAGAAATCGCTAAGGCGATAGAAGAAATTTATTCTGAAAAGAAAATTAAAGTGGTTGCAGTCAATACAATTCGAGTGAAGCCTAAACAGAAAAGAGTTCGCGGAAACATTGGGTATACTAATGGATTTAAAAAAGCGATAGTGACTCTTGAAGATGGCGATAGCCTGGATGATCAGTCATAAATATTAGGAGCGGAAAACGATGGTTAAGAAATTTCGTCCTGTAACGCCTGGGTTAAGAAGACTTGTTTTGCCCAGTCATGAGCAGCTCACACGAGAGCCGGGGACGCGGGCTACTGTCAAAGCGGAAAAATCTCTTTTGAAGCCAAAAAGAAGAACGAATGGGCGTAACCACCAAGGACATATTACATGTCGTCATCGTGGTGGTGGAGCAAAACGAGCTTATCGTATCGTGGATTTTAAGAGAGATAAAGATAATATACAGGCGCATGTTGCTTCTGTAGAATACGATCCCAATAGAACAGCCTATATTGCTCTGTTGCATTACGCAGATGGGGAGAAGAGATATATTCTTGCTCCAGAAGGAGTAAAGAAAGGAACGAAAATACTGTCCGGTGCTAAGTCTCCTTTCAAACCAGGATGCTGTATGGCCATGAAAGATATGCCTATTGGTTCTGTTGTACATAATATAGAAATGTCTCCAGGGCGTGGTGGAGTTCTTGTAAGATCAGCGGGATTGTCTGCACAACTTCTTGCTAGAAGTGGAGGCTATGCGACCTTGAAAATGCCTTCCGGTGAGATGAGAATGATTAATGAAGAGTGTCGAGCTACATTTGGCGTTCTTTCTAATGCGGAGCACACTCTTCGTGTCGAAGGTAAAGCAGGTCGTAATCGTTGGAAAGGATTTAGACCTACAGTACGAGGAACAGCGATGAACCCCGTAGATCACCCTCATGGGGGCGGTGAAGGGAAACATAATGGATATATTCCTCAAACTCCTTGGGCGAAACAAACTAAAGGAATGAAGACCCGTTCAAAACGAAAAACGACCAAGTGGATCGTTAAAGATCGCAGGAAATAATAAAGGGAAACGATAGTTATGGGAAGATCACTAAGAAAAGGACCTTTTGTTGACCATCATCTGCTTGTGAAGATCAAGAAGCAGCAAGGGTCTGATAAAAAGGTTACAATTAAAACTTGGTCCAGGAGATCTATGATCATTCCTGAGATGGTGGGGCTAACTTTCGATGTTCACAACGGGAAAAAATTTATTTCTGTGTTTGTATCGGAGAATATGGTGGGTCACCGCTTAGGAGAGTTTTCTCCGACGCGTACATTTAAAGGACATCCTAAAAAATAAGGTAGTGAAGTAATGGAGCAAGCGAAAGCCATCAGTAAATTTGTTCGAATTAGTCCACAAAAAGCGCGACTTGCTGCAGGGCTTATTCGTGGATTGAAAGTTGAAGAAGCGTCTATGCAGCTGCGATTTTCTCAGCTCAAAGGCGGCAGGTTAATTAAGAAGACGTTGGATAGTGCTGTAGCAAATGCTGAAACACAGTTGAATCTGCAGCGTAAGGATTTAGTTGTAAAAGAGGTGAGAGTCGATGCTGGACCTACCATGAAGAGAGCTAAATCAAAAAGTAAGGGAGGCAGGGTGCCTATTCTTAAGAGAACAAGTCATTTTACCGTCATAGTAGCGGCTACAGCAGAGTAAGAGGAAGATGTAAATGGGACAAAAAACTTCGCCGATCGGATTTAGATTAGTTTTAAAGAAGAACTGGAAATCGAAGTGGTATGCTAATAAGAAGCACTTTGGAGACCTTTTAAGAGAAGACCTTTATATTCGTGAGTATTTGATGAAGAAGCCTTGTTGTTTAGGTACAGCAAAGCTCACCATCAAAAGAATGAGCGATAAGATTGAGGTGACGATCCACACTGCAAGACCTGGGCTTGTGATTGGAAAGAAAGGTGCCGAGGTAGATATTCTGAAAAAAGAGCTGAAAGATGCGACAGGGAAAGATATCTGGATCGAAGTAGAAGAAATCAAAAGACCTGATTTAGATGCGCAGCTTGTTGCGGATGGTATTGCAAAGCAAATTGAACGAAGAGTGGCGTTCCGAAGAGTTTTAAAAAAGGCAATTCAGTCTGCTATGGATGCAGGAGCTGCTGGGATCAAAGTGCAAATTTCTGGTCGTGTTGGTGGTGCTGAGATTGCAAGAACAGAATGGTACAAAGAGGGTAGAATTCCTCTTCATACGCTCAGAGCTAATATTGATTTTGCTATGGGACGTGCGGAAACAACCTATGGCTCCATTGGTGTCAAGGTATGGATTAACAAAGGCGAAGAGTTAGAAAGACAGTAGTGAGGAGCGAGTCAGCGTATGGCGTTATTACCAAAACGGACAAAATTTCGAAAGCAGCAGAAGGGAAACCTGGCAGGTAATGCCAAGGGAGGGCAGTTTGTCGAGTTCGGTGAATTTGGCATGCAAGCTCTAGATAGAGGTTGGATTACTAATAATCAGATAGAAGCTTGCCGTGTGGCAATTACAAGATTTTTTAGTAGAAAGGGAAAGGTGTGGATTCGCATTTTCCCTGATAAACCTGTGTCTAAAAAACCTGCAGAAGTAAGAATGGGTAAAGGAAAAGGAGCTCCAGACCATTGGGTAGCTCCCGTAAGACCGGGTAGAGTTCTTTTCGAGGTCGGTAATGTATCTAAAGAAGATGCTCAAAGCGCTTTAGTGAGAGCAGCTGCAAAACTACCTATTCGCACAAGATTCGTTGAGCGTGTAGAAAAGGTATAATAAAGGAAGAGAAAGCAGTATGTTGAATATGCAAGAATTAATGAATCAACCTGAAACTGAGCTAGAAGCTCAGTATGAGCAGCTCTCAAAGGATATCTTTAAGATGCGATGCGACTTAAAAATGACTAGAAAGCTCGAGCATCCTCATAAGCTCAAAGAAAAGAAAAAAGAGAGAGCTAGAGTATTAACAGCCTTAAATCAAAAACGGTTACCATGTCAGGAAAAATGTCAGCAGAAATAAAGACGAAGTCTAACAGAGTTAAAGAAGGTGTAGTTGTGTCTAATAAGATGCAAAAGACTGTCACTGTACGTGTGGACAGAACCTACCCTCACCCTAAATACGGTAAAGTGATCACCAGAGGGAAGAAGTTCTATGCTCATACTGAGCAAGTTCTTCCTGTTGGACAGAAAGTGGAAATTGTAGAAACCAGACCTCTTTCTAAGATGAAGAGATGGCGTGTTGCCAAAGTTTTGGGCGTGTAAGTAATTTATTTTAAGATAAGCGAGAATGATATGATTCAACAGGAAACCGATCTAGAAGTCGCTGATAATACAGGCGCTAGAAGAGTGAGGTGTTTTAAGGTCTTGAAGGGAACCAGACGACGCTATGCTAGAATAGGTGATGTCATTGTGTGTTCTGTCAAGGAAGCTGATCCTAAGGGGTCGGTGAAAAAGGGAGATGTGATTAAGGCCGTTATTGTCAGAACAAAAAGTTATATAACTAGAGAAGACGGTTCGCTGCTTAGATTTTATGATAATAGTTGTGTCATCATAGATGATAAGCTCAATCCAAGAGGTACCCGTATTTTTGGACCTATAGCTAGAGAGGTCAGAGATAATGGATTTGCAAAAATTAGTTCTTTGGCTCCTGAGGTCATTTAAAAGAGGAAAGCATGAGTAGTTGGTTAAAAAAAGATGACAGAGTGTTGGTGATTGCCGGCAATGAAAAAGGTAAAACAGGACTGGTTCTCGCTCGTAGTGAAGACAGGGTTCTTGTACAAGGGCTGAATATCAGAAAGAAGCACGTAAAAAGACGTAGTGAGAATACTCGCTCAGATATTATTAATATCGAAACTCCAATTCATATCTCTAATGTTGTGCCCTGCACAGCAGAAGGTAAGAAGATTAAATTGAAGTCCAAGGTAACAGACAGTGGTGAAAAAATCCTTTACTATGTAGAGGATGGCAAAGAAGTTGTCTATAGAATACTAAAGAAACAACATAACAAGTAGATAGACCATGTCGAGAATGAAGAAACATTACCAAGAAACTGTTAGGCCAGCTCTGAAGGAAAAGTTTGCCTATGCCAATGACATGATGATTCCTAAGTTAAAGAAGATCGTCATTAGCATGGGGCTCGCAGAAGCATTGAAGGATAAAAATGCTATGCAAGATGCGATGAAAGAGCTAACTTTGCTTTCTGGTCAAAAGCCTATTATGACTACATCGAAGAAAGCGATCTCCAATTTTAAACTTCGTGAAGGCCAGGGTATTGGACTAAAGGTTACCTTACGTGGCGAAAGGATGTACGATTTTTTTGATCGTTTCACAAACATTGTAAGTCCTAGAATTCGTGACTTCAGAGGGTTTAGCCGTAAAGGAGATGGTCAAGGGAGTTATTCCTTAGGACTAGAAGATCAACAAGTGTTCCCTGAATTGAATTTGGATGAAGTGAAGAGAGCTCAAGGGATGAATATCACGTTTGTGACATCTGCTGAGACTGATTCAGAATGTTTTGAGCTGTTGCAGCTTATGGGAATGCCTTATAAACGCTCAGAGAAATAGGAGAAAGTGAAATGTCATTAAGTGATCCTATAGCAAACCTATTAACAAAGATCCGTAATGCCAAGAGTGCAAGGCATAAGTACGTTGATATCTGCTATAGCAGAGTAAGTAAAGAAATTGTGGACGTGTTGAAACAAGCTGGATTTATTGAGAATTATCTTGTCAGTGACACGAAACATACACTTAGAGTGTTTTTAAAATACTCTAAGCAAAGAGAGTCTGTCATTCAAGGATTGAGACGACTTTCGAAGCCGGGCCTTCGTCGCTATGTAGGATATAAGAAGATTCCTACGGTTTTTGGAGGACTTGGAATTTCTGTCTTGTCTACACCTGTAGGAATTATTGACGGAGAGACAGCGAAGAAGAAAAAAGTGGGCGGAGAGCTTCTCTGTTCTGTGTGGTAACTGGAAAGGTAGAGGAATAACGATGTCACGATTAGCAAAAAAACCCATGCTTCTACCAAAAGGTGTGGAGTTAACCGTTTCACAAAATGTAGTGCAAATTAAGGGTCCTAAGGGAACTCTATCTCATAACCTTCCTAAGGGAATTGAGCTCATAAAAGAAGGGAATGAGGTGATGATTCAGCAAACCGCGGACGCGGATTTGGAAAAGCCTGTACTTGGTCTCCATCGTTCTTTGCTGCAAAATGCGATTCAAGGAGTCTCTGTAGGGTTTCAAAAGACGTTGCAGTTAGTAGGTGTGGGATATCGTGCTGCTATCAAGGGATCAAAGCTTGATTTACAGCTAGGATTTTCTCATCCTTGTGAAGTAGATATACCATCACAAATCAAGGTGGAAATCGATAAAAGTGTTTCTATCACTATTTCTGGCATAGATAAGCAGTTAGTGGGTCATTTTGCTGCGATGGTACGAGGAATAAAACCACCTGAACCTTACAAAGGTAAAGGCATTAGATATACAGATGAGTTTGTCAGGAAGAAAGCTGGAAAGGCTGCTAAAGGAAAGTAAGTTAAGGTAAGGGATAGGGACATGTATAACTATTTAAGACAAAGAGAGCAGTGTAGAGATAGGAGAAAGCTCAGAGTAAGGAAGCATCTGCGTGGGACTAGCGAGAAGCCGAGACTCTGTGTTATCAAGTCCAATCTTCATATTTATGCACAGCTGATCGATGATGAGCGTGGAGCAACGATTGCTTCTTATAGTTCCATGCATAAAGATTTTGATAAAAATGTAAAGGGAAGATCCAAAGAGTCAGCGCGTGTGATTGGTAAAAAAATTGCTCAGCTTGCTCGAGACAAGAATGTAACGCAAATGATCGTGGATCGTGGAAGAAATAAGTATCATGGGTTACTTGCGGAGCTGGTTACTTCCGTTAGAGAATCTGGTGTTGTAGTTTAAAGATAAAAGGAATGTAGAAGAGGTTCAATGTCTAGAAAAAAAGAGACAGCACGTAGGCAAGAAGAATTTGATTCTGAATTTGAAGAGAAAGTGCTCTATATCAACAGGTGTTCTAAGGTGGTTAAAGGGGGAAGAAAATTTAGCTTTTCCGCCTTGATTTTGGTCGGTGATGGTAAGGGCAATATAGGTATTGGATTTGCTAAAGCGAATGAGGTGTCAGATGCTATCCGTAAAGGTGGTGAAGCGGCTCGCAAGAACATCGTCTCTTTCGAAATGCATGGAACAACTATACCTCATGAAGTGATGGAAAGTTGGGATGGGGCGCAAGTCCTATTGAAACCAGCTCCCGAAGGAACAGGGGTCATTGCAGGATCAAAGGTACGTTTAGTACTAGAGCTTGGTGGCATTAAAGATATCGTTACAAAAAGTGTTGGTTCCAACAATCCGCTCAATCAGGTGAAAGCTACTTTTAGAGCATTAGTAAAGTTAAAAAATAGAAAAGAGCGATTAGCTCTCAGGGGCATTGGATCATGATCACATTGCATAATTTAAAAAATTCTCATCGCTCTTCTCCCAATGTCCAACGTGTGGGAAGAGGAATTGGGTCTGGACGAGGAAAGACAAGTTGCCGAGGGCATAAAGGAGATAAATCTCGTTCTGGCTATAAAAGAAGATACGGTAAGGAAGGGGGACAGCTTCCTATGTATAGAAAACTGCCAACACGTGGCTTTTCTCATTTAGGATTTAGGGAAGAACCTTTTTCTATCAACTTAGTGAGAATCGATCAGTTGTTTGAGGATGGAGAAAAAGTCAGCGTAGAGACTTTGATACAAAAAGGATTTTCTCCAAGAAAAGTTCGATATGGCCTTAAGATTTTAGCTGTGGGCGATCTAACCAAGAAAGTGGTCATAGAGGCAACGAGCATTTCAAAAAATGCTATCAAAAAACTCGAAGAACGTAAGATCGAGTTCAGACTTGTGTAAAAACAAGAAACGATAAGAACAACTTTTGTATAATGGCAGGCCATGATTCAATCGATAAAGCGTATCTTTTCTGTTCCAGATCTTAGAGAGAAAATATTTTTTACTCTTATTATGTTGATGGTTTGCAGAATCGGGGCGTTCATTCCCGTTCCAGGCGTCAACAGTGATGAAGTGGTAAAAATATTTGCGTATGCGACAGGAGGAGGACAGAACTTACTGCAGCTCGTGAGTATTTTTACCGGAGGCGCTTTTGCACAAATGACAGTGATAGCTCTTGGGGTAGTGCCCTACATCACAGCGTCCATTGTCATGCAGATGTTAATGGCTCTTATTCCTTCTATGCAAAGAGAGATGAGAGAAAATAGTGAGCTTGCAAGAAGAAAACTTGGTAAAAGAACTAGGCTCCTCACGTTGGGTCTTTCTTTGTTTCAGTCTTGTATTTACGCCAAATACGCTGTGCATATGAGTGTAAGTCATCCTGGGGTCATTGTAGAGCCAATTTTAGGGGTGCAGCTCTTTGGTATGCCGTGGCTATTTTATCTTATTGTTATGACAACTATGACAACAGGTACCCTATTTTTGATGTGGATAGGGGAGCAGATTACAGAAAAGGGTATAGGAAATGGAGTGAGTCTTGTCATCACGATAGGTATTCTTTCCTCATTTCCCTCTACATTGGGAACTATGGTGAGACAGTTGAATCTAGATTCGCAAGAGATTGGGCAGCTTACTCTCTCATCATTTGTTGTCCTTATGGCGATTTTTGTTCTTATCATTATAGGAACTATTTTAGTGATTCAGGGACAGAGAAAAATTCCTTTACAATATGCAAGACGTGTTGTGGGAAGGCATGAAGTGCAAGGCTCTAGCGCCTATATTCCGCTTAAGCTAAATTATGCAGGGGTTATCCCTGTGATCTTTGCTTCTGCGTTTTTGATGTTTCCTGCGACGATTGCGCAACTGATAGGGAAAGGGTCTTGGCTGGGTAATGTAGCGAGTAAATTGATGCCAGGTAGTGTGGGCTATTCCATAGCTTATGTACTACTTATTATATTTTTTACTTACTTTTGGACAGCGACCCAGTTCCATCCTGAACAAATCGCTTCAGATATGAAAAAAAATGGAGCTTTTATTCCCGGGATAAAACAGGGACGACCTACACAAGAATTTTTAGAAACTACGATGAATCGTATTACCTTTGCAGGGGCGGTATTTTTGGCTGTGATTGCGATTCTACCGACCGTGATGGGAAGACTGCTTGGTATTGATTCTACAATCAGCCACTTTTTCGGAGGCACCTCTCTTTTAATTTTGGTAGGGGTAGTGCTTGACACCACCAAGCAGATAGAGTCTCACTTGATCATGAAGCGATATGATGGCTTTATGAAAAAAGGACGTGTTTCTGGAAGGATTTGAATAAGTGGTATTGAATTCATAAAGGAAAATTGGTAAACTATTGGCCATTCATAAAAAAGGATTTTAACAAATGCCTAGAGTAATAGGAATTGATATACCTGAGAGAAAGAAGATTGTCATAAGTCTAACATACATTTACGGCATTGGTCGCAAGTTAGCTTTAGACATTGTTAAGGAACTCGGTTTTAACCCAGATCTTTTAGCAAAAGATCTTACAGAAGAGCAGATTTCTAGACTAAACTCCCTATTGCAGTCTGAGTATACCGTAGAGGGAGATTTAAGAAGACAAGTACAAAATAATATTAAGCGCTTGATTAGCATCAACTGTTATCGTGGTATGAGACATCGTTTAGGATTGCCTGTAAGAGGGCAGCGTACCCGATGTAATGCGAGAACGCGTAAAGGTAAGAAAAAGACAGTGGCTAACAAAGTCATTAATAAGAAGTAGTGTAACGTAACAAAAACGGATGAGTTAGGAGAACGATTTTGGCTAAGCAAGAACAAAAAAAAGTGATGAAAAATAAGCCACTGACAAAGACAACCAAGAAAAAAGTTATACGCAATATTCCAAGTGGTGTGGCTCATGTTAAAGCGACGTTCAACAACACAGTAGTAACTATTACTGATCCTGCAGGTAATGTGCTTGGATGGGCTTCCGCAGGTAAAGTGAACTTTTCTGGATCTAGGAAATCTTCAGCTTTTGCAGCGACTGTTGCTGCTCAAGATGCTGCTAAGGCGGCATCGGTGCATGGAGTCAAAGAGGTGGAAGTGAACTTAAAAGGACCAGGAGCAGGAAGAGAATCTGCGGTGCGAGGATTGCAAAGCTCAGGTCTTGTGATCACAATCATTCGTGATAAAACACCTGTACCACACAATGGATGCAGACCTAGAAAGAGAAGAAGAGTTTAATTAAAGAGATCAAACATTAAAAGAGCCTCGATAGGAGAAGATTATGGCGGTTAAGTATGGCAAGTTTGAACTGCCTACGAAGATAAAAGTAGACGACGAAGGAGCAGAGAAGAGGGAATCTTTTGCGCGATTTGTAGCAGAGCCTTTTGAAAGAGGTTATGGACACACTCTTGGTAACGCGCTAAGAAGGATTCTATTAACTTCGATGGAGTCCCCTGCGATTATTTCTGTAAGGATAGAAGGTGTTCCTCATGAATATATGGCTATCGAAGGTGTTATTGAGGATATGACCCACATCATTCTTAACTTGAAAGGAGCGCTACTGCGCAAGCTTCCAAGTCATGATGAAATAGGTTCTAGAGATTCAAAGATGATCTCTAAAGAGTTGGACGTGACCCAAGAGATGTTACAAAATGCAAATGGTCAATATCCAGTAAAACTCAAAGATATTTTAGGCAAAACAGACTTTGATATTGTGAATCCAGATCTTGTCATCTTCACAGTCACCAAGCCTTTAAGAAAGAGAGTAGATTTAAGAATAGCTATTGGAAGGGGATATCTTCCTGCGGAAAGACAAAATATTGTCAACAAGCTCGCTGATGAGATTATCATTGACTCTTCATTTTCTCCAGTGCGTCTTGTGAATTACTATGTAGAAAATACACGTGTTGGTCAAGATACTGATTATGACAGATTAGTGTTAGAAGTGACGACGGACGGGCGTATTTCTCCGCATGAAGCATTAAATTTTGCAACACAGATAGGAGTACATCACTTCCAAGTTTTTGATGAGATCAAGCTCCAACCGATTTCCTTTGATGCAGATTTAGAAGCGCAAGATAGTGATCGTGATGCTATGTTTGCTAAGTTGGCTCTTAAGATCGATGAGATAGAACTTTCTGTACGATCCACCAATTGTTTGTCGCAAGCAAACATTGAAACGATTGCAGAGCTTGTTGTAATGCCAGAGTCTGATATGTTGAGATTTAGAAACTTTGGTAAAAAGTCTCTTAATGAAATTAAGGCCAAACTGGAAGAAATGGGATTACATCTTGGTATGGACTTATCTAGATTTGGAATCCATAAGGATAACGTTAGAGAAGTTATACAGAATTATTTGAATGAAATAGCAGGGCAGGAAGAATGAGACACGCGAAGCGATCTTTTAAAGTAGGAAGAACAGTATCCCATAGACGCTGTATGATAGCGAATCTGCTCAAGTCTTTGATCGAGCATGGCAGAATCGAAACCACAGTTGTTAAAGCTAAGGAATTGAAAAGACATGCTGACAAAGTAGTGACGCTTGCTAAGAAAAATACGCTTGCTACCAAAAGGCTAGCTAAGGGTAGATTGATGCTTGCCTATAATCCTTTGACTCCAAAGGAAGCTAAACAGGCAAAGTCTGGAGATCTTAGTGTATACAATACAGATAGGCAGAT
>Ga0172362_10000125_pt1 | contig 52818 bp, 38 predicted proteins | sample LakKivs1_kivu2a2_FD_114534 | JGI IMG/M metagenome (GOLD analysis project Ga0172362, IMG submission 114534) | Sediment microbial communities from Lake Kivu, Rwanda - Sediment s1_kivu2a2 | ecosystem: Environmental > Aquatic > Freshwater > Lake > Sediment | place: Rwanda: Western Province, Lake... | reverse complement strand
TTAGATTTTAAATATCTATCCATATTGCCCGGAGCAATCGGGATAAAGAGGTTAGGAAAATGAGCGAACAGAAAAAAAGAAGACTGGAAACTGAAATCATCCATGCCGGCTATCATCCGGACCCGGTCTCTCACAGCGTCTCCCCGCCCATCTATCAGACTTCAACTTTCGCCTTTGAAAGCGCCGAACAGGGAGCCGCCCTTTTCGCCGGCAGAGAAAAGGGATTTATTTACACCCGGCTGGGAAATCCAACCATCCAGGCACTGGAAGAAGCCCTGGCCACCCTGGAAAAGGGGTACGGAGCGCTGGCCACGGCCACCGGCATGGCCGCCGTTTCCACCATCTACCTGGCTTTTCTGGAGAAAGACTCTCACCTGATCGGAACCGCCGCCCTTTACGGGCCATCCAGAACCATCATCGAAACCGAATTCGTCCGTTTCGGGGTGGAAGCTGACTTCATCGACACATCTAGAATCGCTGAGATCAGGAATAAAATCAGGAAGAATACAAAGTTGCTGTATGTCGAAAGTCCGGCCAACCCCACCATGGCCATCACCGACCTCAAGGCCTGCGCCGGGCTCGCCCGGGAGCATAACCTCCTGCTGGTGGTCGACAACACCTTTGCTTCCCCCGTTCTTCAGAATCCTCTGGAACTGGGGGCAGATGTGGTCATACACAGTCTGACCAAGTTCATCAACGGCCACAGCGACGTGGTGGGCGGAGTAATAATAAGTCGCAACGAAGAACTTCATAAGAGATTGCAGAAAGTGCTGAGAATGCACGGGGGAACCATGGACCCCCATCAGGCCTGGCTGGTGCTGCGCGGGCTGAGGACTCTGCATCTCCGGGTGGAAAGAGCCCAGGAAAATGCCCGGAAAATCGCTGCCTGGCTGGAAGCCCATCCGGCCGTGGCCTGGGTCAACTATCCCGGCCTCAGGAGTCATCCCCAGCACGAGCTGATGAAAATACAGATGAAAGGCCCGGGCTCCATGATTTCTTTCGGTCTGAAAGGTGGTTATGAAGCCGGGCTGAAAATGATCAACAGAGTAAGGCTCTGCACCCTGGCCGTTTCACTGGGTGGCCTTGAAACACTCATCCAGCACCCGGCCAGCATGACCCATGCCTCCGTTCCCAAAAAGGAAAAAGAAGAAGCCGGAATTACAGATGACCTGATCCGATTGTCAGTTGGCTGCGAAAACTCAGAGGATCTGATTGATGACCTGGAACAGGCCCTGCAGGGTCTCTAAACGGACTGATTCCATAAATTTATTAAAACAATCATTTGCCCCTCTTCAATTCTCGCTCATTACTCCCGCAGAGGAAGGAGCAGGAAACAGCGATCCGAGCAAATAATAAGAGAATTAAAAAAGGATTCAGTCGGGCCTTTTAGCCGGATGGCTGCTGACAAACCTTCAGTGAAATTTCAAACTATCTAATTCAGCCCGGGGCGGAATTTTTGAAATCAGATAATTCCAGTTCCGGCTAATCCAGGCTCTTGCTCAAAATCGCTACCAGCTCTCCTCCGGCCCTGATATAAACGCCGCTGGCTTCGGCCACCAGGCGCCCGTCCTCTCCAAAAAGCTGCCCGGTGGTGAAAAAGGCCCGGCTCTTATGGCCTGTTATTCTTCCTTCTGCCCTCAATTTCTCTCCGATCAGGGCCGGTTTCCTGAATTCAACTGTCAGCCTGGAGGTGACCACTGGAATTCCCCCGGCCAGAATGGCCTTGGCCATGACCTCGTCCAGGAGCGACGAGATGATCCCGCCATGAAGAAGGTCGCGGTAGCCTTCGTGCTCCCGACCAGGAATGAATTCAGCCCAGGCCATTTCTCTTTCCCGGTCAAAGAAAAAGTCCAGCTTCAGACCGACCGGATTGTCCTCTCCACAAATAAAACAGCCCCGGTAGTTGATGATCCGCTCAGTCATCCACCTCAACCTCCATGTATCTCATGCTGGCCATGACCAGGCGGAGCTTCCGGGTCTGGGTTTCCTGGCCGAGGCTGACTTCAACCTGGTATTCGCCGGCAGCCACTCTTTCCTTCTGACCCTCAGCCTTCAGGTCCCAGGTGAGGTCGTTAAGGCCGGCTTTGAGCTCAACAGCCATTTCTTTAAGGACCTTTCCGGCGGCCGTCTTTATGACCATTTTCCCCTGTCCCCCGTCTCTGGCATAAACCAGAATGCGGGCGGCAACCTCCGCCGCCGGAGCTTCTCCCCTTCTGACAAAGGGCAGCTGGACCTCATCCGGTTCCAGGACATAAAGTGTCCTGCCCAGCACTTCAGTCGTTAACTCCTGGATCATCTTCAACGGCAGAACAAAAACCCCGCGGCTATGAGTGCCGATGAGCAGCTCTCTTTCGCGCGGATGAATTTTCATATCATAGACCGGAAGCGTCGGCAGGTTGGCCCGCAGGGAATGCCAGGTTTTTCCGCGGTCGAGACTGACATAGGCCGTAAGGTCTGTCCCCAGATAGAGAATATTCTCGCGAACCGTATCTTCCCGGATGACGTTGCAGCCTTCCTCGGGAAGATTGTTCTTGAGGGAGACCCAGCTCTGGCCGTAGTCCTCAGAAGCGAAAACATAGGTGCTGAAATCGTCCTCACGGTAACCGATCATCGTCAGGTAGACCCGTCCGGGCTGGAATCGGCTGGCTTCAATTCTGGTAACCCATTTTTTGGGCAAACCGCTGGTTATTTTCTGCCAGGAACAGCCGCCGTTTCTGGTGACCCAGACGTTGCCGTCATCGGTCCCGGCATAAATCACCTCCGGGGTGAAGGGTGATTCAGCCAGAGCGGTGATGGTGGCAAAGGGCACATCCCCGTCAATATTCCTGCGGTCGGTAAGGTCGGGCGAGATTTCCAGCCAGTTATCTCCGCGGTCGACCGATTTCAGCACCTTATTTGCCCCCAGCAGCAGGGTGAAAGGATTATGCTTTGAAATCAGAAATGGGGTCAGCCAGTTGAAGCGATAGGGAGCCTGAACTGTTTTTATCTGGGGTCTGATGGATTTGGTTTCCCGCGGGTTGTTCAGGTTCAGCCGGAAGAGGCTTCCGAACTGATACTCGGCATAGACGATTCCTTTTTCCCGAAGGCTGGGCTCAACGAAAGCGCCGTCACCCCCGAGAATCATTTTCCAGTCTTTATCCCGGCGTCCGAAGACAAAATCCCGGGGACCCACGTTAACGCCGTTGTCCTGCAGGCCGACATAGATGTTATAGGGTGTTTCCAGGTCAAAACTGACTGTATAGCACTGAGCCAGAGGCAGGTTGGCAATTCCCTGGAAAGTGCGTCCGGCATCGTAGGACACGTTCAGTCCGCCATCATTTCCAATCCAGACTTCGCGGGGATCGCCGGGGTTTATCCAGAGAGCATGATGGTCAGGATGAACATCGGCATAACCATAGCCATATGAGCCACCTGCCTCGGGTATTTCTCTGAAAGTCTTGCCGCCGTCAGTTGATTTCATCAGGGGCACACCCAGGAGGTAGACCACGTTTTCATTCTCCGGAGAGACGAACATCTTGCCGAAGTAATAACCATAAGTGTTAACAATGGAATTGGACAGGTAACCCTCATGGGTTCTTTTCCAGGTCTCGCCCCCGTCATCACTGCGGTAAAGCTCGGCTCCTTTAACCTGGGTGGTAAACAGGGCGGCGTTGGCTCCGCCCTGAAGAATGTCTACCAGCTCGGGGATGGTCAGTTTCTTCTGCTGCACCGCGTCTTTAACCGATCTGGCGGTAAAAATCTGCGGAGCACGATTCTGCCGGAGCAGGGCTTCCAGCCGGCCATCTTCGAGCTTCAGGAAATTCTGGACCGTCATCTTTTTCAGATTCTCAATGGTCAGGGCATCCTTTGTTTCTTCCCTGGGCCTGGGCTGGGTCCTTGGTTCCTGATTATCCAGAAAAGCATAGATTACCTTCGGATTCGAAGGGCAGACGGCCAGTCCTATCCGGCCGACGAATTCGTTCTGGGGAAAGCCGTTGACGATTTTTTTCCAGGTTCTGCCGCCATCCAGAGTTTTGTAAATGGCACTCTCTTTTCCCGATTCGGTCATGTTCCAGGCTTTTCTGATTCTTTCCCAGGAAGCGGCATAAAGCACTTCCGGGTTGGCCGGGTCCATGACCAGACTGATGACACCCGTCTTTGGAGAAATGTAGAGAACCTTCTGCCAGGTTTTACCGCCGTCGCTGGTCTTAAAAACGCCGCGCTCTTCATTTTCGGTGTAAAGATGACCTATAGCCGCCACATAAACAACATCCGGGTTTTCAGGATGGATTATGATATCAGCAATATGATGGGTATCTGAAAGTCCCATATGCTGCCAGGTTTTGCCGCCATCAGTAGACTTAAATACTCCGGTCCCGGCATAGGAAGAACGAGAGGAATTTTCTTCTCCGGTCCCGGCCCAGAGCAGGTTCTTATCCTTCTCATAAATGGCCACGCTGCCAAAACCGACCCAGGACTGGTGGTCAAAGAGCGGAGTCCAGGTAGTGCCGCTGTTTTCCGTTAACCAGAGCCCCCCGCTGGCCGCCGCCACCAGGATACGACGCGGGTCAGAAGCATAACCTTTTATTTCGCAGATTCTTCCGCCCATAAAGTAAGGGCCAAGGTTCTGCCAGACAAAATTCCTGAACCAGGATTCCCGGGCCAGCTTCTGATGAAGCTCCCAGGAGTTGAGCCTCTGCTGGGGCGGAGTCTGGGCCAGAATCTGTCCGGCACAGAAGGCCAGAAGAAGAATCAATACGGAAACCAATAAAGGCCACCGTCTGCTGTTTCTTCCAGGGTTGTTCATAATTACCTCCCGCTCAGATATCAAGACAATGATTTTACAAGTTTCAAACCTCTCCGGGCAACTATTATTTGTCTTTGCGCTCTGCCGGATTGCCAACCACTCCGGGCGGTGGTAAATTATCTGCTTAAACTAAGAAAGGGAAGTAGAAAATGAAGACAAGGATACTGCTGTCGGCATCCCTGTTCCATGCGCTGACCGACGCCGCCACCATTGTCACCCCGACTATATTTCCGATACTCTACAGCCAGGCTTTTCTGATAAAAAAATATTCGCAGGTCGGGTTGCTATCCAACCTGGGCCTGATCACCACCATCCTTATCCAGTTCTGGGTGGTGGCCCTGTCATTCAAGCACGAATACCGCTGGATGATGCTGGCCAGCGGCCTGGGCATCTGCCTGGCCAACTTTCTCCTTCCCTTCTCTCCATCCTTTGCCGTCCTGATGCTGTTATTCGTGCTGCTCAGAGCTTTCACCAGCTTCTATCACCCGATCGTTATTTCCTGGATTTCCAGGTCCAGGGCAGGCCTCGGCCGGGAGCTGGATGATGCCATGGGTATTCAGAGTGGTTCTGGCAATCTGGGTGTACTCCTGGCTTTTATAACCACAGGTTATATTGCCCAGCACTATGGCTGGAAGGCTCCGCTTTATGCCTGGGCCGCCGCCGGGCTGCTCATAACCGCCGTCGGCGTCGTGGTCATTAATGGAGTATCCTCCCGGCAGCCGGTCAAGCCCGACCTCTCAGCCAGAAACTGGCTGCGGGTTCTCAAGAAAGTTAGCCATCTCCTTCCGGGATTTTTCTTCGGCGGTATGGGCTGGTCGGTAACCGTTTACTATGCCCCTTCGCTGCTGCATAACAGCTTCAACATTCCAATGGGCCAGACCGGAGTTTATCTGGCACTGTGGATAGGACTGGGAACGGTAACCGGATATCTCTACGGCTTCTGGAGCCGGCGGTTCGGCCGGAAGAAAGTCTTTCTGACCAGCCTGGCCGGAGCTACTGTCTGTCTTACGGTCATAGGCCTTTCTCTGAACCGGATGCTCTCGGTAACTGCCCTTCTCCTGTTTGGCGGCTTCCTGTTGATGACCTACCCTTCTCTTCATACTTTTGTGGGTTCGACCGTCAGGGATGACGACCAGACCCAGGCTTTCAGCTGGATTTCCAATATTCAGCTGATATCAGGGGCAGTGATCAGCCTGCTCTCGGGTTTCCTCTCCGACTTGCTCAGCATCCGTTTCCCCTTCATCCTGGCCGGTTCTCTTTCTCTGGCTGTTTTTCTTTTTTATCTGCCCAAGGACGACCGATACTTCGGAGCCAGAGAGGTCGAATCACCTGGTGGACTGCCGCCGTCTCCCTCGGTGTAATTCCTCCCCATCCGGCTATTAAGACAGGTTATCAGGACAGCCACTTGAATTGAGACCCGTTAAAGGCTAAAGTAAATGTACCGGCACTAAAGGAACGGAACATGACAAATCTCAGGACAAGAAAAAACTTGTTCTTTGTTTTATCAATTCTTTCATTTCTGGGTCTGCTGGGCTGTGTCCTGAATCTTCAGGCTCAGCTGACCGAAGACGAAAAGAACACCATTGAGGTCGTTAAGAAAGCCCAGAATTCGGTGGTTTTCATCACCAACATCCAGCTGGTCCGCGACTTTTTCTCCTGGACGGAAGAAGCCGTCCCCCGGGGAAGCGGTTCGGGTTTTATCTGGGATGAACGCGGCCATATCATCACCAATTATCATGTGATCGAAGACGGGGATCTTTTCAACATCACCCTGCCTAACCAGGAAGAAAGACAGGCCAGGCTGGTCGGGAAGGAACCGAATAAAGATATCGCCGTTCTAAAAATAGAAGGCAGCCTGAAGGGATTGTTTCCCATCAGAGTCGGCACATCCAGCAATCTGCAGGTGGGACAGAAAGTGATCGCCATCGGCAACCCCTTCGGATTTGACCACACGGTCACTACCGGCATTGTCAGCGCTCTCGGCCGGAGCATGCCCGGGGCTGGCGGGGTTACCATCCGGGACATGATTCAGACTGATGCGGCCATTAATCCAGGAAACTCTGGCGGTCCCCTGCTGAATTCGGCCGGAGAGCTTATTGGCATGAACACCATGATTGTCTCTCCCTCCCGGTCATCATCGGGCATCGGTTTTGCCATTCCGGTCGACACCATCAAGAAAATCGTGCCCCAGATAATTCAGTACGGGAGGGTCATAAGACCCGGACTGGGGCTGACACTGCTGTCTGACCGTTACGGCCAGCGTCTGGGCATCCAGGGCGTGGTGATCTATGAAGTGCCGGCAGATTCTGAAGCCTATCGAAAAGGATTGCGCGGACTGACCAGAAGCCGGCTGGGACGTCTGGTAATTCAGGATATAATCAAAGAAATTGACGGGAAAAAAATTCGTTCTTACGACGACCTGTACAATCTGCTTGAGGATTATAAAATTGGAGACCGGGTCACCCTGACGGTCGAAAGAGACGGAAAAACAAGAAAGGTAGAATTAACGCTGGTCCGGGTGGATTGAAAGACCTGATTCCCCATAAATAAATTGCCCGGTTTGATTACTGAATTTTCGTCGCCCGGACTTCGTAATCTTCCTGCCAGAGAATCAATCCAGTAACCTGTCCCTTTTCGTCCAGGTTGAACTTTATCCGGATAAAAGGGTCCATGGAGAAAAAAATGGTCTGGGTTTCTACATAAAATTTTGTAGTCGCCTGGCCGGTTGGATGGACGATTAAATAATAATCTTGATAATCGACGTCCAGGAAATAACTTTCGTTGACCTGGTAACGGCCGGCGTATTTCTGGTAAATCTCGGGCGGCAGGCGGAACAGGGTTTTTTCCTCGGGCTGGTAATCGGGCCAGCCGTAAATTACCGACAGCCCCCGCAGGATTTCTTCAATCAGCACCCCGCCGTTATCGCTGTTGGTCATAACCACCGCTCCCTGACCGATGGCCGGATAGATGAGCACCGCTGCCCTGAAGCCCTTAGTTTTTCCCTTGAGGAAAAGTTTGAATTTTTCGTGCTCCCCCTCCAGCCTGAAGCCGTAGCCGCTTCCGGCTGCCTGGGGTGAAAGCATTCTTCTCGCCAGAGCCGGGGAAATCAACCCGCCGTTCTTGCCCCGGGCGCAATCCATCAGCTCGATTACCAGGTTCAGGTATTCTTCGGGAGTTGACCAAAGCCCCCGGGCTGCCTGCTCCGGATAACGGTACCAGCCCCCGTCGATTTCCCATCCCTCTCTCAAATGGCCTGAAGCCAGGTCCTCAACTGTCGGGATTCCAAAAAAGGTATTTTTCAGCCCGAGCCGTTCCAGAACCTGCCGTCTGGCCAGCTCCGGCCAGCTATTTCCCGTCCTGTCAGTAAGATACTGTTCGAGCAGCACATAATTGAAATCAGAAAAGCGGACCGGTATTTCAGGGTCGTACCCCCGGTAGCTGTGGTAATTCGCAGCCGGCTCCTCGCCGCGCAATATAGCCATCAGGTCGGGCAGAGGAGTCGACCGGGAATAGCCATCAGAAGTCCAGGGATAGAAGCCGGCATTATGACAGAGAAGGTTGTGGAGTGAAAAAGATATTTTTTCTGAGGGCCTGTATCTCCGGCCGGAAAAAGCTATATCCGTATAATAACTGCCCAGGTCCTCATCCAGGCGGGTCAAACCCTCCTCCACCAGGCGCAGGGCTACCGCGGCTGAAACCGGCTGGCTCAGGTCGCCAGCCTGGAAAACCGTCTTTCCGGTCAGCGGCTGATAGTGGATAATGTCTTTGTAACCATAGGTCCTGCTCCACTCCAGCCTGTACTTGTCCATAACAGCCAGGCTGACTCCGGGCACCTTATAGAAAGACATGCGGTCAGTTAGCCTCATTTTTTCCGGCTTCTGGCCTTTCAGGTAAACCGGGCGGAGCAGGCCCTTTTCCAGAGATTTCATCCTGTTCCTGGTCAGCGATTCTGGCGTCTGGCAGGAAGTGATGATAAAAAACAACAGGGCCAGCAGGCCGGCACCCAAAAGAGAAAAAATAATTATTCGTCGGTTACCGGTTTCTGTTTTCATCTTACTTTTTTTTCATTCCTTTAATCCGGGAAATCTGGCCATTGTCAGAAGGCCAAGCAATCACATCTTCCAGGTTCCGGCTACTATCAGGTTGGTTCCGGTAATCCTGCCGGCCGTTTCCGAAGCCAGAAAGGCCACCGCTTCAGCCACATCTTCAGGCCGCCCGAGCTGACCTTCTTTGAGCTTTAGCGATGGTGGTATTTCACCGCCTTCTATCAGACCCGGAGATACCATGTTCACCGTGATGTTATTCTCGACCTCGGCCACGGCTGCTGTCCTGGTCAGGATGAGCAGTCCGGTCTTGGCCACGGCATAGGGAGTAACCCCCGGGAAGGACCCGAGATGTTCAACCAGGTGAAAACCGATGTTGATTATCCGGCCCCATTTCTGCTCTCTCATTCCCGGCAGAGCGTGTTTCAGGCAGAAATAGGAACTTTCCAGATTGGAACGAAAAATATCTTCCCAGTCGCTGCGGTCGAGCTGGTCCCAGGGCCTGGTGCGGATGGCTCCGGGGATGTTGACCAGAACATCCAGCCGGCCGAAATGGTCCCGGACCCGGCCTATGAGGTCAGCCGCCCCGTCTTCGCTGCCCAGGTCAGCCTGAAAGATTTCAACCCGCCGGCCGGACTCCTCGATTTCTTTCTTCAGGACTTCAGCTTTGTCCCTGCTCCGGAAATAATGGAGGGCCACCCGATTGAAATCGACAGCCAGACGCCGGACCACGGCCGGGCCCAGGTGACCTGTGCTGCCGGTAACCAGGACGACCCTTTCCGTCATTTTTTACTTCTATCAGTTAAAAATAAATTCTTATTTAAGGGGTCCGGTGACCTTTTCCACCGCGGCCAGGATTTCTCCGCTCTGAACCACCTCTTTCAGCCGGTTGATGTCGGAATATAGCGGCCGGTCTTCGTCCATGAAATCAACATATTTCCTGATAACCCCATAGGCGGCCTGAACTGCCGGGCTGGGCTTGAGCGGCTTGCGGAAATCAATGGCCTGCGCTCCGGCTATGAACTCAATGGCCAGGACCGCCTGGGCGTTATCCAGAATCTGCCTGGTCTTGAGGGCCGTGGTCATTCCCATACTGACGAAATCTTCCTGGTCGGCCGCAGCCGGTATGGAACCGGTGGCCGCCGGATGGGAAAGAACCCGGTTTTCGCAGACCAGAGCTCCGGCTGTGTACTGGCTAAGCATCAGACCGGAGAACATTCCGGCTCCGCGGGTCAGAAAGGCCGGCAGACCGACGTTGAGATGCGGGTTCATCAACCGGTTGACCCGGCGTTCGGACAGGACACAGACTGTGGTTATGGCCGTTCCCAGCAGTTCCAGGGCAAAGGCCTGAGGCACTCCCTGAAAGTTGGCCCCGGTAAGGACCAGATCTTCATCGGGGAAGAAGATGGGATTGTCAGCGGCTCCGTTGAGCTCGACCTCAATTATATATCTGGCCCACTGCCAGGCATCCCGGGCCGCTCCTACCACCTGGGGAGTGCTACGCAGGCTGTAGGCGTCCTGGACCTTCTTGCCCGACTGTCTGAGCAGCTCGCTGCCCTCGGTGATTCTTCTTATATTTTCAGCCGAAGTTAAAGCTCCAGGATAACCGCGAACTTTATGCACCCGTTCGTCATAGGCTTTCATGTTGGCGTTGAGGACTTCCAGGATCATGGCGGCTACAATTTCCGAGTTCTTTATCCAGCGCAGGGCATCGTGAACCTCAAGGGCACCCAGGCCTGTTATTACGTTGGAGCCGTTGATGGTGGCCAGTCCGTCCCTGGCCTGAAAGACTATGGGCTCCAGTCCGGCCCTCTGCAGAGCTTCTCTGGCCGGCAATCTTTCTCCACGATAATACGCTTCACCCTCACCCATCAACACCAGAGCGATCTGGGACATTGGCGACAGGTCGCCGCAGGCTCCAACCGAACCTTTCTCGCAGACGACCGGAGTCACTCCCCGGTTGAGGAGTTCGGCCAGAAGTTCGACCACTTCCAGCCTCAAACCCGAGTGGCCGTGACAGTGACAGCTGATCCTGGACAATATGGCTGCCCTGACGGCTTCCACCGGCAACGGCTGGCCGTAGCCGGCAGCGTGACTGTAGATAATGTACTTCTGGAATTTTTCCACCTGTTCCCGGGTGAGAACGACATTGGCCAGCTCGCCGATCCCGGTATTGACTCCGTACATGATTTCATTTTTCTTGATCTTATCTTCCAGCAGGGCCCGGCACTTCTTGATCCGGGCTTTGGCTTCCGGATGAATTTCAATCGGTTGATTTTCTCTGGCTACCTTGACCACCTGGTCGACGGTCAGATGCCCATCCACTACGATGCTCATCAAATCCTCCTGTTTTCTGGTAATTATGGACAGGTATAAAATTTATAAGAAGTTATCAATAAAGGCAAGACCGGAAAGAATTTTCCGGGCTTTATTGACATCCGGGCTCCGTCAGGATATAAGATTTTATTCTTAACTCAACAGAAAAGAGGAGCTAAGATGACCACCGAGACTGAGACCATACTGGTCACCGGAGCTTCCGGCCAGATTGGTTCTGAACTGGTTCCAGCCCTGAGAAAACTCTACGGGGAAGAAAAAGTAATCGCCTCTGACATCACCCGGCCCTCCCCGGCCCTGGAAAATACCGGGCCTTTTGAAAAACTGGACGTCACCAGCCGTCAGGAAATAAGCCACCTGGTCCACAAATACCGGGTCAAAATCATCTATCACCTGGCAGCCATCCTCTCCGCCACCGGAGAGAAATTCCCTCAAAAGGCCTGGGAGGTCAACATCAACGGCCTCTATAATATCCTGGAAGCTTCGAGGGAGCTGGGGGTCAGACGGGTATTCTGTCCCAGTTCCATCGCCGTTTTCGGACCGGCCACACCCAGGGTCAATACTCCCCAGGATACCATCCTGAGCCCCACGACCATCTACGGTGTGACCAAGGTGGCCGGCGAACACCTCGGCGATTATTATGTCAAGAAATACAACCTGGACGTTCGCGGCTGCCGCTTTCCGGGCATAATAAGCAACGAGACCCTGCCCGGCGGCGGGACTACCGATTATGCCGTGGCCATTTTTTATGAAGCCATTGTCAGCCGCCGCTATACCTGCTTCCTCAGAGCGGAGACCAGGCTGCCGATGATGTACATGCCAGATTGTCTGAAGTCGATAATCGACCTGATGGCGGCCGATTTTTCCAGGCTGAAGCACCATTCGAACTTTAACGTTACAGCCATGTCCTTCTCGGCCGCCGAGCTGGCCGCTGAAATTAAAAAACACCTGCCGGACTTTGAAGTGGAATACCAGCCCGATTTCCGCCAGGCCATCGCCGACAGCTGGCCCGAATCCATCGACGACCGCTCGGCCCGGGAAGAATGGGGCTGGCAGCCCGAGTACGACCTTGAAGCCATGACGGCCGATATGCTCCGGGTTCTCGGGGAAAAACACCGTCAGGGCAGATTGAAATACCCATAAAATCAGCCATAAAATTTGTGGAAGAAAATCGGCAGAGAAGCGTCAGAATAAAAAGGAGGACAAAAATGAAAAAAGTCTGCCTTCTTTTCCTGATTCTGGTAACAAGTGGACTGCTGACCCTGGCCGCCCAGGTCAACGTGACCGGAGACTGGACCTTCACCATCACCACCCCGCGCGGTGAACGCACCAGCGATATCAAGTTTGTCCAGGAAGGTGAAAAACTGACCGTGACCATGCAGGGCATGCGTGGCGGCGAAATCACTGGCGAAGGAACGGTCAAGGGCGACGCCATCGAGTGGTCAATCACCAGAGAGGGGCCCCAGGGGTCTTTCACCATGACCTATAAGGGCAAAATCCAGGACGCCAATAACATCAGCGGCGAAGTGGAGATGGGAAATTTTGGCACAGCTACCTGGAAAGCTGTCCGCAAGACCGGCTGAGACCGGAAAGAACCAGAAATGGGGAAAGGCCTGCGGGCCTTTCCCTTTTTTTTACTTGAGGACCGATAGGGCCTGGAGGAAAGAGTCCAGTCAGCCCGAAATTCGTTGCGACCAAAAATCCGACTCAAAAACCTGACACCCCTCCTTACCTTCCCCCAGCTTATTATCTATTCTGCCGCGGCCAAAAATCAGTTTGAAAAATAAACGGAAATATAAAAAATGATATTGACAGCACGTTGTACGGGAGGAATACATGACGAAAGTTTTAAGGGTTAAAATTATTCTTCCGGTCATAGCTTTTTTGATCACGGCTCCGGCTTTTGTTTTGAGCCTTTCTGCCCTCTCCTTTCCTGAAACAGAAACTCCGGCCGTAAAAAAATTAAGGCCGGTAACCACTTACTCTATCGTGGCTTTTGATAAAGAAACCGGACAGCTGGGAGTGGCCGTGCAGTCGCACTGGTTTTCGGTGGGCAGCATCGTCAGCTGGGCCCAATCAGGAGTCGGAGCGGTGGCCACCCAGTCCTTTGTTGACCCTGGCTATGGAGCTCTTGGCCTGGAAATGATGCGGGCAGGGAAAACGGCCGGGGAAGCTCTAAACGGACTGCTCAGGGCTGACCGCACTCCCGAAGTCCGGCAGGTAGCCATGGTCGACTCTGCCGGCCGGGTGGCTGTCCATACCGGAAAAAATTGCATTGCTGAAGCCGGGCATTACCAGGGCGACGGCTTTTCCTGCCAGGCCAATATGATGCTCAAGAATACAGTCTGGGAAGCCATGGCCAGGGCCTTCCAGACAACAAGAGGAGAACTGGTGGACAGGCTGCTGGCCGCCCTGGAGGCTGCTGAAAAGGAAGGCGGAGATATCAGGGGCAAACAGTCGGCCGCCATCCTGGTGGTCAGCGGAAAAAGTTCCGGAGTCTGGTGGAAAGACCGAATCTACGACCTGAGAATAGAAGATCATCCTGAACCAATTCAGGAAATGAAAAGACTGGTTCTGATCGCCAAAGCTTACAACCACATGAACCGGGGCGATGAGCTTCTTACCGAAAATAAGGTTGAAGAGGCCATGAAAGAATACGGCCTGGCCATGGAACTTTACAGCGGCAACCCGGAAATGATCTTCTGGCCGGCCGTCACCATGGCCGCGACCGGCCGGGTCGAGGAGAGTCTGCCGCTATTTAAAAAAGTCTTTACCCTGGACCCTAACTGGGCCCTTTTGCTGCAACGGCTGCCGTCAGTGGGCCAGTTTCCGAAAGACAGGAAATTGCTCAAGAAAATTCTGGAACAGGCCCCGAAAAAATAGGTTCCCGTCACAAGAGGGCGAACTTCAGCCAGAAGAGCTTGCTTCTATCGTCACCGGCTTCTGACTGAAGTCTGGTTCAGGGATTCTGGCCTCTATTTCGAGTTTCTCAGAGCCTTCTGGAAAAAAGCCGGCTGGGCAAAGCTGGCCCGGAAGATTTCTTCGTTGAAATATTTCAGGCCGTCAGGAATTCTCAGCTTCTTTACCCTGAGCGGGTCTATATCATCGGACATAAAAGTATAGCACCAGGTTCCGACTGGATAGGTTGGAACGGGCGCCGAATAGAAGCGGGCCACTTTGAACATCTTTTTCAGAAATCGCGCTTTCTGACTGTGTTCTTTGAGATGAAGCAACTGGGAGCCGGCCTGAGCCACTATCAGGCCACCGGGCTTAAGCACCTTTTTCAGCTTGAGATAAAAATCACGAGCGTGAAGAATGGCTGAAGGACCAACCGGGTCGGAGGAATCGACGATGATGGCTTCAAAGCGCTCGCTGGTCTTCTGGATAAAGTCAAAGCCATCGGCAATGGCCAGTTCGGACCTGGGGTCGGAAAGAGCCCGGTCAAGCCAGGGAAAGTATTTCTCGCAGGCCTGAATAACTTCCTGGTCTATCTCCACCAGCCAGGCTTTTTTGACCGGATGTTTCAGAACTTCTCTTAAAGCCCCACCATCTCCCCCGCCGATGATCAGGACCTTCTCCGGGCGCGGGATACAGGCCAGCCCCGGGTGCACCAGCATTTCGTGATAAAAAAATTCATCCTTTTCGGTGGTCTGCACCAGTCCGTCCAGGAAGAGCACCCGGCCGTAGAAATCATTCTCGATAATTTCTATTTTCTGAAAAGCCGATTTTTTTTCGTACAGGATCTTTTTGGCCTTGAAAAAAAGCCCAGAGGAAGCCGTCTGAAATTCGCGAGCTTCCCTGCGGTCTGCTGAAAGAGCTTTATTTTTCACTTTGGCCTCCAGGAGTGAATTTAAGCCGTATTTTAAGAGAGATACCCTTCCAAGTCAATTTATAGAAAATACTTAAGAAGGATCAACAGGGCCAGAGCCAGGCGATAGACGACAAAAGGCTTCAGGTTCCTGGTCTTCAAAAATGACAGCAGGAAGCCAATAGACAGAAATCCGAACAGGGCTGAGGACAGGAAGCCGGCGATAAAGGGACCGTTGATTTCCGACAGAGCTATCCTGGGAATCTCCAGCAGGGCAGCCCCGACGATCAGCGGGGTGGCCAGCAGAAAAGATAGCCGGGCGGCCGCCTGCCGGCGATAGCCCAGAAAAAGAGCCATCATGATGGTCATTCCCGAGCGAGAAGCTCCAGGGATGATGGCCAGGCTCTGGGCCAGGCCGATCAGCAGAATCTCAACCGGGCACAGCTCCTCCAGCCCTTTCTTGTTTCTGGCCACACGGTCAGCCAGAAAGATAAAAATTGAGAAGAAAATCAGGCTGCCGGCTATTATCTGCGGTTCCCGGAAGACGGTTTCGGCTTTCTCTTCCAGAAAAAAACCGGCCAGGGCTCCAGGAATTGTAGCCAGCAGCAGGTACCACAGAAAACGTCCTTCTTTCTCCTTTGTCCGTGTAAAGCCGTCCGCTATTATTTTTATCCAGTCCTTCCAGAAATAGGCCACTATGGCCAGCAGGGTTCCCAGATGCAGCATGACATCATACTGCAACCCCTGATAGCTCCAGCTGAAAAAATAAGGGCCGATCACCAGATGAGCCGAACTGGAAATGGGGAGGAATTCGCCCAGGCCCTGAAGAAAACCGAGCACCACCGCCTGAAAATAGTTCATTCTTTAGCCTCTCCGCGCTCAGTCCGAAATAGACTGCGAAGCACACTTCTACAACGGATCCGGGCTGTTGTCAACCGAGAATAAAGAGGAAAGTGCTTGCTCTAATGAATTTTTTCAATTTTGATGTTTTTATAATAATGGCTGAGAATTTCTTTATAACTGGCGCCAGCCAGAGCCATCCCGTAAGCTCCGACCTGGCACAGACCAACTCCGTGACCCCAGCCACGACCGCTGAAGACAAAATGCGACAACCGGCCGGATGGGTCGTACTCACGGTCTATGGAAAACAGAGTATCCTTCAGGTTAAGCACCCAGCGCACCCGCAGTCCCTGCGCCACCACCGTCCCTTTTTCGCCGGTAATCTGCAGTTCAATCACCCGGTTGGATTTTCCCCTCTGCAGAACCTTAAGGTCGACCAGCGAACCGAGCTGCGGATAGAACTTCAGAATATTCTTTTCCAGTTCCTCACGAGTTACCCTGACGTTCCAGCGATTGAATCGGGAATTGCGGTCCAGAACGTTAGTGTCGGGCGGATAGAAAACTTCCAGCAACCGAACCTGACCATCAGTCTCAATCCACCTGATTTTTTCGCCACCCAGAAGAACGAGCGACCTGGCGGCAAAAGTCATATCTTCCAGATTTCTCAGCAGATAGCTGCCGGCAGGCCAGGATAGCAGCCGCGGGTTGTTATTTTCCATGACCTCAAGCTGGTCTCCCTTTTTAGCCAGGAATGTGCCCTGGTGATAGAGGTCGTCCAGCCAGCTCAGCGACTTTTTCAGGATGAAGGCCAGTTCGGCCCTGGTCACCGGCCGGAAGAGGTTATCCTCACGCAGATAGCTGGGATAAATTCCGGATTGCAGAAGATAGGCCAGAGCTTTCCGGTCGGCTTCTTCCAGGTCTTTATTTCGCTGCTGATCCTTGAGCAAAAACTCAACTTCGGCCGGCAGCATCAGCAAACCGGTCTTGTCCTGCCAGCCGAAGAAATCAACCAGGCCCTGAGCCAGCTCCACAAAATTAACCCGGGGTAATTTTTCCAGGCTGGAGCTGCCCGCCGGGTTGTTGATTTTTCTGAACTCGCTGACCCGCACGAGATAAGCGACAACTTCTTCCCCGGTGACAGGCTGGTCAAAGTAATCAGCCGGGCTGTGGTGAGAAATTATTCCGGCCGCCAGCAAAGGAAAGACCTCAGTTAGAACGTCCCTCTCCTTAATCCTCACTCCGGGATAAACAAGGGAAGTTTCCAGCCGCCATTCTGGCTGTTTCTCGTAGCTGCAGCTCACACTTTTCAGGTAGGAAACCGGACGCCCGGCAAAGATTTTTTCGGCATCTTCGGTCAGGCCTCCGCAGGTGCTGGTGTAAAGCGCATTGATCAACTCACCCTTATAGGTTATGACCTCGCCGGCTGTTCCCTCTACCGCCCGATTGCTTAGAGGATGCTCTGCTGACAGGCCGCCGTAAACCTGGGAGCTCTGGGTATCGGTCAGGTCAAAACCAAGATTATTATTGCGGCCGAGATTTTTCAGGGCATATGTCCTGGCCGCAATGGCCTGGGCTTTTAAGGCTTCCAGGGCATTGAAGGTCCCGGGCGACATTTCGAGCGGCACCACCCCCTTGAGGTAATCCTCAAGGTTCAGAATATTAATCAGAGCCAGCCCGCGGCCGGTATTCTTTAGCTGGAAAATACCGCGGTAGCTGCGGTCATTGAGCCTGAGGAAACTTTCCGGAAAAGCCGGGATGAAGTACAGGTCTGACTCTTTGTTGAACGATTGAAGCTTATGGTCGACCTGGAGCCAGATGTTACCGGGCTCGGGCAGGCTGACAATTTCCCTGAGGATCCAGACATCCCGGTAACCGAGATTTTCCAGCTGCCGGATGGATTCCAGAGCCTGTCCCCTGGTCAGGAATTCGCCGTACTTTAGCTGATAGAGTCTGGTTCCAGCCTCAATTCTCTCTTCAACTAAGACCTGGCCCGGCAGCTTCTGTCCCAGCTCAGTCGCCAGAAGCTCGGCTTCCTGATAGTCGCTGGTCTGGGCGATCAGAAGCACAAACTTTTCAGTCAGCTTTTCCTTTTCGACCTTGATGACAACTTCCTCGGCGTCTTCAGCCAGCAGCCGGTATTCACGGCCGATCTCGTAGATTTTCATTCCAGAAGATGAGCTGATTACAGCCTGTTTCATTCCGACAATCAGGCCGATTCTGACCACAGGCCGGGGTATTACATAACCCTGGAAAAAATTGCTTTCCCGGCCGAACTCCGGAGGTTTGCCGGCAATAAAAAACAGGGCCAGAAAGGCAGCCACAAAATATTTCAATGCTCTGATTTTTCTCATTTTGAGCCTGTTTGTTCCTCTATTCTTATTTCAAGCCAGCCAGCTCTATGAGATGACTGCTTTGACCCATCCGGGAAGGGAGTTTCCAGCAACCTGGCCAGAGGCAAAGGAGCCAATGGCCAGGCAGGAGCCGGGAAGCAGGCTTAAATAACAGGTGTAGAAAGATTGGAAATGGATAATTTTATTCTTATTGGCCACTATATAGTCTACCATTTTCAGCCGATACAAGATATTGTGTTCCTTCGTCCATAATTTAGGCCTGAAAACGGGTTGTGTCAAGGCTTTTCTGGCGAATACGGCCTCAACACTTAGCCGACATAAACCCGCTTCCAGTTCGACCTAAATTATACCAGAAAAAGACATTTCTGGATACGGGGAGAGGAAATTTATATAAAGCCACAAATTATTTATTATCAATAATATATGAACATACCTTCATATTTCAGCCTGACCTAGAAAGCCCGGGGCCCGGTCCATTCCAGTTGTGGACCGCAGGCCTCCGCCGGTTATCTCGCTGGAGTCAGCCTGACAACAGCTCCCCCGCCCGGAGCAAGCTTTAACTTGATGGCTTCCCCTGAAGTCAATTTCAGACTCTGGCGGCTGAAATCCGAGGAAAACCGTCCGGCATTGACTCCATCCAGCCAGAGGTCGGCTGTCCAGAGCTTCCCCGGCTCCAGAAAATCCAGCTTCAGCTCAAATTCTCTTGCTGTCCAGTCAGTCATGGCCCCGAGATACCAGCTTTCTCCATTCTTCCTGGCAACCACCGCATAATCCCCTATCCTGGCTTCCAGAACTTTTGTTTCGTCCCAGACCGTGGGTACCCTGGCCAGGAAATCCATAACTTCCGGCTCCCGGAGATAGGCGGAGGGCGAATCGCAAAGCATCTGGAGGGGCGACTCATAGATAACATACATAGCCAGCTGGTGACACCTGGTCCCCTGACTCATGGGGACATCGAAGACTGCCCGGAACTGCTTTTCCTGGGCATTGCGCATGGCTCCAGGCGTATAATCCATCGGGCCGGCCAGCATCCTGAGAAAGGGCAGCATCAGGTCGTGGTCGGGAGTAACCTGGGCACTCCACTTGCTGTATTCCAGGCCCAGGACCCCTTCTTTGGTCAGGATGTTGGGAAAAGCCCGTCTCAGGCCGACCGGTTTATGGGCTCCATGGAAATCCACGACCAGCCGCCGGCGGGCGGCCGCCGCTGCGCAACGCCGGTAAAAGTTGACCATTTTCTGGTCATCCCGGTCCATGAAATCGACCTTGATCCCCTTTATCCCTATCTTCTGGAAATAATCCAGCGCCCGTTCGAGTTGCCTGTCCAGGGTCAGCCAGACGCACCAGAGAATAATCCCGACATCTTTCTGCTGGCCATAGCGGACCAGTTCTTCCAGGTCTATTTCCGGGTTGACCTTGAACAGGTCAGCCGGGTCAGACCAGCCTTCATCCAGAATGATGTACTCGATTCCGTATTTTGAGGCAAAATCAATGTAGTATTTATAGGTTTCGGTATTTATCCCGGCCTTAAAATCCACTCCGTAAACGTTGCTGGCATTCCACCAGTCCCAGGCCACCTTGCCTGGCTTTATCCAGGAAGTATCCTTGAGCTCCAGCTCCGGAGACAGGCGGTAGACAATATCGGTGCTAATCAGGTCAGCGTCTTTTGCGGCCAGAACAATCAATCGCCAGGGAAATTGCCGGCCGCCTTTGGTTTCAGCTATGTAGTCGGCCGTTCTGACGACTTCCAGTTCCCGGTCGCTTTTTTCCCGCAATTTTTCTTCCAGAGGATAGGGAGCAAATTTGCCCATGAGTCCGGGCTGGTCCCGGTCGCTTCCGGCTAAAAACATTCCGGGATAATCATCAACGGCCACATCGGTGATAGCCACCCTCGGCCCGTCGGGTATTTCCACCACCACCGGGGCGAAACCAAAGCGCTCCGGACTGATGTCCTTAAGCGGCAGATAGCTGTAATTGCTCTCAAAAGATGTATGGAAGCTCCTGGCCAGAGGAATATAAACCTGATAATTCCCGGGAAAATTGAACCTGGCCTCCTCAGCCCGGACTTTGATAGGCACCCTGTAGCCGGTATAGAAACGATAGGCCAGACCGTCGTCATAGACCCTGAAAATCAAACCAAAATTTCCCCTGAACTTAAGGTTGATTTCATTATATCTGTCAATTATGGCCGCTCTTTTTTCCCTGATCGGAGGATTAATTACCCTTTCTCCCCTGGTTCTCGCAGCATTTTCCAGAACCGGCCTTTTTCCCAGCGTCACATTGTCGTTTATGGTCATGGAGACCGGAGAGGACGCCAGTATCTGTTTTCCTTCAAAATAGACGGAATAAGCAATCTGATTTCCCAGTTCAATCTTCACCTCAACCCGGTTATCCGGAGAGCTGAGCGAATACCCGGAGGCGACCCTTCCCTGTCCTGACAACCAGGTCGAAGAGGCAAGGCCGCCCAGCAATAAGCCAGCCATTACTAAGAATAAAATGAAGACATTCGCTTTCATAAAACCTCCTTGAAACAGGTCAGCAGGCCATGATTTCTGGACCGGTTGCTATGAGATAACGTTAGTCGGCCTGAAAACCCAAAAAAATACATCCTTCTTCCCTTTATTATCTTCAGCCAGGAGAATAAATACAAACAGAATTTTGAGTTATCAAACCTATCAGCTGGTTCTATTGGAAATGAATCCAGACGGCTGAAAGCTTAAAATTTCATTACCCCATCCGCCGGAGAAATGATAAAATTCAGCCCGGTGAGGGTCAAAATGTTCAGAAAACTATTATTATTCTTGCTGATTTCCATAATTTCAGGTTTGCTGGCCGGACTGAGCGCGGCAGATGACTTCAGCCTCTCTAACCTTTATCGTCAGGGCAAAACCCTTCTGGATGAAGACAACGACGGGCTGAGCGAAAAAATCGCTTTGGCCATAATCATACCCGATAGTCCTCTGGCTGAAGAAGCCGCCCTGGCCGCCGACCTGGCGGCCCGCATAAACCTGGAGAGTCTGGCCCTGGACTTTGGCCTCGTTTACCGGGAATCTGAAATCAGGGATTTTTCGCGGCTTAAAAATCCGGTCCTGATCGGTTCCCGACTGAAGCTGGCCAGGAAGATCCTGGCGACGGAAAAAATAGATCCGGCCAGTCTCAAACCGGGACAGGGGCTGGTGACTGTCTTCAATTATCAGGGGCAGCAGGGACTGGTCTGTCTGGCCGGTTCGCCGGAAACTCTTCTGAAGACGGGTCGGGCTTTTTTTCTACGCTGGCCTTACTTCTGGGAAATCTGGGGCCGGGAATCCGGTTATACCTTCGAAAAACTGGAAAAAGATTTAAGCGAATTTTTTAAGGGTCTTGAGGTCAGTCCGAAAGAGATGGCCGTCACCAGAGTGATGTACTCCTTCCCCGCCTCCACCGGCCTTCCATCCGGACTGAATTCTCTGAACTTTGAAGCGGCGGGCGAGATTACGGCTCTGACTCTGAAGCTTGCTTTCTCCCGGGCTTCAGACCTGAAAAAGGTAGCTTCCTCTCTCCGTCAGCTTTCTCAGGAAAGAAACTTCGGAAGAAAGACCGAAACCCTGGCCTATCCAGCCTGCGCCCGACTGGAGTTCATACTGACTTCTCCCGGGGGTGAAGAAAAAATCAGTCTTCCCAGGGCTGGTTCTTCCAGGCGGCTTCTAACCCCTGCCTTCAAAGAAATTCCCCGGATTCCGGATAAACCCAGGCGGTTTGACCTGACTGAAGTTTTTTCAACCTCCGGATTCTATTCCGACCGCAACGGAGACGGCATCAGCGACGGACTAGAAACGGCGGTCATCATCCCGGCAGATTTTGCCGGAAAGAACCTCTCCCTGCTTTCCACCCGGCTGGTGCTGGACACCGCCGGCGGTTCCTTTCCGCTTATTTATCTCGACCGAGAAATTGAAAGCCCGAAAGCCCTGATTGCGCCAATTCTGATAGGGAATAATGCCCTGACCAGGGATCTCGTCCGGAAAGGGAAACTCAAAACCCCGGAGCCTGGACCCGGTCAGGGATTGATCAAGATACTGTCCTCGGCTCCTGGCTCTTCCGATTCACTGCTGATAACGGCCAGTTCTCCCGATGTCCTGGACAGGACTCTGGCTTACTTTGGTCAGACTTTTCCTTCCCTTACTGAGTTCAAAAAAGGAGAGCCGGAAATTTCCCTGCTGAAGGAAGAAATCGAAAAATTCCTGCAGGGGGAAAATGGCGCCGGCGAGGCTTATTTTCTGGACCGACTGGCCGACGAGGTGAAAAAACTCAGCCCGGAACAACCGGAACTCCTGGAAGTCTCCATTTCTCTGCCCCGGGAAAATCCTCTCTTCGGAAAGACGGTGGAGGCATATCTGAGAGAAAAGCTACCCGGAACAGAGCTTAAAATCACCGTCAATTCAATGAATCAGCCGCTTGAGGTCCTGAGTGGTACCGGGCAATGGACCTGGGAAGCGGAAGTGGCCCTCGGTCTGTTGAGAGAAACGCTGAATAAGGTCACCCGGCCAGAAGGAATAAAGATCAGCCTCGGCCTCAGCGAATCACCGGCGGTCAGAGAGAAAATACGGGAACGGGTTGAAGACCTGGTGCGGTCCCGGAACCTTAAAGCCGAGGTCGAGGTTCTTTCGGCTTACAAGCCGGGCTTTTTCTGGCTGACTGAAAAAATCCTGCCCCGGCTCAAGAACCTTCCAGTAGAGAGGGTGCTCATCCGCTTTGCCGAGGTTCAGGATCAGCCCGGAGAAAAAATTAAGAGATTTTACAGCGACCCCAACCGCTGGCTCCAGGAACTTTATCCAGTAGACGAAATCCTGGCTGCAGAACTCAGACTTCCAGTTGAAAATATTCAGTTTGAAAAGATGCCTCCCGGAGGGTCCATATATCAGGTCCAGGTTTTCGGCGGCCAGGATAATCTTCTCTGGCAGAGCGATTTTTCTCCGCCGACCAGAGAAATCACTTTCCTGCGGGTAAAGCCTGACTGGGGAACGGTCACCGTTACTACCGGCTGGTGCCGGGTCAGCCAGAACGATCAGAGTCTGCTGGAGGCGACGGTCCAGACTGACCCGGAAAAATTCTGGGACTTCTACCAGGATGAAATCCTGAAACCTCTTTATGACTTCGTCCTGAAGAAAACCGGACAGGAACCGACCTTCGCCAGGCAACCCTATTTCAAGAAGCTGGTCGTTGAGCTCTGGTTGAGCGAACCGGATTACCGTCTTGGACTGGATGAAGAAATCATCAGTTCCCTGGAAGCCCTGCATGATGAAATCTATTTTGACACTCTGGACTTTCTGCGGGCCATAACCGGCTGGACAGAAGAAGACCTGAGCCTTCCAGCCGATGCCTCGCGCTCTTCCGCTCCGGGAAATGTCATGCCGGTCATTCATCCCTCGACCGAAGGCCAGGCTCCCCGGGCCAGTTTCAAACTGGAAGACTTCCGGTCGAAAAAACCGGCCATGATTCTTGCCTGGAGGGCTGGCGGTCGGGAGCCTGCCGGCAAGACTCTTGAGTTCAACCCGATAAAGCCCAGAAGTGTCCGTCTGGACGAGCTGGTCTACGATGCCGGTCGCAACTTGCTGGAATCAGCCGGCCTTTCCATCCAGGTGGAAAAGGAAACCGACTTCACTCTTCTGGCTTCGACGCTGGAGGTATTCTGCCAGAATCAAGAAAAGATATCAGAAGGCCTCTTCTTTTCTTTTCCCGGAGTGCAGAATCTTAAATTAATAGTCCAGCACCAGGAATCAAGTTTTGAAAGAACAATCCCGCTGGCCCAGCCAGGGACAGAATCAGCGGCTCTGAGGAACCCGACTCCTTCGCCAGACATTCCGACCGACCGGATAATAGGACCGGAAGAATGTCTGAGAATTGCGGCCGGACTGGCCGTCCACCCGACTGTCCGGAGTTATGTTGGCGGTTACTCCTATGAGGGCAGACCGGTTCCCGTTCTGGAAATCTACCTTCCGACCGGCCGCTACATTTCCCGGCCGAGGCTCATCACTTTCAAACCGGCTCTTCTCCTGACTGCCCGTCAGCATGCCAACGAAGTTTCTGCCACCAATTATTCACTCTTGTTCGCCAGGTTTCTGGCCTCAGACAAGAATTATCAGAATTTTCTGAAGAAATTCTCTGTAGTCATCGAACCTATGGAAAACCCCGACGGAGCCGCCCTGGCCCTGGACCTGTGGCAGAACGAGCCATTTCACAGTCTGCATGCCGGAAGATACAGCTCTCTGGGAGTGGATATCGGCTACCAGGTCGGGCTCGGACAACCGCTGCTCCCGGAAGCAAAAGTCCGGTCCCGGCTTAACCGCGACTGGGTGCCAGACGTTTACCTGAACCTTCACGGTTATCCATCACACGAATGGATACAGATGTTCTCCGGATATTCACCCTATCTCTTCCGGGATTACTGGATACCAAAAGGCTGGTTCACCTACTACCGGCAGCTGAGCCTCAGTATCTACAGGCCTTACCGCGAGGCAGCCGAGGAACTTAAAAAAATTCTGATTGAAGAGATGAATTCCAGTCCGGGAATAAAGGATTCAAACCAGAAGTTCTATTCCCGGTATGACCGCTGGGCCAGACGCTGGTCGCCCTTTGTCGCCCCACTAGAGATATATGACGGGCTGAATATTTTTGCCCGGAGGCAGTCTTCCACCGAGAACCGCCTGAGCCAGCGCAACCAGATGACCATGGTGGAACAGACCCCCGAAGTGATGGATGAGACAGCCGGCGGATCCTGGCTTGACTTCCTCTGCCGACAGGGACTGGCCTACCTGCGAGCTCATGCCAGGTACCTGAGCGAGCTGGTTTTCGACTGCGATGTCCTGGAAGAGGAAGTCCAGAACAGGATCAGGATTGAGTTCCACAGGAGGCGACCCGGGTCAGTTAAAAAATGACCGGGATGATCAGAATCTGAATCCCGCCAGAAAAACCAGGCCCTTATTCCTGAGGTCTGCTTCCGGCTCGGTGGCCACCGATTTCAATCCATGGCAGTAGCGAGCTTCCAGAATCAGAGAACCCGGCTTGAGACTTATGGTCGTTCCAGCACCGCCGGTCAAAAGAAGGTCTGTTCCCTGCAGGTTGTCAACTTCCACCGTTTCTTCCAGGTCGTCAAGAGTAACCCTGAGCCGGGCTTTAAGGTTCAGAGCAACTGACGGTCCGGCATAAACATAGAAGGTCATCTTTCTGGCGCTGGCGAAATAAAATTTGGCCAGAAAGGGAACTTCCAGGTAGTCAAACAGATATCTTTCCCTGTAATCCAGACCGTCCGCCTCCAGCCTGTAAACCGAGCCTCTCCGGACAAAGTTCAGTTCGACCGCTGCAGCCAGAGGGCCTTTTAAGGATAGCTCGACCGAGAGCCCGGCCTGAAGAGAAGGCTGCCATTCCTGCTGGTAGGTATCCTGTCCGAAAATGCTGGAAATACCCCCTCCCAGCTTGAAACCCGGACTGACTCTGATTCCGGCTTGAAGGCCAGCGCTCAAAAATAAGATTAAAATAGACGTAATTAAAAAGAGTTGTTTACATGCTCGAGAAATCATTTCGGGCACCTTCCTTCGCCCCCAATTTTAATACAGCCACCCGAGGAAAAAAAGATTGAACTCAAAAAGAGAAAGCCGGGTTCCATCCAGCCGTATTCCCGGCGCAGGAACTTCAGTCATAAATGACGTACTGATTGCCGCCACGTTCCTTGGCCTGGTACATGGCGGTATCAGCCCTGGACATGACGATTTCCTGATCAACCCGTCCGGTGATCATGGCCACGCCGATGCTGAGAAACAGGTTGAAAGATTTTTGTGGGGTTACAAACTGATAGTGACCCACGCTCTCCAGAAGCCTGGAAGCTATGGCTTCAGCCTCTTTTTTCTGAACGCCATCCAGCAGGATGGCAAATTCGTCTCCGCCGAGGCGGATCAACCTGTCGCCTGAACGCAACTGCTTCTGAATAAGGCGTCCCAGCTCTACCAGCAGGCTATCGCCCACGTGATGGCCGAAGCTATCGTTGACCAGCTTGAAATTATCGAGGTCGATAAAAAACAGGGCGCTGGATTTGCCCTGCTCGCTTTCCTCTATCAGCCTGGGCAAGACCACCTCCAGCATACGGCGGTTGGGCAGACCGGTCAGCGGGTCATGAAGGGCCTGGTAGGCCAGCTGCTCCTCCTGATTTTTTCTTTCGGTAATATCATAACAGGAGCCAATAAATCCGGCGAACTCCCCGTCCAGTCCGCTGAAAGGTCGCCCGGCGCATAGGACCCAGCGGATCTGGCCGTCAAACCGCCTCATCCGGAATTCAACCTCAAAGGGTTTCCTGAGCTCGAGAGCCTCTTCATAACTGACCAGAAATCTATTCCGGTCGGACTCAGGAAGGTTCTGGAGCCAGCCCAGACCGATTTCCTCCTCGGGTTTCCTCCCGGTAAAAGTCAGCCAGGCCAGGTTGAAATAGTCAAACCGGCCATCGGTTGTGGCCCTCCAGATCATGGACGGGAATTCTTCAAACAGAGTCAGGTAGAAATCTCTGGCTTTTTTGACCTTCTCTTCGGCTTCGAAGATGGTGGTAATGTCGTTCATAACCACCAGTGTCTGCTGGTGAATGTCAAAGACATCGAGTATTTTCTTGAGATTGACCTGAAAGACAAGCCTACCCTTAGGAGATTCAACCCGCTGCTCGAAGGACAGCTTGTTTGAGTTGCCTGAATTAAGGGACGAGAGCGGGTTAACCAGCCAGGGAAAGATCCGCTGGACAGGAATACTTGGTCCGTGGAAGGATACGTGCTTAAAATATTCAGGGCTGGGAAAATATTCCAGGCAACGGTCGTTGAAATCTATGATATTGTTATCAAGGTCCAGCAGCAGGGCGGGAGTGGGAACGGAATTAAAAATTTCTTTATATCTTCCTTCCTTATTCCCCAGGTTTTCAGTCTTGGGTTGGGGAGAATTATTCATGGAATCCAGCCTGGAATTATACTTGTCTTCCCCGTTATCCCAGATCATAATATTACGCCTTGTTTTGGTCATAAAATAGGCAAAATTTGAACCGCAGGCAATCCCCTTTCGGGGTGATTTTCAGGAAAATTTATCACCCCCCTGACCGGCTTCTCAACTTTTTCTGTCTTTCCCCGTATTAATCCTGTATAATTTATTAAAAGAACACAGGAGGAAACAATGAGAGAAAAAAGAATCCTGACCTTTTCCCTGGTCATACTGATGCTGACCGCTTTAAGCCTGCCTGGCCTGGCCCAGACCGAAAAAGATATCCTTGATAATATGATCAAAGCCCTGGGCGGACGAGACACCCTGGCTGCCATAAAGGATACCAGGATTAGCGGAACGCTGGAGATAATTCAGTATGGAATGAATGCGCCCTTCACCATGTACCAGAAGGAACCCGATAAGTTCCGTATGGAAATGGAAGTCATGGGGATGAGCATGATTCAGGTTTACGACGGCCAGAAAGCTATGGTGACCAATCCCCAGACCGGAGAAATCATCGAACTGCCCCCCGACCAGGCCGAGCAGATGAAGAGACAGGCTCTGGGCAACGATGCTACCCTCCATCCTGAAAAATATGGCATCACTTACGCCTACAAGGGCAAAGAAGAAGTCGACGGAAAGACCTGTCACGTTCTGGAGCAGAAATATCCAAATGGCGATACCTCGACTGTCTACGTGGACGCCGTAACTTCCCTCCCCTACAAGACAAAAAGCAAAGCTCTGAGCCCCAGCGGAGGCGAAATCGAGGCTATGCAGGTCATGGGGGATTACAGGAAAGTCAACGGAACCATGGCCGCTTTCTCTATGACCTTTTATCAGGGCGGGGTAGAATACATCAGAATGACCATAAATGAAGTTGTCTACAACACCGGACTGGATGATTCTCTTTTCGTGCTGAAATAATCTGAATTAATTTAACTAGCGGCTGTTTTCAGGCAACAGAACAGGGGAAAAAAGAGAAAATCCGGATGAGGGTTATTTGCCCTCATCCGGATTATTTTTTTTAATCAGACCGGCCGTCAATCGGCCCTCAACCACAACTTCCCCTTCAACTGTGGCCTGAGCGGAAAAATAGTAAAAACCGGCTTTCTGCCTCAGCATCTGCACCGAGAGCTTCATCTGGTCACCGGGGACCACCGGTTTTCTGAATTTGGCTTCTTCCACTTTGCTCAGGACCATGACCACACTTTCTGGATCCGGAAGCGAATGATAGAGAAGTATGCCACCGGCCTGGGCCAGAGCCTCAATGATCAGCACTCCGGGCATCAGTTTCAGTCCCGGGAAATGGCCGGTAAAGAAAGGTTCGTTATAGGTGACGTTCTTCAGAGCCAGGATGCTTTCTCCTGGCTTTAATTCCAGGACTCTATCGACCAGAAGAAATGGGTACCGGTGGGGTAAACATTTTTCGATCTGTTCCGAGTTCATGGGATCGCTATCCAAGATAGATTACTTGGCCGGAGCTTTGCTGGCGTCGTACCTCTTGATGACTTCCTGGGTCAGGTCCACAACCGGCGAGAAATAAAGGACGCCACTTTCCCTGAGGTCCAGGATCAGGTCCAGTCCTCTTTCCTGCCCGAGCTTGTTAATGATGGGCATAACCTCGCTCTGAATCCTCATATAGAGCCTCTGGGTGAGTTCCTGCAAATCTTTCTGGGCGTCTTCGGCCATCCTCTGCCTTTCGGTTCTCTTCCGGTCCAGGTCAACGCTCAGCGACAGAATGGCTTCCTGGGTCATGGTTAACTGCTGGGTGCTCAGCCTGTTTTCCAGCTGCCTGATCTGGTCATCCAGTTTAGACAGGTCCTGCTGGGTCTTCCGGTTTTTCTCTTCCAGCTGGGCGATGGCTTTCTTGCCTTCAGCTGACTTTTCCAGGATTTCCTGGGAGTTGATGACCCCGATCTTGATAGTCTGCTGGGCTTTGGCCAGAAGGCTGCAGGCAATCAGCATGGTTGCCAGTAGTAAAACCGTTGTCAGTTTTCTGCGCATTTCCAATCCTCCTAAAATTGATAGTTGGTAATTTTACACTTTTCTTATTAAAAGATAAAGGGATTTCGCACCTCAGAATGTGGTGCCAACCGCAAAGCGGAAGGCAAAATTGGAATCATCCGCGTAAATTTTTCTGTTGTTATAGGCAAAAATCAGCCGGAAAGGCACCCGCAGGGCTGGCACAAAAACCCGAACTTCAAGGCCGGCTGAACTGAACATGTTCTTGGGGCTGAATTTTTCCGACTGCAGCAGAGCGTTGCCAGCATCATAAAACAGGATGCCGTAGAGCGGTCCGCCCAGGGGGACTATGTATTCAACATTAAAGATCAAAGATTTTACCCCGCCGATCAAGATGTTTTTTTCGTCCCGGGGACCGACGGTGTAATACTCATAACCGCGGATCGACTGTTCGCCGCCCAGGAAAAATCTTTCCCAGTAGGGTACTTCATTGTTGCCCAGCGGCTTTATGAACTGGTACTCGACATGAAGGCCGAGGACATGTTTGCCCCACAGAGGCTGGTAGCGGGCAAACTCGAACCTCGGGCGGTAAAGATGAACATCTCCACCCAGGAAGTTACCGGCGTATCTGAAGGCCACTGTGTACATCGTTCCCCGGCTGGGTGTCAGCGGGCTATCTATGGTTGATTGATAGAGGACGGGTTCCAGGGCGCTGACAAAATACTTGCCCGGATAAAAATAAGGATTGTAATAATACTGCTGTCCTTCCTCGCTATCATAACTCGGAATTTCCATGACCTGCTTCTGGAAGCTGTAGTTAAGGTTAAATCTCAGGTAGCCGTAAACTCTGGTCCCGTAAGTCAGCCTGATGCCCCTGGCAAACTGGTTATAAAGGTAGGGAATCGTAATCTTCCGGTCAAAGACGTTAAAGCCGACGGTCATCGGCTTGTCGAAGATGTACGGCTGACTCATGCCAAAGCTATAATTTTTTACTCTCTTGCCGTGCTGCAGGGTCAGGTCCAGAGTTTCCCCTGTTCCCAGAAAATTGACGGTAGAGTAGCTGAAAGCTACAAAAGTGCCCTCATAACCGCTGTAGCCGGCGGTAAACTGAATGTTATTCCGCTGCAGCTCCTTGACGTTCAGATTGACATCTATCTGGGTGGGATTTTCCGGGTCGGGCTTGATATCTGGTTCTTTTTCCACGTCCACCAGCCCCAGCTGCTTGAGCCTTAACAAACTGTCCTTGAAAACGGCCAGACTGAAGCGGTCGCCCTCGCGCATCAGGAACTCCCGGCGCAGCACCTTGTCCTTGGTAAAGGTGTTGCCCTTGAATTCCAGGCGCCTCAGGAAAGCCACTTCTCCTTCCTGGATGTTGAAGGTCACATTAACCAGCTTCTTTTTGGGGTCCAGGTTTTCAACCGGGATTACCTGGGCATAGAGGAAGGCAAAATTGCGGTAACTCTCCCCCATCGATTCCACAGTTTTTTCCCGCTTCTTGGAACTGTAAATATCTCCGGGCTGCAGCTTGACCAGACTCTGGAGATATCTGGAGGTGAAGAACTTGTTTCCCTCAATCTTGATTTCACCGGTGCGGTAAACATGGCCGGGGTCCACCGGGACGATTATCCGCATCATTTTCTGCTTGCTGAACAGAACGTTTTTCCTGGTAATTTCCTCTAACCTGGGCTCGCCGACGCTGGCTTCCATATAGCCATATTCCTGGAGTTTCTTCTTGATTTCGGCCAGATTTTCTTCCAGCTTGTTTTTCTTGAAAACGTCCTTGTTGGCAATCCAGTTAAACAGGCTGTGCTGCCGGTTGTCTTTCATCGCCTCCACCAGGAAGCTATCGGGAATCTTGGTCCGGCCGACAAAGACCACCTCCCCCACCCGCAGTCTGGCTCCTTCATCTATCCTGAACACCAGATCCACTTCGTTATTGGCCCTGGTTATCAGTTCGGCATCAAGGCGAGCTGCCTGCAACCCCTTGTCTTCCAGGAGTTCTTTTATCGTCTTCCTGGCTTTCTGCACCCGGTAGGGATTGTAATGAGAATGAGCCGCAATATACTCATCCTTTTCCTTAAGCTTATTGACTATATCGTTCTCTTTAACCTTCTTTCCCGTGCGGAAAACCACATTCTTGATGACCGGGTTTTCCTCAACAAAAATCCTGATGATCTTGCCCCTGGTTCCGTCCAGCTCCTCTATCCTGAGGTTGGAGAAAAAGCCAGTCGACCAGAGAACCTTGAAATCCTTCTTCAGCAGGGCCTCGTTGTAGTAATCACCCTCCCGTGAAGACAGATAATAGACGATGGTTTCCTGGGAAATACGATTGTTGCCGACAACCTCAATTTTCTCGATAATCTGTTGGGCAGAAAGGGTGGTGGACAGAATTATTAATAATATGAATATAGCCAGGCTTAGTCTTCTCATTGACATAACTTTATACCATATTGACCGGCATTTTTCAAAGAGTCAGGCCGGCCGGGGCGATTTATACCAGCAATACACTTCACAGATTAATTAACCTGCTGGCCCCTCCAAAAGTTTCATCCGGCCAGCTTCCAGGAGATAAGCTTTATCACAGAAACGGACTATCCTATCATTATGGGTGACGATTATTGAGGACAGCCCTTTTTTCTGGTGCAGCTCAATTATCAGCCGCAGAATCTTTTCCCCTGTTTTCCAGTCCAGGTTGCCGGTTGGCTCGTCAGCCAGCAGCAGAATCGGCCGGGTTACCAGGGCCCGGGCCACGGCCACTCTTTGCTGTTCCCCCCCTGAAAGTTGAGCCGGTCGGGAGAAGTGTCGCCCGCTCATGCCGACTTCTTCCAGAGCATGGGCGGCCTGCTCCAGGGCCTGCTCCCTTTTCTGTCCGGCAATCAGCAGGGGTATGGCCACGTTCTCCAGGGCCGAAAATTCAGGCAGAAGATGGTAAAACTGAAAGACGAAACCAATCTGTCTGTTTCTCAGCAGGGCAATCTCAGCTGGAGTTTTTTCCCAGAGATTCTGACCACGAAAGAAGACCCGTCCTTCGGTCGGCCGGTCCAGCCCGCCGATTATGTTCAGGAAGGTAGTTTTCCCGACTCCGGAAACTCCCATGATGGCCACCAGTTCCCCTTCCCTGAGCTCAAAATCAATACCTTCAAAAACCCGTAGCCACTCGTCCCCGGGCAGGGGGTAAGCTTTCCCCAGATTTTCCGTGCTGAGGATGGCCCGGTTGTTTTCGGTTACCATAATCCTTCTCTATTCTTTATCAAGCTATTCATATTTCAAGGCCTGAACCGGATCGATGCGGGCCGCCCGCCGCGAGGGGAAAATGGTGGAGAGAAAGGTTATAGCCAGAGTCACCAGGACAATCAGGCCCAGGTCCAGCAGCCTGGGGTGAAAGGGAACATAGGAAATCTGATAGATGTCGACCGGCACTTTAATAAGCTTGAAAACGTTGGCCAGCCAGCACCAGATCAGGCCCAGAGTCAAGCCCAGTCCGGTTCCCACCACTCCGATGATTGCTCCCTGCAGGAAAAAAATCTTCCTGATGCTGGCGGCAGTGGCACCCATGGCCATCAGAACACCAATATCCCTGGTTTTTTCCATGACCATCAGCACCAGGCTGGCCACGATGTTGAGGGCAGCCACCACCACAATCAGGGTGATGGTCAGGAAAAGAAGCGTTTTTTCCAGCTTCAGGGCTGAAAAGAGCGAACGGTTGAGTTCCATCCAGGTGGTCACATAAATACCGGAAGAAGTCACCCGGTAAATTTTTTCTGCCACCCGGTCAGCCTGAAAAATATCTTTTATCCTGACCTGAAGATAAGAAACCCTTTCAGGAAGATTATAGAGCTTCTGAGCCAGCTCCAAAGAAATCAGGGCCGTCGAGGAGTCAAACTCGTAAAGCCCGGAATCGAAAAGACCGCTGACCAGGAAGGTCCTGGTCCTGGGCAGGATTCCGACCGGTGTCAAACGCCCGGAAGGAATCAGAACATTGACCCGGTCTCCCGGGCTTACCCCCAGAGATGCCGCCAGGTCTTTTCCCAGAAGTATTTCTTCCTCATTCCCGCGGCCGGGCAGCCGGCCGGCCATCAGCCTGTTCAGCCATCCGGCCACTTTAATTTCTTCCTCAAAATTAAGGCCTTTGAGCAGAGCTCCTGAATTCCTGGCCGGGCCAAGAATAAGAACGGTGTTGTAGATGACGGGAGTAACCGACTCGACCTGCGGAATTTTTCTTATCTCACCGGCCAGTCGGTCATAATCTCTGAGGCCCTGGCCGGAAAGGTCGGAGACCATCAGGTGCGAGGTGGCGCCCAGAATCCTGTCCTGGACATCCTCCTGAAACCCGGTAATAAGGGCCAGGGCAATAACCAGGGCCATGACCCCGATGGTTACTCCCAGGATAGAAACCGAAGTGATGACAGAAATAAAAGCCTGCTTTCTTCTGGCAGTCAGGTATCTGCGAGCCAGGAATAATTCAAAACTCATGCCGGTCTCACCCGGGTCCTTTCTTTTCTTTACCGCGGTTTCAGGAGCGGAAACAGGATGACCTCTCTGATAGATTTTCTGTTGGCCAGAATCATGGTCAGACGGTCAATCCCGATGCCCTCGCCCCCGGTGGGCGGCAGACCGTACTCCAGGGCTTCGACATAATCCAGGTCAACCAGGTGCGATTCTTCATCCCCGGTCTGTCTCAGGGCCGCCTGTTCTTCAAATCGCTGCCGCTGTTCGAAGGGGTCGGTCAGCTCGGAGAAGGCATTGGCAATTTCCATGCCGGCAATGATCAGTTCAAAACGACTGGCTTCGTCGGGGTTAACCGGGTCGGCCTTGGCCAGGGGAGAAATTTCCCGGGGCGGGTTGATGATGAAGGTCGGCTGGACAATTTTATCCTTGACCAGCTTGTCAAAAATGACGTCCAGGGCCCGGGCATAGCTGGTCGGTTTTCGGTCCGGGGTCAGAGTGCCGGCAAACTCGATCAGGGCCCCGGGGTCGTCGAATCTGGCTGGAGCCAGTCCGCTGTATTGTTTAATGGCTTCCAGGTATTTGAGCCTTTTCCAGGGCCGGCGAAAGGAAATGATTTCCTCGCCGTAGGGGAATTCTTCCCGGCCGTGAATTTCCCGGGCGAGATGCACGAAGAGTTCTTCGGTCAGGTCCATCAGCTGGTGGTAGTCAATGTAGGCCTGGTAGAATTCCAGCATGGTGAACTCGGGGTTGTGCTGGGAATCAACTCCCTCGTTTCGGAAATTGCGGTTGATCTCATAGACTTTTTCCAGTCCCCCGACCACCAGACGCTTCAGGTAGAGTTCCGGAGCGATTCTCAGGAAAAGGTCGATTCCCAGAGCATTGTGAAAGGTCTTGAACGGTCTGGCCAGGGCACCTCCGGGAATGACCTGCATCATCGGGGTTTCCACCTCCAGGAAGCCGCGGTCATCAAAAAATTTCCGCAGACTGCTGACGATCCGGCTTCTTATCAGGAAGGTTTCACTCGACTCGGGGCTCATGATCAGGTCCAGGTAGCGTTTGCGGTAGCGTAGCTCCACATCCTGCAGGCCATGCCATTTTTCAGGCAACGGGTGGAAGGATTTGGCCAGAAAAACGAATTTTTCGGCCAGTACGGTCAGCTCCCCGGTCCTGGTCCGGAACAGGCGACCTTCAACCAGTATCAAATCGCCTATGTCGAACAGGTCAAACAATTCATAATTTTCCGGTCCCACCTGATCTTCTCTAAGGTATACCTGAATACGGCTGTGGCAATCACCTATATGAAAGAAGGTGGCCCGACCCATTTTGCGGACGGTCAGAATTCGGCCGGGGACTTTCACCCGGTATTCCTTCGCTTCCAGTTCTTCCTTGCTTAAAGGCGAAAAGTCCCGGACCGCCTGAAAAACTGAATGACTGACCTCAGCCCGGTGGGGAAAAACCTCCAGTCCTTTTTCTCTGAGTTTTCGCCACTTCTCCAGGCGGATCTGTTCCTGATCGCTGAGTTCTTCCTGAACCAGTCTCAGCTGGTGGTCGTTCTTATTTTTCTGTTCACTCATTTCTCACCTCTTGAAATTGTGCCCGTCAGACCGCTTCAGCTCTTATCCGGGCCGGAGGCCTGGTGAAGCCGGTGATGGACTCCGTCCAGGATGCCATTGACAAAATTGGCCGCTTCCTGCCCGGAATATTTTTTGGCTATCTCGATGGCTTCATCCATGATTATCGACGGAGCCAGGTTCTTTTCAAAAAGCATCTCAAACACGGCCAGCCTCAGGATGTTCCGGTCTACTGTGGCCATCCTCTCCAGCTTCCAGTTCCTGGAAGCCTGCTGGATCGTCCGGTCCACCTCGGCCTGGTGTTCGCAGATTCCCCTGACCAGCCACTCACAATATTCTCTGGTTTCGGCCGGAACAGCCTGCCGGGACCAGTAATCCTTCAGGACGAGAGGCAGCTCATCGCCGGTGAACTCCAGCTGAAAGAGAATCTGCAAAGCACACTCCCGGGCTTTTCTTCTTTTTCCCATGGGCAAAAATCTCTTCCGGACCTTATTTGAGCTTCGAATCCTGCATCAGGTTCAGCATTTCTACCAGAGCCATAGCTGCATTATAGCCCTTATTTCCGGCCTTGGTTCCGGCCCTCTCTATGCCCTGTTCCAGGGTTTCGACCGTCAGAATACCATAAGCAACGGGCAGCCCCTCTTCCATGGCTACCTGGGCCAGACCCTTGGTGACTTCAGCGCTGAGAAAATCGAAATGAGGAGTTTCCCCGCGGATCAGCACCCCCAGACAGAGAATACCATCCACCTGCTTTTTCCTGGCCAGTTGCCTGGCCACAAGCGGAATTTCAAAAGCGCCGGGAACCTTGTAAACGGACAGGTTGGCCTCGTCCGCCCCCAGTTTTTTCAGAGCCTCCAGAGCTCCATCCAGCAGGTGTCCGGAAATAAACTGGTTGAAGCGGCTGAGGACGATACCTATCCTGTATCCTTTCGCCTGCAGCTTGCCTTCATAAACTTTCATCTTTTTCTCCTTTGGCCTTCAGATCAGTCTTTTTTCATATATCCGGTATTTCTTGTATATTCTACCACCTATGGAGGCAGTAAATCTATTAATGGCTTCATTGTCTTCGAGTTGCCAGGATGTTTCCGCCCATTCATACCCTTTGGCTCGGGCTCTCCTTTCCAGTTCATCATAAAGAAGGTAAGCCAGCCCGGTATGCTGAAACTGAGGCAGCACCCCGAAGACCACTGCTCTCATTCCCTTAATCTTCTTCCGCTTGAACAGCAGGTGAAAAATTCCGAAGGGCAGTAGCCGGCCGTCGAGGTCCTTAATTATTTCATTATAATTGGGAAGCCCGAAGGCGAAGCCCACTTCCCTTCCTTCATGCTGGGCAAAAATTACCAGCTCCGGGTCGGCAAAATCTTTGAGCCGTCTGGCCATAAAGTCCATTTCTTTTTCAGTCCAGGGTACAAAACCCCAGTTTCTGGACCAGGCCTGGTTATATATATAAGCGACTTTCCTGGTTTCCTGGCTAATCTGCTTCATGTTAACCGGGCGCAGGTTGAAGGAGGTGCCGCTCCTGACCTTTTCTATTACCGCCCTGACCTTTTCCCTAGTTTCGTGGTCTCTGGTCATTATGAAAGCATATAGATCCTTAGCTTTGGTCAACCCGGATTTCTCCATCAATTCAATGTAGTAAGGAGGGTTGTAGGGCATCAAGACGACTGGCGGCCGGTCAAAACCTTCCAGCAGAAAGGCGCATTCGTCGTTCATGGACAGGTTCATTGGGCCACGAAGAATTTCCATTCCCCGTTCTCTGCCCCAACCGGCTACCGTATCCAGCAGGGCCCGGGCTACTTCCAGGTCGTTCAGGCTCTCATACAGCCCGAAGAAAACCACTTTCTCCCGGTGGTACTCGTTATGGCGGTGGTCGATGATGGCCGCAATCCGGCCGACCAACCGCCCGCCCTTCCTGGCCAGGAACAGCTCCATCTCGGCATGCTCGAAGAAGGGATTTTTCCGGGGGTCGAGCTTATGCCTGACCTCAAACAGAAGCGGCGGGACCCAGTTAGGGTCATTTCTGTAAATTTCCCAGGGAAATCTGATAAAGATTTCCCGGTCCTTTTTATTATTTACTTTTATAATCTCAATGCTGTCCATAGCTGGCACCCTTGCAATGACTTTTTCAGATTTTACCAGAACTCGCTATTTTTTTCAGCAAGAACCTGTTGACAGCGGCGGTTGAATTTCCTCCCGGGTTAATGGTAGAAAATAGAGAGGAGAGAATATGAAACCAGCCAGCAATTTTCAAGAACTTAAACCAGAGCAACTCTACTGGCGCTGTTCGCCGGAAGCCATCGCCTACGAGACGACCGACAGCTGCCCGGCCTGTGAGGACATCATCGGACAGGACCGGGCCCTGGAATCCCTGAAAACCGGCCTGGAGATCAAGACCCGGGGCTATAACATTTTTATAACCGGCATGGTCGGTACCGGTCGCACCACGACCATCAAACAATTCCTGGAAAAAATCCGGACTGCCGGAGATATTCCCGACGACCTGCTCTATGTTAACAATTTCAGCAAACCAGACGAACCGGTCCTGTTGAGCCTGCCGGCCGGCAGCGGCCGGCTCCTGAGCGAGGGTATGGAAAAGCTCATAACCATGCTGAGGACAAACATTCCCGAGCTTCTGAAAAGCCAGTATTTCCAGGAAAGAAAGCAGGCCATGCTGGAAAGCCAGCAGCGAAAACAGAGAGAAATCCTGCAGAAATTCGATGAACTGGTGGCGGCTGAGGGCTTTACCGTTATTCAGGTGCCGATGGGTATTTTTACCAGACCCGACCTGATTCCGGTGGTCGAGGGGCAGCCCACACCTTTCAACAAGCTGGAGGCGCTGGTCCGGGAAGAAAAGATGACCCGACAGCAGCTGGACGAGCTCAGGAAGAAATACGAACAGCTGACCGAACAGCTGGAAAAACTGATCGCCGTTCTAAAGGAAATAGATGAAGAAACTCAAAGCCGGCTGAAAAACCTGGAGATTGAAGCCTGCACCCCGCTGATCAAAGGGGGACTGAACGACCTGCGGGAGAAACTCCCCCTGCCGGCCCTCCAGAAATACCTGGATGAGGTCGAGAAAAACCTGACCCTCGACCTGGAGTTGTTCAAATCAGCGGCCAAGGAAGAACCGGAAAAAGAAATCGGGCTCGACCCTTACCTTTCTTACCGGGTAAACCTCCTGGTTGATAATGCCGAAACCAAAGGAGCCCCGGTGGTAATGGAAATCTCTCCCAGTTACCCCAACCTTTTCGGCACCATTGAGTACTCTTACAGCCGCTTTGGCGTGGCTCAGACTGATTTCACCAAAATCAAGGCTGGTTCCTTCCTCAAGGCCAACGGAGGTTATCTGGTGCTCAACGCCCTGGATGTGCTGACCGAGCCGGGAGTCTGGCCAACCCTTCTCCGGACACTCCGTTACCAGACTTTTGAGATTCAAAACCCCATTTCCATTTTTGCCGTTTCCACCGCCAGGCTGAAGCCGGAGCCAATCAAGTGCCGGGTGAAGGTGATCATGATCGGCGATGATTATATCTACAACCTGCTATATTTTTACGACGAGGACTTCAAGAAGATTTTCAAGGTCAAGGTCGAGTTCGACTCCGAAATGGAAAATAACAAAAAGACCATTAACGACTACGTCCGCTTCATAAAAAAAATCTGCGCCGAAGAGAATCTGAGACCGGTCGACAGGGAAGGTATAGCGGCCATTGTGGAATTCGGAGTCAGGCTGTCCGGCCGGCAGAAAAAACTGTCCACCCGCTTCCATCTGATCGCTGACGTGATCAGAGAAGCCGACTACTGGGCAAAACACCGGGGGAAAGAACTGATTTCCAGAGCCGAAGTCAAAAAAGCCATCGAGGAAAGAATCGAGAGAGTCAATCTGATAGAAAGAAAAATTCAGGAGCTGATTGAAGAAGGAACGATTCTGATTGATACCGAAGGTGGGGCAGTCGGCCAGGTCAACGGTCTGGCTGTCTATGACACCGGAGAGCTGACCTTCGGCAAGCCAACGCGCATTACTGCCCGAACCTCCGCCGGGAGAGCCGGAATCATTAATATCGAGCGCGAAGCCGACCTCAGCGGCCGCACCCATAACAAGGGAGTCTTGATTCTGAGCGGTTATCTGCGCGGCAAATACGCCCAGAACAAACCTTTTGCCCTGTCAGCCAGTATTGCTTTTGAGCAATCCTATTCAGGAGTGGATGGAGACAGCGCTTCGGCGGCCGAGGTCTTTGCCATTCTATCCAGTCTGTCGGGATTGCCGTTGAGACAGGATATCGCCGTAACCGGTTCCATTAACCAGAAGGGGGAAATTCAGCCCATCGGTGGAATAAATGAAAAAATTGAAGGCTTCTATCAGGTCTGCAAGTCCCGGGGATTAACCGGAACCCAGGGCGTGATCATTCCCCATCAGAATGTAAAAAATCTGATGCTGAAAGAAGAGGTGGTACAGGCGGTGGCCGAGGGCACATTTCATATCTATCCGATCAGGACCGTGGATGAAGGAATGGAAATCCTGACCGGTATCCGGGCTGGAGAAAGACTGGAAGACGGGAGCTATGAAGCAGAAACAGTCAACAGCCTGTGCGATAACGGGATCTGGGCCCTCGGAATGGCCTGGCAGGTATTCGAAGACAAATCACTCTGGGAAGAAACCGAAGGTGAAGCTGGAAAAAAAGAACCGGAATAAAGAGGAAGGATTTCAGGTTTCCTGAGAATATGACAGAAAAAGGCGCGGCCTTCTAACCTGAAAGCCCGGTCATTTTTTTCAATTTAGCAACTTCTTCCGTTTTGAGAGGCCGCCAGAACCCGCGGCGCAAGCCTTTGATGGTCAGGCCGGCAAAGGACACCCGTCTTAGTTTCTTAACCTCAAAGCCCAGAGCATAGAGCATCTTGCGGACTTCATGTTTGCGGCCTTCGTGGATTTCCAGACTGAGCAATGATTTCTCGCGATTCCGATAGATAATTCTGGCCCGGGCCGGCGCTGTCTTCCGGCCGTCGATAAAGACTCCCTTCTCCAGCCTCTCCAGGTCTTTGTCTTCAACGAAGCCTTTTACCCTGACTTCATAAAGCTTATTGATTTCATAACGAGGATGGGTCAGACGGTGGGCCAGTTCCCCGTCGTTGGTAAAAAGCAGGAGCCCTTCGGTTTCGGCATCCAGCCGGCCAACCGGAAAGACCCGGACGGGAAGCCGCGGCAGGAGCTCCATCACTGTCTTTCTCTGCTCCGGGTCATCAACCGTGACTATATAACCGGCCGGCTTGTTTAGAAGCAGATAGACATGTTCTGAGGGTAGTCTGACCGGACGATTGTCCACCTCAATCCGGTCTTGAAGCTCGTCAATTTTAAGCCCGAGTTCGGTCACCACCCGGCCGTTGATTTTCACCCGCCCTTCCTGAATGAGGCGGTCGGCTTCGCGGCGCGAGGCAACTCCAGCCTGAGCCAGAAATTTGTTTATCCTGATAATGGTCTTCCTCCCCGGATAAATTGTCTTTAATATTTTATCAGACCGGCGGGAAAAAGTAGAGCCGGTTCGAGAACCGGGCTTCGGGCTTCCGTTAACTTTAACAGTAAAACCTGAAAGGTTCGGCTCGACGGAACCTTAAATTATAAATTATTAAAACTTTCCCGTCAGAAGCATCAGGAGAAACGGAGCCCGGTTCAGGCTTCATTTTTTTCTGACTTCTTCGTGGTAAAAGCCAGGCTTGGCCAGAATTTCCAGAATCCTCAGGTCAAAGAAATTCTGGGCGTTCACCGGTTTTAGCAGAATGGCCGTATCCACGCCTTTTTCCGTCCCCCCCATGGCCAGGCAGGGCTGCCCGGTCTGGATCAGTCCGGCATCGGCAGCCATCAGACTGACCTCAATGGCCACCTTCATCCCCTCGCCGAAGGCTCTCAGGGTATAGGCTATGATTTCATCCAGCTGATAGGTTCCCAGCTTTTTTCTTACCGCCCTATTGACCCCGCCAAAAGCGTGCTGGCAGGTCAGAACTTTTACTCCCCTCTGTTCCAGCTGACGTCGAACTTCTTCCGGCATCTCCTGGAAATCCGGGCGATAAAAACCGGTCGAGTGGGAAACCACCACCAGCCGGCGGTCAGGGAAAATTTCAGCCGCTTTAAGGGCGGTCTGCCCTGAGGCCGAAGCCACCACTACCTGCTTGATGTCCAGCTCTCCGGCTCTCAGAGCGGCTCTCTTCAGAGTAGCTTCAGTGTTGGCTTCGCCCGGCTGGTCAAAATAAAGACAGGGAACACTCTGGCCTTCAGCCTTCAGGTCAAGCTGACACATCTCACTCTCCTTTCATCTTTTCCATGCACATTATTGACCGGGTCGGAAGGTCAGTCAAGGATCCGCGGACTTCAAGACTTGAATCTGAACTGCGGCCGGCCGGGCATAAAACACAGCCCCTTTTCCCCTGCTTCAGGGTTTTCTGGCCGCCAGCGAACCCGGCCCTTATTCTTTCGTATAAAATATAGTAAACTTATTTATAGATAAACATGAAAAGAAGCAGCCTTTACCTCCGCGAATCGCTGGACATGGCTTTCGGCTCGCTCTGGCACAGTAAGCTGAGGACTTTTCTGACCCTGCTGGGAGTGATCATCGGAGTCCTGACCATAATCGCGGTGGTCTCGGTCATCCAGGGCCTCAACAATTACGTTTACACCAAAATGTCATTTTTCGGGGCCAACGACTTTTCAGTCTCAAAATTCGCTCCTTTCATCACCACCATAAAAGATTATCAGGAGCAGATGAAGCGCAAGGACCTGACCCTGGAAGACATGCAAACCCTGCGCCGGCTGTGCCGGTCCTGCGAACTGGTCGGGGCTTCGGTCAACACCAGCCGGACGGCAAAATTCGGCAGCCGTTCGATAAAGGACGTCTCCATCCGGGGAGTGACGGCGGTTGACCATATGATTGGCTCAGTTCTGGAACTGGAGCGGGGACGCTATCTCACCCAGGATGACGAAGACCGCTCTCGTTATGTCTGTATCATTGGAGCCGACGTGGCTGACAATCTTTTTCCCGGACTGGACCCCGTCGGCCGCTGGATTAAAATAGGCAACCAGAATTTTGAAATCATCGGCCTGGGAAAAAAGAAGGGCAAGCTTCTGGGCTTCAGTCAGGATAATTACGCCTGGATTCCGATTTCTACCTTCCTGAAGATTTACGGCAGCCGGCAGACCATAACCCTCAACGTTCACACCTCATCCCAGGAAGCCATGGAACGGGCCATGGAAGAGGTCCGGACCATCCTGAGGTCGGCCCGGAAAAGGACCTATGGCCAGCCTGATGATTTCGCCTTCGTGACTTCCGACACTTTTATTCAGTTCTATAAATCGGTCACCTCCGGAATTTATTTTGCCATGATTGCCATCTCGGCCATTGCTCTGCTGGTCGGGGGCATTGTCATCATGAATATCATGCTGGTCTCGGTAACAGAAAGAACCAAGGAAATCGGCATCAGGATGGCTGTGGGCGCCAGGCGCCGGGACGTTCTGATCCAGTTCCTGATAGAATCGGCCATCATCTCCGGCGTGGGCGGCCTCATCGGCATTCTGCTGGGCTACCTCATTGCCACCATCGTCACCGCTGCCACCTCTCTGCCATCAAAGGTCGACCCGGTCTCAATCCTCGTGGCTATCATGATGTCAACCCTGGTCGGTCTGTTCTTTGGTATCTATCCCGCCAACCGGGCCGCCAGACTGAATCCAGTGGAAGCCCTGAGGTCGGAACAATGAAGGCCAGGACCGGACTTTTTCAGGAAATCTTTGGCATGGCCCTGGAATCCATCAGGGCTCACAAAATGCGCTCTTTTCTCACCACCCTGGGAATAGTCATCGGGGTAATGACGGTCATCGCCATGGTTTCAGTGATTCAGGGGCTGAACAAAAGCATTGCCGGCCAGATAGAACAGGTCGGCAGCAGTCTGATCATCGTGGAAAAATTCGAGCCGGTCAGAATGGGCAATTTGTCTGAAGATGAAAGGCAGCGGAAAGATCTAACAATTGAGGATGCCGAAGCCGTCCGGAATGAATGCTCTCTGGTCGGAGGTCTGACCATATGGCTATCCCCGGATTTTTTCAAGCTGCCGGAGATAAAATACCAGAACCTGAAGAGCGAAAACGCCATTCTCTTTGGAACGGATGAAAACTTCTTTAAGGTCTACGCCATCTACCTCCCCCGGGAAGGGCGTGGATTTACCGAAGCCGAAATAAGACATAAATCCAGGGTCTGCCTGCTGGGTTCAGAAGTGGCGGAAGCCCTTTTCCCCCATGCCCATCCTGTGGGCAAAGACATCAGAATAGGAGGAGAAAGCTTTACCGTCATCGGAGTGCTCAGCAAGCGGGGCCAGATGTTCGGACAGAGCCAGGACAATATCGTCGTCATTCCCTATACCAGCCTGACGAAATACTTCCCGTATAATATGAGTTCCCTCCAGCTAACCCTGACCCCGAAAGATCCCTCGCTGGTAGAAGAGACTATGGAGCAGGTTACCAACCTGCTCAGGGTCCGGAGAAAAGTTCCCCCCAATAAACCCAATGATTTTTCCATCTACACCCAGGAAACCCTTCTGTCGCTTTACAACCAGATAACCGGAGCCGCCTTCATTGTGATGATTGTTATCTCTTCTATCGGTCTGCTGGTGGGCGGGATCGGAGTGATGAACATCATGCTGGTGGCGGTCAAAGAAAGAACCAGAGAAATCGGCATCAGAAAAGCCATCGGGGCCCGGGCCGGCGACATCGTCAAGCAGTTCCTGCTGGAATCTATGACCCTGACCGGTCTGGGCGGAGTGATCGGAATTCTGGCCGGCTTTGGCATAGCCCTGATCATTAGCTCAGCCACACCGCTTGCGGCCGCCGTCACCTGGTGGTCGGTCTTCCTGGGGCTTTCGGTATCAATGGTCGTCGGCTTGTTTTTCGGAATTTTCCCCGCTCAGAAGGCAGCCAGGATGGATCCGATCGTCTGTCTCAGATACGAATAGGTTCAGGTCAGATTCTTTTTTCTTTTCAAAAACTCGACTGCCAGTCCCACAGCTCTTTCAGCTTTTTCTTTTTCAGGGCTGACCAGCTCGACCAGGGTTTGACTGCCCCCGCCTTTAAGCTGTAATTCCGTCTGCAGAAGCGGAATGACCTCCCTGACATCAACCTTGAGACTGTCAGAGGCCGCCGCCACCAGATGAAAATGTTCGTTCCGGTAGGCGGCCAGGACCACCAGGACTTCCGCCTGGTGCACCAGATTCAGGGCCAGAAATTTAATCTCTTCAGGAGACTTATCGAGAAAGAGTCCGGAAATTATTCCCGCCGAACTCTGAGCCAGCATTTCCCGCGCTTCAAAAAAGGACAGCTTCTCTTCCAGTTTTTTAATCCTTTTCCTGAGGTTTTTCAGTTCGGCCAGATTTTTTTCCGCGCAGGCAGCCACTTCGGATTCCTCGGCCGAAAACAGCGAGGCCGCAGCCTGGAGAGAACGCCGCCGGCTTTCAAATTCACGAAGCGCCCGGAAACCGCAGACGAAGGAAAAACGCAGGTTGCCCCTTATTTTCTCCTGCTTCAGGATTTTTATCAGGCCGACTTCTCCGGTCCGACGGCAGTGAGTACCCCCGCAGGCCGAATAATCAAAACCGGAAACCTCAACCACCCGGACCAGGCCGGCCTTTTTCGGCGGCTTGCGAAGCGGAATGGTTTTCAGTTCCTCCTCGGGAAGAAAATAAGTCCTGACTTCCAGGTCTGAGAAAACGATTGTGTTGGCCAGCTCTTCCACCCGCCGCAGGGTCTCGTCCTTGATTGCCGGGATCCCAATCTCAACCGTTGACTCTTCCTGACCCAGGTGGAAGGACAGCGTCTCGCCCTTGACCACTTCGTAAAAAGCCTGGGACAGGATATGCTGTCCGGTATGCTGCTGCATGTGGTCAAAGCGCCGCGGCCAATCTACCCGGCCTCTGATTTCATCCCCGGCCAGCTCCTTTTCCAGAAAATGCAGAATGAGTTCATTTTCCTCTTCCACCCGGATCACCCGGACTTCGTTAAGCCAGCCCAGGTCGTGGGGCTGGCCTCCGGATTCTGGATAGAAGGCTGTTCGGTCGAGAATAACCACCGGGCTGCCTTCTTTTAATTCGCGTCCGGTAATCCGGGCGGAAAACTCCTGAAGATAAGCATCAACAAAATAGAGCCTCTCGGTTGTCTGAGGACTTTCGTTTTGAGTCATATTTCCACTCCGTTTTTTCCAAGTATATCACAGCCCTGCCGTCAGCGTAATTTGCCCCGGCCAGCCCTGGAAGGATTTAAGATGCTCGCCGCAGACAGAAATCAAAACCTTCTGCTCTCAAAAAAGATGTCATCTATCAAACCAAGGCTGAAAGAAAAATTTATGCTCCAGGGGAAAATATAATTTGAATATACTTTCAGCCGGTCAGAACTCTTGCCCCCTGTGGAGAAAACCTTGTCGGGGTCAGTCTTGACCTGAATCAGGCTCCGACAAGCTTGAGGATTTTTTCCGTGGTCTTGAAATGGGTCTTGGCCACTCTATCCAGAACTTCAGGCCCGAAATTTTTAACCAGCTTGAAGCCGGCTTCTTCCACCAGGGGTGAGGCTCCCTTGGGCAGCTCTATTCCAAATTCTTCTGAGAGGTCTTTTAATTTATAAAGAAAATGGGCTCTGGCCAGAATGGAGGCGGCGGCTACCGCCAGGTCTTCTTCAGCCCCTGTCTTCTGAATCAGCTTGATATTTTTCCCCTTTTTCATAAGGGCATCGCGGACAAAGCGTTCATCGCCGAACTGGTCGGTAATGGCCAGGGCGCAGTTGACCTCGGCCAGGATGTTTTCTATAACCCGGGCATGCCCCCAGGCCAGAATCCGGTTGAGGTTGCGCAGATTCTTATAAAGAGCGTTGTAACGCTCTGGCCCTATGGCCACCACCGAGGCTGTGTACCCCTGTCTGAGGCTGCGGGCAATTTCCAGCACCCGCCCGTCGGACAGTTTCTTGGAGTCTCTGACTCCAAGCTCCCGCAGAACGCCTTCCTGTCCTTCCGGGAGAAAAAAACCAGCCACAACCAGCGGACCAAAAAAATCGCCCTTGCCCGATTCGTCGGTGCCTATATGCCCGGCTTCCGGCAGAAATAGCTCTTCCTGTTTCATCTTACAGCTTTCTTCCGATTTCAAGGCTTCGGTCGTTCCAAAGCCTGTTGGCTTTATTTTACTTCAACCAGCTGCCCGACAGTATGATTTTTAGAAAATTTTTTTAAACGAACGATGACCCGGGCCACTTCCGTCGGGCGAGAGGAACCAATCCCGATCTCCCCGGAAAAATCATCCTTTTCTCAGAAATTCATCAATGGCCCGGGCAGCCCGTCGTCCATCGCCCATGGCCAGGATGACTGTGGCTCCTCCCCGGACAGCATCTCCGCCGGCAAAGATTCCAGGCAGGCTGGTGGCCATAGTCCGGAAATCGACCTCGACATTCCCCCAGCGTCCGAGCTTCAGACCAGAAAGTTGCCGGATGAGAAGCGGGTTCGGACTCTGGCCGATGGCCACCACCGCCAGGTCGACCTCAACTTCAAATTCCGAGCCGGGAATGGGGACTGGCCGCGGCCGTCCCGAGGAATCAGGTTCTCCCAAAGCCAGCCTCTGCAGGACCATTCCCTGCAGCTCGCCCCTCTCGTTTCCAAGAAACCGAACCGGCACAGTCAGGAAATTAAAAACAATGCCCTCTTCTTCGGCGTGCTTGACTTCTTCCGCTCTGGCCGGCATTTCAGCTCTCGACCGCCGGTAATAGATGGTCGCCTGGCTGGCCCCCAGCCGGAGGGCAGTTCTGACCGCATCCATGGCCACGTTCCCCCCGCCGATGACGGCCGCTTTCCGGGCCCGGGGAACGGGCGTGTCAAATTCCGGGAAGCGGAAACCCTTCATCAGGTTGACCCGGGTGAGATACTCATTGGCCGAATAGACGCCGAGCAGGTTCTCGCCCGGAACGTTCATGAAGGATGGAAGACCGGCTCCGGTTCCCAGGAAAAAAGCCCGGTAACCCGCCTGGCGCAGGTCCTCCAGACTGGCCGTTCTGCCAACTATAAAATTGGTTCTGACCTCAACCCCCAGGCTTTTTATGAAGTTGATTTCTGAATGCAAAATTTCCCGGGGCAGACGGAATTCCGGTATGCCGTAGGCCAGGACTCCTCCCGGAAGATGGAGCGCTTCAAAAACAGTAACCCGAAAGCCCAGCCGGGCCAGGTCGGCCGCGGCCGTCAGACCACCGGGGCCGGAGCCAACCACGGCAATTTTTTCCGGTCTCCGCAGCCTGTCATGACCGGCAGAGACGGCCGCCCCGGTCTCTTCCCTGAGACAGAGATAATCGGCCACAAACCTTTCGAGATGTCCGATTGCCACCGGCGCTTTCCCGGCCCTTACCAGATTGCAGTCCTTCTCACACTGAACTTCCTGGGGACAGACCCGGCCGCAGATGGCCGGCAGACCGTTAGTCTCGCGGATTTTTTCCAGGGCTTTTTCCAGCTCCCCGGCCTCGATGTATTTAATAAAAGTTGGGATGTCTATGGCCACCGGACAACCGGCAACACACCCGGGTTGACCGCAGTCCAGACATCTGCTGGCCTCGGCCCTGGCCAGTTCCTGGGTGTAGCCAAGGTTGACTTCTCTGAAATTTTTTATTCTGACCCCGGACTCCTGCTCCGGCATCGGCTGGCGGTCGATTGACAACCTTTTCTGGAGGCTCAGCTCCCGGCGCAGGGCTTTCCTCCAGTCTTTTTCTCTCTCTTTACTAAGCCTTTCCGCCTGTCCCGGTTCCAGCCTGTCCTGCCCGCTCATGGCAGCCTCACTCCATCCTCTTCCAGAATTCCCGGTCGAGCCTGGCCAGCGCCCGTTCTTCCTGCGACAGGAAGGCTTTTCGGCGGTTGAAGTATTCCTGCCAGTCAAGGCCTCGCCCCTCAAACCATGGCCCGTCCACACAGGCAAAATAGGTGCGGCCCTCTACTGAAACCCGGCAGGCTCCGCACATTCCAGTTCCGTCCACCATGATTGGATTCAGGCTGACCATAGTTTTAAGCCCGAGGCCGGAGCCAGCTTCCGATAGTTTGAAAAGCAGATAACTGCAGCCCATGACCATCAGCAGCGAAATATCCGGCCGGTCTTTTCGTATCTCCTCCACCAGTTCTTTGAGTTCCCGGCCTGTACCCAGGCAATCAGCCCGGAAGAGGGTCAGGAAATCATCAACATATTTTTTGATCTTTTCTTCCCAGTACAGATAGGCCGGGTCTCGAGCTTCAGCCAGAAAAACAACTCTCCGGCCAGCCTGTTTTAATTCTCTGGCCAGAGGAAAAAGGCCGCCTATTCCATAACAGCCGCCAGCCAGAAGCACCGCCCCCGGGTCAGGAATTTCCGGAACCCGGCCGAGCGGTCCGGCCAGCCCCCCGACGGTATCTCCCGGCTTCAACCCGGCCAGCTTTCTGGTGCTGACTCCCAGGTTTAAGAAGACCAGTTCAACGGTTCCCTGCTGGCGGTCCCAGTCGGCCAGGTTAACAGGAATTCTTTCCCCTTTCTCATCGGGAATGACCATCACAAACTGGCCGGCCCGGGCGGAGGCGGCCACCTCCGGGGCTTCCAGCACCAGCCGGTAAAGGTTCGGAACCAGTCTTTCTACCAGAACCACTCTGTTCATATTTTTATTTTTACCGTCCCTTTTATTATTCCCCGCCGGAAAAGCTTAATCTTCAGAGAATCATCAAGCACGGGATTAATAAAAGCTGAACCCGGCCTGACCCGGGAGCTGAATTTTATTTCAAGATTCAGGTTTTGATAATCTGTTTCCAGCACAACCTTCTGACCTCTCCGCAATCCCAGGCGGGCGCCGTCGCGGGGATTAAGCCACAACCAGTCCGGATTCCTGATCGCCCTGAAAGCAGAGCTCAGCCCGGCCATGGACAGGCCGGCGTAATGGTCAAGGTTATCTCCAACGATGACTTCAAGCTCTGCTCGAAGTCCGACGGTCTCGGAGTCGCGGGCTTTGCCCGGCTTTTCCAGGGAAAAAGCAAGAGGAAGGTAAGTGGCCGCCGCATTCCCTCTCTCAGAGGATTCTACACCGAGCACCGATTCCAGACACCTGGAGTAATCTTCACTCTCCAGACTTTTGCCGATAGCTCCGGCCAGCCCGGCCATTATAACTGCATCGGCCAGCCTGTCATCGTTAGCGGACAGCCGGGCTTTATGGCCAGCCTTTTTTACCCGACCGGCCTGGTCCACCAGCAGGCCTTCACTTTTAAGACAGACGGCAGCAGGAATAAAGATATCGGCCTTTTCCGCCAGCCCTATGCGGTAAGGATTCTGAACGATCAACAAATCAGGTTGCCTGTCGAGTGGCAGGTCGCCGAGCACATAGAGCCCCTTTATTTTCCCCTCCGCTATAGCTTTTTCAACTGGTTCCAGATCCGGGAGCGTCTGCAGGCCGAAGCTTTTTTTAAGCCCCGGAATCAGAAGCTCATTGGCCCGTCCGGTTACAGGCACTAAACCGGCTTCCAGCCTCAGGCCAAGATTCCAGAGGGCAGCCAGATTTTCAGACCACCGGGGCTGCCGCAGCAACCTCTGACCGAAAAGAAAAAGTGACGGCCGGGAGGAGAGCAGAACCTCGGCCGCCCGCTCAATCTCCCGTTCCTGAAGTCCGCCAGCTCTGGCCAGTTCTTCCTCCGACCAAAGGGCAAGCTCAGCCAGCAGCCGCTCATAACCGGGATAGAAACTGAGTCCCGGAAATTTCAGGATAACCTTTTTTAAAAGGGCGAGCAGGGCTTCGGTTTCTTTTCCGGGCAAGCATTGCAGATTGACCTCTGCCGTCTGCCCGGAGCGATTTATTCCTGAATCCAGAACCAGCAACCGGGCTCCACGGCGCCGGCTTTTCCTCATTTCCAGCCAGAGAGTCAGGGCTTCAGAACTAAGGTCAATATCCACCAGCAAAAAAGACCCGTATCCATCGAGTTCCTTAAAATCAATACTTCTTCCAAGCTCTATGCCCTGCCGGCATTCAAAAGAAGCTATCCTTTCCAGAAAAGCTTCAGGGTAAAAATAATATAGTCGGTCTGTGCCCAGCAACCGCCCGAATTGATAAAAGGCCATGAGACCGTCAGCCGGAATCTGGCCCGCGAAAATCAGAGCGATTTCTTCCGGTTGATATTTCTTCAAAGACTCAACTGCCGCTGCCAGCGCCTCTTCCCGGGAAACCGAAAACAACCGCGTATCCCGTCTGATGACCGGTAAAGATTCATCAGAAACCAGGTCGACAATTTCCTTCAGTCCGAACCTCCCCCGGGCACAGGCTGCGCCCAGGGCTGGACCGCCGCTTTCGGGGACAATTCTTCTCAGGTGTCCGTCTTCCTGGAACTCGGCCCTCAGCTCGCAGCCCGAGCCACACAACGGACATATGAATGAATCTTCATATATTGTTTGTCCCCGGGTCGCGGTTACTCCTCTTTCGCTGAAGGCCGCTACCGGGCAGACATCCAGGCAGGCGCCGCAAAAACTGCAATCTGAATCTCGCAGATTCCTCTTCAGAAATGTACCGATGGACGTTTCCGGGCCGCGACCGATGAAAGCGAGGACGTTTTCTCCCCGGACTTCGGAGCAAACCCGGACACAGCGGCCGCACAGAATACACAGATTGGGGTTATGAAATATGAAGGGGTCCGACTGCCAGAGCGGCTGCCCCCGGTCCTCAAAGTCAAAAGTTACCCTTTTCAGCTTCAGGTATTCAGCTACCCGCTGCAATTCACAGGCCCCGTCTTTCGGACAGAAAATGCAGCCCCCCGGTTCCAGGGCTTTGATCATGGTGGTCTTGAGCTGAGTACAGTCCGGCTTTTCCTGGCATAGAAGACAGAAATACGGATGCTCGCTGAGAATCAATTCAAAAGTGGCCAGGCGAAGAGCCTCCAGCTCAGGCGAGCTGGTTATGATGTCCATCCCCTCTTCCACTAATGTCTGGCAGGCCGGAGAGCGATGGACACGGCCGGCGATTTCCACCAGGCACAGCCGGCAGCCGGCAAAGGCCGGCAGACCTTCCAGGTCGCAGAGAGAAGGAATAAACAGCCCGTTGCTCCGGGCACATTCCAGCACGGTCATGCCGGGACGGGCTTCAACCGTCTTCTGGTCAATTTTCAGTCTGATGACCTGCCCGGACATTTCACTCCCCTCCAGACTTTTGCGTGTTTGGCGTCTCTTTTCTTTTTAATTTAATTATGGCTGAAACTCCGGGTGGACAGACACCTGGACAGGTCCCGCACCGGGTGCAAAGATTCTGGTCAATACGCGGATATCCGTTCTCAGCCACGGCAATCGCTCCGACCGGGCAGGATTGCAGGCACATCAGGCAGGAAATGCAGCGGCCAGTATCTATCCGGTAAGAAACAAGTCCCCGGCAGACTCCGGCCGGACATTCTTTATCGATCACATGTTTCTCCAGCTCTTCTCGAAAATAGCGCAGGACGCTCAGAACCGGATTGGCGGCCGTCCGCCCCAGACCGCACAGCGAAGCTTCCTGCATCGTCCAGCCGATTTTCGCCAGTCGGTCCAGGTCCTCGGGGCAGCCCTGACCCAGGGTAATTTTTTCCAGGATCCTGACCAGACGGGCGGTTCCCAGCCGGCAGGGCGCGCACTGGCCGCAGGATTCTTCCCGGGCAAAGCGCATAAAATAAAGGATCAGGTCCACCAGACAGGTAGCTTCATCTATGACAATCATTCCTCCCGAGCCCATGATGGAACCGGCTTTATTCAGGCTTTCATAATCAAGGGGCAGATTAAAAAGTGAGGCCGGGAGACAACCTCCAGATGGGCCGCCGGTCTGGACGGCCTTGATCCTCTGCCCTGGCTCCGGACCGCCCCCCACTTCTTCTATCACCTCTCCCAGCGTCAGTCCGAACGGAACTTCCACCAGGCCGGTATAACGAACTTTGCCTACCAGCGAGAAAATCTTGGTCCCTTTGCTGCCGGCCGTTCCGACCATAGAAAACCAGGCCGGCCCTTCCTGGATAATCAGCGGCACATTGGCCCAGGTTTCCACATTGTTTATAACTGTCGGCCGGCCCCACAGCCCACGGATTACCGGAAAAGGCGGCCTCTGCCGGGGAAATGCCCGGCGGCCTTCTATGGAGGCAATCAGGGCGGTTTCTTCACCCGAAACAAAAGCCCCGGCCCCCCTGATGAGTTCCAGTTCGAACGAAAAACCGCTCCCCAGGATATTTTCTCCCAGAAGCCCGGCTGCCCTGGCTAGGTCCAGGGCAGCAGTCATCCGCTCAATGGCCAGCGGATATTCCTGCCGGATATAAATAAAGCCACGGGCGGCGCCAACGGCATAACCACCAATTATCATTCCTTCGATAATGCTGAAGGGATTGCTTTCGAGAAGTCCCCGATCCATATAGGCACCGGGGTCGCCTTCATCTCCGTTGCAGATTAAATACTTTTCTGCCTGTCCGGTTTCCCGGGCCAGGCGCCACTTGAGACCGGTAGGAAAGCCAGCCCCGCCCCGGCCCCGAAGTCCCGAGGACAGAATCAGATTGATGACTTCGGGCGGAGAAAGGCCCGAAAGCACTTTTTCCAGAGCCAGAAAGCCCCCGTGTTCCAGATAACTTGCCAGGCTCTCCGGGTCAAGGGTCAGCTGCCGGTCGAGAAGCCAGCGAACCTGTTTTTTAAGAAAAGGCAAATCATCGAG
>Ga0172362_10000124_pt1 | contig 53151 bp, 48 predicted proteins | sample LakKivs1_kivu2a2_FD_114534 | JGI IMG/M metagenome (GOLD analysis project Ga0172362, IMG submission 114534) | Sediment microbial communities from Lake Kivu, Rwanda - Sediment s1_kivu2a2 | ecosystem: Environmental > Aquatic > Freshwater > Lake > Sediment | place: Rwanda: Western Province, Lake... | reverse complement strand
CCTTTACGCTCCGGGATTGTTACGATCAATGGAAAGAAGATCCTGGCAGAACCTGAGGTCACTGAGAAGGTAAAAAGAGTGCTAAATAAACTAACTTCGGGACACTAATTTGAGCAAGTCAGGCGATTTGTCGATTCCAATCGCCATATGTCCTCCAGGCAATAATATAGTCTTACAATTTGGTCGTCGAACTGCCCAAATGCTTTAGGTTGAATATGTAAGCTGGCAGGTTTGACAGGGCGATGACGATGAATGGTCCCATCGCCAGCATGCCGATCAATGCCACTTCAGGTCGCTTAAGGATGGTAATCGCCACACCAAAGGCGGTCAGGAATAACGAGCAGTATAAAGTCAATGGGCCGTAAAAGGTTAACGCAGCGGATAGGCTGGGCTGGCCCATGCCGTCAGCAACCATCCGGTAAATCAGGTTAATTACGAACGCTACTCCCAACCAGCCGATGAAATTTTGGATGGGCACCCCGTTGGCCACGTATGGCACGTATGAGCCGCCGCCGTTCCACACCCACCACCCCTGGCTTACCGCAATCGGGTCGATCATCATATCCCAGGCGGTGGTCGCCAACGCCCCGATGGCTGCCATCCATACGCTGCTGGACCAATGCAATCGCCGGGGGAGTGCGCTGGCTAACCGCTGCGAAAGCATATCGCTGACGCAAAAGGACGCATAAACGATCGGTTCCCAGGCTAATGCCGCCAGGAATGGCACCCCGAAGAGGGAGACACCCAGGATTTCCGTGTAATGATAATGTCCAAAAACCAGCCCGTAATTCACCCCTAGTGCTTCGGCAGTAAATGCAACGATAAAAGATAGCCCAACCATCAACAGGCTCCGCTTCAAGCCCTTGGTGAGCAAGGCATGCCATAACACGAAGACTAATAATGCACCCACGTATCCCAATAGAAACTCTACCCGAAACGGTATGGGCATCCCCAGCAGTGCGTTGAGCACGATTAGCACCAGCGACATTCCCGTCACCAGTCCCAGGTAACGAAGCGGCGCTTTACTCTTATCTCCTTGGATCATTATTAAGGTTGCTCCTGATCATTGGTCTTGATTACGCATCCGCCATCTGCACCTGGCTGGGCTCATATTTGAAAAATGTCTCCACCACGATGCGTGGCATGCCCAAAATCAGGCCAGCGGTCATCTCTCTGAAGGTCCGGTCGCCGCGGATCACATCGAACACCATGCGCTGCATGAACGGGCTCCTGCTCAACAGGTCCGAGCACATTTCTGGCAATGAATATACTACCCTGGCAAATAAGCGCGCCGACAGCAACTGAGGGGTGATGGAGGCGTTGATCAAGGATGTGTATCCACTCAAGTCAATATGCTTACTCTCCAGTGCATAATAAACCTGTTCTGCCGCCAGGCGAGCGCTGACCACGGCATATGAAATACCCTCCCCCATCCAGGGATCCGCCAGGTTGGCGGCATCACCCACGAGCAGTACCCTGCCCTTGTGTAAGCTGCGTGTTCGCCCTCCCAGAGGGATCTGGTGCCCCTGCATGTGCAAAATAGTCGGGTCCAGCAGCACCGCCTCGCTGGCGATGAATTTTTCCAGCGCTTTTTTCAGCCCCACCGCTTTCCCCGGGATGGCCTTGAACACCCCCACCGAGAGATGATCGCGCTTCGGGAAAATCCAGCCATACCCACCCGGCAGGGCTCCGAAATCGAACGTGGCGTAGGCACCTTGGGCCTCCAGCAAGGCAGGGCTCACTGCCAGCTCAGCCTCCACCGCCACCCCCACCTCCCGGTTGGGCATCAACCCCACCGAACGCGCCACGATGCTATTCACCCCATCTGCGCCGGCCACGAATTGCGCCTGCAGTTCTCCCATTGAGGTGGTAACCACCACGTGTTCACCTCGATCCTCCACGTCGGTCACACTCACCCCCTCCACCAGCCGGGCTCCAGCCTGTATGGCTTGCTGCACCAGGTAATGGTCGAAGCGGTCACGCATTACCAGCCATGCCACAGGCCATCCCACCTCCACTTTCAGCAACTGCTGCCCGGCGAAGGTCACCACGCCTCCCACTGCCTTGGTTTCGAGCACAGCGCTCACGTCAAAAGGCAGGTTTTGCATGGCTTTCCAGGTCACTCCTCCCCCACAGCTTTTATAACGCGGCAGCTTCGCCCTTTCCAGAATCAACACATCCAGCCCGCGCTTCGCCAGCAGGTATGCCAAAACGGCTCCTGCAGGTCCCGTCCCCACCACGATCACATCATGCACTTATTTCGTCTCCCTGACTGATGGCCTATCATTAAATAAGCTATTCCTGTTAACACCATTTATACGTTAAAGAGACGCCTCACGAGATTCTTATGAGGCGTCTTCTTGTTTAATCTTTCAGATATTTATCGAACCAGCGCACGATATGGTTCAGCCTGACGATCCGCCGGTCAGTCCGCCCTGTGCGCGATAACCCGTGGAACTCATCCGGGAAGCGCACCATCTCGCTCGCCACGCCCTGCTTCTTCAGTGCCACATATACCTGTTCGCTTTGTTCGATGGGGCAGCGCAAGTCACCCTCGCTGTGGATGATCAGGGTAGGTGTGCGTGCATTGCCGATGTAGGCGATGGGAGAGTGTTCCCAATAATTTTGTAAATCCTCGAAGGGGGGTTTATCGTCCAGCTCCGTCTGGAACGCCCAGTTGAAATCACTTGAGCCCCACAATGACACAAAGTTGCTCACGCAACGTTGAGAGACTGCCGCTTTGAAGCGATGGGTGTGCCCGATGATCCACACCGTCATGTACCCACCGTAACTACCTCCGGTCACACCCATGCGTTGCGGATCGATATAGGGCAGCTTCTCCACATAATCGGCCCAGGCCATCAAATCTGCGTAGTCTGCCCGGCCCCAATCCCTGTAGATGCCCTTGGCATGTTCCTCGCCATATCCCCGTCCGCCGCGCGGGTTGGTGAAATACACCACGTAGCCATGTGCTGCCAGGTAATAGAACTCGTGCATGAAAAATTTACCGTATTGGGTCAGTGGCCCACCATGGATTTCCATGATAGAGGGATATTTTTTAGCCGGATCAAATCCGGGTGGCTTCAGGATCCAACCCTGCAGGTCATTGTGATCGAGCCCCTTGAACCATACTTCCTCGTACTGCCCCAGGTCAACCCCATCCAGCAGCCTGCGGTTGAGCCGGGTGAGCTGTTTCACCTTATCCTTATCCATGCTTTTCACGAAAATTTGAGCCGGGTCATGCATCTGCCCATAGAAATATGCCAGCCGCTTATGAGCGTGATCAAAACTGAATGAGCCCACCACCCCACCCTCGCCAATCTCATCACGCAGGTCTTTGCCGCTGGTGGCAATCGATGACAGCTTGGAGCTTCCATGCAGCATGCAATTGAAATACAGGCGTTTGCCGTCTGCTGACCAGGTGGGTGACATCGTTTCCGGCGACCCGATATCGTTGATGGTGCTGGAATCGACATGAAGGTCGTATTTTTCGGTCAGGTTCACCGCTGCCTTTGAGCCATCTGCCGGAACGATCCACACTCCTGCATTTTTGTACGAAACACCCTCACCTTCCGATCCAATATAAGCGATCCACTTCCCATCCGGCGAGAATGATGGCAGGTATTTGAACCCAACCGGCGTCTCCAGTTTGCGAAACTCGCCTCCCTTACTGGGCATGACGAACAGGTCGACCCGGTCAGGGAACAGGTCGGGGTCTTCGCTGCGATTGGAGACAAATGCAATCTGTTTTCCATCCGGCGACCAGGTCGCATTAAACTCGTTGTATATTTTGTCATCGGTCAGTTGTTTTGCCCTGCCCGTGCGCACATCCACTACCCATATATGGCTTAGCTCATGTGGCAGGTAACCATACCCGTCCAACTTAAAAAACACACGGTCGTAATGCCTTGAGACCACCCCCAGTTTCTTTTTCTGCCCGTCTTTATCACGTTCCAACGCTTCCGGGTCTTTCTTGCGCACCGAGCATAATATCTGTTTTCCATCAGGAGACCATTTCAATTGTGAAACTTCACCTTGGATGCCAGTGAGGCGCCTGGCTTCACCTCCACTAAATTGGATCAGGTAAACCTGGGCTGGCTTATCCTTGTCGGCGCGGTCCGACAGGAAGGCAATCTGCTTCCCATCGGGTGACCAGCGACCGCTGCTGTCATGCTGGTCGCCAATGGTGAACTGGCGTGATTCACCATTTACCGTATCCACCACCCACAAGTTGGTGTATTTTTTCTCGGTTTTTTGATCCACCCTTTGGACGGTATAGACCACATTTTGCCCATCTGGCGAGATTCGCGGTTCGCTTATCGTATTAAATCGGTATAGGTCCTCTGCAGTGATCGCTCTTAACTTCTTTGCTGCCATATTCATCTCCATCAAAGCTGTTAATTATATACAAGCGCTATTTTAACACGTCGCAGAGCAAACTGCTCCAAAAACTATAATTCGATGTGACTTGCCACCCTTATGGTGAAACCATTGCCCACAATACTCGTATACTTATCTGTGGATAGGGTGCAAGAATCCCTGCTTTCAATGAGTGGTGCCTGCTTGAACCTTATCTTGGAAGGAGCAAAGCATGGGAGTGGTTAAATTCATCCTGGCAATCATCGGCGGCATATTGGGGCTGGTGTTTGGGATTATCGGGGTGATCCTGGCAGTGTTGTTTGGCCTGGTCGGCCTCATCCTGGGCCTGATCTTCGTGGTGCTGCTCATCGTGGGGGTCGTGCTGGTCATCATCCTTTCACCCATCCTGATCCTGCTGGCGATTATCTTTTAGCTTCTCAATCAATCCTGATTCTTCTATCAAATACATAATTGATTTGGGTACGTCTTCTAGCTAGAAATATTAATGATTGACCAATAATTCACTCTACATATTATAGGATGATTATGGTCTAATAAATCTATATAACTTTGCAAAATATGGTGCTTATTCAGGAGGTCATTCATAGTGGATGCTACACCCACCCAAGACCTGATCGACCAGTTTGTTGGTAATGCACATGGCAACCTCGAAGTGGTTAAACAACTGCTCGAAAAATATCCATCCATTGTAAGCTTGAATGCCAGCTGGAACGAAACAGCCATCCAGGCAGCTGCTCAAACTGGCCGGGTGGAAATCATAAATTTCCTCCTTGAGCATGGTGCCGATTCTGATATCTGTACCGCCTCCATGTTGGGGAACATCGATCTCCTGGCTGACTTTCTTCACCAAGATCCAGGCTTGATCAATGCCCGCGGGGCTCATGGTCTCCCATTGCTCTACTTTCCCGTGTTACACGCCCAGGCTGCCGCCGCTGAATACCTGCTCCAGCATGGCGCGGACCTGAATGCCGCATCTCCAGACGGGATCACTCCCTTGCATGCTGCAGTGATGTTCAATCAGCCTGTCATGGCCAGCTGGCTGATAGAACACGGCGCCAATCCGAATCCACTATATGAGGGGAAAACGCCATTAGCCATGGCAATGGAGAAAAATCAGGCTCAACTGGTTAGTGTTTTACACACAAATGGGGGTACCGTATAGAAAAAGGTCGTTTACCTGCCGGTAAACAGATAATCCAGCAGCTCACTATACGCCGGGTGTAATGAGATGGGCTCGCTATACCGCACGATGGCCGCAGTTTCAGGGAGTGACAGCTTACCTCCTCGTACCACCACCTGATCATCATTCAGGATATTGCGGTAAGTCCCATCCGGCAGGCTGACCATGATATAACCCGACTTTCCGCTCGTGTTGAAGATGCCGTAGAGGTTCTTCTTTGGAAATTCCCACACCGCCTGGATGGCAGGGTCAGCCTGGATCACCACGAACTTACCTTGTACTTGCGCCGGGTCTTTTTTGAGCTTGGCCAACTTCGACAGAAATGGCTGCAGCGAATAATCCCCCCAATCCACTTTATCGATCTCGAAAAGCGAAGGCGCGCGCTTGGTGCCCGATTCTTGCCCGGCATAGATCAAAAAAGGTCCCTTGTTGAAAGCTTCAAAGGCAGTCCAGGCAATCCCTTGGGCGCGGCTGGGAGCCAGCCTCATGATTCGCGCCTGGTCGTGGTTTTCCACGCAGCGCATCTTAATATACGTTTCAGGGTAAATGCAATCCTGGTAGCGCAGCATTTCCACATATCGCCTGACGGGCACCTTCCCCTGCACTGCCAGCTGCCAGATAGGCCAGATATCGTAATCATAGGTCAGGTCAAAGGCCGCGTAGAGCTCGCCATCTGATTGGCCGGTTAATCCCCTTGCCCGCCGCGCTCCTATGAAGCTGGCATGCACCGACTCGGCCAGCCAGATCACTCCCGGCTTCACCCTCGCCACCTCTGCACGTGCTTTATTCCAAAATTCTACCGGTACCAGCGAAGCCACATCACAGCGAAAGCCATCCACACCCAATTTCACCCAACCCAGCAGGGTTTCTACCAGGTAATCGCTCAGTTCTGGGTTTGGGTGGTGGAAATCGACCACATCGGTCCACTCAGCCACGGTGCTGATGGGCTTACCCTGCTCGTCCTGGTGGAAATATTCAGGGTGTGCCTTTACCAGTGCCGAATCGTGCGCCATGTGGTTATACACCACATCGATCATCAACCGCATGCCCCTCTCGTGGGCCTTTTGGACCAGCCTACTGAAATCCTCCATGCTGCCATACTCAGGATTTACCTGCCGGTAATCTGTGATGGAATATGGGCTCCCCAGGCTTCCCTTGCGGTTCAATAGGCCAATCGGATGGATCGGCATGAGCCAGATCACGTCCACTCCCAGGGAATGCAGGCGAGGCAAATCCTTTTCCACATCCCAAAAAGTGCCGTTGGCGCCGTGGTTGCGTACATATATTTCATAAATCACTAAATTACGGTAGCTTGAAGGGGTATCGCTTGCCATCTCAGTGTTCTCTGCAGTCTGCCAGGTTGGTCAGGCGAAACAATTGTAACAGATATCACTAACTTAACCAGTTAGACATCTACACCCTTAGCCACATTCTCAACATTGTATTATTCCTGAATAACCCCACTTGCCCGGATCATGATCACATCCATTTTCCCGGTGATGGATACATCCTTGGCCCAGAGAAGGCGACTAATTGGGGTAATAAGTCTTCTTTGGTGGTGTTAAAAAATCCAGCAGTTAGTCATTAAATGATATAATTATTTTGTAGATAGTCAGTCTAATTTATCTGATTTATTGATAATAAAATTAAGGAGGGCGAATTGATGTTTTCAGTAGTCAATCGAGAAATAACGAACCTCGGAAGAGGAACTCCGAATCCTTGACGTAGAACATGCGTTCTGGTATATTAGATATACCAACAAAAGGACGGGTAAAATGACTCCTTCAGCAATTCACCAGGCTCAGCGTTATGTCTCACCACCGAAGCGCGAAGAATTCAATCATAGGGTGTGGGAGCTTGTCAGGCAGATACCAGCCGGGAAAGTTGCCACCTATGGGCAGATCGCCTTGCTGTTAGCTCCACCTCCAGGGATGGATCCCAAATCTTACCTGTCATTCGGCGCACGATGGGTGGGTGGCGCCATGGCAGCCTGTCCGCAAGATGTGCCCTGGCAGCGCGTGATCAATTCGCAGGGTAGGGTAAGCCTGCGTCCGGGTGTCGGTGGCTCGCACCAGCGCGAGCTTCTCGAAGCTGAAGGTGTGGTTTTTGATGAGCGCGATCGGGTCGATCTAAAAATATTCGCCTGGGCTGGTCCATCCGGCAGGCCCAAGGTTGACTGATTGGGTTAAATCAGCCTTATTTCGATCACTCACTGTGTCATATCAAAGAAAGACTTGAGACTATTACCTCCGCTACAGGACAATGGAGATTTAAGTATGCATACCAATTATTCGATTAATCCACACCTTCAGGCAATGGAGAAGGTCCAGCACGAGTTCACCTGGCGTGCCAAATCTCTGGGTGAATGGAAGAAACTATGGCAACAACAAGGATATGCTTGTTCTTCCGGTTGGGAGTATGCCTTGAAGCAATATGGCGAAAACTGGGTGGACATGAGCTCCACTCACATCCCTCTTGGCCTGTGCCTCGAGCTTTGGAGCAATGTTGCCCCTGCGCGAACCATTCAAATAGAGATGAAAGCATCCAGCAATTTCGGTGATGGGCCAGAACCGGATGAACAAGATGATGATGAATTTGAACAAGATGATATTTATGGCGACGACGATGATGAAAATGACACAGACGAAATCGATGAAGATGGTGATGAAGAAGAGGACGAAGAATTAGAGAATGACGATGAAGAACCCCCCGAAGAGGGGGATGAAGAAGGTGAGCTAGAAGAGGAAGAAGAAGACGAAGAGGAAGAGGACGAAAGAGATGAGGAGGAAGAGGACGAAGATTTCGATATTGACGAGGATGAATTCGACGAAGAAAAAGAGGATGAGGATTTTGATTGGGATGAGGAAGAAGACGAAGATTCTTATGATGATGAGGATTTGGCTTCACCGGATGTCAACAACTGAAGTACCCCATTCCTTGAGTCCTCACCAAATTTTGAAGTATCCACTGTACTAAAAAGACGAGCTGACCGACTTGCAGGTACATGTCTGGGCTGACGGCCCTTCACAACCTGAAGGGCGAACCCCTGCCCACATCCGAGGCTATATGAAACAGGTAGTATGTGCTGGTTTCGAACGGCAAGATGGGGAGGCTACGCCCATTCCACTAATTCCCCCTGCCTTTGAACGCCTTAAAGAGATCAACCGACCCGCCCTCATTATGATCGGCGAATATGATGGCTGGCACACCTACCTCGTGGCAGACGAGCTGGAATGCCAGCTTCCGCATAACCGTAAGGTGAGCATCCCTGGTGTCGCTCACATGATCCCTTTGGAGTGCCCGGATGTCTTTAATCACCTTGTATATAGCTTTTTGAAGGAGGAGGCTTAGCGTGATTGCCATTCAGCCTCTCACTTCTTCTCGCTGGCCGGATTTCGAAAGATTATTCGGACCTCGCGGAGCATGTTGTGGTTGCTGGTGTATGTACTGGCGCCTGCCGCGCAAGCAATTCCAGCAGCAAACAGGTGAGCTTAACCGTCAAAGCATGCAGTCACTGGTTGATTCCGGGGTGGTACCCGGCTTGCTGGCCTATCAAGCTGGGACAGCGGTTGGATGGTGCAGTGTGGCCCCGCGTGATGAGTTCCCCACCCTGCTTCGCTCGCGCATCCTGAAACCAGTGGATGACCTGCCCGTCTGGTCGGTGGTATGTTTCTTCATCGCCCGTAAAAGCCGCCACCAGGGTCTCACTCTTCAGCTATTGCAAGCTGCCGTGGATTATGCCCGCTCTAATGGCGCCGGTATCGTTGAAGGCTATCCGGTTGAGCCCAAAGCAGGTAAAACACCTGATACATTTGCCTACACCGGGTTGTTTTCCGCTTTTCAAAAAGCCGGTTTTCATGAAGTCGCCAGGCGCTCAGAAACTCGCCCCATTATGAGATATTACCTTTCATCCGATCCAGTGCAGAAGAATCGCACGGAGCATGCTTGATGACCACGCGCTGTTTCTGGGCCGATACTACTGACCCGCTCTATTTGGCATACCATGACCAGGAATGGGGGGTGCCAGTGCATGATGACCGGGTGCTCTTTGAGTTCCTGATCCTGGAAGGCGCCCAGGCTGGCCTCAGCTGGCACACGATCCTTCGCAAGCGCCCGAATTACCACCTGGCATTTGATGGCTTCGACCCGCAAAAAATCGCTGCCTATGATGAGCGCAAGGTTGCTGAGCTTTTAGCCAACCCGGGGATCATCCGCAATCACCTGAAGGTCAACGCGGCCATTCAAAACGCCCAGGCTACGCTGAAAATCCAGCAGGAATTCGGCAGCCTGGATGCCTACATGTGGCAATTTGTGAGTGGAAAGCCCATAAATAATGCATGGACCTCCGGGAATGACATCCCAAGCGAGACTGAGATATCGCGCCACATGAGCAAGGACCTTCTCCGGCGCGGCTTCCGCTTTGTCGGGCCCACCATCTGCTATGCCCATATGCAGGCGGTTGGCATGGTTAATGACCACACCATCGATTGCTTCCGCTACCATGAGATCCTCGAGCTGGCTCGATAAATCCGCTCACCTTCACACCAACCCCTAACATTCACCACCATAATCCTCATCTTGGATGGTGGTAAAATAAAAAGCTTTTACGCAAACAAGCGAGGTATATTTCGCTAATGATTAGCAGTTTTGGATTTGTTGATCACACTTCGCCGGGCAGGCAATACTGGTAACACCTGGATGGATATTTTATGAAGTCAATCGACCTGGATCAGCTGACCGTTCGCTCGTTTATGCCTGATATGGATATTCCTCCTGTTTTATCTCTATACCTGGCAGTCGAAGCCATTGACCGGGAAGGAAAAAACATCACCGAGCAGGCCTTGCGGGCCCAGCTTGAGCAGCCAGGGCATGATCCTCTCAAAGACCGCTGGCTGGTTGTTTCCCCTAATGATCCGCAAGACTTCATCGCTTCGGCGCTGGTCCACGTTACTCCCGGAGGTGAGCAGGCGGAGGCAAATATTATCGTTCACCCTGCCTGGCGCCGCCATGGAATTGGCAGCATGTTACTGGCTAATATCATCCAGCGCGCTCAACAGTTGAACGCAAAATCAGTCCAGATATTTGCGCATCGCGACCATACTGCAGCTGGCGCTTTTTTACGTAAGCATGCTTTCATGCCCCAGGGTGCCTATACTGAATTACGCCTTTCAGCCAGTGTCCCCCTCCCCCCTGTGATCTACCCCTATGGCTACAAAGTGCGTACCTATGCTGAAGTCCTCAATCTTTCCACTCTCACCGATGCTATGAACCTCAGTTACATGACTTTGTGGGGCCATCACGAGGTCACCGAAGATGAAATGGCTGGCTGGTTGAAAAACTTCAACCAGCAGGGCTTGTTCCTGGTATTTTCAGAAAAAGGACGGGTGGTTGGCATCAGCCGCACCGAACCCTCGCCTGAGAGGACTTCCAGGAATGGCATCCCCACCGGCTACATTGATGCACCCGGTGTGGTTCCTCAGCACCGCCGCCTCGACCTATACCAGGCCTTGGTGCTCACTGGCGTATACTGGCTGCGTGGCCAGGGCCAACCATTAATCGAAATGGAATCGTGGGGAGATAAATTGGAGATATTAAATATGTATCAGCAACTGGGGTTTAAAGTCATGCGCCAGTTGGTATGCTATCAAGTGTATATCACCTGAGATGATCAAACATTTCATGTGGGCTCTCCTTAAAAATAACGAGAGCCGGGTACGCCACTGCCGGCTCTCTTTAAAAGGAGGAGAAGAAGAGAAATCGCCCTACAGCTAACATCATATCAAATCTTTGGCTGGCGTGCTTGACGGGTAACCTACGATTACCCTACGTTCTGCCAACAATTATGAAAGTTGAGTGAGTATTTTCTATGAATTTTGCAATTCAGACCGAAAACCTCGGTCGCATCTATAAAATACGCGGCGGTAAAAAATCGGAGGCCCGCTCCCTGCTGGCCCTTAGCGACATCAATCTCGAGATTCGCCCGGGTGAGCTCTTTGGCCTGCTGGGTCCTAATGGTGCCGGTAAAACCACCCTGATCAAAATCCTCACCACCTTGCTTGCCCCAACCTCAGGGGCTGCCTGGGTGGCTGGCTATAACGTGACCGATGATCCCGAAAAAGTTCGCCCCCGCATCAATATGGTCTCCGGCGGTGAAACCTCCGGCTATGGCTTGCTTACCGTGCGTGAGAACCTGTGGATGTTCTCCCAATTTTATGGCTTGCCCTCCTCTGTGGCCAACCGTAATATTACACGCCTGCTCGAAGTGGTGGGCCTCTTAGATCGTATGAATGCCAAGTCATCTGACCTGTCCACCGGTTTGCGCCAGAAAATGAACATCGTGCGCGGTTTCATGACCGACCCCGATGTGCTCTTCCTGGATGAGCCTACTCTGGGCCTCGACGTGGGAGCCTCCAGGGAAGTGCGCCATTTCATCCGCTCATGGGTCGATAACAACCCCACCCGCACGTTAATGCTCACCACCCATTACATGGTCGAAGCCGATGAATTGTGTGACCGGGTTGCCATCATTAACCAGGGCCGTGTATTGGCTTGCGATACCCCTGCGAATTTAAAACACCAGCTCCAGCAGCAAGCCTTCTACCATCTCGAAGTCAGTTCATTCAACGGTACTCTCGATGCCGCCAGGTTCGAGAACTTACCCGGGGTCTCCAATGTCTGCCATTCCCCCCAGGAAGGTTTCGATTCTCTCGATCTGATCTTGAATGAGGAACAGGCGCTGGCGTTGGTTGTGAATACCTTGAGCTCGGCTAACATCCGCTTGCTGAACCTGCAAAAAAGCGAGCCCACCCTAGAGGATGTGTTCGTTCACCTCGTCGGGCAGAGCATGGAGGAAGTCGAGCAGAAGGAAGTTAGCGATGAGTGAGCCAGACACTTCCGTGTCCAGCCTTCATACATCTTTCAACAAAACTCCATCTCTGGGTGAGCCGCGGCTGCCCAAGAACACCGGTTGGAGGCTTTATCTGCAAACGGTGTTTGCGCGTGCCTACCCGCGCCTCATCGGGCAGCAGCGCGAAAGATCCTGGCTTATCTTCGATATCCTGGTACCACTGCTTTCAGTGTTCGCCTATGTGTTTGTCTACCGTGCCATCCATGCCCCTGAAGACTATGTCGGCTTCGTTGTGGTTGGGGGTGCCATGACCGCATTTTGGATGAATGTGCTATGGAGCATGTCCAGCCAGCTTTATTGGGAGAAGGAACAGGGCAACCTGGGCCTCTACATCATGTCACCAGCCAGGATGATGGCCATCCTGCTCGGCATGGCCTTGGGGGGCTTGCTTGCCACCACCTTGCGCGCCATGGTGATCATCGTGGTGGGCAGCCTGTTATTCAGGGTGCAGTATGCTGTATCGAGCTTTGCCCAGCTGTTTGCCGTCTTTTTCCTCGCCATGGTCGCTCTCTACGGGCTTGGGATGATGGCCGCATCCATGTATCTGTTGCTCAGCCGCGAAGCCTGGCACATCTCTAACCTGGCACAGGAACCTGTATACCTGTTTTCAGGCTTCTACTTTCCCATCAAGAATTTCAGTTTTTGGATTTCTACTGCCGCATCCATTATCCCCCTCACTCTGGGTCTGGATGCCATGCGCCAACTGGTTTTCAAGAGCGGGCCGACATTGGGCTTCGTATCGGTTCAAATCGAGATTATCGTCTTGCTAGCCTTGTGTGTCGTCTTCCTCATCGGAGCTCGCCTGATGCTCGACCACATGGAAAAACTCGCCATCCGCGAGGGGCGCCTCACCGAGAATCGGCGCTAATTAATATGCAGGAATATGATGCCATCATCTGACGTTCAAACTAACCATCCAAAGTTTACTCTCTTCAATCGCTCATTCCGTGTTGCTGCCTGGTTGGGCTGGCAGATCGAATCCAACTGGACCGATCCCTTCCTTTTCGCCATTTACTCGATTATCAAACCTCTTGCCGGGGCAGCCATATTGGTAGTCATGTATAGCGTGATCACCAATGCTAATTTTGGCTCTCCCATCTTCTCCTACATCTACCTGGGGAATGCATTCTATATTTATGTTGGCACGGTGATGACCGGGATATCCTGGGCGGTGATCGATGATCGCGAGCATTATAAGACCCTCAAGTATATGTATATTGCACCGGTCAGCATCCCCTTTTACCTTATTGGCCGCGGAGTGGCAAATTTCTTGGTGGGTTCCATCTCTGTAATGATTACCATCCTGGTGGGTGCGTTTTTCCTTCACGTTAATATTAATCCCGCGACCATAAATTGGCCGCTATTCATTATCGCCCTGCTGATTGGCATCATCATGCTTGCCATGATGGGCTTGATTTTGGCAGGCATCAGCCTGCTGATTGTCAACCACGTGTGGTTCATCGGAGACGGTGTGGCAGGCGCCCTATTTCTGTTCAGCGGCGCAATTTTCCCGTTGGAGGTGTTGCCCGTGTGGCTGCGTCCTGTCGGTTATATCATGCCTATCACTTACTGGCTGGAATTATTACGCCGCTCGCTGGTGGGACATATTGCTGAGGCTTTCCCAACCTTGCAGGGCTTAAGCAACCTGCACATCATCGGCATCCTGGTCGGCTTAACCATATTTTTCGGCTTGATATCCTACTTTGTATTTCGCCGCTGCGAGCATGTAGCCCGCGAAAAAGGCCTGATTGATATGGTCACGAATTATTAAGTTTTGCCCCACGATCTCGATACCGGCTATCCATGACGCAATCCCGCACCGTTCATTCCAAAATTCCTTTAGGGGGGCTGATATACATCGGCCTGTTACCCTCCAGCCCCATCGGACCGCTGTGGGTGGCTTCTTCAGAAATCGGCCTGGTGGCGCTAGAGTGGAGCATGCCAGAGGTTGAGTTCATCAACCAGGTCGGGCGGCGCTTTCTTGCACATGTTATTCATGACCAAGCCCGCACTGGCGAGCCGCTGAACCAGCTTGCAGAATACCTGGCGGGCAGGCGCCTTCAATTTGAGCTGCCATTGGATCTATCGCATCTGACCGATTTTCAACGCCGCGTGTTACAGTTAACCGCAGCCATACCCTATGGCCAGACATCGACCTACAAGGAAATTGCCTTCTGCGCTGGCAGCACCCATGCTGCCCGTGCCGTGGGTCGTGTGGAAGCCACCAATCCCATCCCACTTATCATCCCATGCCATCGTGTGATTGGCACTGATGGCTCTCTACACGGTTATGGCGGCCCAGGCGGCGTTAAGCTAAAAGCATGGCTATTGGATTTGGAAGGCGCTCAGCATAAATAAAAACCTGCGGTCTCGAGCCCCGCAGGCTTATCCTTCAAACTCGCTGCCTGTACAGTTAATCTTTAAAACCGTATTTTTCAATGATCGTTTGGATGATCCTGGCGTCTTCTTCGCTCACATTGGCGAATTGGTAACCCATGTCGAAGAATTCTGGGTTTATATCCGGCCCGCACCACCGGCTGTTGGCGGTAAAAACCAGCTCGTTCTTATGTACGAAATTATCCGGTAATTTGATGTGCAATTCCATCATGCTATCGGCATCGATCCGGTTTTCGCTTAAGACCATGGCTCCTTCCAGGGTGATATTCAAGAGAGTTCCGATGATCTTGCCGCTTTTTGAGTCGTAAACATTGGCGAATAAGAGCAGGTCTTTGCGGGGATATTTTCTTCGTTCTTGCATCAGATCCTCCTCACCAATCGAAGCACTCCTTTTCCTGATAAGCATACTTGAATATTGAGGATTATGCAAGCAAAAACCAGCTTTTTAACGAAGTTTTCCTGCAGCTATACTGCCTACCACCAGAGTAGTTCCCTCCCAATGGTACAATCAGGGGAATCTTTTATTTATACTTCATTCGGAGGAATTTCGCATGTCCACACCTGTCATCATCGATGCTATCCGCACACCCATCGGCGCCCTGGGTGGAGTTTTGGCCCCCGTCCGCCCTGATGACCTGGCTGCCCATGTTTTAAAAGCCATCATTACCCGCAATAAGCTCGACCCCTCGCTGGTAGAAGAAGTTTACATGGGATGCGCTAACCAGGCGGGAGAAGATAACCGCAATGTCGCCCGCATGGCCAGCCTGCTAGCAGGTTTTCCTGTAGAAGTGGCTGCCGTTACCTTCAACCGGTTGTGCGCCTCGGGCCTCAATGCCATCAACCAGGCTGCCCGCGCCATACGTGCTGGCGAAGGTGATGTCTTCATCGCCGGTGGCGTTGAAAGCATGTCGCGCGCCCCTTTTTCAATGCCCAAGCTGGAAAAACCCTTCGCTTTTGGCAACCTCACCGCCTGGGATACTGCCCTGGGATGGCGCTACCCGAATCCCATCATGCAGGAGCTGTATGGCACCGAAGCCATGGGCGAGACCGCTGAAAATATCGCCGAGATGATGCCCGAGATCACCCGTGAGCAGCAGGACGCCTTCGCCCTGCGCAGCAACCAGCGCGCCATCTCCGCCATCGATGCGGGGAAATTCGCCCAGGAGATCGTTCCCGTCAGCATCCCCCAGCGCAAAGGCGACCCTCTTATCATTGATACCGACGAACGGCCGCGCCGCGACACTTCGATGGAATCCCTTGCGCGATTGAAACCCGCCTTCCGTAACGGCGGCACCGTCACCGCCGGCAACTCATCCGGGTTGAACGACGGGGCGGCAGCCGTGCTCCTCATGAGCCAGGAAAAAGCTATTGAGCTTGGCCTCAAGCCCTTGGCACGTGTGATCACCTCGGCTGCTGCCGGTATTGCGCCGCGCATCATGGGCCTGGCGCCCGTGGGTGCGGTACGCAAAGCCCTCCAGCGGGCCAGGCTGACCATACAGGATATCCGCCTGATCGAGCTCAATGAAGCCTTTGCGGTACAATCACTGGCCGTGATGAAAACCCTGGGCATGCCTCCCGAAATCACCAACGTCAATGGCGGGGCAGTTGCCCTGGGGCATCCCCTGGGCTGCTCGGGTGCCCGCATCTTCACCACCTTGCTCCACGAGATGCGACGCCGAGCTCCCTCCGAAAAGCGGCCATATTACGGGCTGGCCGCCCTTTGCGTGGGTGTTGGCCAGGGCGAGGCCACCGTTATCGAGTGGATGGATTGATCTTCAGGAACAAACAAAAAGAGCCACAGCCAATTTGCTTTCCTCGCTGTGGCTCTTTGCATTTATCGCCCGACTACTATGGCGTGGCGGTGGGTGGTAAGGGCGTGTTGGTGGGGTAATTCGCCGTCGGGTACACCGTGCCCACGGTTGCGGTTGGCACCGGCGTGGCAATATTGACCGGGATTTTTAGGATATCCCCGGCCTTGATGTCATTGGCATTTTCAAGCTTGTTCTCTTTCACAATCGCATCCACCGTGCTGTTAAATCTTTCAGCGATGGCACCCAGGTTGTCTCCGGGCTCCACGGTATAGGTGATCAGTGTGCCGGGCGGAACGTCGGGTGAGACTGCGGTAGAGGTGGGCAGCTGCATATTGGGCGGTGGGATGAGAATCTTCTGCCCAACATAAATATAATAATCTGGGGGTTCAATAGATGGGTTGAGTGCCAGCAGGATTGGTATGGAGGTTTCGAAACGGGTGGCAATTTTGTCTAGTGAATCATCTTCTTGAACTGTGTATTCAAACGGACCTGAAGGTGTGGGGGTAATGGAAGGAGTGGGGGTTTCTGATGGTGCCGAGGTGGGAGTGATGGTGGGAGTGTTAGTGGGGGGTAGGGGTGTGTTTGTATCGGTGGGGGCTGACGTGAAGGTTGCAGTTGGTGTATGCGTGGGGTCGGCAAACGGTGAATTACTCCCCAGCAGCCAAAAGATCAGTGCCGCTGCACCTGCGATGAGCAGGATGGCTGCCCCGACCATCAGGATCATTGGAGTGCCCTTCTGCATTTGCTGCCGTCTCCGGTGTGCCTCGATTACTTTCTGAGGTGATTCTTTTTCACTCATGAGATTCTCCTCATATGATAGGAACAGTTATAGCTGGTCCATGGTATCAAAGATAATAGACGTTTTTATGAAAGCAATGGTTCCTTTTGATTCTACCCGATTTTATGCGAGTTGTGTCACATTGCTGTAATCACCCCAGATTAGTAAATCCTGATACAATCGGTGAGAATAATCGTGGAGGTGCATATGCACATCGTCGTGTTTGGAGCCGGTGGTGTGGGTGGTTATTTCGGTGGCCGATTGGCCCAGGCCGGTGAACAGGTCACATTTATCGCCAGGGGCAATCATTTGCGCGCCATGCTTGCCAGTGGGCTCAGGGTTGATAGCATCAAGGGAGACTTCTCCATCCAATCCGTCACCGCCACCGAAGATCCCTCCCGCCTCAGGGATGTGGACGCAGTCTTGGTTTGCGTGAAAACATGGCAGATTCCCGAGGCCGCCAGGGCGATGCTTCCCCTGCTGGGTACCCATACTTTCGTGGTTCCCCTGGAAAATGGCGTCGAAGCCCCCTCCCAGCTGGCAGAAATCCTGGGCAGGGAGCATATCCTGGGGGGCTTCTGCCGTATTGCCAGCCGTATTGCCTCCCCCGGGCGCATCCAGCACAGCGGCATTGAGCCTTATATTGCCTTCGGCGAATTGGATAACCACCTCAGCCCGCGTGTGCAGCAGCTTTTGCAGGCTTTTCAGCGTGCCGGTGTGGTGGCAGAGATTCCCGCCGATATCAATGTCGCCATTTGGCAGAAATTCCTCTTCATTTCGGCGGTCAGCGGGCTCGGGGCGGTCACCCGCGCACCCTTCGGCAGTTTTCGCTCTCTTGAAGGAACCCGCCAGATGCTCATCGATGCCCTTCACGAGTGCTATTCGGTTGCCCTCGCCCAGGGTGTGCCTCTGCCATCCGATAGTCCCGCCGTCACTTTGGCGTATATCGATAGCCTCCCGCCTGAAACGATGGCTTCTATGCAGCGCGATATTATCGAAGGGCGGCCTTCCGAGCTAGAATCACAGAATGGAGCCATCGTGCGCATGGGGCAGCGATATCACGTCCCCACGCCGGTGAGCTCGTTTATTTACTATAGCCTGCTGCCTCAAGAAACCTTGGCCCGCCGGTTATCTGCACGATAACCCCTCTAAAATCGCACCATGGCGCACCCATAAGCTTGTATTTGGGTAGTTCCCGGCATTCGGCAGTTCCTGAGCGCCTCAAGTGCCTGCTCCACATATTTCACGGTGGCCTCACGTTTCCGGAATGTAATATCATCCCATGCTCCCTGGTACCTGATGATTCCCTGGCTATCCGGGATGAAGATATACGGCGTGGTATCCACGCCATACCTGTCTGCCACCCGCTGTCGCTCATCCAGCAGCACCACCGGCAAATTCCTTTGGCTGGCATTATTTTTTATCAATGCCGGGCTTTCATTGCTGGGGGATGTAATCCACAAGAGCCTCACTTGCTCCTTCCAGGTATCCTGGTGAGCGATGACTCCACGGTCCACTCTCTGGCACCATCTGCACTCGGCTAACCAAAAGTTGATCACCAGGATTTGCCCCGGCAATTCCTCCAGGCAGTAGCATCGGAGATTCAGGTCAGGTAGCTAAAATGCTCGCACGAGCTCTCCAGCCTTGGTTAAGGGATCCATGTGGGTGAGTACCCTCCGATCACCAGCTGCACCGGGTTGCTTCCATCTGCATTAGCCACCCATAACTCGGGGGGGTCCGCTATAGTAACCTGGTTGAAGCGTACATAAGCCACCATCCGGCTATCCAGACTCACTGCCAGGTCATAATGGTTGTAGTCTGCCTCGCTGGTGATGGCCTGCGCGCCCGATCCATCGGCATTCATGATCCATACCTGCCTGCCGGGTGTCCAATTTTCCGTGTCCAAAAACTTGCGTGTGAAAACGACCCTGCTGCCATCGCCGGTGTATACGGCATCCACGTCTTCCACGAAACCGCTCCACGACAGGTTTTCTCCACCCTGGCTGTGCACGTCATAGCGGATCAGCTGGCTCACCCCGGCCTCCGCTCCATTTGGATATTGTGTATAGGTGACGTCAGGCGCCAGGTAATACTCGCCATCAGGACTCCACGCACCAGGTTGCCCGGTGGGGTTGGCCAGGAAAATTCGGCTTTCGTCCTGGGGGTTGTAGATTTCATAACCCTGGCTGCTTCGATCATAATATGCCAGCAATCCGCTCGATGACCAGCTCGGCTGTAGCGTTTCATGCCTCTCTGACCCGATGGGTTCTGACTGCTCCGAAGTCAGGTACAGCATCCATATTTGCGCGGCTGTAGATGCACCGCCTACCCCGGGCATGACGTATTCATAAGCCACATATTGGTCATCTGCTGAGATCACCGGTGACCTGCATTGAGCAGCTCCGCAATCCAGCAGCTGCTCCACCTGGCCGGCACTGTCCACACCGCCGGCTGCCCCTGCACGGCTGAGCCGGTAAAGGCTGGCGCCTCCCCGGGCGTTTCCCGCGCTGAAATAGAACACCATTCCACTGCTGCTCACACAATAATCCAGCACACGCATACCATCTGTAAAACGTTGGATGTTCCCGTTTAGCGGGTTTAGAGTGTATAGATCTGCTTGCCCGTCAGAAGGCCACAGGTATGCCAGTTTTTCACTGCTCGTACTGAACGACCAGCTCTGTTGTTTCATTGAAATCGAAAGCCAGTTATCTGCCCTTGCTCCTCGGCTCAAGGTAATGTGGATGGTTTGCCCACCGGGCCACGGCTGGCTGGGTGTGAAAGTCAGGCCGTCATTTTCCCAGCTAAAGTTGCCCCTGATTGCTGGCTCTATGCTTATGCGGCTGTTCACGGATTCCTCCTGCATGCGGCTTGAGAACACCAGGCGCAGGGGTGTAGTCGTCTGGATATCAGCCGCTCCATCTTGGGGATACACCTCCACCAGCTTGGGCTGCGAATTCCAGGCGAAAATCAGCATTCCTAACCCCGCGAGCAATACACCAATGACCGCTATGACAGCAATGCGTTTCTTCACAAGGAAGATTATAATCTACCCGCTTGTTGGATCATTAATTTTTTTATATTCACATCCACTGCTGCTCGTCGTGATGGCAAAACATGGTGTGACATCTAATCAACCGTTAATTGATCATTATTTCACGAACAAGGTAAAATTGCTGCTTGTGATAGAATGAAAATAATGAAGCGTTGGCAATTCTGGGTCGGCCTGCTGATCAGTGCAATATTTCTTTACCTGACACTGCGCAAAATTAATTTTGCCCAATTATGGCAGGTGCTGATCAGCGCAAACTACTGGTGGCTCATCCCCGGTGTAGTGGTATATTTCGTAGCTTTATGGGCGCGCGCCTGGCGCTGGCATTACCTGTTGCGCCCATTAAAAGCCATCCCCACCCGCACTATGTTTCCCATCGTCACCATGGGCTACGCTGGCAACAATATCTTCCCTGCCCGGGCGGGTGAGGTGGTGCGTGCTGTGGTTCTCAAGCGTAAAGAAGGCGTACCCATCTCAGCCTCCCTGGCAACCATCATCGTCGAGCGCGTCTTTGATGGCATCGTCATGCTGGCCTTTGTTTTCGTCAACCTGGCAGAGCTCACCCGGTTCACTGGCATCTCCATCGATATTGCTGGTTTTCAGCTTGGTATCCGCGAGATCGCCATTTGGGGCAGTGTGGCTTTTTTCGGCGCCCTGGCGATTTTTTTGGTAGCTGCCATGTTCCCCAGGGTTGCAGACCGGCTGATCACCTGGCTGGTCGTGCGCATTGCTCCTAAGCGCCTGCATGAGAACACCCTGGGTATCAGCCGCCGCTTCCTGGATGGGCTTGAATCGCTCAGGTCACCCCTGGATGTGGTAATGGTCTTCTTCACTTCGGTCGTGATCTGGCTGCTGGAGACGGTGAAATACTGGTTCGTGATGCACGCCTTCAAATTTGGCGTGAGCTTTTTCGCTTTGATGCTCATGAATGGTATCGTAAATTTAGCCACCACCATCCCCTCCGCCCCAGGCTACCTCGGCACCTTCGACTTGCCGGGTATTGCAGTCTTGCAGGCGTACGACGTGCCCCGTGAGATCGCCACCAGCTATACTTTCGTACTGCATATTGCCTTATGGTTCCCCGTCACCGCTTTGGGTCTCTATTACATGTTCCGCGAGGGCGTCAAGTGGACCGAAACATTGCGCGCCAAGTCTGAACCGGCTGCCGTTGAAGGTGTAAACCATCTATGAAAAATGTTGCCATCTTGGGTGCGGGTTTCGGGGGTCTGTCGGCCGCTTACGACCTGGTTCGGCAGGGCAACCAGGTGACGATCTACGAGGCTTCCAATCACTTCGGTGGTCTGGCTGGCGGCTTCAAAGAGCCTCATTGGGATTGGTCGGTCGAGCAATATTATCACCACTGGTTCGCATCCGACCGGCACATGCTCGGATTGATAAACGAGCTGGGTTGGAGTGACCGGTTGGTATTCCCCCGACCCTATACGGTCATGTATTACCAGGGCCGGTTTTACCCGTTCGATTCAATCCTCAAGGCTATCCTGTTTCCCGGCCTGGGTTGGGGTGTGAACAAGGCCCGCTTCGGACTGGTGGGGTTGTTCCTGCGCCTTAGTAATGACTGGAAAACCCTCGAACAATACACCGTGGATGGCTGGATGCGCAAATGGGCTGGCGACCGCGTTTATGAGCTGATGTGGGAGCCATTGATGATCGGCAAATTCGGTGAGCACTATGCCAGGGAGGTCAATATGGCCTGGATGTGGGCCCGCCTCAAGGCGCGCACCACCCGCCTGGGCACATTCCAGGGCGGCTTCCAGGCCTTCGCCAACCAATTTGCCCAGAAGCTGCGCGAACTGGGTGTGTCGATCTCCCTGAACACCCCTGTTGGCCAAATTCAACCCGCCTCGCAGGGGGGCCTCAACCTGGTTGCCTCTGGCGAGGTCAGGCACTTCGACCAATGCCTGGTCACAACTTCACCCAGCCTGCTGGCGCGCCTCGCCCCTAGCCTACCTCCCGAGTACCTCAAAGGCTTGCTCGAGCTGAAATCCATGGGCGCTGTGGTGATGACCCTCTCACTCAAGCACCAGCTTTCAGAGCAGGGCTATTACTGGTACAACCTGCCCAAGGCTGCCGGTTTTCCCTTTCTTGCGTTGGTCGAGCACACCAACTTTATCGCCCCCGAGCATTTTGGTGGCGACCACATCGTGTATTGTGGCGATTATCTGGAGACAGGCCACGAGTACTTCACCCTCAGCCAGGAAGAGCTGTTGCAGCGTTTCATCCCATCCATTAATCGCTTTAACCCGAATTTTGAGCCTTCCTGGATCAACAAGACCTGGCTGTACCGCACCAATTATGCCCAACCCGTGCCGTTGCTTAACCATTCACGCAACATTCCCGCCATACAAACTCCCATCCCGGGGCTTTATTTCGCCAGCATGAGTCAGGTTTATCCGTGGGATCGCGGCACGAACTTCGCGGTGGAGATTGGGCGAAAAGCTGCCCGCCTGATGATGGATTCATCACGCCAACTTTTATAAAGCATCAACAAAGCCTTTACGGGTGTCCTTCGGGCTTCTGGCGGCAGGCTGGTATAATCACCTTGCACAGGAGGATATTATGTCACAGCCTCTAAATCGAAGCATATCAGGCATCCTCGGCAACCCAACAATTTCGCGTATCCGCCGCAATCATGGATTGGAACATGCCACTTTGCACATCCTGTCTGCCCATCTTCCCAACACTATGCTTGTCGGGCATTCTGATTCGAGCGGTTTTTGGATTATCGGCGATGTTCCCCCCGAGATGTTGCACGCTGCCGTTCAAGAAGCCATCACCCGCCTGCGGGCAGGGGAGAGCAAACTGGCCGTCCATCCAAACTGCGGCACTAATTTCGCCACGGCCGGCACCCTGGCTGGCCTGGCAGGGGCGGCAGCCATGCTAGGTTCTGGCAGGCGCATTCAGGATAAGCTGGCTCGCTTGCCGCTGGCAGCCACCCTGGCAACCATCGCCCTGATCCTTTCACAGCCCCTAGGATTGCTCGTTCAAGCCCATGTGACCACCCTCAGCGATCCCGGCTCGCTTGAAGTCACTTCCATCACCCATCGAAAACAGGGCCGGTTAGATTTTCATCGCATCCAAACACGGGGCTAATGGTAGCTGAAGAAGGACCTGAGATTTACCTTTTCGATGGTGATGACGAATTCGCCATCCAGGAATCAATAAAAAAGGTGATTGGTCACCTGGGGGATGAAACCATCGCCGAGATGAATACCACTCGCCTGGACGGTCGCACATTTTCATTGCCCGAATTGAAAGATGCCCTCGGAACGCTGCCATTCCTCGCCACCCGGCGCCTGGTGATCCTCACTCATCCTACCTCCCGCATGGACGGTAAAAAGGAACGCGGTGAATTTTTAGATTACCTATCCTCCCCTATGCCTGGTTCGAAGCTGATATTGGTTGAATATGACTTCCTCACCAGCGAAAGAGATCGCCGTGAAAAGCGCATTAATTGGCTGGAGCAATGGGCACTTTCACCCGAGCAATCCCAGCGCGTTTACCTTCGCCACCACCCCCGGCCTGCTGGCGGTTTGATGGTGAGGTGGATCCAGGACTATGTGAAGAAATTAGGCGGTCAAATCACTACCCAAGCAGCCTTCCTGCTGGCTGGGCAGGTGGGCGAAGATACCCGCCTGGCTTCCCAGGAAGCTGCCAAGCTGTTGACTTATGCGAATTTCACCCGCCCGGTTGACGTGGATGACGTGGAACACCTCACCCCCCTCACTGCCAGAACCGGCGATTTCGAGCTGGTTAACGCCATCCGTGATCGCGACCTACGCAAAGCCCAGGCGTTACTGCATCGCAGCTTGCAAGAAAGTGAGCCCCTGCAGATATTTCATAGTATTGTATATCAGGTAAGGCTGCTGATCATCGCACGTGAGTCGCTGGACGAGCATACCACCTACGATGACATTCCAAAATCACTGAAAATTAGCTATTACCCTGCAAAATTGGCTTTGGATAGTGTCCCCCGCTTCAGCCGCGATTTTCTCGACATGATCTATCATCGTTTGTTAGATTTCGATGAGGCCATTAAAACCGGCCAGATAGATGCTGACCTTGCGCTCGACTTGCTGATCATCGACCTCACGGGTTAGCAGCATTCCCATTTTTGTTTACCCCCAGCCAAAAATGATTTGGCAGAACTGAGCGTGTCGTACGCACTTCGATGCCTGCCCCGCTCCAGCTATGGTTGCCCAACGTGCGCGGGTGCATCAGGCACAGGTTCGGCGTTTTACCATATTTGTTATGGTAATACGTCACTGCTTTCTGGATTTTTGTGGCCAGGTCAGCCTTATGATCATTGTCAAACCACAACATCCCGATATTCATTCCACCACCTCTGCCATCACGATCTTCAAAGCTCATGAATGTAGTATAACAGAACATTTGTTCTGTGTCAAGGGGGTAAATTCCCAACATGTTTGGTTCTCTGGACCAGCGAAGAACGACCTTGTGGTCTATATGTCCACGGTTATAACCGGCACTTGAAGCGGGCTTTAACCTCTCGATCTAATCTGCGAAATCCTTTTACCCGGGTAATCTGCGGTTCAGATATTATTCCTGTTTAATCACTCAACTACATTCGCTCCCCGCCAAAAGGACGATGCACGCGACATGTGCGTTTTTAACCCCCTGCTTCCCAATTCACAGTTACAATTGGGGTATATTTTCTCCCCATGGAGGCTCCTCATATGTCCCACAATACCCACCGTACCTCGCTCGTCATCGTCATATTCCTGTTCCTGCTGCTCTTTTCATCCTGGCAGGTTGCCTTGAGCGCCCCAATCTCTCCCAGGGATAATCCTGAATTTTGGGATAAGCTCTCCTCGGTGGTCGTGATCGATCCCAGCCAGTACAGCCCTCCTCATGCCATCTCATTTGACTTTCCTCGAACTTTTAACGGGCTGGTCGGTATCCTGGGAGATGTTCCGGTGGGACCAAATGTGCTGTGCAACCAGGATGACACCACCCAGGCTCAAAATGAGCCCAGCATCGATGTCAACCCGTATGATCCCAATCACGTCATCGCCACCTCCAATGATTACCGCTTACGCGTTGGCCCTCCACCCGAGAATGACGTACGTGCCGGCTACTACGTCAGCTTCGATGGCGGCAATACCTGGCCAGGCGATGGTATCATCAATATCTCCACTATTCCCAACACCTTCTGCGCTGGCGACCCATCCATTGCCATACACGATATCCACAATGTGTATTATTCCTATATTGCCTTCAACCGAGCCACGGATGATGGTGGGGTGGCTGTCTCGAAATCCACCGATGGCGGCCTCACCTGGCAGGATCCAGTCGTCGTCGCCTGGAATTCCAGCTCTGTTTTCCGCGATAAGGATTACATGGCCGTAGATGCCACAGGAAGCCCCTATGATGGGAACATCTACGTAACCTGGACGAATTTTGCCTCCGGAACCCCGATTTATTTCTCTCGCTCGACCGATGGCGGTGCCACCTTCTCCACTCCATTCCGCATTAGCGATTCCGAGTACGATTCAAACCAGGGTTCGCTGCCTGTGGTTGGCTCCGGCGGTATTTTATATGTCACCTGGCTTAACTATGGCTATCCCTCCACGATCCGCATGGTCAAGTCCACCAATGGTGGTGCCTCTTTCGGTGCACCATTCGAGGTGGTGGCCGTGGACGAGATCCCCAGCCCCCTGCCGGGTGGCGATTTTCGCGATAATTCCTTCCCCGCCATGGCCATCGATCCCAACAATGGTAATATCTATGTCGCCTGGAGTGACTATCGTAACGCCGACGCCGACATTTACTTCACCCGCTCTACAGACGGCGGCTCAAGCTGGTCTGAACCTATCCGCATTAATGACGACCCTCTCGGGAATGATGCCCACCAATTCTTCCCTTGGATGGATGTTGCCCCCAATGGTAAACTTTATATCAGCTGGTTTGATTCCCGTAACGATCCCACCCCTTTGATTATCCCCTTGTTGTATGATGAATATGTCACCGTTTCCACGGATGGCGGCTTAACCTTCAGCCCCAACCAGCGCATCAGCGAGGTGACTTCCGACTCAAGCATTGGCGGTTTCGACCAACCTTTCATCGGTGATTACAGTGGGCTGGCCGTAACCAACGATTTTATCTTCCCCGCCTGGGTGGATACCCGCCGTAACCAGGAGGATATTTATACCCAGCGCACCGAAAATGTCCAGGGGAGCAAGTCGGCTCCAGAATGGGTAGAAACCGGCGAACCCTTCCCTTATTCAATCGAGATCCAAAGCACTTCAGATATCCCCGCCAACCTGCTCCAGGATCCCATCCCGGATGGAGCCTACTACGTCCCGGGTTCTGCCTGGGCTTCATCTGGATCGGTGAATTATTCGGAAGGTATCGTCACCTGGGAAGGAGATATTTCGAGTGGCGTTCCCATTACGATTACCTTTGATGTCACCCCCACTGCCACCGCTTGCCAGCCCATCACCAACAGCGCTTTACTTACCACCGGCCAGGGTATGCACCTGACCATGGAAGCCACCAGCATCGTTACCGGCCTGGTTCCCCTGCCAGATTTTTCCTGGTGGAGCTCTGAGCTGGTCTTCACTTTTACCAACGAGACTTCCGCCACCACGCCCACTGATTATCTCTGGGACTTTGGCGATGGCATAACCAGCACAGAAACCTCGCCCATCCATGAGTATGCCCTACCGGCTGAATACCAGGTTACTTTGTCAGCTGCCAATCTGTGCGGTTCAGCCCAGGTAAGTCATGCCGTTGATGCAACCTGCTCGGTACCACAGGCTGCCTTCTCCTGGCTGGATGACGAGCTCACCATTAATTTCACCAACCAGACCACAGGGCATTTTCCGCTCAGCTTTTTATGGGATTTCGGCGACGGTATCACCAGCACCCTCGAATCCCCGGTGCATGAGTACGACTCTGCCGACACTTTCGACGTGACCCTCTTCGCTACCGATTTGTGCGGCATCGGCAGCCTCACCCAGCCGGTGACCACCACCTGCACTTCACCGACAGCCTTCTTCACTTGGCAAGTAGATGGTTTGGCGGTGAGCTTCACCAACACCAGCAGTGGTACCCCGCCTCTCGAATACGCCTGGGACTTTGGTGATGGCTCCACCAGCACTGAACCATCACCTACACACCAGTATACTTTCCCGGGTCGCTATGATGTTCTCCTGGCGGTCACCGGTCCGTGCGGTATTGCCGAATACCAGGCGATAGTAGGGGCAGGCGAATTCATTTTCCTGCCACTGGCGGTTAAACAATAATAACAGACTCACAGGGGGTGTGATCCCCCTGTGGGTCAATTATTTTTCTCCCACAGACTGATGCTTTCGATGTGATAGGTCTGCGGGAACATGTCGAAGAGCGTTACTTTGTCCAGCCTGTATCCCCCTGCAACCAGCTGTTTGGCATCCCGGGCTAGGGTCGCCGGGTCACAAGATACATACGCCACTTGCCTGGCTCCCTGTGCCAGCACTCCTCGCACTGTCTTCACCCCCAAGCCTGCCCTCGGAGGATCCACAACCACCATATCCACCTTGAAATTCACCGTGCTCAGCACATCTTCCACCGCAGCTTCGTATAGCTCCACATTAGAGAAATTATCCAGGTTGGTTGTGTAATCCTCGCAGGCTTCAGGCGAGATTTCTATGCCCACCAGGCGCTCCACCTTCGCTGCCATGAAAGCGCTGAATAATCCCACACCGCAATAGGCATCCACCACGGTTGAGTCTGGGTTCAACGGCAATTGTTCCAACAGATATCTCACCATTTCCGCAGCTTGTAGCTTATTTACCTGGAAAAAGGATTTCGCCGATACCTGGAATTTCCTGCCCAGGATTTCTATCAGGATGTGGTCGCTGCCTGCCAGGATGGTGCTGCCCGCCTCGCCCAGCTGCACCACCGACACGGGCAGGCCTTCGATGCTGAAGTCCACCGGCAGCATCTCATTCCCTTCCAGCACCACCATTAAGTCTTCATCCAGTCCCGCCTTCAGGCTGATGCGTTCAAGCCCGCGCATGGGTTCGATATCGATCAGCGGCCACAGGTGGTTGATCGGGGGCTCTGGCAGGTGGCATTCTCGGATGGCAAAGGGCTTGTTGGAACGTGCCCTCTGGTAACCCAGTTTGCCCTCTCGCGAAAGGTGAAATTGGACCGTATTGCGGTAATACCATGCTTCTGGGCTGGGCCTGGTCATAATCTCAGGCAGCTGTTGCAATCGCCCAATCCTCTCCAGCTGTTCCTTGAGGATGGCTGCCTTGGCATTTAGCTGCGCTGGATAGCTCATATGCTGGTAATGGCAGCCTCCACAGGTTCCAAAATGCGGACAGCGCGGCGTCACTCGCTCTGGGGAGGCTTGCAGCACCTCCACCAGCTCTGCGACGGTGTGGTGTGCTTTATTTTCTACGATCCTGAGCTTCACCACCTCCCCAGGGATGGCATATGGGACGAATACCACCCTACCGTCTGGCAATCTTCCCAGGGCATCACCACCATAGGCCAGGCTGTCTACCCTGATTTCGAATAGCTCATCCATGTGTTCTTATTAAGCTCAGAGACGCCCCATGTAAGGGCGTCTCTGGAAGTTGCTGATCGATTATCGCCCCTTCATGAAGTCGTCAATGCCACTCAGCAGGTTCTCCAGGTCACCCATCTGGATTTCAGCCATGTGAGCGATGCGGAATGTCTTATTTTTAAGGTCCCCATAGCCGTTTGCCAACCTCAAGTTGCGTGGTCCAATGAATTTATTGAACTCCGTGCAATCGAAATTAGGCGGGTTGACCACCACGGTAATCGTCTGTGAGCGGTATCCCTCGGGGGCGAACAATGGCCAGCCCATTTTAGTCGCCCATTCCTGGGAATACTTCGCCATGGCGCTGTGCCTGGCGTAGCGGTTTTCCAAGCCCTCAGCCAGCATCCGGTCGATCTGGTAATCCAGGGCGAAGATCAAGGAAATTGCCGGTGTCATGGGCGTTGAATCTTTTAAGCGGTGCTTCTCCAGCAGCAGGTAATCGAAGTACCACCCTCGGTTGGGCACTTCGGCTGCGCGCGCCATCGCCCGGTCATTCACCCCTATCAAGGCGATCCCCGGCGGCAGCGCCAGGCATTTCTGTGATGAAGTAAATAGCACATCCAGGCCCCACGCGTCCATTTCGATCTTCGTGCCACCCAGTGAAGAGACTGCATCCACGGCAATCAAGGTATCCGGGCTCACCCGGTGGACCACGTCTGCGATTTCCTTCACCGGGTTCTGCACACCCGTGGAGGTTTCGTTATGCACCAGAGTGATCAGGTCATAATGCTGCTTCTTTAGCGCTTCTTCCACCATTTCAGGCATGATGACCTGCCCCATGGGCACTTCCACTTTATCGGCCTGCTTTCCGTTGGCAACCGACACGTCATACCAGCGCTTGGCAAACGCCCCGTTAACGCAGTTCAGCACGCGCTCCTTGGCCAGGTTGCGCACTGCCGATTCCTGCGCCCCGCTGCCCGAATTGGTCATGATGAATATTCGGTACTCGGTGTAAAAAATTTGCCGTAATTTTTCTGCTGAGCGTTGGAAAACTGTTTCGAAATCTTTACTGCGATGAGGGACCATCGCTTTCGTCTGCTGTTGCAGCACATCCGGGGATACATCCACCGGACCGGGAACGAACATCGGTGACATCTAAACCTCCTTAGGATTTGGTTTTTAAATCTCTCATCGAACATTTTTATTCTACCACCCCTGGATATTTTATAATATGGGCATGCGTCGCTTTTTACTAATGATATGTGTACTGTTCCTATTAACCTCCTGCACAGTTCCTCCAGCCACCATCCAACCTACCCTTCCTCCATCTCTGACACCACAGCTTGAGCCAACTTTCACGATTTTACCCACTCAGCCACCCTCACCCGAAGCTTCACCTTCGCCATCCACCTTAACGCCCACCGATACTGCATTGCCAGGTGCCACCTCCACTCCCCTAAGTCAGGGATTTACCGTCCATTTTCATCCCGATGATGTGCTTTATGTGGGCGACCAGGTCAGCCTGGAAGTGATCTCACCTCCCGGGCTGGATGTAAAAGACGCTGACTTGCAGGTGCAGGTAGACTCACCGGATGGCCCCAACCTTGGCCCGGTCAAGTTTGGCACCTGGGGCATCGCCGGGCGATACCAGGCTACCTTGCTCTGGGCGTGGGACACTACTGGGCAAAATCCAGGCTCTCACCAGCTTTCATTCACCGTTAAGCCGCAGGGCATCACCTGGACAGAACAGGTGAACCTCCTGCCTGCCAGTGACATGCCTCCCGATGAGGCCAATGCCCATTGGGCATCCACACAGACGCAATGCTGCACGGTTTATTACATCACCGGCACGGCCACTGAACGCGACCTGCCACAATTGACCACCACCATTGATTCTCAGGCTCTGGACGTAGAAGAAAAGATGAGCGCTGATTTCACCCAGCCCATCACCATCACCATCCTGCCCCGTGTTTTAGGCAATGGGGGCTTCACCAGCACCGAGATCAGCGTCTCCTACCTCGACCGGAACTACGCCTCAAATTCCTGGGCCATGGTCGTGCACCATGAGATGGTCCATGCCCTGGACGGGCAACTGGGAGGTGATTTTCGGCCTACCATCTTCGTGGAAGGTTTGGCAGTCTATCTCAGTGGCGGTCACTTCCAACCTGAGCCGCTCATGCCGCGCGCCGCAGCCCTGCTCCCTGCCTATTTGGGCGAATATATCCCGCTGGATAAGCTGGCGGACAATTTTTATGCCTCTCAGCATGAGATCGGCTATCTCGAGGCCGGTTCGCTGGTGGAATACATGGTCAATACCCATGGATGGGATGCATTCTCATCTTTCTACCGAGATATCCACAACAAACAAGGGGAAAGCCAATCCGCCTCCATCGATACTGCCCTGCAGGATCATTTCTCCATTACTTTTTCCAAATTGGAGCAGGATTTCCTTGCTGCCCTAAAAAATGAGCCCGACACCGCCCAATGGGTGGATAATGTGCGCCTGACCGTTGGTTATTATGAAACCATGCGCCGTTATCAGCAGCTGCTTGATCCCTCGTCATACTTTGCTACCGCCTGGCTGTTGGATAACAAGATCATGCGCCAGCGCGGCATCGTGGCCGACTACCTCCGCCATCCCCATACCCCCTCCAGCCTGGCATTGGAGACGCTCCTGATCACCGCAGGAGACCAGATGGTATCCCGAGACTACACCTCCGAAACCCACACCCTACAGGTTATCAACTCGGTGCTGGATGGGATCGAGCAAGGCAGGCAGGATCCTTTTTCTGTATCATCCATGGCAAGCAGTTATTTCTCCATCTCCAGTATCCTACAACATCAGGATTACGAAGCACAAAATATCTCCATCAGCGATAATGCTGCTACAGCCGAGGCGACCAATTCATCCAGCCCTGACTTAATCACCTTCGACCTGCTCATGAACGAAGGCCAATGGTCGATCATCCCATGAATAGCGATTAATATAAAAAATAACAGGAATCTAAAACGCTGCTGGCTAGCTGACCAGCGTTATGATCAACAATAGCAATCCTAGATTAGCAAGAGAACCCAGCATCAGCAGGCCGAAGCTTAATAGCCAATTCGACTTGCGTTGAACGGTAAGGATGATGGTTGACATTATATAAAAACCATATGCCGCAAGCAAAAAAATGCCAAGTGAAAAAGCAGTCACAATAAATAATGGGATAAAAGCTCCCATAATAACCCAACTCACTCTCAACCATCTTCCTTTGACACCCCGAATACCAAGATAAGTAGCTACGAACCCAATGATACCGATAAGCACCAAATCTACCATGATCAACCCCGGCAACGGCCAAAACGGGGTTGCGCTTTGGGCCAGGTTGAAATAGACGATAGTTACCCCCCAAAAAGATACCAGCACGGTAAGAAAAGACAGAACCTGGGCTAACAGGTTTAGCCAGAGTTGCCTTCGATTGTTTTGTGGATTCATCTTGGCTCGTTTATGGGCAGTAACCTAAAGCACTGAAAATGACATTAAAGGGAGGCACACAATATAAGCCCCCACCCGGGTTCCACGGCTGGTCAATCAATACCCACAAGGCAATCAGCAAGATGATGATCATCAGCAAACACCCGCATCCCGCTAATAGCCAGGTGTTTACCGGTCGGCGGGCCTCTTCAACAGGTGGTTCAGGTTCGACCAGCGGAACCGCTGGTTGGGGTGAGGGTTGTAGTGGTATTGATGCTGTCGCCGGTGGAGGGTAACTTTCTGCTGGCTGGATGGCTGCTACCGGGGTGGCTCCCAGGTCCACGATTTGCTCCGCAGCTGTTTCTGGTTTGGCGGGTTCGCCGTCAAACACCATTCCAACATTATCCCCAAACAAAATCACCTCACCCACTGCCATCACGTGCGGGCCAATCAGGCGTTGCCCATTAATATAGGTCCCATTGGTCGAGTTGAGATCCTCGATTTTGAAACGATCTCCCTCCAGGGTCAGCCGGGCATGCTTGCGCGAGACTTCTGCATCATTGATCACAATATCATTGGTGATGTCGCGGCCAATATTTACTTCGTCGCTGGTGAGCTCAAAAATGCGACCCGGCGTCGGACCCTGACGTTCTACCAGGCGATAATGTGCTTCAGTCATAGCATTCTCCTTTTCGAGTTTCTTAGCTCAGTTTACCTAAAAAAGGGCTTGACGTTTTATGAATTATACCTGTCTTATCAACCCGTTAGACCTGGCCTCGATGCTCGAATGGCATCCCACAATACTGGCAGTAAAGTGCATCTGCCGACGATGCATTGCCACAATTTTTACACAGTTGTACATCCGCTTGGTCCTGGAGTTTTCTCAGCCCTAGGCGCTTGTTGCGGAGGCGTTTTTTGAGCCAGCTCTTGCGCGCGGTGATCTGGCTGTGTTTGTTCATGGCATCTGGTTTTAGCTCAGCCTTCTCGGCCCCTTCCTCATCCGCCATATTTGAGTTGCTTTCCTCATGAACCACCAGAGACTGCTGGTTTTCCTTATCAATCACGGCCTCAGCATCCAATTGCGAGCTCGCCTGGATTGCCTGATGCCCTTCTCTTTCTCCTCTGCGCAGCCTCGGCCTTGGCAGCCTGCGTGCGAGCTTGCGTGCATAATCCTTCCCCTGTGAAAAAGCCTGCACGTACAGTGCGTGCATTTGTTTTGGAGTGAGCTTGCGCCCCGATTGGTACCAACCCAGGATGGCATAACCCACCGCATAAGTCCCCGCATAAGCCACTGCCACCTTGGGTATGATCCCCCACGCTGGGATCAATCCCACCAGGCTGCGAGCAATCTGCCGCCACAAGAAGCCCCCTCCAATCACGCTACCGAACTCTGACACGTAATCCTGCCAGCGGGTTGAAAATCCTAATAACAATCCCAGCTTGTATGCCAGGAAACCCTGTGATTTGGTGAGCACCACCAGGTCGGTCACGTTGAGCGGCAGGTCCAGCACCGGAACGATTTCCGCTAATCCGGTGCTGAAGGCATAGGCAGCATTAGACAGGCACGTCTCGCTCACCTGCTGTTTGGCAATTGCCATCCTGAACAGGGGGAACAACCGGCCTAATGCCACCTGCTTTTGCGGCAGCAGCTCCAGCACGGTCGGGATGAATTCTTTCTGCAAGAAGCCGAGCTCGTTAACCGATCCCGAAAGCACTCTGGCAGCCTGCCAGCCGTGGTGGGGCTCACCGGTAAAGTTACCCTGCACCAGGTCGACCTTGTTAATCAATACCAGGATGGATTTCCCCGCCTCGCTCCAAATCTTTACCAGCCTTTGCTCTTCGTTGAAATCCGGGCGGGTTGCATCCACCACAACTATGATCAGGTGGGCATCGGGCGCCTCTGTTGCCTGTTCCAGGTTAATGATCGAAAGGGTAGATTGTGTGCGTATGCCTGGCTTGGCGGGATCGCTGCGCATCTGCTCTGCCAGGCTGTGTTTTCCCGCGCCTGACACACCCACCAGGGTAATCCTTACCGGTTGCATTGCAGCATCCCTGATCGGTTTCAGGTCGATCTCTTTGATGTTCTTCCACACCACCGATAAATCGCTAATACCAGCCACTTCTCCTCATCTCAAACCTTGCATGCCTACAACTGGTCATTAAATGCCATTATACCGCCTGAACGCTTCCACACTTAATACGCCAGTTTCATCCCGTAGGTTCCGCAAACGCGTATTCCTTCCATTCTTACAAAACAATCAGGCCCCTTTTCAATCCCATGTTTACGGTCTCCACCCGGTTCGTCGTTCCGAGCTTGGCGTATATCGTTGCGATGTGATACTTGACCGTGTGTGTGCTGATTTTCAGCTGAAAGGCGATTTGCTTGTTGGTTAATCCAAGGGCCAGCAATTGTAGGATTTCCGTCTCCCGGGTGGTGAGCACTTCCACCACCTCATCATGGGCATCAACTCTTATTCGTTTTTTAAGCTGCTGCCTGAGCCAATAAGGATTTACCAGGCATAGACCCTCGCTCAATGCCAGGACGCTGGCGATGAGTTCGGGTTGGGTGGCTTCCGGATCCAGCACACCCCAGCCTCTTAGGGGCAGCTGTGCGAGATTTTCAACGAACCCCGCGTCGCCATACACGCACAATAATGCCGGGTATGCCTCTTCCCCCATCTTGTCGAACGCAGCAGCCAGCCCGTCTGGATCCACCGGGGAGGCTGGTGCCCAGACGACCACATCCATCGCCCTGCTGCCTATCCCAATTTCATCCAGGCTGGCTGCTTCGGCTACGATACTGATCCCCTCGGCATCGCTGAGCAATGCCCTCAATCCCGCCCGGGTGGCTATGGAGGGTGATACAATCCCTACCTTGATCAATCTGACCTCATGTCCGTAATTATAACGAACAGTTCAACCTCCAGGCCTGCGTCAAGCAATACAGAAAAGCCATCTCTACAAGGTTACTTCCGTTCACCTACTGTCACCTGCATCGTTAACGGTTTGCCACCTCTCAGCACCTCGATTGAAATTGCTCTCCCAACCGCCTCACCTCCCAGCCTGATCATCAGCTCATCATGGTCAGCCACATTATGCCCATCAATCCCCACAAGGATATCTCCTACCATCAATCCTGCTGCTCCAGCTGGGCTGCCGCTCTCCACCGACACCAGCAATAATCCAGTCCCTTGCTGGCGGGTGAGCACCTCTTGCAAGTCTTGGGTGAGCTCAACCAGCTGGGAGCGTATCCCCAGGTAGCCGCGCTTGATGTAACCAAATTTCACCAGGTTCTCCGCATCAGCCCAAACCAGGTTTGCAGGTATACTGATGGCGGCCCCATGCGCCAGGCCCGACGTGTTCATTCCTGCCACCCTACCCTCTGTATCGATCAACGGGCCTCCCGAAAATCCCGGGAATGGGATTGCATCTGTGCGCAGGTAGTGTTCCAACAAGCCTCCTCGCCCGGTGCGTACCGGGCCGCCCACTGCGCTGATGATCCCCAGGCTGGCCTCAATCCCTTCCTGGCTGGGGCGCCCGAGCGCCAGCACCACCTGCCCCACATTCACTTCCCGTGTCAACTTCTCCGCAGGGGTCAGCTGTGCCGCCCTCGATCGCAGCACCGCCAGGTCATTCTGCGGGTCTCTGCCTGCCACGCTTGCTTCCAGGCTACTGCCGTCCGCCAGTGTGATGCTGATCCCCTCGTCCTGTTCGACCACATGGTCGGCCGTAACGACCAGGTTTTCTGCATAAGCAATTCCACTCGCCGGGATGCGTCGACGGGCGTTCACCATCACGGTGGATTGCCCTGCCTTCGCCACTGCCTGTATGATGGAATCAGAAAAAGCATTTAATGGATTCACTACGTTTGCCATTGCTAACCTCCGAATCTAATATAAAAATTTGCTTCTCCCCACTATATTTTCATGCTCTGTAGTATAAAAGCGATGTCCCATTTACACATCAGCCGTTCGGCTAGCCGTTCAGCCGGATTTTTATGCAGCTTTTCTGGTTGCAGCAAAAAATCTCCTATCAAACCTGTTAGCTGCTCTTGCGAAACCTTGCCTATTACACTTTACTTGGCTACAATAATAGGCCTGACTAATGGATCTGCAGCGTATTGGACGTTATGATATAAAATCGCTTATCGGGCAAGGTGGTATGTCCACCGTCTACCTGGGCTATGACCCGCGTTCACAGCGTGAAGTAGCCATCAAGGTCCTGCCGCCCTATTATTTACACTCCACCAAGTTTCGCGAGCGCTTCGAACGCGAAGCCCTGATGATCGCCTTGCTCGAGCATCCTGCCATCGTTCCGGTCTATGATATGGGCGAGGAGGAAGGTCAGCCGTATATCGTCATGCGTTATATGTCTGGCGGTTCCCTTTCCGATAAGCTTAAAAAAGGACCCATCCCTCTGCGCGAATGCATGGAAATGTACCTGCGCCTGGCCCCTGCTCTCGACACCGCCCACGCCAGGGGCGTGACCCACCGCGATGTCAAGCCAGATAATCTGCTTTTCGATAAATACGATAATGTTTTCCTTTCCGATTTTGGCCTCGCCCGCCTGAGAGAGACCATCGGCTTTGCTAATATCAGCGATGGCTCGATCATGGGCACCCCTGCTTACATGAGCCCCGAGCAAATCCAGGGCGACCGTTCCATCGATGGCCGTTCAGACATTTATTCCCTGGGTATCGTGCTATACCAGATGCTGTGCGGCTCTGTGCCATTTGCCGGCACCACGGCAGCCTCGGTGATGATGATGCATCTGGTAAACCCGGTGCCAAGCATCATTGATGCGAACAAATCCTTGCCGCTGGGCATCCAATCCGTCCTTGACAAAGCCATGGCCAAGAAACCGGAAGACCGCTTCCAGTCTGCCGGTGAATTTGCCCGGGCCATCCAGGCCGTCACCACCGGCGTACAGCGTAAGCCATCGGCAAAGCCAGCCATCACCCCCAATAGGCAGCCCGTTAGGGCCATACCATCTATAGAAACCCCTGCTGACACTGGTCCCACTCCGGCTGACCACGCTGCGGCAGTAACCTCCAGGTCCAATCATCAGATTGGCCAACCTTCGGCACCTTCAAGGGTGCCTTCAAAAGAGCACGAACGTGCTGATGTAACCCTCAAGGCGGAAAAATATCCCCAAAGCGATCGACCGGTTGCCACACCTTCCCGGTCCGTTCCGCTTCTGAAACAGCGCTATCTCCTGCCCGTGTGGGGGTGGTTGGTGAGCGCCATGGTGCTGGTGATCCTCTCGTTACTTGTGATCCTGTGGACCCAGGGCATTCTCCCATTTTCTTCCTCTCCCGGCTCGCCGGTGAATTCAGGCATTCCCGAGTCAAACAATACACCCATCTCACAGACCATGGCTACCTCTACGGCCGCCGTTCAATCTGCCCTCATTTTAGGCCAGGCTGATAAACTCGCCTTCATCAGCTCCTCCGATATTTGGGTCTCCAACTTGAATGGCAGCCAGCTTACCCGGCTCACCAACGATAGAAATACTAAATCCAACCTGCAGTGGACTCCCGATGGTCAATCCGTCATCTATACTTCCGGCAATTGCATCAATCTGGTCGGCTTGCTGACACAGCAGGTAAATACGGTCAGCTGCATAAACGGCATCTCATCGATCAACGCTTTTAACATCTCGCCCGATGGCCAGCAGGTCGCCCTCGGATTGGATGATACCGACCTCTACCTGTTTCCCTATACTCAATTATTCACCCTGCATGCCGAAAGTCGTTTGGCAGATGTCAGCTCGCGTGCCCAATGCTCTTATTTCGCGCCTTATCACACCACCGACACCATCAAGGCTGTCAGTTGGTCACCCGTGAAAGACCAGCTGGCGATACTGCTATCCAACCAGGTTGACGGCAGCCTTCGCGACCAGGTCAGTATCTATGACTTCAGCCAGTGCGCGGCCTCGCCTCGCCTGGTGCAGGAAATTTCTTCCTCCTACTTCCTGTTCAACCTGCGCGGCTATTTTGAGCGCCCCGAAATATCCGCCCTTTCTTTGAACAAAAATGGCCAGTTTTTGTTCAATAGCCCGCTCACCAGCACTGGTTTTGGGAATTTGCAGCTTTATGACCTTGATAATGGGCAAAGTGAAGCGCTCGCTCCTAATGGCTCGTGTTGCTACCGCGATGTCAGTTGGAGCCCCGATGGCTCTTACCTTTTTTATTCCTATCAGCCGGAGGCGGGTGGCGCAATCAGCTTGTTCTATGTCCCTTCATCAGCGCTCAGCCGCCCAGGCCAGGCTGTGGCCGCCCTAAGCCTGCCGCCTGATTTGCTCGCTGCGAGCCAGGCAGCTCTTCAGCCCGCCCTACGCACCGTCCATTAATTTTCTTTTCCCAAAAAATAATACCTGCCCTATTCTTGTTATGCTTCATTACTTGCGCAGCATCGGTAAAAACACGGGTAATTTCCGTTCGATATAGATGCGCTGCAAGGGATTATAAGGGTCAGAGTGGTTGCCGGCCCGGTCCACTCCAATCACAAATGTCTGGTATGGCTGGTTGATTTCGAGAATGCCGCTGTCGAACGGTACCAGATATGGGTAGGTGGGGTCCGATCCAATATCGATCCACTGATGATGGTTATGATCCCATAACCTGAATTCCACCCATGCCACTTTGTCGTTATCGGATGCTGATGCTTCCAAGGATACCATCCCCCCGAATGCGTAGAATGTGCTACCATTCTCCACGGGACCGATCCAATTTACCATGGGGGGCGTCCAATCTACCAAAGTATCCTCTACACTGGAATTATCATATGGATCAATCTCATAGCTCGACGTTCCCACCACAGCCAGGTTGGTGATCTTCCCATCCATGGTGGGTGAAACAACGATCGTGATGCTTGCCGATGAATCGGCATATATGGTGGCTAGATCGCACAGGATAATGCTTTCACCCTCACAGGTTCCCTGGGATGGGTCCACTGATTCGAAAAGCACACCCCCAGGTAATGTATCAGTTACCACCACGTCGGTGGCATTAATGCTGCTTGTATTGTTGATGGTTAGTTGGTAGTTCAGCAACTGGTCTTTTCCAATGGGGTCGGGTGAATCCTGGTCCTCGATGCTCAGCGCTACTAGTCCCTGCTCGCTGCCCAGGTGGATGGTTGGCTCTGGGTCGCGGTACTGGCGCAAGTACACCCAATCAACCCTTAAATCAGCCCCTGATCCCGGATAACTGTAGAAAGTGACTGGCAAGGTGCTGTCAGGCACCTGGGCAGGCTGGACGGATGTGGCCAGTGACGCTCCATGGTCAATATCTGCCACGCTTTCACCCTCTTTCCAGCGTAGCTCGTAAATATGGTAATCACCATGCCAATCGCCCCCGTTTGGTGGCAGCAAAATAGTTTCGGTAATTGTGACATGATCTATGAGATACAAATTGCTAACATCTGTATCAAGTTCACCAATGATTGCTCTTTTCCCGCTGCCTCCGCTGATAAAGCCGCCCCATTTATTGCCATTCCCTGAGCCGAAATTTACCCGCATACCCACGGCGTTGAACAAGTAGGTTGAGCTCGATTTTATCCCCTCCCCATCCTGCAAGGTAAGGATGCCCTCGAATGACTGGGGATCACCGTTGATGGTTTGCCAATCAAAAGGTATGGGTGTATTGGGTTCTGCACGAACTCCAGGTAATTCCTCACACGTGATCGACCGTCCATTGCTATAAATGCTCCAATCATCCTCAAAGCTGTCGAATGTCGCGCTGCCATCACTCGCCGGGTCTGCAGCCGGGTTATTATAGTAGATGTATATGGTTGAGTTCCCATTTCCCAGGTTGGGTATTCGCACCCACACATATGCCAGCTGGTTTGCCAAATCCCATGACTCGATCCAGAATTTCAGCTCGGTCGTCCCATCACTATAGGTAAAGCGTATATCCGAGCCATCTGAATTTGCCAGGTTGAAGGAGAAATGTTCCCCGTTAAGCTTCACCAATACCTGGTAATACAATAATTGGGCGCCATTATTGGTAACAATCACCGGACAGCGGTAATGCCACGCTGGGTCAAGCCACGGTGGACCCACTTGCTGCGCTTCATCTTTACTCCCCATATCCAACCCATCTCCTGATGCGCCTGATGTTTGCAGACAGGGTAGAATGGCGATCATTAAAGCAATGAATAATCCCGTAAGGATAACCAATCGAATGGTCTTCTTCATCACATTCACCTCATTCTTTGGCTGATTATAAGCTATTTGAGATTGCAGTGATCATCATCGTGAATTTGGCTCGGTACTGGTATTGTTGTACGCTGAACCCTTTCCGCTTTTATCATTCTTCATCGCCTATTGTGCGGTCCGAATAATTTCCACCATGCATAATGATTTGTGGGCATGAGACAAATAGCAACCGTCTCACTGGTTATTATGCCGTCAGCATTGGCGCAGAAATTTCTCCCAAAATTTCCAAGATTTGTAAGGATGATGGAGAATTACGGAGGGGGTAATGTAAACTCTGCCGTTGGCGAAGCAGGTAGCGTCGGGGTATCTGTTGGAACTGGTGTGTCTGAGGGTTTTGGCGTGTTTGTGGGGTTGGGTGTTTTGCTGGGTGTGGGGGAATGGGTGTTGGTGGGGCTGGGTGCCTGAGTGGTACGAATGGGCGTGAAGGTCGCTGACAGTGCAATCGTCCGGGAGGGCGTCAACGTTGCGTGAGCTTGCGTGTTGGTAGGTTGTGCCGGTGTTGAGCTTGGCACAATCTGTGTATAGATCGGCGCAAAGGTCGAGGTACTGGTTACCTGCGCTGTCTCTCTTGGGCGCGTGCTGGTGCCAGATCGAGCTGGGGTAGTCGTCGTCTGTGCCACCGGCAATGTTGCTGTCGATATCTTCGTCAAAATGCCACTGGTTGCTGCCTCACCAGGCGTCAACGGCTCACAGGCAGCCACCCCGCCCGATCCCTGGTTATAAGCTTTTAGTAGCTCATACAGCCGTACGGCTTCCTCCCGCTCGCCCTCCGCTAGCTCGCTTCCTGACGCGTGATCCACCAGCCACCCGTACGCCTCGAATAACACTTGCTCAATCGTGCTTTCGTCAGCGCCCCCACGGATATTAAGATATGCAGCCGCCAGTTGCGCTCGTAATTCCTCCCACGGTCCGTTCTTGGTATCTGCGAATATTGACGCGATATCGCCCGTTGTGTACACCTGCCCGGCAATCACCATCTGTGGCGGGTATGCTTCTGTGTGAGCTTCCCAGTAAGCCACGGTGTGAACGCAGTTGGCGTTTGCGATAATTTCATCCGCTGTGGCTGTCGGGCTCACCTCCCCACCCAACACTACGGGCAGGTAGGTTGCCATTGCCCACACCACGCCCACAAATACCACCACGCTGGCAATCACCACAACAATCAGCAATCCTTTTTTTTCAGGCATCAGGATATCCGCATGAAAACCATCGTCCTGCCGCTTTTGGGGAATTCATAGCTAAATGGAGCCGTTCGCACCTCTCAACAGGCATATGCTGGGAGTATTCTTACAAAACTCAAATCTTTCGTCAATAAATATTTAACAATTTTACTCTATAGTAAGGGCAGGATTAAGGAAAGTAATATTCTAACCTTTACATATTGAGAATGGAGGTAAAAGAGTATGTTAACTCGTTGGGATCCTTTCCAGGAAATGTTAAATCTTCGCCGCACTGTTGACCGCTTGTTTGATAATGTGAGCCCCGACCGTGAGTGGCAGCCGATGCAATGGGGCCTGGCGGTAGACGTGGTCGAAAATAAGGACGATTTCGTCGTCAAGGCATCCATCCCGGGCATTAATCCTGATGACCTGGATGTCTCTTATTCCGATGATACCCTGACTATCAAAGGTGAGATTAAATCGGATAACGAATACAAGGAAGACCAGTACCACCTTCACGAGCGACGCTACGGCTCATTTGCTCGCAGCATTACCCTGCCCACCAAGGTCAAGGGTGACGCCATCGACGCTTCGTACCAGAACGGCGTGCTCACCTTGCGTCTGCCCAAGGCCGAGGAAGTGAAGCCCAAGCGCATCGCCATCAAGGTCAGCGATCAAAAGATGATCGAAGGTAAATCCAGAAACAAATAAGCACATAACACTCAAGAACGGGTGCCGCGCACCCGTTTTTTGTTTTTCGCGACCACCTCTTCTCCCTTACTTTATGCCTGCAATTCGGATCATGTCTTGATGTTATACTTGCCGTATGCAGGTGGTTCAGGTTCGTCGCCTGGGTTTGGTGCCCTATCAGCAAGCTTGGGATTTACAGGACCGGCTTGCCGGCCAAATCGCCGCCAGCGAGCTTCCCCCCACCCTGTTGCTGCTGGAGCATCCTCATACTTTTACCTTTGGTCGCAGGGGCGTGTCTTCCAACCTGTTGTGGGATCAAGCTGAGGTCAAGCGTCGCAGTGTTGAGGTTTTTTGGGTGGATCGCGGCGGCGATGTAACTTACCACGGCCCTGGCCAGCTGGTGGGTTACCCTCTCATCCCCCTTGATAACTCCGGACTTGTCGGTTCCTCCCCCTCGGGTGCTATTACTCTTCCCCATGCAGACTATATCGCCTATTTGCGCAAGCTCGAGCAGCTGCTTATCCAGGTCCTGGCTTTCTTTGGTGTGCACGGCGAGCGGGTTAAAAATCTCACCGGGGTGTGGGTTAATGGCGCCAAGATTGCTGCCATTGGGATTAAAGTTGATTCCCACGGCATCACCCGGCATGGATTCGCCCTCAACGTCGCCCCCGATATGCGTTATTGGGATGGTATCATCGGTTGTGGCCTGTCAGGGTATTCTGTCACCAGCCTGTCTGGCCTGCTCCCGCAACCACCCACCATGCAGCAGGTGATCGATGCCCTCATCCCGACTTTCGAAGACGTTTTCGAGGTCACCTGCCAGGTAGTCGCGTAAGGTATAATAACGCAAAGATCAATTTTTGCGGTCTGATTTATTCAGCGGAGGAATTTCTTGGCCAGTTCGACTTTAAAAATAGTCATCCCCATGGCTGGGTATGGCACTCGTTTACGGCCGCATACCTGGAGCCGACCCAAGCAGCTTTTACGCCTGGCAGATGAAATGGTCATCGACCACGTCCTGGATACCTTCGCCAGCCTCCCCAACCTGGATCAATCTGAATTCATCTTTATTGTCGGTTACCTGGGAAATAAGATCGAAGAATATATGCGCCAGGTCCATCCCGACCTCGATGTGCGCTATGTGCAGCAGCCTGAAATGCGTGGCCAATCCCACGCCATCTCCCTGGCAGAAGAATACCTCGACGGCCCCATGATGATGCTGTATGGCGACACGCTGATCAAGACTGATTTCTCCTTCGTCCCCACAGAACAAGCGGCCGCCGTCGCCTGGGTGAAAGCTGTGCCTGATCCGCGCCGGTTTGGCGTGGCATGTATGGGCGCCGATAATTGGGTCACCCACCTGGTCGAAAAACCACAAACCATGGAAAATAACCTCGTGTTGGTGGGGTGCTATTACTTCCAAGACTCCACCCGGTTACTTAATGCCATCCAGGAACAAATGCAGCGCAATATCGCCCTCAACGGCGAATTTTTCCTGGCAGACGCCATCAATGTCATGCTCGAGCACGGCCTGAAGATGCGCGTTGAGAAGGTGGATACCTGGCTGGATGCTGGCGTCCCTGAAGATATCCTCACTACCAACCGCTACCTCCTGGATCATGGGCATGACAATACTACACTCGCTCATCAGCACAAGAACTCGGTGATCCTGCCCCCCGTATTCATCCACCCCTCCGCCACCATCGAGAATTCGGTCATCGGCCCACATGCATCAATCGGTGCCAAATGCAGCATCCAAAGTTGCATTATACGTGACAGTATCGTTGATGATGACTCTGAAGTCAATAATGTGATCATGGAGCATTCGCTGATCGGCCGAGAAACGCATATCCACCACCATGCAAGCGTCATGAACGTGGGTGACCACACCGAGTTGAGCCTGTGATTGCCCCCCAACGCGTGGAATGCCGCTCAGACCATGAATACCTCGGCCGCCCGGTCGCCTTCTACTGGCAGGATGCGCGCCTCGAAATCACCCGGGTGGTGTCAGAGAGCCGCACCCCGCAGGGGTATGTATTTCGCGTACAAGCCGCACATTACGGCATATTTGAGCTGATTTATGACGAACATTCAGACCAATGGTCTGTTTCACATCTCTAACCTAAGGAGTGAGCATGAATGATAGGTACCTGGCCCGCCATGTCGCCGGGCTCAAGCCCTCTGGAATCCGTAAGTTCTTTGACATAGTTGCCACAATGAAGGATGTCATCTCCCTGGGTATCGGTGAGCCCGATTTTGTCACTCCTTCACCCATTATCCAGGCCGGCATCCAGGCACTGAATGCGGGTGAAACACATTACACTTCCAATGCCGGCTTGCTGGAGCTGCGCCAGGCCATCTCCAATCATTTGTATAAGCTGTACGGAGTGGAGTACGACCCATCGAGCGAAATCATCATCACCGTCGGTGTCTCCGAAGCCCTGTACCTGGCTATGACTGCCCTTATTAACCCTGGCGAAGAGGTCATCATTCCCACGCCGTGCTTCGTCTCTTACCAGGCCGAGGTGATATTGGCTGGTGGCGTGCCGGTTGAGGTCCCCACCTGTGTCGAAGACGGCTTTCAGGTCAGGCCTGAGCGCATTGAAGCGGCTATTACCCCTCGCACCAAGGCCATTCTGCTTGGTTACCCCAACAACCCCACCGGCGCCGTTTGCCAGCGTGATACCCTGTTGGAAATTGCCCGCCTCGCCCAGAAGCACGATCTGGTTGTTATTTCCGATGAGGTGTACGACCAGCTCGTGTATGGCACCCAGCACACTTGTGTTCCATCACTGCCAGGCATGCACGAGCGCACTATCTTGCTGGGTGGTTTCTCCAAAGATTATGCCATGACCGGCTGGAGAGCCGGCTATGCCTGTGGACCAGCCGCCATCATCCAGGGTCTTGTGCGCATCCACCAGTACACCATCATGTCTGCCCCCACCATGTCGCAAATGGCGGCTTTACAAGCCATTCAGCATGGCGATGAGTTTGTCATCCGCATGCGCGACGAATATGACCGCCGGCGCCGCCTGATTGTGGGGGGGCTGAATCAGCTCGGTCTGCCTACCTTCGAGCCGCACGGCGCTTTCTACGCTTTCCCCAATGTGGCTATCACCGGCATGGATGATGAGACCTTTTCCAAAAAGCTGCTTGAAGAGGAGCGCGTGGCGGTTGTCCCCGGCAATTCTTTCGGTACGGGGGGCGAGGGTTATGTGCGCTGCTCGTATGCCACCGCCTATGAACAGATCGAGCATGCCTTGGAGCGCATGCAGCACTTCATGCACCGCCACGGATGAAGCCACCGTGGTTGGTTTTTTCCCGAACATTACCATCCGGCACACCAAAGGTGTGGCATTCGTCACTTGACGGGTTGTCTGGCATTGATTAACCTTATGGGGCTCTAACGGCCATCATTTTAGTGGAGGGTAAATTAATACGTAGATAGCTATTCACCAGCCAGCTGAACCAATTTGACGGTGCTCGTTGCACCAGTGATCCGATAAAAACTATTTCACACTATCAGGAGTAGATAATGACCGAACAAATCAATGCTTTTCAAATGGCACAGCGCCAATTTGATGGCGTTGCCAGGCAGCTCAACCTGGACCCCCAGGTGGCCGAGCTATTGCGTTGGCCGTCGCGTGAGTTTAAGTTCACCATACCCGTCTATATGGACGATGGCTCCCTGCGCGTGTTCACCGGCTTCCGTGTACAGCACAACGATGTGCGCGGCCCCAGCAAGGGCGGCATCCGCTTCCATCCCGCCGAAACGATCGACACAGTACGCGCCCTGGCCATGTGGATGACCTGGAAGTGCTCCGTCGCCGATATTCCCCTGGGCGGCGGCAAGGGTGGCGTACCGATCGACCCGGCTACCCTCTCGGTGTTTGAGAAAGAAAAACTATGCCGCGGCTGGGTGGGTCAGATGTGGCGCAATATCGGCCCCCGACAAGACGTTCCCGCTCCTGATGTAGGCACCACCCCGCAGATGATGGGCTGGATGATGGACGAGTATTCCAAGCTGGTCGGTCATTTTACTCCTGGTGTGATCACCGGTAAACCACTTGGTGGCGGCGGGTCGCTCGGCCGCACCGAGGCCACTGGCTTTGGCGTGATCTACACCGTACGCGAAGCGATGAAGCACCTCATGATCGACCCCACCAAATCGGTGGCTGCCATCCAGGGCTTTGGCAACGTTTCGCAATATGCTGCCATTGGCTTCATCGAGCACCTGGGCGGCAAGGTGGCCTGCGTTTCCTGCTGGGATCACGTGGATAAATGCTCCTACACTTTCAGCCATCCCAATGGCGTGGATCCCAGGTTCCTGCAATCCATCACCGACCAGTATGGTACCATCGACAAGAGCAAAGCCCGTGCCGCCGGCTATGTGCTCGAGGAAGGCGATGCCTGGATCACCAAGGAAGCCGACGTGCTCATTCCTGCCGCCATCGAAGGCCAGGTCACCGGAGAGACCATCAAGAAGATCCACAGCCGGGTGCGTATCATCGCCGAAGGCGCCAACGGTCCCACCACCCCCGAGGCTGACGAGGTTATCAAGGCCAATAACATTTTCGACATCCCCGATTTCCTGTGCAACGCTGGCGGGGTCACCTGCTCCTACTTCGAAGGTGTCCAGAACGACATGAACTTCTACTGGAGCAAGCAGGAAGTGCTGGAACGTCTGGATCAAAAGATGACCGTGGCATTCCAGTCGGTGCTCGAGATGTCCGAGAAGGAAAAGGTCTATATGCGCGATGCCGCTTACATGGTCGCTATCGCCCGCGTGGTCAAGGCCATGGAGCTTCGCGGCTGGATCTAATAGCATGAAACCCCGTAGAGGCGGGTCTCAGACCCGCCCCTACGTTTTTATACCACTCCGAGCAGCACGTCTCTATAAATACTGGAATTTTTCACCCTCTCGTTGTATACTCAAAGCACCCTACAGAGGAGAAATATTCTTATGATAGTCACCGTATTGCAAGAGAACCTGGCACATGGTCTGAGCATCGTCTCCCATGCCGTTTCCCCGCGCAGCACCCTGCCCGTGCTCGCCAACGTGCTGGTGGCAACCGACGAGGGGCGCCTGCGCCTCTCCGCCACCAACCTGGAACTGGGCATCACCTGCTGGATCGGCGCCAGGATCAGCGAAGAGGGCTCCACCACCGTTCCGGCGCGCACCTTCACCGACTTGGTGGCTACCCTGCCTTCCGACCAGGTGGAGATGAATCTTAACGTACGTAACCAGAAGCTTAATGTGCATTGCGGCTCTTCAAATACGGATATTAATTGCATCGACGCCCAGGAGTTCCCTCCCATGCCCTTGCCCGACCTGTCTGATGGCGTCGAGATTAATGTGGCAGACTTCAAGGAGATGATCCAGCAGGTGGCTTTTGCCGCCTCCTCCGACGAAGCCCGTCCGGTGCTCACCGGAGTACTGCTCACTGCACAGGGCAACCAGCTCACCCTTCAAGCTGCCGATGGCTTCCGTCTCTCTATCCGCAAGGCTGAACTCTCCACCTCCCTGCCTGGCCCCATCAAGGCCATCATCCCGGCTCGTGCACTGGCTGAATTGGCTCGTATCGTTTCCGACAGTGAAACAACCCTCACCATGGTGATGCCCGCCAATCGCGGTCAGGTCATCTTCCACATGAAGGACGTTGAGCTCGTCTCACAGCTCATCGAGGGCGCTTACCCCGACCTGGAACAGGTCATCCCGCGTTCCCACCAGACCCGCACGGTCATCTCCACTCCTGCCATCCTAAAGGCTTGCAAGCAGGCCGAGATCTTCGCCCGTGAGGGCTCGCACATCGCTCGCATCCAGATCACCCCTGGCAGCAATGGTCAACCCGGCACCGTCGAGATTTCTGGCCAATCGGAAGAAACCGGCTTCAACCAGACGGTGATCGACGCCAACATCGAGGGCAAGCAGCTGCTGATCGCCTTCAACGTGCGCTTTCTGCGTGAGGTGCTCGACGTGATCAAGACCCCCAATGTGATCCTTGAGACCAACATCGAAACCACCCCCGGCGTTTTCCGCCCGGCCGGGGAGGATAATTTCCTGCACGTCATCATGCCGATGCATCTGGGTGGTTAATGGTATAAGATTTGGAATAAAAACGTATCCGCGCAGGGGAGGGATCCCGGGCAATATTTATTAAAATCCCTCCCCTGCACTTATACATAAAGGTTTAGTGCATAAAAAACATGACCCTTCCATCCGTCAGCGTGGAGAAGACCCTGCGAATTTACCTGGCCCTTGCCCAGTATCCTATCCTGAGCACCCAGATCCGCGCCCGCATGCGCCGCGCCCTCTTCGAGCATGGGGTGATCAGCCAGCAGGACTTCGAAGCCGAGGTGCGCGAGCAGGCCATCCATTCCCAATCCCGTGAAGCCCTGCAAGACCCGCTGACCGAAGAGCCGGCCGACGTGTGGGAGACGCGACTTTCGCGCCTGCGTGACCACCTGACCGATTTCTACTTCGCCTATAACCTGCCTTATGAGCTCTTCGAGCAGATCGTGCGCGACACGCTCTCCGAGCGCGGCATGCGCAGCGCCGACCTGCTGGTCTCCTTCAACCCCGAGCTTGCCCCTCAATCCATGCTGTTCGAGCAGGCCACCGCCATCGAAAACCTCCCCAAAGATGAGCGCCTCACCGCCGAACCTCACTTGCGCGAGATCAAGGTCGTGCTCATCCGCACCCTCATCAGCGACCAGCTGGCTTATGTCAATATCGCCAAGGATTGGTTCACCATTGGCGATCTGCGTGAGATCTATCAGCACAAAATTGGCAGCGGTAAGATTGGCGGTAAGGCAGCCGGCATGCTGCTCGCTAGGCGTATCCTGCAAAATACGGCTCCTCCAGAAATACAAACCCACCTCACCATCCCCGAGTCCTATTTCCTGGGCGCCGATGTAACCTATGCCTTCATGGCGATGAACAACCTGATGCATTGGAATGACCAGAAATATAAAAGCGAGGAACACATCCGCCATGAGCACCCGCAGATCATCCGCGATTTTCTGGGCGGCAAATTCCCTCCCGAAATCGTTGCTGAGCTGCGCAGCCTGCTAGTGAAAATTGGCCCTCAACCCCTGATCGTACGCTCCTCCAGCTTATTGGAAGATAATTTTGGCACCTCATTCGCCGGCAAATACGAGAGCCTGTTCTGCCCCAATCAGGGATCATTGGAAGAGAATCTGCACGAGCTCACCCAGGCCATCCAGCGCATCTATGCCAGCATCCTCAATCCCGATGCTTTGCTCTACCGTCGCAGTAAGGGCTTACAGGATTACGATGAGCGCATGGCAGTGCTCATCCAGATCGTCCAGGGAGAGAGGTTTGGGCGTTATTTCTTCCCCTTCGGTGCCGGGGTAGCGTTTAGCCGTAACCAGTTCCGTTGGAACCCGCAAATTCGCCGCGAGGATGGCTTCATCCGCCTGGTGTGGGGATTTGGCACCCGGGCGGTCGAGCGCCTGGGAAATGACTACCCGCGCCTGGTAGCCCTCAGCCACCCCCTGCTGCACCCGCAAGCCAAGCCCAGCCAGGTAAGCCAATACTCGCAGCATTATGTGGATTTGATTGACCTGGAGGCTAATCAGTATACATCCCTGCCGATCAATGAGGTGCTTTCCAGTCGCTACCCTGGCTTGCGCTACATCGCCCAGCTTTTCAACGGCGATGATTTGCTCCCCATCCACACCAATTTGCTGGAAGGTAAATCCAATCGCCTGGTGCTCACGTTTGACGATCTACTCCGCCGCACTCCCTTGGCTGGCCGCTTTCGTACCCTGCTCAACCTGCTCGAAGAGAATTATCACTCCCCGGTGGATACCGAATTCACCCTTCGTCTCCTGATTCCCCGTTCAACCCATCCGGAAGTAGAAATCTGCCTGCTGCAATGCCGCCCACAATCACACTTCAAAGAGAGCAAGACCCATATGCCAGTCAGCCTCGATCCCACAGATGTGGTCTTCTCCACCCGCCGGCTGGTGCCGGATGGGCATGTGGATTGTATAACCCATATAATTTATGTCACCCCTGAAGGTTACTTTTCACTTGCTACCCAGCTCGAGAGGACGCGGATCGGACACCTGGTCAGCAAGCTGAACGCTGCGCTCTCTGGACAGACATTTATCACCATTGGCCCCGGCCGCTGGGGGACCATCAATCCCGACCTCGGCGTGCCCATCAACTATGGCGATATCTACCACACCTGCGCCCTTGTGGAGGTCTCCGGGCAGGGTATCAGTGCCGCTCCCGAGCCGTCCTTCGGCACCCACTTCTTCCAGGACCTGGTGGAATCCAATATCTACCCTTTGGCCATTGATTTGGATGACCCTGATACGCATTTCAACAGGTCATTCTTCTACGATACACCTAACCATCTGACAGAGCTGTTGCCCGAATCCACAGACTGCGCCGATACTGTTCACCTGATCGAGGTAGCTTCCTTCCGCGCGGCTCACCACCTGGAGCTGGTGATGGATGACGAAAAAGGAGAGGCCGTGGCCTTCCTGGTGCCAGACGATCCAGGGCGTCCAACAGGATAATCGATTTCAAGCTTGTAGTTTGAGTAAGGAGGATGTGCGATGAAGAAATTCGTGGCCGTGGCAGGGAATATCGGAGTGGGTAAATCCACCCTGGTTAGCATGCTGTGCAGCCGCCTGGGCTGGCAGCCTTTTTTCGAGCCGGTGGGTGAAAACCCTTATTTAGTGGATTTCTACAAGGATATGCATCTGTGGTCCTTCCACTCGCAGATTTTCTTCCTCACCCGCCGCCTGCGCCTGCACCGCCAGCTCCTGGACCATCCCACCTCCGCCATCCAGGACCGTTGCGTGTATGAAGATGCCGAGATTTTCGCCCAAAACCTTTTCCTTCAAGGGTTAATGGACGAGCGTGATTACCTGAGCTATAGCGAGTTGTACCACGTGCTGAGCGAATTCCTGCCTCCCCCCGACTTGGTGGTGTACCTGCGCGCATCGGTTTTAACCCTGCAGCAGCGCATCTCCAACCGCGGGCGTGATTACGAGCGCACCATCACCTCAGGTTATCTCGAGCAGCTCAACAAGCTGTATGATGATTGGATTGCCAACTTCAGCCTTTGTCCGGTGCTCACCGTCCCCGCCGACTCGCTGGATTATGTCGCCCACCCGGGCCACTTGGATCTGGTCGCCTGTAAAGTCGAAGAGAAGCTCACCGGCAAGGAGGAAGTGGTATTTTCGGCTGATGAGGTGGCCAATTCAGCCTGAGGTCGTATCGGCACAGGGAAGAATTCGATATCACCTTGAGCCTGATTGCATCCCATCCAACAAGACTGCCCAGCTTACACTTTTTCCAGCTTCTCGATCATCTCTTCTGCCTGGCTGATTGTCTCTTGTAATGTCTGGGCATCCCAGGCGAACCTGGCCCCTGCAGTTTCATAGAGCTTGGGGATTGGAGCTGTCCCACCTAACGCCAGTGCTCGCCGGTAAGCCACCACCGCTCCTCTTTGATCTTTGAGCGCATTACGCCACACCTGGAATGCTCCCAATGACGCCAGTCCATACTCCACGTAATAAAAAGGGACTTCGAAGATATGCAGCTTGCGCTGCCAGCCGGTGGCCATCTCGTCATCCAACCCGCTCCAGTCTTCCGCCACCATGTATTGCCGCCATAACTCGGCCCATTTCTGGTCGCAGTTTGCCGGGTTGAGAGCGGCATTTTGGCTGGTATAGGCCCAATGCTGGAATGCATCCACCACCGCCATGTAAGGCCAGAACAACAATTGTTCCTCCAGGTGTTCGATACGCGCCCGGGCAGCGTCTATCTCCGTATAAAAGCCGCCTTCGCTTGCCAGCAGGTATGGTGACGCGAGCAGCTCCATCGCCATAGATGCCACTTCGGCAAACTCCATCCCCACCTGCAGCTGGTGATAATAAGGCAGGTGAGCCTCCTCGAAAACATGGAATGCATGCCCACCTTCATGGATCAGCGTGGCAACATCCGTATGCAATCCCACCGCATTCGCAAATATAAACGGTTGTCTGGTGAGGTCATAATTATTACAGTACGCTCCGGGGGCTTTCCCCTTGCGGTTCTCCAGATCCAGCAGCTTGTGCTCCCGCATAAAGTCAAAATATATCCCCAGCTCAGGGTCCACCCGGTGATAGATCGCCGAGACTTTACCCTCCAGCTCACTGATGGTTTTGAATGGTTGCAAGGCCTCCCGGCCCAGCGGGTCAACATTCAGGTCCCATGGTCGTAGTGATGCCAAACCCAGTCGTTCTTGTCGCTTTGCCTGGATGCGCCTTGCTGCCGGAACGGCCACTTGTTCAATTGCTCGGTGAAATTCGAGGCAATCCTGAGGTGTGTAATCGAACCGCAGCAACTCCTTCCAGCGATAAGTACGGTAGTCTGAAAAGCCTGCATTTTTAGCAATCTGGTTGTGTAATCCGTATAAATTTACCCATAGGTCGTTAATTTTTTGGCGATCTGCCAGGCGGCGCTCCATGCTCAGCCGCCAGGCTTTTTCACGCCTCGAGCGATCTTGGCTCAAGTACACCGGTTGCAGCTGTGCCAGGGGAATTTCTTCACCTTCCCAGGTAACCGT
>Ga0172362_10000121_pt1 | contig 54405 bp, 65 predicted proteins | sample LakKivs1_kivu2a2_FD_114534 | JGI IMG/M metagenome (GOLD analysis project Ga0172362, IMG submission 114534) | Sediment microbial communities from Lake Kivu, Rwanda - Sediment s1_kivu2a2 | ecosystem: Environmental > Aquatic > Freshwater > Lake > Sediment | place: Rwanda: Western Province, Lake... | reverse complement strand
TATGCAATGCGTATATGGCACAAAAGCCATCATGGTGCGTGCCATGCTTATGGACATAGTCACGCCTCGTTAAAGGACAAACCAAATTCTAGAAGTATAGATGTTGGTGTAGATACTGAGCTATATGGACATGAAAGATTTACACCATATAGTCTAGAAGAATTTTACGATATAATGAAACAGAAGACTTTTGAATCAATTGACCATCATATACATGGAGAAAATTGTGAGTGATACAATTATTGACCGTTTTGATGGCACTGAATATAGTTGGATGTCTAATTTCTACCTAGCTCCGATAGAATATGGAGGTCTTACATATCCATCTAGCGAACACGCATACCAAGCCGCTAAAACCTTGGACGTAAATCTGCGTAGAAACTTTACAGGCATTTCTGTAACTGCTGCCAAGTTGAAGAAAATGGGTATGGCTCTACCATTACGTAAAAATTGGGAAAACATTAAGGCCAGCGTGATGTTGGATATTGTCAGGATTAAGTTCAAGACACACAAGAATTTGGCCGACAAGTTAATGGCAACTGGCGATGTGTGCCTAATAGAAGGTAACACTTGGCACGACAATTTCTTTGGGGATTGTAGTTGTCAGAATTGTGAACACATAGTTGGCAAAAATTATCTAGGAAAGATACTTATGAGAGTAAGGCAAGAGCTGGTCTTTCTAGAGACTAAAAAACATCTTACATTCGACCAGCTAAGGCACGCAAACATCATGCGTCTACCTACTATGAAAAACAAAAAAGGGGAGGTACTCCATGATAAGCCGGATGGTTCTGATTGGTCTATGTCTGATTGGACTAACGCTCTTACTGGAGAAGTTGGTGAACTTTGTGGGTGGAGGAAAGAATTTCTTCGCGGGAATATTACGGAAGAAGAATTCCGAAAAGAAGCGGCCAAGGGGTTGGCAGATATAGTAGCATACTGTGATTTGATAGGTATGCAGATTGGCATCGATTTAGGTACAGTCGTTCGTGATAAGTTTAACGAGGTCAGCGAGAGAGTGGAAAGCTCGGTGAAGTTATGACAATACCAGTAATTTATAGAACCTCAAATGGTCGTATTTTTTATTCTTTACATGGCGAGTATTGGGAGCTTACACTGTATAACGGCGTGTGGTATTGGGATGCTGGCGCTCCAATTATCACCGACAAAGAGGCCCAAGATTTACCAATTTACGACGGGCCTAATGAGGCTTTAGCATAAAGGAATTAAGTAGTGCAAACTTTTCTACCATTTGCGGATATTAAACTAAGTTGTAAATCCCTAGATAAGCGACGGCAATTTCGTCAATGTGTCGAGGCTCGCCAGATACTCAACGTCCTTGATGGCAAATCTGAAGGTTGGAAAAACCATCCGGCAGTCAAGATGTGGCACGGGTATCGTGACGCTCTTGCTATGTATTATAATGGATTTTTAGATTACTGTGTTAAAGAACATAAATACAACATCAAAAAACTACATCCTATTGTGATAGACGTTCCTGTTGTATATTGGCCACAATGGTTTGGTAACTTAGAATTCCATGTGTCTCACCAAAACAATCTTGCTCGCAAGGCTTTTGAGGATATGTATAAACGCGAAGATATGCAGCTTTGGAACGCCTTATTGTCGGTAGGTATAAACCCAGCAACACGTAATATTCAGATGGAGTATGTATGGCCAGTCAACTCACACAGCTTAAAGAAAATAGTTTATGGCGAATAGTAAAGCTGTATAAACAAGACTCTAAAGGTAATATTAGGGTTTGGTACATAACAGTAGATGACAATGCCGGTACTTATACCGTAACACACGGTATTAACGACGGAAAGTTACAAACAACAACCGTTAAAGTAAAACCCAAAAACGTCGGCAGGTCAAACGAAACCTCTGTAGCTGAACAGGCTAGGTTTGAGGCTGATAGTTTATGGCATAAACAACTAGATAAAGGATATAGTATTACTATATCATCGTTTGTGGGTTGTGTTATGAACTTAAAATCAATGATTACAAATCAGCCTAAACTATATCTACCAATGTTGGCAAAATCGTTTAGCGAGCATAGTAATAAGATTAAATATCCATGTTATTATCAGCCGAAACTAGACGGTATTAGATGTTTGTCATATATAGATATCAACAATTGTGTAACATTACGGTCTAGAAAGCAAAAAGAGTTTTTACGAATTGAGCATATAGAAATCGCTGTGGCACCGTTATTACAAACGACAAATCTAGTGTTAGATGGTGAACTATATAGTAAAAGTCTATCGTTTCAAGAAATTACGTCTATTGTGAAACAGGTTAAAAAGGCCCATAAGGATGTTGAAAAACTAGAATATCATATATATGACTGTTATTTCCTAGATAGGCCAGATATGAACTATGCTGATAGACAAAAGTTTCTTCATAGTCTACTACAAAAAACCAGCAAGCCAATTGTACAAGTACACACAGGAATGGTTACATGTGAAGATGGGGTGTATGATGCACACGCAAGTATGGTTAAGCTTGGCTATGAGGGGATTATGCTACGGAACACAGATGGTCCGTATGAGCAAGATAGACGCTCGCCCAACCTGCAAAAACTTAAGTCTTTTATAGACGCAGAGTTTGAAATCATCGGCGGAACTACCGGAAAAGGCAAGTTTGAAGGAATGTGTGTGTTCAAGTGTAGAACACAGGACGGCAATGAGTTTGATGTAATGCCTGAGGGCTCTGCTGCTCAACGGCGTCAATATCTAGACGACCTGCCACTCTTAATTGGCAAAATGTTAACCGTAAGATATTTTGAAATAACAAAAGACGGGGTGCCAAGGTTCCCTGTTGGGGTTTCTATTAGGGATTACGAATAATGTATGATAGATTGAGTAGCTTGTTTAAAACGGATTTTGGGATTGTGCTAGCTGTTACAGGTGGCGGTACTAGGGTAATACCAAACATACTTGCTGGCGGTGGGGCCAGTAACACGTTTTTAGAGGCCACAGTGCCATATGGTCGCTCAGCCGGTATTAAGTATACGGGACTCACCCCAGAGAAATATTGTTGCCGCGACTATGCGTTAGACCTAGCATCTGTATCATACAAAAGAGCGCTGCATTATACAACTGGTCGTCCGGTCATTGGTGTTGGTGCTACCGCACAACTTGTTACGGAGAACCAACGAGAAGGCCGTAAGAATATAATATGGGTGGCCACGCAGTCTAAAGATGAAACTGCCGTATACAATATTTCCTTCTCACACATATTTGACCGCGCTGCACAGGAAGATATATGTGCTGAGCTTATAAAAGAAGCTATATTACGAGCTGCTAGTATCTATGGTGAATTACCAGAACTACTAAGGCTAGAACATATAGATTCTGCAAGTCATCGTGAGTCTGGTGTTATCTATGAGGTTTTTACAGAACAAAAACTATCTTGCCTATTGATGTCTAATAATGTAGGAAATCCTGTTGTGTTTCCTGGCTCTTTTAATCCATTACATCAAGGACATATAGAAATTGCCGAAAAAGCATTTGATTTTCTTGGTAAGAGTCGCTATATTCAATTAGAATTATGTATACACAATCCAGATAAGTCTACCTTAGATTTTATACGTATTAGCGAGAGAATACAACAAATTAAAGAGACTGTATCTAAAAAAGAATGGTTCGGAGGGTTGGTTGTTACTAATACGCCATTATTTATAGACAAAATACGGTCTACTGGATGCAATGACTTTATTGTTGGAGCAGATACTTTTAATAGAATTTTCAGCGCTAAGTACACTGGGCTGTATACCCAACAAGAAATGTTGGAAAAAAGTATGCGTTTTGTTGTTTTTGACAGGAGAACAGACCTAATAAAAACCGAAGGAATAGATAAGAAACTATATACAATTATACCTAACCAGATTTATACAGACAAGGGTTTTTCATCTACAGAGATTCGTAAGCAAAGGGTTATAAATGCTAGATAAACTTGAGAACATTAGAACTCCACTTATTCCTTATGATACACGCAACAACGTGTCTATTTCGTTGCAAGAATGTGAGAATATAGCGAGAAAAACCATATCGAAGTGTGCGGGTGGCTTTGCAGAGCGGTTTTTGGCAGACGATGCCATTATTGCCAATATCGTCACACAGATTATGCTTGGAGATATGAGATGGAACCCCTCTAAATCTAAACAGAGAACATATCGTATTTTGCGGGCCAAGTGGGCTATTCGCCATCTAATTCGAGATATAACACAAAGAACCAAAAACGACATACAGGTTATATCTATTCCTGAAAATTTCAATTTAGTAGACGAAAAAAACAACATCGAAGAATTTGAACAACAAGAATCCGTTCAAGAAATGTTGTCTAGCGGTGTAATTAATGATAGAGAAAAGGATTTTATCTATCGTAGTTTTATACTTCAAGAACCACTACAGTCTATAGCCACTGAAAACAACCTATCTCGACAAAGAGTTGACCAGATTATTAAACACGGCATCGAAAAGTTAAAGGATAGATATGGGAATTTTGAAAGATATGGCTGATGGAGACGAGGCGGAACAAAAAGTTATTTTGCTCTTGCGTGACTGCGGTTTTACAGCTATAAAGAATATAGACCCTAAGACCCGTTCTTTTTGGGATATTGAATTTGGAGATATGGGTCACACCATTGAAGTCAAAAACGATAGGTATGCACTTAAGAGTGGTAATATAGCTGTCGAAATTTTCAATCCTAAAAGTATGAAGCCGAGCGGTTTAACTATTACACAAGCCGACTATTGGGTTTTCATTGTTGGAGAAGAAATATGGCTTACTAAGACGGAAACTCTTCGTAAGTTTGTCAACGACGAAAAGCCACATAGAATTATTGATGCCGGTGGTGATAAAAACGCAACTCTTACCTTATACAAGAAAGAGCATATTTTCACTATCTTCACTAGAATTGATAATATAGATATTAAGGAAACTATAGGTCTATTATGCTAGTTAGGATTGTTTTACTATACTACGCGAAAGATTGGCAGTCTCAAATACCGTCGTTTGTTACCATAAATAACGAGCTACCAAGCAGGTTGTTATGTGACAACAAGCAGTTTGATGATTGCTTAGATGAGCTATCGTATAAGTATGTTCCATTGATTAGGTCGTGGCTTAACTGTCGCATATCTATTTTTATTCATAATAATACGTGCAATATAATCGCAAGGGCTATTTTACCACATGAGACAGAACTTATCAATAATGCTAAATGGTCTACGTTCGCGGATACGAGATTATTTAACACCGACACCAAAACCCTTATTGAGGCAGGATATAACGGCGGAAGATAGAGCTATTGCAGAAGAAAAGCTAATAGAAGAACTATATAAACTACCTCTTGTAGAAGTTAAGATAACCCTACATAGAGACTCTACTATCAATGCTAAATGCGCAACATTTGATGCTACAGACTCTTCTGCTAAACTATTAGCATATGTCTTATATATGCTTAATTCTGGCAGATTAGAACAAAAGTTTGTAGACGTTGTTGCTGGGTATGCTAAAGACCTACAACACAGAGACTTTGCCCAAAACACACTAGTAGAATGGGATAAGTATGTATCTGAGCCAATTATATCACCATCGGAAATCATGAGGATGAAACAGTGAAAGAATATCTAGATATAGCGCAAAAAATAATAGACAATGGTGAGTGGAAAGATAGTAGGGCCGGGCGCGCTAAATCTTTACCCAATGTTCACTTCGAGTTTTATTCTCCTACACGATTTCCACTGTTAACCGCTCGTCGAATGCCTATTAAGTCTATAGCTGTAGAGCTAGAAGGTTTTATTAAAGGTATAACAAGCAAGAAATGGTATCAAGAGCGCGGTTGTAGATTTTGGGATAATTGGGCGAATCGTATTGCAGTAGTTCGACAAATACATAATGGAACACTGGCTTATCCAGACGATGATGTTAATAAAAAATGTGACGACCTCGGCCCTATGGGGTATGGTTATCAATGGCGACATTTTGGTCAAGCGTATGACGAAGACGATGATGCTCCACTTAAAGGTCACGACCAACTAGCAAATCTGGTCAAAACTCTTAAAACTAATCCAAATGACCGCCGTATGGTTGTTAGCTATTGGAACCCAAACCAGTTAGACAGAATGGCCTTACCTCCGTGTACTGTCTCTTTCGCTGTGAATGTAACTGGTGGAAAACTTAATCTAAGCTGGTATCAAAGGTCATGTGACTGGGCTCTCGGAGGAGGGGCGGATATTGCTAGTATGGCTTTAATGCAAAATCTATTGTGTTGTGAGTCTGGGTTTGAGATAGGTATACTTTCTGCACTTTTTGTAGACTGCCATATCTATGAGCATAATATGCCTGCTGTTGAAGCACTTTTACAAAGAGAGCCTAGAAAACTTCCTGGATTGTGTATCAGCCATGATGGTGACTTTTCAATATTTAAGTGGACACATGAACAATTAGGATTGATTGGGTACGACCCACATCCAAAATTAGACATGGGCGACATTGCCGTTTAACCTACAGGTGTATAATCAGATATGGAACTAGAACCAGAAGTAGCATGGAAAAAGTGGCGTGACCCTTTTGGGGCCGATATTGAGAAGCACGAAATAAGCCTACCGGACATTGAAAATGAGGAAGAAATACCATATGAAAATAGGATTTCTGACGAAGATAGGGTGTCCCACGTAGAAAATCTGCTACCTAAGCGCCCGATGCGTTTTGTGCAGACCCAAATAGGGTTTATTCCACTTACAGAAGACACCGAACCGGGTAAAGTATTTAATTTCTGGGTTGGTCATACTAATTTTACAATCACCGAAAATATATACAAAGCTATTGAGCAAGTAGAAGGGGTAGAGGTCGCGGTGCCGCTATCTCGATATAGGTTCCAGATAGGTATAGGTCAGTTGTTCAAGGATAGAGACGTAATGAATGTGGTTAGGACAGTCATGATAAACACTCATAAGTCCTCATATGTCAAACAAAAACTTTCAGAACTGCAAAAAATGGCTGAGACAAAGCTATCCGGTGAAGAAAAAAATCCTAATAACAAGGGTTAATAATACCACCATTGCTAAATGGGCTAAGGTAGACGGGATTCCTCATAAAGAGGGTGATGAATATCATGGATTTTGTAGGTGGAATCCAGATAGTAAACAATATGTAATTTATATTAATAAAGAACATAGTGATAAAGTACAATTAGATACATTGCTGCATGAATATGCTCACGTATTACAATTTGAAGAACCAGGTGGGGCTGAGCAATGGCACGGCCATGTTTTCCAAAAATACTACAATAAACTATGCAATAAGTGGTCAGAATGTATATAGACATAGCACCAAATAGTAGAATGTTAACAGATGATGATATTCGTGAAACGCTGTTTGCGGGCGTCAAAAAACGTGTTAATGGCATTTCTGTTCTCCCACAATTCCTTCCAGCTATTAAGGATTTTGTACCAGACGGCATGGATTTGGGTTGTTTTGTGGATTATCCATATGGTAGTTCAGACACCTCTGTCAGGTCGCACGCCGCCCTAACCTCTATTAGAAAGGGTGCATCTAATCTTGACCTATTAGCTAACTGTAGTCTTTTGATTAACCGAAAATATGGTCGATTTTATGAAGATATCGAGGCTATTCTTAACTTGGCCTTACAGCATAAAACCGTTATTAGGCTAGTATTAGAATATAGACTATTTGAGTACAAAACAGTTTTAGAGATAGGAAATGTAGTACGGGAAATGGGAATAGAGTACATTATTCCGTCCTCTGGCAGTCAGGTGGATTCGTGGGATGATAATTTGGCGATATCTGTTGAATTAAGTCGTAAATCTAATATAAACGTTATCACCAACGGTGGCGTTAGGACTAAAAAGCAGTTTGATACAATAGTGGAATCAAACGTTTTTGGGGTCAGATTTTTTAGCCATAAAGTTGCAGAAGATATTTTAATTGGTGTATAATATGTTGATTGGGAGACATAAAATATTAGGACCAATAGGACGTAGCCCCTAAAATAGGGTTTATCTGATGACAACTTATTACAATCGTAATGTAAAAAAGGCTGACGGCACATCTGCAACTGGTACATGGACCGGCTTAAACCAGGGAACTACTGCCGGTTCTACTGTCAACAATCGTGGTGTTATCCGTCGTGGCGGCACCATAGCTAGCCCAAAGTGGACGAGCAAGCCAATTGCTGAAAACACCGCCGTAACTGGTCCAATTGTATACCAAAATGACACAATGGACAAAGCACTAAGCGCAGGTGTTTTTGCTGTTATGACTGCTGGTGAATATATCATCAGACGCGTAACCACAAAGCTAGCTGGTGTAGCTAAGACTATTCTTCGTTCTTCTGCCGCAGACTTTGCTACTCGTAGAAGTATTCACAAGAAGGAATCTTGGAGAACTCACTACTTGAAGCAGGTAACTTGGGCAAATAGTGGCGCAACATTAGAAGACCCTGATACAAACAGTGCTAAGTATACATTTGTATATTCAGACAATGCAGAGGCAGAGGATGCGTTTGCTTTTGGTCAGAATAGTAGTGCGACAAATCCTGCCAACCAGAGTACCTATGATATTGCTGCACGCCCAACATTGGCCCAGCCTGGTCAGCTTGTCTACAAGACAGGTCGCCCAGCCCCAGTTAAGGCTCTATACAGCGAAAAGACTGGTTAATTCTAGTTTTACCTCTTAAAGAACGGAGTGTGTGTTTTTACACCGCTCCGTTTTTTTATTGGTGTTGGGGTGTATAATATACTATGAATAGACTACCAACGCGGCCAAACGGTTGCGGTACACATCACGGACCAAGGTATAAGCAGACCGGATTTTGGTTTACGCTTGGTACATTTATCGTAAGTGGTTTGGTATTAACTAATGTAATATCTCCAACTGATGAAAATCAGGTAGGTGCTGTTGTTAACCATGTAATACAATCTGTTAGCTTAGTAGCTAGCCTGGCATCTGGACTTAAACTTTATAAATATAAGGAACAGGCCAAAGAAGAAGAACAAGAAGAAGAAAAACCAGTTCCTAAACGCACACCAAAACCAAAACCAAAAAGAAAAACAAACAGCCGTGGAAGACCTAGAAAAAGAGACTAACTCTATTTACGATAGAGTCAAAGAACAATTTGGTAAAGCTGGTAGAGTATTAAAGCTTTGGGAGGCTTGTCGTATAATCAACGAGGCCACAGCAAGTACAGTATTGGCTATTGAAAAACATATTGGTAGAAGTATTTCAGGTCCAGAAAAAAAAGAAAAGGCCATGAGGGCTGTTGAACACGTAATAGACATACTGTGTAATGTTATTGATGTGCCGATGCTTCCCAACTGGGTCGAGCTAGCACTAGAAAGGTATATGAAGATATTTCTCATGGAAGTTGCAAGCGGCAGTATTGATGCTTTTGTCAAAACATTTCGTGATACAGGCGTATTTCCACCAAAAGGCGAGGATTAATTAGATGATAGAACTAACAGGTATTAATGTAGTATTATTGGCCGCTGTTGCATATTTTGCATACGAATTTTTCATCAACGGTAAAGATATATCTACCACATTTAATCAGGTAAAAGACTGGGCATTAGGTCTGTTTGCCAAGCTTAAGGGTGACAAGTCTGCTGTGTCCGTAGAACGAGTGACTGAAGACAGTAAACCAAGTATTGTGGAGATTGTACAGAGATGGGAGTCTCTGAGAAATACAGTTAATGCAGCCGGTCTGACTGAAGCAGCTAAAGAATTAGATGAGTTATGGACATTCCTAAACCCAAATAAAAAGGACTCAGTATAATGAAGTTTGATATTCCGTCAATACTAGTAATAGGCGTAGTGATATATGTCCTATTTGGCGATAAGCTTGCTGAAATTAATTGGCGGCAGTACGTACCCAATATCGGTAGTGTTTCCAGTTCAGAAGAATTTCCAAGCAAACCAACTAACCAAACTGTACTAGAAGCCGTAGAGGGGGTTAGGCCAGTATTATCACAAGTGTCTGCTGGTGATAAGCTAGCCTTATCACGATTATTTAGAGAGCAGGCTAAGTTGGTAGCGCAATATCCAGACGTTGTGCGTAGCACATCAGATATTTATACAGCAAACGGCATAGCTGGTAAACTAATGGGATTTACAACCAGATACCCTGGATTAGGTGACCCAGACGATAATACTAAAGGTGCCCTATCTACCGCTGTAGCCAAAGTGGTTGGTGACGAAGTTGCTCAATTGGACACAGCCAAGCGGCAGGCGGCTGTGGATGTATTAAACGGCCTATCATGGATAATGAGAAACTAATATGGCAAAACAGACATTTAGAAGCCCTAAAGACCTATTAACCCATTATAGTAATGGATTTGTAGGCGCATACTGTGACCCAATAGAACTAGAAGAACTTGTTTCTACCCTAGAGGAACCAAAGTATGCTTTAGCAGGAATTCGTGGGTCTGGTTCTGGTAAGCTGTCTCGTCCTTATTTGTCTGTTGTGGCATTAAGCAAAGAACGTCCATACCTAGAACGCCAGACCACAGGAGACTGCGTAAGTCACGGTACACGCAATGCTGTTGACATATCTCGCGCGGTCCAGATTCATGTTGGACGTAGCCTAGAGTCATTTGTTGCACTTGGTGCTACAGAAGGTATCTATGGTTCTCGCGGACATGGTGGTCAAGGCATGTCTTGTGCTGGTGCTGCTAGATGGGTTAATCAAAAGGGCGGATTGTTGGTGAGAAAAAATTATGGTGTGATAGACTTCACAACATATGATGCTAACAAGGGTGCAAAGTGGGGTTCTCGTGGTGTTCCTTCCGAAATAGAAGAAATAGCACGCAAGAATCCGGTGAAGTCATTAATCCAAATTAAGTCTATCGACGACGCAAGAGATGCGTTAGCAAATGGATATGGCGTGTGCGTATGTTCAAACCAAGGATTCGCCTCACAAAGAGATAATAAGGGTTTTGCTAAACCACAAGGTAACTGGTCGCACGCTATGGCATGGATTGCTTGTGATGATACTGGTAGTGAGCCAGCCTTTTTGGTACAAAATAGTTGGGGTAAATGGAACGATGGTGGGCATCCAGAATGGGGTCCAATTCCTGACGGGTCATTTTTAATTACCGCTTCGGTAGCGGCTAGTATGATTCGTAGTGATAGTAGTTTCGCGTTTAGTAGTGTAGTCGGATTTCCACCTACTAAATTACCAAATTACGGGTTTAATTACATCTAAGGTGCAAAATGAACAGTAAAGTATTGGTGGTTTTATTGGTAATCGGAGCAGCATTTGTATTAAATGGTAATGTACAGGTGTTTAATTCAGATGGTGGTGATTCATCTAGTGTAGACTCAAAGAGGGCCACCGCTGCCGTTGCTGCTGCTGGTGCCACAATGAATCCTAATACACCGGCACCAAGTCCTAACCCTGGACCTAAACCTCCTCGTAAAGACTGTATCTATTGTAAGGGTACTGGTTTTGTTACTCACGGCGACGGGCATCGTACACCTTGCACATATTGTGAAGCACCAAAAGGACCAGACCCATTTGTTGCAGCGAAGAAATGTTGTCCACATTGTGACTGTGGACCTAGTTGTGGATGCGAATATGCTGGGCAATGTCTAGTAGAGGCCAATGGTGGAAAGCCTGTCCAAATTTGTGACGACCGTGGATGCGCTATATATGCACCACCTAGTTACAAGCTACCAGAAGAACAGCCACCAGTAGACAACGAAGTTGTGGCCCAACTAGATGCCCTTGTAGACAAAGCCCGTGCATCATTTTCTTCTCAAGATTATCTTGGTACATTAAGCGCTGTCCAAGACTTAGAAAGAACTCTGTTGCCACTTCCAGACAATAATACATTTGCGCATTATCGTAAGCTGGCATTGTATGCAAGAATGAATCTAGATAAGAAACTTTCTACTTTAGATAAGGAAAAATATCAAAAATTCATTGATGACTATAATGGTTATATGGAGCGCAACAATGAAAGATTAAAGGAGTTGTTAGATTATAAAACAAGGGCTATGAATGAGGCTAGACTAGAGGTACAGGACGGTGGCTGCACTACCTGTAACCCAACTGGATATAATTATGGAACTTATTCTAGAGGTGAACATAGTTTTATGAGGTTTGGAGAAGGTCGTCCAGCATATTCAAACCAGTCATTTGCTCCACCTAATAACTTTGGTGGCTGGGGCGTATATTATGGTGATGATGGGTCTAGTTGTTCAAGTTGTCGATAATAAGGTGAACATATGTTATCAATTCTAGGTTGGATTATATATGGATTTTTTGTTGGCACGGTAGCCAAAGTAGTATTTAGCTATGCGTTTCCAGCAAGTAAGTTTAATGATATAGAGGGTCTATATGTTATCCTGCTTGGTGCGTTTGGTTCTTATGTAGGCGGTGCTATTAACTTTATATTAGGTAATAGCGCTTTACTTTTAAGTACGTCTGGTCTTGGCATGGGGATACTTGGTGCGGTTGTTGCATTGGCTGTTCTACATTTTGCACACACGAAAGGCTACTTGGATAAATGGATAAACTAGACAAAACATACTTGGCATGTAAATCAGAAGCAGAAGAAATACATGCGTCTTTAGAAAATAACGTCGGTAGTATAATTACTATCATTATGATAATTTCTGTAGTGATTAGTATCATTCGTCTACTACAAAGTTGTCAAAAACCCACCAGCGAACTACGCGGGTCATTCAAAGAGCATATAGGGCGCAACAGATTAAAGAAAATAGTTTATGGCGAACTTGGTTCACATCTTTATCGTGAGCATGGAGAGGCGGTTATGGCGGCTATAGACAAGCGTTCTGAGCAGGTTGCCGACGCTGCGATTGACGAGATGATTCGCGGCATTTCTTAATTTTCCCACTTTACACTTCGTAGGAAAAGCGCTATAATTTAGCGTCACCAAGATTCTCTAGACACAGGAATACACATATGGATAGGACAGAAGAATTCAATTTAGAGTTGGCCAGTCAGTTTACTAAAAAAAACTGCCGACATTGCCACGGTAGAGGGTATCGCGTGGTTGAACACGCTAACGGCCAACCTATACGTCTTTATATACCGTTTGTAAGATATGTTGATTATTGTAGTTGCGTAAAAAACAATATTAAGAAGGCCGAGAAACATGCGGTATTCACCAGTTGATTTACAGGTTGTAGAGGGAAAAATTGAGCAAGCACTTAATAGTGCCGGGGTTAGTAGAGAGTCAATTGAGTCTACTCAATTATTGAGTGTTGAAGAGGTACACCTATACTTAGAACACTGGTTTACATTCAGGATAAAACATGCTGGTGTGGTGTCATTTCTTACAATAACTATTCCTGCCAGAAATATGTCACTATGGGGAGCAGATGAAACAGAAAAGGCTATAAGGCACTCTCTCTATAAGCTAACTCCTAAGTATAAAATTAGGAATCATGAACCTAACTGGATTGAGTTTTATATAGGTCTATCTATCGCCGTAAGTAAGAAGTCTAAAGATACAACCAAACATGGATGCATAATTACCGATGAATATAACAAAATTTTGGGATTGGGTTTTAATGGTTTTCCAGAGGGTTTTCCCGACGACGAAATGCCAACCCATAGAGATAGAGACCCAAAAAACTCGCCGAACAAATATACAGTCACGCCACACGCCGAGGTAAATGCAGTAACTAACTGTCAACATAAACCAGTTGGTGGTATAGCATACATTGATGGTAGACCGTGTGCCCCATGTCTTATTCATCTATATCAAAATGGAATACGCAAAGTATTCTGCTTGGATAGAACATCTGTGATGCTGGACGAATATGAAGAAAAGGCCGTGCAGTTTGTGGTAGAAAAAAGTAAAAAGTCTTCGCGTGGTGAGCTTGAGGTGTTTTTTGTTAAACCTTCATTAAAATGGTTGAGCGACCTCGGAGAAGAAGTGAAGAATGGTGTATACTAAGATAGTCGAGCATATAAAGAAAACGACCTTAAATAGGTACCTAACCGTTAAAGCGACATTTCTCGACCTACATAACGAGTTTGACAACCAAGTATATAATCAATAACTTAGGGAACTAAATACTGGTATGTATTAAACAATTCTAAGTGTCGCTTGCAAACAACAGCCGTATCCTTTCTGGTGCGGCTTTATTTTTCTAAGGAGCTGAGGAATGCTGAATTTTAAAAAAGAATCAGGACCAAAATTTGAAGTTGTATTGTGTACAAGAGACTCAGAGGGTAATGTAACCGGAAAAACCAGCTTTGCCCACGATGACCCGCGAAAAGTTAGCGATTGGTTTTTGCGTAAGCGCGGTAAACCTAAGAAGAAGTCTGATAAGAAAGAAGATAAAACAAAAGACCCAAATACTAAGATGGTCAAAACATCTGATGGATTACAGGCTTTTGTTGATACACAAAATAGAGAAGAAGTAGATATTAAAAAGTGGCATCAAGAATTGGATAATCTAGAAAGAAAGAAGTAATGACGGAGATTACAGATAAGCAAAACGAAGTCAAGAAAGGACTTCAAGATTTTATTTTCTTAACTAAGTATGCGCGCTGGGATGCTGATAAGAAAAGACGGGAGACTTGGGGTGAGGCGGTTGATAGGGTGCGAGATATGCATTTACAGAAATATTCCTTTCTTGCTAAGGAAGACAAGGACGAAATCTGTAATGCGTTTGAATTGGTGAGGCAGAAAAGGGTTTTACCGTCGATGCGCTCAATGCAGTTTGGTGGTAAGGCCCAACTTGCCCATGAAAGTAGAGGTTTTAATTGTTCAGTCAGGCACGTAGATTCTATACGCGCTTTTTCCGAAGTTGCTTATCTTATGTTGTGTGGTTGCGGTACTGGTCTTGGTCTGGGTAAAAAATATCTATCGCGTTTGCCAGACCTAGTTGATAAAAACGATAAGACTGGCTCGGTTGTCACATATGTAGTAGAAGATACTATTGAGGGATGGGCTGATTCTCTCGAAGCATTATTGATGTGCTATTTCAAAAACACGTCTTATTCTGGTCGCAAGATTACTTTTGATTATTCTAGAATCCGCCGCAAGGGTTCACTTCTAAGAACTGGTGGTGGTCGTGCCCCTGGCTACAAACCTCTAAAAGCTGCTCATGGCCGCATCAAAACTTTACTCGACAGAATTATCGAGGAAGACAAAGTATCAACACTGAGGCCAATTCACGCCTATGATATCTTGATGCATTTTGCCGATGCGGTACTAAGTGGCGGTGTTCGTAGAACAGCGTCATCTGTTGTATTCGACTATGATGACACAGAGATGATGAACGCAAAAACATACTTTAAAGTAGACAAGATGCGTGAGTCTGTTGATGAAGAGGCCGAGCAAAGGCATATTCGTGTATGGGTTCATGGTCATTATTATGATGTGGTATTAAATCTATCTGATAAATATACTTACGAACAACTTAAAGAACAGAAAACAATAAGTTGGTTTTACATACAGCCCCAGCGTGCTAGGTCTAATAATAGTGTATTGCTTATCCGTGATAAAGCCACTAAAGAACAATTTGAGTCAATTATAGAAAAAACACGCCAGTTTGGTGAGCCCGGCTTCGTGTGGTCAAACAATGAAGATACCCTGTATAACCCGTGCTTCACAAAAGATACCAAGGTCTTAACCGAAGATGGGTGGAGACAGTTCAAAGATATTCTTGGAACTTCTCAGCAGATTATTCAAGATAATAGGGTGCAGGGAATACTAGAAAATGGTATTGAAAGGTGGTATATAGACACATCTCTGCCAAATATTGGTGTCACAAACACTGCTACTAATATACGTTGTACTGCTGAAAACCAGGATATATTTGAACTAGAACTAGAGTGTGGTCGTAAACTTAAGGCTACGGCCAATCATGATTTTGCCACAAATAACGGTATGAAGAAGATATCAAACCTTTCGGTCGATGACAGTATTCTTATTGGACTACCCCCAGTCTATGATGGTTTAGATACAAATAGTCCAGACTGGCAACTTGGTCTGTTAGCTGGTTTTTGTCTTGGGGATGGTAATATATGCGACGGGGCCGTTAATTTAGACTTTTGGACATCAAAACACGATATATATGACCTACCAACATTTGAAAAGTGTGCGCATGATGTTATATCTAGAAATATAGATATTATTCAAAGTTCAACCAAACAGCCAAGTGAAACCCCGGTCTTTGGTTTGACAAATAATGCTGGTTCTAAAGCACACAAATATCGTCTATCTTCTGCTGCTTTGTTCAAAATCTTTGAGGCAAACGATATTAAAAAAACAAATACAGTATGGATACATAAAAAATCAAAGGCATTTAAGTCTGGTTTAGTTGCTGGGTTATTTTATGCAGACGGTCATATAGACTATAATACCAAATCTAAATCTATTTCTTTTAGATTCACCCAAAGCGATAAAGATGTATTATACGACATCATGCTTATTTTACAAGAGCTAGGTATATATGCTAATATAAAGCCACTACTTAAGGCTGGATATAGAACACTGCCAGACTCAAATCGTTGCCCTGCTCAATATTGGGCCAAGGATTCTTATAGGCTTATTGTTGGGTCTAAGTTCGAGTGTGAAAAACTAGTAAAAGTTATGTATATGTTTCCAGCAGACAAAGAGGTATATGATAAAATCACAAGTATTAGCAGTAATAGAAAGACCTATCGTATTAAACACGAAAGTAGAATTAAATATATCACACGCGCGGGCAAAGAGGATGTGTTTTGTTTACAAGAAGATAATCGTAGGACACTAATTGCTGAGGGTATGACTGCCAGAAGGTGTTACGAGATTGGTTTTATTCCTGTTACAGAACATATGGAATGTGGTGTGCAGTTCTGTAATCTAACCACTATCAACGGCAATCTGGTTGAGTCTATGGAAGATTTTATAGAGTGTATAAGGGCTACCGCTCTCATAGGAACTCTACAGGCCGGATATACAGACTTTCCATATCTTTCTAAAACTGCTAAAAAATTAACAGAAGACGAAGCATTGTTGGGGATGTCTATAACCGGAATTCTTAGTAATACAGAATTATTTTTATGTGGTAAAACACTTAAGTTAGGAACTAATGTAGCAATCAATGTAAACCGCGAGTGGGCTGGTAAGCTTGGTATTAAGGCCGCATCACGTATTACGGCAATTAAACCAGAGGGTACTGGTAGCTTAGCTATTGGTGTTAATGAACCCGGCGCACATGCCGCACATGCTTATGAATTTTTTAAGAGAGTGCAGGTTACTAAAGGTGACCCTATGTACGAATTTTTTAAGATATATAATCCTCATATGTGTGAGGAAAGTGTATGGAGCGTGAATGGTACTGACGATGTGGTTACATTTCCAATGTCTGTACCGCGCACAACCATAATTAAGGACAACATTGACGCACTAGAACATCTTAAAATCATAAAAGACCTACAAGAATATTGGGTACTGCCGGGCGGATTTAATAATCAAAAGGACGTGACCAATAATGTTAGTTGTACTGTTATAGTAAAAAATGAAGAGTGGCAGGATGTTATAGATTATGTATACAATAATAAACAATATTTTTCCGCAATCTCATTTTTGGACTACAGTGGTGACAAGGATTATCCGCAAGCCCCGTTCGAGAAAGTGCTTGACAAAGCGGACTGGGAGCGCTATAATATGTTGTTGGAAAACTATGTTCCGGTCGATTTTACCAAGCTAGAGGAGCGCTCAGATGAAACAACTCTCGTACAAGAAGCAGCGTGCGCCGGTGGGGCCTGCATCGTGTAATATAAAGATAAATTGGTCGGTATTTGATGGTGGCACATCTATGACCGAAGTATTGGTTGAGTTTGCGCTCGGGGCCAGCCTTAATTTTTTCAGGCAATATTGCTATGAACGCGACCACTACCAAGAAATTAAGAAAATCAAACAACTTGGCGTTGACCGCGCTAGACAGCGGGCCAAAAGGTTTTTACGAAGAACTGCCGACCTAAAAATTGGCCGACACGACTATACATGGGTGGGATAATCGAGTGCTGACCATAATCGCCGGTGTACTTTCTTTTCTCACAGCCATAATTAACCTATTTGCCATAGCAATGTGGGTAGGTTATATATGCATTGTTACACTAGCTGTCAAGTACCTTTATACGGATAAATATCCTACTAAGGCTAAACCTGTTACATCTGCTGTTATAGGTACTATAGTTGGGTCTAGCTTCAATTGGATACTAGGTATAACATCATCTATGTTCAGTATTTTTGGTATAGCTCTTGCTATTGGTGGTACGATATTATACATTAGGATATATGAGAGGAGAAATAATGGATTATCCTTATGAAATCTGGGAAGAGTGGGGATTAGAAGACTTAAGCGTTAATGGGTCTGGAGACCTGGCCCAATTAGTCAGACACAATCGCCTTGCAAACGGCTTAATGGTGCCTTTTAATGAATCAACCCGCCGCCCTGACGGTGTATATGTTCAGAAGAACTTTCTAGATATAAATGCGTAGCTATTCGAGATTTTGGGACTATGTAGAAGATATATTTCACATAGTTATATTTTGCGGTATCTGTATACCATTATTTTGTGTAAGGAAATTTTATGACTCCTGTAAACAAGCGTACTCTAGTTTTAAACAATGACTATTCTGCACACTCAGTCATTGACTGGGACCGTGCTGTGGTTCTTATGATTATGAATCAAGATGACCCAAAAGAGGGCGCTTACGTTGTCGAGTATTATGCAAACGACTTCATTAAGGACTCTCGCGGTCACAAGTATCCAATTCCTGCCGTTATGGTATTGGCAAGCTATAAAAAGCGTAAAAAGAACATACCTTTTTCTCGCAAGAACGTTTGGCTGCGTGACCGTTTTACATGTATGTACTGTGGCAAAAAGTGTAAGTGGAACGAGCTTACATATGACCACGTAATTCCTAGGTGCCAGTGGGACCAGACTAAAAAGGGTACTCCGACACACTGGGAAAATATTGTTTCGTGTTGCTACCCATGTAATAGAATGAAGGCTGGTAGAACGCCAAAGCAGGCTGGTATGAAGCTAATTAAGGAGCCAAAAGTACCAGTTAATGCGATGCACATTCACGGTTTTTCAGTTTTTAAGCCAATTCCGGCTGAATGGGACCAGTACATACCAGAATTTTACAGAAATATAGTAGAAAAAGGTGTATAATATACTATGCCAGTTTATTCCTACGTGTGTCCTACACATCAGGTTTTTGAAGTCGTAACCAGCATCAAAAACTATAAACCAGTTGTTAAATGTCCACAGTGTTCTAAAAAGTGCCAGCGCGATATAGTCGGTGATGCTGAAACATTAGTTCACGGCGGGGATTCTACGCCCAAAACCTTGGGTTCATTAGCTGATAAACAAACATCTAATATGGGCGATGAACAAAAACGCGAGTTGTGGAAAAAACACAATGCTTATAGATATGAAGGAGAGCCGTCGAAAGAACTTCCGGCAGGTATGGAGCGTATACAACGACCAGAAGAAAGAGAGTATTGGACATGAAAGAAAACAAGTTGATAACTGAAAACATGAATCGGTTAGCACCAAAAGAAACCAAGCAACCATATAGGGATGCTAAGGGTCGATTCGCTAAAGCCCCAAATATTACTGTGGGCGAATTAGCAGAGCTGAATACTAAGAACCCAAATGTTGAGAAGCCTAGAATACCAGCTATGGTGTGCAGGAAAGAAAGCTGTGTTAGGGCAGAAACTATGAAGGAACTTCAGAAAAGGTTAAACAAAACAGACCTAAACGCAAAGGTGGAAGGAAAATGCCGTACATACCGCATAAAGCAGTGGTTACAGTCAAAGCTGAAATCATGGAGGTCTTACCTACAGGGCATGTTACAGGGGTTCCGAAAAACACGATTAAAAAAATAGTCGTAATTGATGGTACATCCTTAGAGGACTGTGAACAGAAAGTACTAGCACTATTTAATAAGGTGAAAAATGGGAGTAATCCGAAACGAAGAACTAAATAAGTCGATAGCACCAGCCCGTCAGAACACGCAGGTTGTTTATTCAGATAAAGACAGAGAGGTATTGGCCTTTTCCAAGGGTGGTAAAGAGGTTGTCGAAAACCACCCAGATGTTTATTGTAAAGCTGTTAAGGCTGGCGATAAAACATGGTACTACGCACTACGAGGCCCCACGAATCGCCTGTTTAATCCAAATGACCTAAATTACGATGATGCCCACCGAATAAGAAATTCTAAGAGCGAGAGAACAAAATATAGCCTTAAAGAATGCAGTCCAAAGGTATTCAAACTATATTTAACCTTCCTAGAAACCAACAACAAATCATTTCTAAACAACGCTGAAAGAGAGAGTTGATATGCCTAGACTAACAAACAACGATAAGTTCGCAATACAGGGTATGCTTGCATCTGGTATTGTAGACGTGGAAGATATTGCTAAAAGAATAGGCAACACCGTTAAGGTAGTACAAAAATACGTAACCGAATTTAACAGTAGTGTTGAGCGCCTTGAGAAAAACGATACCAAAGTAGACGAACAAACCGCTAGAGCTGCTAGAAACACTCGCGGTAAAGACCTTATGGTAACACGTACTCAGGGGAAGAAAAACAAGGGGGTTACCATTATGACACACGAAGCTTCTTCTTACGGAGATGATGCTCGAAGAAAGGGGCCTGCTCGTAGTCGAACATCACGCGGTACAATATTCAATATGGAGACAGGAGAAGTTGAGTAATAACAAATACCAGTCACGTTACTCACCAAAGAAGCAAGTATCCGCCGCGCAGTTTATAACAGAACTTATATGTGAAAAAAAAGCAGCCAAAGACGGTATTGATTTACCTGTTAACTTTTGGAAGCTACCTAAGTGGGGTGCTTTCTTTCGCCAACAAATCGTAACGGCGAATGGGTTGCTGCGTATATATTCAGACGCGGCTATTGTTAGGGCGCTGCGTTCGCCAAAGGCTTTTTCGATTTTTTCCTTACGTGCACCACACTTGGACGCTATAATCAAGGAAGAACAACTTGCTGTCGATGGTATTGAGAAACGTCGTAGTCTGGACCAAAATCTGGTCAAGCCAATTTTGCCAGCACAACCAATCGTAAGAGAAAAGTATATAAAGAAAACTTCATTAGACAAATTGAGGGCACTAGATGGCGAAGAAGAAGAAAGAAACTGATGGTAGCACAGAGACCACACAAAAGCCTGCTGACAAAAAAGACCTTATGGACTTTATTGTAAGTGGCCAGTCCTTAATTAATCGTCCACGTAAAATCATTCCTATAAGTCCTGCAACAGATGTTGGTATTGGTGGTGGCATCCCAGAGGGAACATTTTTTATTCCAACCGGACCACCAAAGCTGGGGAAAATGCAACCCGTATTGTGTGGCGTATATACACCATTTGGATTTAAGAAAATAAAAGACCTTATGGTTGGTGATTTGGTGTGTACTCCAGATGGTTGGACCGTTAAAATCAATTTAATCGTGCCGCACGGCATGAAAGACGTATATAAAATATCATTTAATGATGGTACATACACATTTTGTGGGTTAGAACATCTATGGAAGGTCAAGTCTAGATTCCGTAAAGAATGGAATATAGTAGATGTAGAGCATCTATTAAAGTCTAATCTGTACGAAAATGATGGTCGTCCAAGATGGGCAATTCCACTGACTAAGCCAGTCTACTTTGAGGATAAAGAATTAGAAATAAAGCCATACACCCTTGGGGTTTTGTTGGGTGACGGAAATATCACTACAAAAACACCTAGGCTGTCTAGCGTTGACACGGAGATAGTAGACCGCGTGAACAGCGAATTAGACTACGGATTTTACTTTTCTAAGCTAAATGGTGATAATTGTGATTGGTTTTTAAAAACAACCAAAAAACCGAATAAGTATCGTGATATACTGAAAAAACTTAAATTATATGGTAAGAACTCACATACAAAGTTTATACCAAAAAAATATCTGTATAACTCTGTTGAAAAAAGAGTTTCGTTATTACAGGGGTTATTAGACACTGCTGGCTATATCTCTAAAGATGGTGTAGTAGAATTTTATACAACATCTATTAGGCTAGCAAAAGATGTTAGGTTTTTAGTACAATCGTTGGGTGGATTTACTACCATCAAACCTAAAAAAACAAAGTGTAATGATAAGTATTTTGACTCATATCGTCTTCATATTAGAATGACAGATAAGTCTATGTTATTTTCGTTGCCGCGAAAAGTAGATAGGGTTTGTGTACGCACGAAAAATCCTCTACAGAGATATATAACCAACATTAAACTTATGAAAAAACAGGCTGAAAGTGCATGTATTAAACTAGATAATACAGATGGGTTATATCTTACAAATGATTTTATAGTAACCCATAACACGGTTACTGCTCTACAGTTAGCGTCTAATGCACAAAAACCAGAGCACGCAAGTAAGTTTGATTCTACTGGTCGAGATGTATATTTCTATAATATAGAAGGTCGTCTTAAGGCTAGAGACTTAATGGGTATTCGTGGATTAAATATAAATAAGTTCCATATTATAGAGTCTCAGCCTGGGAAAATCTTAAGCGGTGAAGATTATATAGATTTGGGTGAAAAGCTTATTAATGAAAAACCCGGCACTGTGCATATTTTCGATTCTTTTTCACAACTCTGTACTCAGGCAAGGCGTGATGGGGATATACGAGATAGAGTACGCGACGACGCGCCATTATTGTTAGCAAATTTCTGTAAGCGTATATGTAATGTATTACCAGTAAACGATACCATAGTTGTTGGCATTACACATATTATTGCAAACCAAGGCGGTGGTCCAATGTCTAAGCCTACTTCTGAGGCTTCTGGAAACAAAATTCAATATGGCTCTGATACTAAGCTTATTGGTAAATGGAAAGAGAAGTGGGAGGTTGGCGGTAATCAAATTGGTCAAATGATACACTGGAGATGTGAATGGTCGGCTCTGGGTCCACCGTCTGAATTTACGTCATATCTACGCTATGGTTATGGATTAGACAGAGAAACAGAATTAGTAGATATTGCTGCTGGTCTTGGGGTAATTGTCAAGGGTGGGGCTTGGTTTACGTTTCCTGACGGAAATAAAGAACAGGGCTTAGAAAAGGCTAGATTATATCTAGTTGAAAAACCGGAGCTATATGAAGAAATCTGGACACAGATTAAAACCATGTTAAATATCAACACGACTGGTGTATAATGAAAATTTGGACACTAGATGGACAATGTATAAAGTGGTCACCCGTCGGAGCATCTAACGGAGACAACCGTATTAAGTCTCAGTATCATGTTAAGGCTAGGGGACTAATACATGAAAAATATGGAAGAACATGCGCCATTTTGGAAGAGGTGTCTATACCTGTCTATAATAGACAAACCATGTACTTAGATTTTTATATACCTCTACTTAAAATAGCATTCGAGATTCATGGTGAACAACACTTTAAATACACGCCACATTTTCATGGCACAATGGCTGGGTTTGTGGAATCCCGTAGGCGTGACCAAGATAAAGCTGAATGGTGTAATACAAACGGTATTCGTTTAATAGCACTTAATTATAATGAAGACTGGGATATATGAGTACAGCAAAAGAACAACTAGACTTTATTGATAATTTACTAGAAGAGTATGAGCGCAAGTTAGGCTTGCCCAAAATACCAGAAGAACTAGATAATAGTCAAGAGCTAGAGATGTATTTAACTATGGACAGAAAGCATGTTGAAGCACTGTCTATAGAAGATTGTTCATATATATGTATGAGGTTGGCCCAGTTTGCTATATGGATACAGCGGGCTCAAAACAGAGAAAAGTCTAGGGTTACATGGGCCAGAAATAGAATAAACGTTGCTACTGCGGACACCCTGCAAAGCTATAAAGGATATGGTAGAGAAGAAAAGTTCTGGCAGGCAGTTAAGGGTGACGACTTTGCATCGAAGGTTCATAAAATTCAGGTCTATGCCGAACAAAGAGCAGAGCGACTGGATTTTATATCTAACGGACTAATAAACCTATCTAAACAAATAGAATCAATAAAATACAACAAGTTACGCGAGGAGAAAGATGGATAACGACGTATTAAACCTGCTTAGCACGTTAAACAGTGAAGAAATTGCTAAAGTAGAAAAACTCATACGCAAATTAGCCTCTAAGCATATTGATACACAACAGCAAGAAAAGCGCCGGGTTGAGCTACAACCAGAGCCGGTTGCCCGGCAAGAAAGGTCTGCACTGAGACAAGAAATAGGGCGTCCTGTTAAAAAGCCAAGACAGGGCGGAAAGAGGTTGCAAGAATCTGGACCCGCTAGAAAGGGCGACACTAAAAAGTATATGCGCACAGAGGGATTTTATACCGGGCTGCGAGACAATGTATTTGAAGAAATGTTGGACGAGTTAGCGCCAGCTACCGAAAACGATAAGAAAATAGATAGGCTTATCAAACGAACCCCGCCATCCCCACGAAAGGGTGACCAGCGGGAATATGTTTTGTGTGGCGGGTGTGGATATGAGTTTTTGATTAACCCCGACACAGTATATGGCAAGTTCAAGTGTAACGAGTGTATTCTAGAAGGAAAGAAATGATTTTAACGGACGTATCTGCTGAAAGAGCAGTGCTTGGCGGTATTTGTAATCATGGGGCCAATGCTTATTACGATATCGCGGATATAATTTCAGATAAGACATTTACTGTAGAGTCCAACGCTATTGTTTTTCGGTGTCTTAAGCAAATTATTGAATCTGACCCAGAGGCGGTTATAGATATACCCATTATACTAAGCACAGCCAATGCTTTGGAATATGGATATCTCTTTAAGAAAAACACCGAACTAGAACACCTGAAAGCAATAACGAAAACACCGGTCGTCATATCCAATGTACGCAAGTTTGCTGCTCTGATTCGGAAGCTAGAAATAGCTCGCCTGTATAATGACCAGCTAGAAAGAGCGCAGGAGAAGTTGTTAGATATCAAGGGTACTGAGACAGTATCTCATATCTTAGGTATTGGCGAAACTGCCGTACTAGACTTTTCTTCTCTCCTTAATAACAACACAGACGATGAACCGGCTTCATTTTTTGAAAACGGTGTAGAGCATTTACAGAACCTAGCCGACAACCCTGTTGACTGTGTTGGTATACCAACTGGGTTTTTATTGCACGACGCAGCTATTGGTGGTGGTCTTAGAAATGGTGGCGTACACGTTATTGCTGCTCGTATGAAAGTTGGTAAGTCTACCATAGCCCTTAAGATGGGGTGTAATATAGCATTAAACAATATTCCAGTATTATATCTTGATACCGAAATGATGTTGCCAGAGCAAACCAACAGGGTGTTTGCTATGTTAACAAAGACACCGTTTAATGATATTGAAACCGGCAAGTTTGCTACAGACATGTTTACCAAACGGAAGGTCTTTGAAAAGGCGCACGAAATGCGGAATAATAAAATTCCCTTCTACTACAAAGACATAGCCGGTATGGCATTCGAGGACATTTTGAGCATCGCTCGTCGCTGGATTGTTAAAAAGGTTGGTTTAAATAGTGATGGTACTGCAAAGCAGTGTGTTATTGTGTACGATTATTTAAAACTAATGTCGTCAGAGGGTATTAGTAACGACCTGAAGGAAACACAGTTACTTGGTTTTATGATGACCGGCCTTGTGAACTTCTCGAAACGATATAATATACCAGTATTAACCGCCGCCCAAACCAATAGGGATGGTGTCAACAAAGAAACGACCGATATTATAGGTGGCAGCGATAGAATTGCTATGTATTGTACAAGTTTGTCGTTATTGAAGATTAAATCTCCAGAAGAAATAGCCCAAAAACCAGGGACTGGAGATAGAAAGTTGTTGGTTATGGCTGCCAGGTACGGAAGTGGCGGGCAGTTTGGTGACTATATTGATATACGAATGAACGGACGATGTTCTGATATAGAAGAAGTTGGACAAACATCAAGCAATGATGGTGGGATGGTTATAGATGACGAATACGACGATGACGAAGAAATACCATTCGGTTAAATATAATGATTGGGATAAAATCAACCTTATTGGCAAACAGCTTGTTGAGCGCCGCGAAGAACTCTTAGAAAGCCTTGGTATAGAGTTCAGCACGGGCGGTAGGATGCTTTTTGGTGCGTGTCCAGTGCATGGTGGCGATAGGCATAATGCGTTTAATTGGTACGAAAGTGGTAAGTGGGCGTGTTATACACACAACTGTCATCTCGAATTTAAAGATTCTCCAATAGGACTATTGCGTGGTCTATTATCACACACATATTACGACTGGACACAAAAATTAGACCGTAAGTATAGTTGGGATAAAACTATTGAATTTGCACTACGGTTTCTAGAGTCTGATTATGGTACTCTCCAAATAGACGCAGATACAATAGAAAAAAACGCATTTAAGCGTCAAATGTCAATAATTGGGAGCAATGAAGAAACAGAGGCTCCTAAAATTACACGCGAAATGGTTCGTAAGTCATTAAGAATACCGTCGCAGTTTTATCTAGAAAGAGGCTATAAAGCTGAAACCTTAGATAAGTATGATGTTGGTAACTGTATTGCAATGAAAAAGCCAATGAGCTGGCGGGCTGTAGTTCCAATTTATGACGAAAAAGATAATTTTATAGGGTGTACTGGTCGCTCTGTATTTCCGCAGTGTAATATATGTAAGCTATATCATAGCCAAGACTATGCTTGTCCATCTAAGCAATACGAGATGAGATATACTAAATGGAGGCACAGTAAAGGGTTTAATAGAGAGCATTGTCTATATAATATCAATTTTGCTAAGAAGCATATACAAAAAAGCGGAGTGGCTATTTTAGTAGAAAGTCCAGGCAATGTTTGGAAACTAGAGGAGGCCGGAATACATAATAGTGTTGGTTGTTTTGGTGCGTCTTTGACTTTTGGGCAAAAAAGCCTCTTGGACAGCATGGGTGCCTTGTCTATAATAACAATAGGCGACAACGACGAAGGAGGGGCCGCTCTATGCAAGGATGTGGTAGAAAAATGTAGTCGCTCCTACCGGCTATACTTTCCAAAACTAAACATATCTTCTGACCTTGGGGATATGAGAATCGACGAAATTACAAACGATGTAAAACCATTTATAGACACAATTCTAGGAATCATTTAATGGCTGACGAACAAATTATTATAGGAATGTCTGGAAAAAAGCAGGCTGGAAAAAATACTGCCTGCAACTTTATTGCTGGTATGGAACTAGTTAATATTGGCCTTACTAGGTCTTTCTATATTGGCGAAACCGGCGAACTATATATTTCAGACATATTCGGAAATACAGAGTATGAAGGAGTATTAGACCTAACCCGTAAGAATCCAGAATTTCTAGAGTTTGCCAACGAACACATCTTTCCGTATGTTAAAATCTATAGTTTTGCAGATATACTTAAAGAAGAAGTATGTATTAAGATTCTTGGACTAACACATGAACAGTGTTATGGTACAGATGAAGAGAAGAACTCTGTGACACACTTGATGTGGGAGGATATGCCGGGAGTTATTACTCCGCAGTATGCAGATGTGTGTGATGTTGACTGGTGTACCATTAAAGATATTGGTTTAACAATGCATGAACCAGGTCCAATGACCGCCCGCGAAGTCATGCAATATGTCGGTTCAGAAATATTTCGTAAGATGTATAGGAATGTGTGGGTAGATGCCACACTGAGGCAGATTAAACAAGAAGGTTCACTGATTGCGTTGATTGGGGATTGTCGCTTTCCAAACGAAGTAGATGGTGTTTTGGATGAAAACGGTCTAGTATATAGACTTACTAGAAATGTATATAACGACCAACATCAAAGCGAATTGGCGCTTGACCAAGATAAATATGACTGGTCTCGTTTTACAGCGGTAATTGATAATCAAGAAATGAGTATAAATGAACAAAACAAGGCGCTGTATGGCGAAATGTTCCCTAGAGGTTTACTACCGGAGACTAAGAAAATAAATGGCCCTGATAACTTACTTTCGTAGTTCAAGCTACAACACCCATGACGACTGTGAACAACGGTGGTTTTTGGAGTATAATCTAGGATGGAAATTTCCGTCACAATGGATAGCCACAGATAAAGGTACAATTGTACATAAAGTACTAGAAGTACTTGCTACCATTAAAAAGGGTCAGCAGGATGGTTTAAAGGTAATCACCGACGATGTAGTTGGTGAAGTTTCTACTAAAAAGTACAATATAGACAATATAGTAGATAGTGCCTTTGGCTACTATAGCAAGTCCGCCGACCACCACGCTTGGGCGTCTAAGGATTTAGAGGATTGCCGCGACTGGGTAAATATCGCCCGCAGGTTTAACAACGGTATATTTGACCCACTTAATCGCACCATTGTTGCTCCAGAACAACACTTTGACTTCGTTCTAGAAGAACCTTGGGCGAAATACTGTTATTATATTGGAGAAGAAAAGTTAGAGGGGCACTTGGCCTTAAAGGGCACTATTGACTTGATAACAGATATCGGCGACGGTATGTATGAAATTATAGACTGGAAAACCGGTTCGTCCAGAAACAACTGGGCTACTGGTAAGCTGAAGGAATATGCTGACTTTCAGAAAGACCCGCAGCTTATGTTCTATTTCTTCGCCTTGACTAAACTGTATCCAGACATAGAGCAGTTTATTATAACCATCTATTATATTAGAGCTGGTGGTCCGTTTACTGTTACGTTTACAAAAGACGATATACCTCGTGTTGAGGCTATGATTAAGAGTAAGTTTGAACATATTCGTTCTGTACAGGTTCCCAAACTAAATAAGTCTTGGAAGTGTACTAAAACCTGTCCTTATGGTAAGAGTACTTTTGAAACTACAGATATCAAACCAATACAGGAATTTAGACTAGGGCAGACTACTCCTCGTGGTAGAAAAATGACCATGTGTGAGCAGGTAGCCTTTGAGATACAAAGAAAAGGTATGAATAAGGTCATTAAGGAATATAGTAATCCTGACCACCATATCACTAACTATAAAGCACCAGGTGAAGCATGAGCAAATATTTTCCTCTCCACCTGCACTCGCACTTCAGCTTGCTTGACGGAATTTCTAAACCAGAGCAGATAGCAGCGCGTATAGAAAAACTTGGCCTAGACGGGTGTGCAATAAGCGAACACGGTTCAGTTTCATCGGCTGTGCAGATGGTTAAGGCTATGAAAAAGGTAAAGAAAAAGTGTATATTGGGGTGTGAGTTATATTTGTCTAACCAGTCTTGCGAGATTAAGGATAAGACCAATAGAAAGCTGTTTCACCAAGTTGTGTTGGCTAAAAATCTAGATGGGTGGAAGAACTTAATCAGAATAGTCTCGTCCAGTAACTCATCTAATAGATTTTATTATAAACCACGCATAGACTTCAAATTCCTAGAAGAATATGGAACTAAAAACCTAATTTCGTTTAGCGGACACCTTGGTTCACACTTAGCAAATGTTGCCTTAAAAGAAGGCAAAGAGGCTGCTGTAAAAGCAGCTTATTATCTTCAAGACCTGTTTGGTAAGGATAATTTTTGGATTGAAATTCAGCGTATTGATATAGACAATAACGACGAGGCTAGAATTGTATCGGAAATTCTTAGAGAGGTTTCTGCTATAACAGGTATTCCATGTGTAGCAACTGCGGACAGTCATTACTGTGAAATGGAGGATGCGGAAGACCAAAGAGTATCGTTATGTGTTAATCTAAATACTACATTTAGCCGTGTTCGTGCCGCTATGGATAGCGAGTCGGAAGAGGTGGGATTAGCTGGATTTTTTCGCTCCAACAAATTCCACATTCCGTCATATGATGAAATGAAGCTGGTCCATACCGACGCAGAGATGGTTAGTACGCTCGATATAGCCTCGGAAATAGAAGAATATAACATTCTTGGAAAACCCGTTCTACCCCCATTTAAGTGTCCTGATGGACTATCAGAAGCAGAATACTTACGACAACTATGTAGAATTGGTTGGGCGTCTAAGATTAAAGATAGGGTGCCGCAGGACCAACACGCGAAGTATGCAGACCGTATTAAAATGGAGTTGAGTGTTTTGCAGGGAGCTAATCTATCTGGGTATTTTCTTATCCTAGACGACATTGTGAAGTTTACCAAAGGTAATGGGTGGCTTGTTGGCCCTGGAAGAGGGTCGGCAGCAGGTTGTTTTACCTCATATCTATTAGGTATAACATCTATAAATCCAATACAACACAACCTATTATTTGAACGATTCTATAATGCTGGACGTAACACTGCTGACCATATAGCATTTCCAGATATTGATATAGATATTCCTGTCGGTAGGCGCGGTGAGATAATCCAATATATCAAGGATAAGTATGGTGCTGACAGGGTGGCTCAGATGGTTACCTATCAAACCTGGCAAGGGAAAAGTGCAATTAAAAGTGTTTTAAGAGTACACGGCAATATGTCTCAAGACGAAATGAATGCTGTAACTAAGCATATTCCAGACAAGGGTGCGATTGCCGACGACCTTCAGGCAATGAAAGAAGAGGATGGCGATTCATCTATCATCAAGTGGTGTTTAATTAACGACGCACATAAATTTAGAGAGTGGTGCCATATTGATGAAAAGGGTAATTTGCAAGGGCCATTGGCTAGAAGGTTTGAACAAGCAATTAGGCTTGAGGGAACTAAGACAAACCAAAGCAAACACGCGTCTGGTGTGGTTATTGGACCTGTGCCATTAGCCGAGATGTGTCCAATGGTTATGGATAAGTCTAGTGATGACCCAATAGCCGGTATGGAGATGGGTGACCTAGAAGCACTTGGTATTATAAAATTAGATATTCTTGGTCTCAATCTCTTAGACAAGACGGCTGGAACAACAGAAATATTGGCTACAGGTGATATTTATGATTAGATTTGGTAAACTATCTATTGGTGATAGGTTTGAATTTAAAGGTAGAAAATATAAAGTCATAGAAACCATTAAGAGCGGTGCGTGTGGCTGCATACCAGCATTTAACGCACAGTCTATAGAGGACGAAGAAATATTTGGTTTCTTTACCATGTTACATAAAGTACATAAAATAGAGGTATACAGAACCCATTCAAGCAATGTTGACGATGTTGATATGCGTACTAGATATGTCAAAAGAATCATCGAGTCTGATGATACACTTCCGGTTTTCTCAAACACAACAGCAGTCACACCGTCTGTAAACGATACTCTGGTTGAATACGAAGAAACTGATACATGGTTATTATATTTTGGACTTGCAGTGGAGAAGAAAATACCATACTATGAAAAACTCGAAGGAACTGTCTGGATACCTGAAACTACACCTTGAACCACTACGCATTAAGATGGGTGCAACTACGGTGGTGTGTGGTAGCGGCCCGCTAGATTCTCGGATTATGATAATAGGTGAAGCGCCGGGACAAGAGGAGGACGAGCAGGGAATGCCGTTTGTTGGTCGTTCTGGCGCGTTATTAAAACGCTTGCTAGACAGGGCTGAGATAGACCGGAGGCGCGTCTATATAACGAATACGGTCAAGTGTCGGCCTCGGGACGGCGTTAAAAACCGCCCGCCCACCAAGGAAGAAATAAGTTTCTGCAAACCTTTTCTTTGGAAAGAGATGCAGGAGGTTCGCCCAAAGACTATAATTACGTTAGGACTAGTTCCGACACGTCTATTATTACGGCTATCTGATAAGGAAAAACTATCTAAATATGTTGGTAGATTTCAGTCGGTAGACTATATAGACGCAACAATACTACCAATCTGGCACCCAAGCTTCTTACTACGAACAGGGCTAAAATATACAGATTGCGCAACGGAAATGTTTATTCAGGCAAGAAAATCAATAGAATATAATGAAGATACGAAAAACAACAGTTAAAGATATTAAGTCTATAGTTGATATTGAAGAACAAAAAAGTCATTTTCCATTGAATTATAACGAGGCTAATGTTTATACACAAAGCCCAACGGTAATATCTGTGCTTATGGAAGACGATGAAGACATACTAGGATATATGTTTGCCTCTATACAAAAAGATAGGTATTTAATACACCGTTTGGTAACAGTAAGTAATACAGAAATTTTAATAGGGTTCTTAGGACTACTGGAAGAAAGAATGTCTGCCGACCGTAGCCATATAGTTTATACGATACCAGAGTCAAACCTAGAACATCAGCTATTATTGAAAAAATTTGGCTTCTTGGCAACCAAGGTTATTAACAATCACTTCAATGGCGAAGATGGTTATTTAATGGAGAAGATATATGAATTTTAAGCCTATCATCGTTTTCGACACAGAGACCACTGGAACCGACATCACCAAGTGCGATATAGTACAGATTGCTGCTGTTGCAATAGACCCTCGTAATCTAACTATACATAACGGAAGTGAATTTAATGCGTTTATGAAACCTCAAAAAGAGTCTATTGACCAACAGACGCTAGAGTTTCATGCAAGACGACTAAAGATGACAGCAGACGAAGTGTTGACTATGTGGGAAGGATATCCAGAACCAAAAGTAGTATGGCCGCAGTTTTTGGGATACCTAAAAAGATACCATATACGACAAGATAGACAAAATCTACATACAGCCCCAATTCCTGCTGGCGCAAACATAATAAAATTCGATATGCCGCTAGTGCATAGATATAATGAGCTACACGGTGAGAAAACAGCAACGGGAACTAGACCCCTATTTACAGGACGCGACAGAATAGACCTGTTAGATACCTTTTTTCTGTGGTTTGAAAACAAGAGTGATATAACATCCCATAGTATGGATTTTATGCGAGATTATCTCGGAATGCCCAAAGACAATGCACATGACGCCCTACAGGACGTTAAAGACTGTGCCGAAATTATCATTAAATTTCTAAAACTACATAGAAGTGTAGCCAGTAAAGTTAAGTTTAAGGATGCATGTAAGAGATGAAAAAGTATACGTTTGCATGTGGTTGCTCTTTTGATATTATACAAGAGCGTGAAGAAGATTCTCCTCTTATCGAGTTTGAGCCAGATGTCAACAAGATTCCACTAGATTGTAGTAGAACTTGGGAGCTGCTTGCAAAAGGAGACACAAAGGGCGTCTTTCAGTTAGAGAGCGGGTTGGGTAGTTCTACATCAGAAAAACTAAAGCCAGAAAATATTGACCAGCTATCGGCTCTTATAGCTATCATTAGACCTGGTTGTAGCGAATCTTTTATTGATGGTAAGAATATCACTCAGCATTATATAGATAGAAAGAACAAAATAGAGGAAGTTTCTTACTATCACCAAATACTTAAGTCATCTTTAGAACCTACATATGGGCTTTTAATTTATCAAGAACAAGCCATGCAAATTGCTAAGGACGTGGCGGGATTTAATCTACAACTCGCCGACGACCTGCGTAAAGCTATTGGTAAGAAAAAACCAGAAGAAATGGCTAAACTTAAGTTTGTGTTTCTAGAACAGTCCAAGAAATTGGCGCTTGTCACAGAACAAGAAGCACAAGAGATATTTGGCTGGATTGAAAAGTCACAAAGATATTCGTTTAATGCTAGTCATAGTTATGCTTACGCATATAATGCCTATCTATCTGCCTATACCAAATCACATTTTCCTCGCCAGTTTTTAACCTCTTATCTTTATCATGCAGAAGAAAAGAACGGAAAAACTAGGGCTGAAATACGCAAGTTTATAGCTAATGCCAAAAAGCTAAATATTAATGTTAAGACACCAACGTTTTCTATGCTTAAGACTCCTTCAGCTATTGAGGGAATTATGCCAGCGAAACACTTCATGTTGCGCAACAAGGATATATATGTTGGATTTGGCGACATAAAAGGTGTTGGTCAAAGTGTTGTTACTAAACTTTACGAGTTGGTCGAAAAGGTAGAGGCTAAGCTAGGAAAGCCGCATACAGAATGGACATGGATGGATTTTCTATTAATGTGTGCGCCATACATGAAAACAGATTCACTGGAAGCACTTATCGGCTCTGGTGCATTTGACGAATTTGGCTTAACTAGAAAACGCATGATTTTTGAATACCGCATGATTAAAGAGTTTACTAAGGCTGAACTTATTAAATTAACTAAATTATATATCGAAAAACAACATAAAGATATAACAGAATTATATAACGATATAATCAGCCAAGGAAGTGGTAGAGAAAAGGTGTTACATTCTGGACCACGGTTAAGTATTATCAACGACTCTCTAAAAGTGATAGTTTCGCCTCCAGAATCGCACGACGATAATCCTGCTTGGGTGGCCGGTTTAGAGGAATCTTTGATTGGTGCCAGTATCACCGCTTCTAGGGTAGACGGGCGCAATACGGCAGATGCTACAAGTACATGTAGAGACTTTTTAGATGCTGCCCAGCATTCCTACCACATTATAGCGGTAGAAGTGGAGGAGGTTAAGGAGGTAAAAACTAAGAGCGGGAAAAACCCAGGCCAACTGATGGCATTTTTAACGGTGTCTGACGGATATTGTGGTCTAGATAACGCCGTTTGCTTCCCTGAGCAGTGGGAAGAATATAAGAGTATGCTGGTAGAAGGCAACTTGGTTATGGTCGCAGGGGAGAAGGACAATAAAAGCAGCTTTGTTTTGAAAAAAGTTTGGCAGCTTTAAACTTTCCCCTTGCAAAACCGTGTTTTTTTTCTATTATTATAGTGTTGACGATAGTTTTTTTTCATTTGGAGACTTGATTATGAATTCTGTTAAGCTAACTGGTAATCTTACTAGAGACCCCGAGGCTCGTACTGTAACCATCAACGGTAAGACTACTACGGTAGTTAGGTTTGGGCTGGCCGTTTCTAGGCATTTTAAGAAAAGTGATGGTAACCCTGGTTCCGACGTAGACTTCTTCAATTTAGAAGCATGGGACCGTGGGGCTGAAACCATTGCTAAGTATTTCCATAAGGGTTCTCCAATCTTGGTTGAGGGCACATTGCGCAATCATCGTTGGAAGGACGCAGAAAACAACAATAGAAGTGAAGTTGTTGTTAGGGTAGAACAATTTGAGTTCTTTACTCGGAAGAAGGATGAGGATAGTGGTACTAAGCCAGAAGCAGAGGCACAGCCTGTAGCCGCTGGCGGCGAACCGGAAGAGGGTGGAGATATTCCCTTTTAATGAGTGAGAGCTTGAAGCAAAGAGAGACAAGGCTCATAGAGGAAAATATGGGCCTTGTCATCTCTATATCTAGACAGTTTAAACCTTCATCTCAAGAAGAATTTGAAGAGTTTAAGCAGGTTGGTTCTATTGGTCTACTCAAGGCTATTCGGACACACAATCCAGATAAGGCCTGTTTGTCTACTTGGGCATATCAATATATCACATGGGCTATAATGCGGTACTTGGACAACAAGAAAACCGGAATACAGACCATTTCAATTGAAGATGTACACATAGTGCCGCCAAAAACTACGTCGTGTGAATCGCTGGATGAATTTATGCCAGACTCTTTGACCAGCGAGGAAAAGGCGGTGTTAAAACTTCGCTGTGAAGATAATGATATAAAAGAAATAGCTACACAACTAAACACGACGCCATACTTTATTGGTAAAATCATTCAATCAGCAGTGGCCAAAATACGAGACGCTAATAAATGAGACGAAAAATTTTGATGGTAACCGAATCCAGCACTACGCTTAGTGGTTACGGTACATATACAAAAGCATTACTATCAAGATTGCATAAATCTGGTAAATACGAAGTGGCCGAACTTGCGGGATACGCTCACATCAATACGCCTGGGTTAAAAGATATTCCGTGGAAGGTATATCCAAATGGCCTAGACCCATCTAATCCTAACGACCCGCGCCACCAAATACTTAACTCTCAACCAATTAACCAGTTTGGGGCTTGGCGTCTAGAGCGCGTATGTTTAGATTTCAAACCAGATATCGTATTTGATATTCGTGACCCCTGGATGCTAATGTTCGAGGGACAAAGTCCCCTACGCAAGTTTTACCACTGGGTTATTATGCCTACCGTGGATTCTGCTCCACAACAAGAAGAATGGATTGATAGCTTCATGCAGGCCGATAGGGTTTTTACATACTCTGACTGGGGCCTCGATGTTCTTAAGCAGCAAAGCTGCAACTTAATCAAAACAGAACGGTCTGCTCCACCGGGGGTAGATGAAAATCTATTTAAGCCCGTAGCAAACAAGTTAGAGCATAGACGCCAGCTAGGCTTCCAGCCAGATATGTTTATAGTTGGTACAATTATGCGAAATCAGCGCCGCAAGCTATTTCCAGACCTTATCAATGCGTTTAAGATTTACCTAGAAAAGTGCTACGCTGCTGGTAAGGCCGACCTGGCCAATAAGTCATATCTATACTTTCACACCAGCTATCCCGATGTTGTTGGTTGTTGGAACATGCCTAGACTACTCAAAGAAAGCGGTATTAGTCATAAGATATTGTGGACATACATCTGTAGAAATTGCCGTCACATTTCTGTCTCCCCATTCCAAGACGGTAGAACAGTATGCGCAATGTGTAACAATGTTTCCGCAACACTTCCAAGCGTAGGGGACGGTCTTACCCAACCTCAGCTCGTTGATATTCTAAACTTGTTTGACGTATACGCACAATATGCTGTATGTCTAGGGCCGAACGAAGAGATATTAACAATTAATGGATGGAAGTCTATTAAACATGTTAATGTTGGCGATTTTGTATGGACTCATAACGGCAGGTGGAGACAGGTCACAAATACTTTTATAAACCCAGCACCAGACCTTGTCAAAAAGGTAACACTAGCATCCGACTATGAATGCATAAACACAATTACAAACGAGCATCCGTTATATGTCATATCTAAAAAGAACGTTTGTCCAAACTCTCCACTTTCGGTTCGTGAATATATTGGACGCAAAATAAAGGACAATTCTCCTAAGCAATTTGAACCACAGTTTGTTGAAACAGGCTCCGTAGAAATAGGAGATTTGGTGGCCACAGTTATAGACGATACTATATGTGATTATGAAACAATTTTATTAGACGATTATACCGGAGTAAACGATACGATAAACGAGTTTATAATTGATGTTAAAAACGGTAATTCCTATAATAGATATCTAAAAATAGACAAAGATTTTTGTAGATTCTTAGGTTTGTACGTGGCTGATGGATGTTCGTGCGATAATACAATAAAAATTACACAACACCTTAATGAAACAACTCAGACAGATATCGTACCCATACTAAATAGGCTGGGAGAGTGGGATACTAGAGAGTATCAGGGCAGGCTTGGCATTGATTACCTACACAATAGCTCTTTACACGCTAAATTCTTCTTAGATAATTGTGGAAAGCAACTAACCAAAAAGTTTCCAGAATTTGCAATGCGTCTTGCTTTAGATAAGCAAAAAGAAATGCTAATAGGGCTATGTCGAGGAGATGGTTGTTATAGTAAAGGAATTACTGTCTACGTAACCATATCTCCAGTTTTAGCCACACAGCTAAAAGAAATATTACAAAGGCTCAGAATAAATTACAATGTTCATACAGATAAGAAAGCTGGTAATAGGCAACCACAATATAGATTTGAAATAGCTGGAGATATCAAAAACGGTATCTTTGAAACTAAGCGTAAAAGCACCAATTCATTATATTATAAACAGTGGTATCTACAAAAAATAAAAAATATATCAGATGTCTTTTATAAAGAAGACTATGTATACAATATAGAGGTAGAAGAAGATAATTCTTATACTACAAGAATAGGTATAACCCACAACTGTGAGGGTTTTGGTATGCCCCAGGTAGAAGCTGCTGCTTGTGGTGTACCTGTGTTTGCGACAGACTATAGCGCCATGTCTGACGTTGTGAGAAAAGTTAACGGATTCCCTATTATGGTACAAAAACTAACTCGTGTTGTAGAGGAAGACGCCTACAAGGCTGTGCCAGACGACAATGATTTTGCCGACAAGCTTTTTAGGTATGCACAATTGTCTATACAGGAAAAGCGCAAACATGGAGAAAAGGCTAGGGCTGGCGTAGAAAAACATTACCTATGGGATAAGACAGCAAAAATCTGGTCAGACTATTTTGACAGCGCAGAATTGACCGGACTACAAGGTAAGTGGGACGCACCTCCGTCGTTTATACAGCCAAGAATTGACGTATCTAATATTCCAGACATACCATCCAATCAAGACTTTGTTAATTGGGCAGTGGCTAATACTGTTGGTCCAGAATACCTAGACTCACTGATGGCCCTAGATATGGTAAGGGCTCTAAATTATGAGCTTGTAGTAGGTTTAAGAGAAAGAGAAAGATACACACGCAAACACGTTATAGATAAACTGATTGGCATGGTAAACAATATCAACCATTGCGAACAAGCACGCTGTGGCATGTTGCCACTACCAGCAGAAGACTATATCCAATTTGCAAATAGGAACAGTTAATGAATATACTTTATGTAGGACCATATCGACAAAAAGATGGGTGGGGAGAAGCTTCTCGTAATTTTATTCTGTCTTTACAGAAAACCAAGCACGAAATAGCCATTAGGCCAATTTTCCTTGGCGGTGCGCCTATTCTTGGAGATATGCCCCAACCATTTTCTTCTCTAGAACTACGTAACCTTGACGACTATGATGCCGTGATTCAGCATACATTACCATCATATTTTGAGTACGACGGTAGGTTTGGTAAGAATATTGGTATGTTCTTTTATGAAACCGGTAACTATAAACACACCGGCTGGGTTGAAAAGTGCAATCTACTTGATGAAATTTGGGTATCATCAGATGTCGAGATGAAAAACGCCAAACAGTCTGGTGTAGAAACAACTATTAAAAAAGTACATATACCGGTTGATGTAACAAAGTTTCAGCGCTCTTATGATAAAAACATATTACCAACACAAGGTTTTACGTTTTATTTCATAGGTGAATATATTCAGCGCAAAAATCTAAATGCTCTTATATTTGCATTTAATAGAGAGTTCGGCACATCTGAGCCGGTTAATCTAGTAATCAAAACCAGTCGCGGCGGTATGCGCCCAGAACAATTACGTCAAACCATAGAGGCAGACATAAAACATCTTAAATCTATCTTTAGGACATACCCTAAAGACACAGACTATAAAAAAGAAATAATAATTACAGACTATCTTCAGGAAGAAGATTTAATGAGACTGCATAGTGCTTGTAGTTGTTTTATTATGCCGTCTCACGGAGAGGCTTGGTGTTTACCAGCTATGGATGCGTTAGGTATGGGCAAAACACCCATTATAACCAATAATACCGGTATGTGTGAGTTTATTAATGACGACAACGGATGGACGGTTAAGTCACACAGTGCGCCAGTTTTTTCACCAGACCCCTTCGCATTTCCATATACGGCAAGAGAAACCTGGGAAAATATTGACTACCTAGCACTTCAACAAGCAATGCGAGAGGTTTTTAGTAATGAGGTTTTACGCAAAGCTAAAGCCGCTGTAGGTATTGAAAGTGTATATAATTTTTCATACGAGAAAATAGCGAATCAAATAAATGAATCCACTTAAAAACATACTAAATTCAGTATTAAGAACGCCTGGGCAAAAACTCAACTTGTTGGTTGCACCATTTAATGGTTTTACAGAACTGATGTTGGAAAAAACAGGCCATAAAATATTTTATCTACCTAACGCTAAATATAAGTTCAATCCTAAAACAAGTGTTATTGTTGTTAACGATATAGTTAGCATACCTGGAGATATTGTAATTGATGCAGTAATCTGTAATGATAGGGTTGTACAATATGATGTGTGCCTCAATATTGCTCGTGCATTACATGTACCTCTTGTTGTGGTAGAACATTATCACCCAGACAATATGCTACATCGAGACGACTTAAAATACCTAAGGCTTAATCAGGTTAGAAGCGAATATATTCCTACGCAAATATCTATTAATAAGGCGTGGGACGAGGTTGGAGATGTTATACCTTATGGAATTGAGGCGCGAGACATAAATCGTGGCGATGGCGTTCTTTCAGTTGGAAATTTTTCTCCAATGGACACTATCAATATAACACAGACATTTGCTCCGCATAGGACACTGGTTTATAATTTAGAACAACAAACAATACCTATTAACGACGAGGTTTACACTTGTTGTGATATCTATGCTAACTTGTGCCAGCATAATATGATTCCTATACCGATGTTAGAGGCTATGAGCTATGGTATACCGGCGGTATCTATTAAAAACACTGTCTTAGCTAGTCTATTTGAACATGAAAAAAACATATTCTTTTGTGAGGATATTGGCCAAATAGCTAATACTATAAAACTTCTAAAGTCACAAGGTGGAAGGTCTGCGCTAGAAAGAGTTGGAAACAACGGCAGAGAATTGGTGCGGACCCAGTTTAATCTAGAAACATACATCAATCTTTGGAATATACAGCTTAATAAGGTAACACAAAAAGGATATTTACTATGAACTCGACGGTAAGAATAGGGTTATCTACTAATCCAGAAGAAAACATTATTAATATAGCGGAAATCGAAGCCCTGCCTAATGCTGGAATGACAGAAATTGATTGCGACCTAACACTAGACCGTGTTGGCGACAGGTCGCAGGTCTTAACTGTAATACTGAAAAAACTAAGAAAGGGCGGACGACTAATTATCAAGGGTAATGATGTAGACGAAATAGCCCGTCTTGTTCATCTAAAATTGGTATCACAAGATAATCTACTACCAATATTGTATAACGGACGCCAAAGTATCTCGTCAGTAAACCTAATGGTGTCTACCTTAAAACAGGCTGGTCTTAAAATTTTAAACGCCAGAATGGAAAATGCGGAATACTTCATTGTTGCAGAAAGGCCAAAATGATAAGTAAACTACATACTGCTTGTCGAGGTTGTATTTTTGCCGAAATAAACGGGAAGACACAGGTTGGCTGTAAGTTCAACAGAATAGATAAATATAAAGAAACAAACTATGAAGTTTTGGAGGTTTATGACCAAGACAACAACGAGTTTTTTGTTATTAACGATGCAGTGTGTTCCTGGAAGCGCAGTAATAATTGGACGGGTCTACACCTACCAAAAATAGAGCAAGAAAGCCAAATAGCTAAAGAAAGTCAGCTTAGTTTCCATGTTTTCGTTGGTTCTACAAACGATATAGACAAGATTGCAAAAACAATCGAATATATCAACGCCCAAACCAATAAACCAAAGGAAATTACTTTCATAAGGTCGCTAGACTGCCTAATTAGACCGCCGCAGATACAGCAGCAACTAGATAAATTAAAGTCTGGAATTATATGGCATATATCCAATATAACAGACGAAGATGCGTGCGAGGACGACATTATTGCCGCCCCCAAACATCCATTTTTTATATATATTAATGCCGGTGAATACATACCAGATACTTTTATAGAAGATATCAATAGGTCGGTAAACTTCGATATGCTGAAGTTTATAGCATTATTACCAAACGATAATGGTCATGGTTTAGTTGGCTATAGTCCACTTTACCATTTGATTGATATTAAAAAAGAGTTTGTTTCTAAACTAAAGGACGAAGAAATATGCAAGGCTATGATATTCAACGTAGCGGACGTGTCTCCGAACTTCCCTGCGTAGTAATATTGAACTCTGGTACAGAACTGCCAGAACAAGAATATGAAAATGTAACAATTGTAAACAACACAGAGCAATTGCCAACACCGGCGTTTTTCAATAATGAAATAGAGAAACACCCCAACTCTATTATTGTGTGTCTAGACGAGTACAATGCTTTATATGATGGTAAGGGTGTCCAAAAAATTGTAGATTTTTTTGTTAAAAACAACGACATACCATGTATAATATATACAGATACTAAAATGAGGATTGGTGGGGCCGGACTAGTTAATCATCTACCGGCGTTTTCTCAAGGGGGCGTAATGGCTGGATTTGGTATTAATCAACCAATCGTTTTTGAAACCTTTACACACACCATACCCTCTAGACCATTTAATGAACAACTAGATAGTATGTACTTTTATGATATGTTTGTTAAATGTGCTCGTTCTTATATATTACACCATATTCCAGAAACAGTGTTTGTGTCTACAAGCAGACAACCATCTCAACAAGATATAAGTGTTTTAAATGAACAAAGCGGTTAGAAACGTAAGACCAATTAAGGGAGTAGAAAAAGATAAGGTAAGTGTCATTATACTAGGGGCTGGAGAGTCTAGTAAGATGAAATCTCACGGACCAAGGCCGCTTCTTAAAATATCCCAATACCATACAATTATATCATATCAAATCCATATCTTAAGGAAACATATACTAAATCCAGAGATAATATTGGTGTGCGGAGTTGAAGCCGACCGCGTTATGAACAACACACCAAACGATATAATTAAAATAGAGAATGGAAACTACAAGCAAACAAATGTAAATAGAAGTATTGGTTTAGGGTTAAGGGCGGCTACTGGAAATGTGGTTTTATTGGTTTACGGAGACCTTTTGTTTTCTCCAGAAACCATATCTTCTATGAACTTCAGTGAGTCTAATGTGGTGATAGACAATGGGGGACTATTAGACCCAGGAGATGTTGGGTGCACCCTCAACGAACACGGGCGCTTGGAAAAGATGTTCTATGAATTGCCAAATAAGTGGGGGCAAATAGCTCTTGCTAGAGATAAAGAGCTGTACTTATTACAAAAAACCGCTTGGGATAGAGAGAAAGAAAGGTGGTTTGGGTTTGAGGTTATAAACAACGTGATAGAGCTGGGTGGTACATTTATTGCAAATACGTCGAAAAAAAATAAAGTGCTAGATATAGATACGGTTAAAAATATGCAACATATAAAGAGTATAATATGAGAATAGTCGTAGTGCCTAATTCAAATCCGAGCATTGTTGGTATAGCATCAGCGCTGGCTACTATTGAAGGGGTTCAAATTGCTGCATGGGAACCCAGCAATAAACCAGCTATGGACATGTTTGATGAACTGCAACCGGAATTGTTGGTGTGTGAAAGTAAAACGGTAAATCAAGAAATACAACATGTGCTACGAGAACATCCTGATACTAAAACAATATTGTTTGGAGTGAGTACTGCCAATATAAACCCGGCTATTGTGTGCTTTCCGAATATAATGACCGAAGCGCAGGTTAAAATGGTGGCGCGCGATAAGTTTCCAGTTACACAAATACAGTTCGCTGCCAATGTGGCCCAGCTATATAAAGGAGACGCCGACCCAAATTATAAGAGCGACTTATTACTTATATCGGACGAGGTTCTTGGTGAAGATAAACTACAAATCCTGTCTGAGTATATAGATAAGTATAGGGTGAGAGTTATTGGACCAGCAAGAATTCCTGTACCTCAATATGTTGGCCTTGGTAATATACGAGACATGGTTGCTTGTATTAAGTCTACCAAAATAGGATTAGACCTAACAGGCAAGTACGCATACGATTTTGCTATGAATAAAATACCATGCCTATCTCCAAACAAAGAGATATCTATTGATACTATAGAGCCATATTTAGAAAATACGAAAAAAAGACGCAAGCATATTAACGAGGCTTATCAGGCAACGGTCAGCGCTAATACCTATTATCATCGTGTTCACCAACTTTTTTCCGCCATAAATATGAACGAAATAGCGGATAAGTCTTTGGAAACACTAGAAAGGATTATAAATGATAAATAAAGCAGGCATTCTAGTCAACAAGATAGACTTTTCACAATTTGGGCTAGCGTTAACTAGAGCTGTAAATAAAATTTCAATAGAAAATGCCGACATAGACATTATAGCTTTCTATCAAACATGGGGTAGATATCCATTAGCTCCACGGTTTACCTCTATGATGGAAAGAGAGGCGTGGGGTTTTGATGGTACGCTGATATCGACAAATATAAATACTACGATGAAGAATATTAAGTGCCCGGGGCCACAAAAAAAACTGTTCTATGTGTGGGACTTAGAGTGGTTATACCTACAGGAACCAGTATTTGCACAGCTAGCCAAAATATACTGCCACCCCAAGATTGAGCTTATCGCTAGAAGTAACACACACTATAAAGCGCTGAAAGATGCGTGGAAAGAACCAATATGTATAATGGACAACTTCGATAATGAGACACTTAAGAGCCTGGTGAAATAATGTATTCAGAACTTAATAACGACGAAAAATTAGCATTTTTAGAAAAAGAATATGTACAGAACGGCAAGAGTTTTGTGCAACTCGCAGACGAAACCGGAACATACCCAAACCGACTTCGCAGAGATGCCGTCAAATTTAAACTTCCACTACGCGACAAGAGTGCTGCACAAAGTGTTGCATTAAAATCTGGACGCTCCCAGCACCCTACAAAGGGCACAGAGCGACCGTCAGACGTTAAGGTTAAAATTAGCGAGAAACGGGCAGAGGCATGGGGTAAGCTGTCTAAGGCAGACAAAAAAGAAGTCTCCGAAAGGGCTAAAAAACAATGGAACGATATGACAGCGGCAGAAAAAGATTTGTTCCGAAAGAAAGCAGCAAAGGCTGTTCGTAATGCGGCAATTGAGGGTTCTAAGCTAGAAAAACATATGGTTGCCACGCTAAAAAACGCGGGCCACTACGTAGAATTTCACAAAGAACACGTTTTGTTGAACGAGAGGTTGCAGCTTGACATATTTCTGCCTAGAATAGGTATAGCGATAGAGGTGGATGGTCCGTCTCACTTCAAACCTATTTGGGGAAACAAGGTTCTACAAAAGAATAAAAGAGCTGATAGTGAAAAAAACGGCCTACTAATATCTCGTGGTATTAAGGTTATTAGGGTAATTCAAGACGGCCCACTATCAGAAAAGTACAAGCGCGACAAGGCGCAGGCTCTATTAAACCTGATTGCTCGCTGTCAATCAAAACAAGAACCTGATAACTATTTTGAAATTTAAGGTGAAAAATGACACTAGATTTTAACGAAAACAATGTAGAATTAGTTGAAGACGAAAACGTTGCAATCAAACAGCCACCATTGCGTACAAGTCCAGAATGGAATGATTATGTGCTATCGCAGTTTGTGGAGGAAGAAATTAAGGGTGCAAATCCCACAGTAGACGGCCTACGTCGTGTAACAGAATTACTGGTCGGCAATATAGTTTCTACGGTCAGCAAAGTAAAGCAAGTGCCAGATACTCACAATGAACGTACAGCAACAGTTGTGGTAGATGTAATAGTTGCTCAAGAAGACGGCACTGTTTTGACCGCTAGTGGTGTTGCAGACGCGGGGCCACACAATACACAGAAGGAATTTAAAGACCATCCATCGGCACTAGCAGAAACTAGAGCAGAGGGTCGTGCTTTAAGAAAGCTGCTTCGTATTAGGACTATAGCCGCAGAAGAAAGTGCGCAAAGCAATACACCAGATATTGGGGGTGATTCGGACGCCGGTGTACAGCCTAATCAGTTGTCTATGATTAACATGATGGCTATGCGTGCAAATGTTAATGTCCAAAAATTGGTAGATTCTTTTGTTTCAGACGGCAAATTGAGTAATAATAATATAAGAAAGCTTTCACAGGCCGATGGTGCTATATTGTGTCAAGCTATTTCCTCACTACAGTCAGGTGAGGGAGCTGAAGATTTACGTGGTTATGATGAGAACTGGAGAAAGTAATTATGAAAGAATGGCGCGTATATAAGCCTAAGAAAACTAACGACGGCGCTGCCTCTAAGTTAGAATGTCGAGTTGAGCCAAGGGAAAAGGAAACATCTACAGGCGGTGTTTTTATTCAGAACAAAATGCTTGTATTCTGGGTTGCTACAAAACAAACAGGAACAGATGCCAACGGGAATGCGTCGTTTGGCTGGAAAGACCCAGCCCTACATATTACAGTTAAACTAGACGAACCAGACCTTGGCGAAATACTGGCCGTTCTTAACGGTTATAAAACCATCACCGGACAGTCTGGTGAAAAGTGGAAGGGGATGTTCCATAAGAATGAAAAAGGTAGCACTTCATTCTTTATCGAGAAAAATGAAAATGGCACCGGGTATACTGTTCGTGTATCCAAGAAAAACGATGGCGAACAAGCCATCCAGATTAGCCACCAACTAACCTTTGGTGAGGCTGAAGTACTCAGGGTTATAGTGGAACAGATTGTACAAAAAATCTACAATTAAAAACCCACTAAGAACCTTAGTATATATTGCAATAAGATTGGGGCCAGCCCGGCTAGGAAACCAAGTGTCGCAGCTAATGCGTTACGCCTAGCTTTGCTGGCTGAATCTTTTGTCTTGATTTCAGCTAAATAGACCTTTATTTCGCCAATGTCATTACGTATGCCCTCAATGTCATCATTAAGGTCATCAATATTGGCTACAAGCCTATCCACGTCCTTAGTTGTTTCTTCACAGAATTTAAGTAGATATCTACGATATTCTGAGAAATTATCATTGTTGCCGGGCGTCATTTATTCGTGTACCTTTCGTACTACTGCGATATATAAATGAAAGTGTAAGTCCTTCATTTCCCCGACGTACATAAAGGTCGCCTGCGAATCCCCATCCTTTTTCAAAGACACGATTTCCGTTGTCTTATTCACCATGTCGGACAATTTCTTATTTTTGCCGATTATAAAACCTATATTTTGACCAACCAATATCGCCGGGTCATATCCCAGCACTCTTAGTGTTGATGGGTTAGCATATTTAATATATCCATCATTATCCACAATTAAAACCATATCTGTTATGGCATTCGCAATTAATTCCACATCTCTTTCTTTAGTCTGGGCATAAAGTTGTTCTAGTTCATCTAAAACTGCCGTTAGCGCCCTTAATTTATCCAGCGTGTCTGTATTACACATCTTACTCTCCATTACTTTGTATTATACACCTATGTTATATTAAAAATCCAACCCGCTTACCAATGGCAGCATATATGCGATATTGCTGGTTGAACCAAACAATGCGATATTTGGAGTCGTGTTGCCGCTAAACACTGCGTTTATGTATGAACCATCTTGACAGTTAACCATCCAGTTTTGTAGTCCATTAAATAATACACCAGTAGACTCTCCTGGTAACAGCCAAATACCGGTGGTTCCTATTTCCACATACCCGTGTGCACTATTACTTCCTCCAACACACGTAAATGTACCACTTATAGAACCACTATATGGCTGGATACTTCCAGAACATAGACTAACACTTATTTGGCCAGTTTGCGGTATAACCCCCACTTCTGGGTATGGCGTGATTGGGTAGTACAACGACACCATTCCATCAGACCATATTTGAGATATTCCAGTAGGAATAAGCCCGGTGCATGTTTCTTGGTATTCTGTCCAAGTCGATGTACGCAAGTTGACTATCAAGGATTCGGGAGAAGAAAAGGTAGCCATGTCGGAAATTAAATAATCCGATGGCCCTAATGACTGCCGAATATTTAAATTAGAAGTCGTGCCACTCTCCCCTACCCAATAGGTGCGAACTAACTGGTCGCTAATTGATGATAGACCAGTATTGTTTACATAGACCTTCATTCCGTTTGGATATGTGCCGGTTTCTAGCGGGATATCAGATATAGACCAGCCAGCTTTTTGAATTGAATTTTTAAATCTCAACCAAGAGTTATGATTACTATTTCGTTCTATCAAATTAACACCAGAACCGCGATACTGACTGTTTGGTCCGTTATATATATTATATTTTTGTTGATGAGCCCATCCACAATATCTTTTTAAATAATTACTATCCAGTGTTATATCATATGCTAGAGCCATGAATGTCAACGGTATTTTTCCATCAAAACTTCCACTTAAAAAATTATTAGCAGTATCTATAATAAAGTCATCTATATCATCTAGGTAGAGTTTAGCTAAAGACAACCATTCTTGATTATTAAGTATGTTATTACTATAAGTTAAACCTGACGGATATTGTGTTAAAATACCATTGATAATATACGAACAATCTGTTAATAATATTGAATTATGATAGTAATCCGCATATAGTAATTTTTGGTATAATTCATTAGCCACAATATTACTAAACGGCCTAGTATAATATGATATCCAATCAATATTAGAGCATGGTATCATATATCCTGTGTTTACTATTGGATTACACGGACTACCTATCAGTCCTGTTAACGAGGCTGTTATAGCAGATGAACAGCACGGTAAACAAACATCATTAAAAACATATGTGTTTGTATCAGCATCACATAGCAGCATAGAATATCCGCCAGAACATAATACTGGTAAGCAAGAAATACGCAGGCTAGCATCTGCAATCCAGTTATTCATAAATATCTCATAACCTAATCCGTGGATTATATTATCATCTAAAATCTTAGAATATAACAATACGTCTGGATACACTAGCCCTGTCGTTTGGAAATCGCCGATACCTAATACGTTGGTTGAAAACCCTAAAGAAGTGTTATTTATAAGAGATTTATGAAAATTATTATTAAAAAACGCCCTACTACCACTGATGGTATTAGAGAATAAAACAGTGTTATTTGTAGTGTCTGCATATTTCCATGCTGTAGCCAATATGTTGTTGTAATTATTATTTAATATACCAATACTATTCCAGCCAGAAGTTACTTGATTTTTTAGCAATGACATAATACCACTAGCTATAGAGTTATCAACAAATTGGAAATCACCCAAATGTGTACCGTATTGGCCTAGCGCCGTATTGCCAGAAAATGTTGTATTAACCCTACCATCTGTATAACTGTCTGTTAATCCCTGATATATATATGAATATAGTCCTGTAGATAAATTTATACTAAAATCAATATTGAACGACATTCCAGAGAAATTAACCTGTGTAACGTCTATACCAAGTCCAGACAGACTGTTATAGTATCCTGTAGGCATAGTAAAGTTCTGTATACCGCCAGAACCCTTATGTAAATATCTAAGCTCTTTAATATTACTTCCACTATAATCAATAGCTAAATTACTATCCCCAAGCCCGGTAGGCCATATGTTAACTTTAACAAATTCGGGAAATATCTCATAATTAAACGGAGTATTTGAATTAAAATTTTTAGTATACGGTATACCATATTCACCTGAAAAAACTAGACTATGTTCTGCTATATTGAAATTTCTCATATCTTGTTCAAAAACAACAGTGTGAGAATAATCAACAGTATTTGAGCGGGTAGAATGCTGTATATTGGTTATAAATGAGGCTATTGTATTTACCCCATCACTCAACACACCGCTAATCATATAAGAACACAAATAACTATCCACCGCCAAAAATGAATAAGAATTATTAGCAACAGGGGTATAGACATTGCCATTTGTATCTCTAATATAATATATACCACTATTGAATATAGGATTATCTATATATAGATTTATATTAACTAGTTCATCTTCTAATACATACCCATTATCTTGTGTGTATAACCTCATGTCAAAATAAGTAGGATATTTAACTCCAAACTGCCTACGCACATTGGCGTCTTTTGACGCTGGGGCATAAGTTGGGTCACAACGAAAGGCATACCCCTCTCCTATAACAGGGCACTCCTTTCCTATTTGGTCTAATAGCTCATCTGGTGGAGAACATTGGCAACACGGAGAATCGCATGTTGGAGTAAAGAAATATCTAGACGTGTTTGTGTCTGAATCCCAATTACATATCATTAAACAAGGCAAATTGTCATTACAATCAACACCACTACAATCCTCCCAATATTGAAATGCACTATCATATAGCCACGTAGCCTTTGGTATAGGATACCATTCTAGTGAATATGCCCCAACTGATTGTTGAATATTTATTATATCGAAAAAAATAGATGCGTGCTTTATAGAACCATCTCGCCAAAAAGAAATCGGTATAATACTAAACTGCTCTTTATATCTTGGCATCTTGGGTCTTGTATTAAAAATGCCAACAGAAGAACCGGGAGAATCTGGTGTGTTTTTTAAAAACCCAAACGGAAACTGTCCAATACTCTTACCAGGATATAAAATATCTTTATCTATAGACATAGTAGGGTGTACAATATTGGCAACAAATCCCCCACTAGCATTAGTAAGCGTATTTGGATTTAAGTCTTTTGATACCTTGAAACTACTCATTACCTTTTCCCCACCTACCAATTGGGCATTGTTGTGACCCCCACGCTAGTTTGTTTAAAAATATTTGTTTCCTGTTAAGATTGCACCCACAGCTTGTGTGCGAACACACACCAGTTTCAGGTTCAGAACCAGCAATAAATAGTGGGCATGATGAACATATTTTATACCTTCTATCTATTTCTTCCTGCGTACATTTTGGGTTTCCCTCTGATATTTGTTCCACAGTAGCTTTGGCAAAATTAGATATTCTAGTGAAAATAGGCGGTGGTGTTATGTCTTTTTTTTCACCGTGATGTCTAGGCTTACAAATAAAATGTACTCGTTCAAGGTCGGATTCGGGCGGAACCAATTTAATCCTACCACATGTAAGACATACAACCTCTCCATTTTTTTGATTATACCATTTTAATTTACATTCTTTCATAATTAAATCTCTACCGAAAGACCTGATGGGTGTTTAAGTAATACTCTAGCATCTCCATCCGTGCTTATAAATGTAGCACCAAGGCGATATCCATGCAATATTTTACCAGCATTAGCCTCTACCATTGCTGGATAGTTTTGAGCAGTTTGAGTGTATGGCATAGTTGGATATGTATTATTATATCTAGCACCATATACAGTATCAAATTCTCCTGTATAAACATATTGTGAATACATGCCAGCGTCATATCCTGGAACCTCTGGTTTAAACCCATAGAAATATCTATCAGTTCCTTGCAAGAAACCCTCAGCGGGCCAGTCGTATACGCCAGTTAAATAACGAAATTCTGATTTAAGTTCCCACCCCATCGCCCAGTCTTCTAAGATGGTTAAATACTGACCATCCCACATAATAAATAACTCAGCAGCTTGCTTAGATTCAGCTGAGTCGTCAGCAAAAGCAGCGCCTAGAGATGTAGAATTTCCATTCCATCCTGTTACATCAACTTGATTACCATTATGCCAGTATGAATGTACAATATAGCCAGTAGGCGTTGGTTCTTCACAATACTTATTAGGCATAGTTCCTATTCTTGAATAAACATATAATGTATTATGCCTCGCATAATCTTCAATATCTTTAGGGAGACCAAATATTGTTGAATCCTGTCTTAGTCTAGTTAGTTCATATGTACCATCGATAACAGAAGCTCTTTCAGCATCACTAACACGATTTTTATAATCGCCAACATTTAACCAGGGCTGTATATATGGATATATGTCGCCAGAATATTTACAACCGCTTGGGCAACCAAAACCACTAAGCGTAACCGTTATGGAATCTGGGGCTGAACCTATGTTTGTAAGGCCGGCGATAGGGCTATAACTAAAATTACCACCATTAACGCCACATGTTACCAATCTATCATTATTAGAAGTCCTAACCTGCTTATATGGAGACATGTTTACAAAAGACGGGTAACCATCTCTATTCCAAAAATTATACCAACCATAATACCAATATAAAGATGTGTCATCCCCTAGTGGAAATTGCTGAAACCCAATTCCTCCCTGTACAGATAGAGGGTCGTGGTTGTTAAAACCATACTTACCCTTAGTCATGTATACAACACACTTCCTGCTCGTGGTAAGCCTTAATGAACGATTAGCGTCGGTGTCGTCCATTACTAAAGTTTTAGACAATGTTGTATGACTATGACCGCCGGCATTAACATAAGCCGATGCCACACTATTAGAATACCCAATCTTAAACCTTATAGCAACCAACCCGGTCCCCTCAATACCGTAAATAAAACCATATGTTCTAGTATCAAACTCGTCTATTGGTTGATTTTGATACTGTACACCATACTGTTGTGTGATTAGTTGTAAGCTGTCTAATTCACCCTGCATGCTTGATATGAGTCTTGCTGTAGCCCCTCTCTTCGTCGCATGTGTTCTCTGCACTATTGTATTATTTTCAATCCAACCACCATAATAACTCATGTTAATATCTGGTTCAATATCAGCGTTGGCGGTAAAATCTACCTCTAATGTTAAATATTCCTTACCATCAGTATTATATCCTAAATCAACAGAACACTGAAAATTTCTTGCACCGCTTGGTACTTCAGTAAAATCTACGAATACCACACCATCAGCAAATCCGTGTAAGTTGTTCCAGGATTTTAAGGTGAAATTTAAACTACCTGCTGCCAAACCAGTAAACGGGCGAACGTTATATGAATCGCTCCACCAAGGGAAAAAATTTGGTCCATTATATTCTTCAAAATTAGCACCTATTACAGAGTAGCCCAATGCCTTAGTCTCTGTATCTGGATTGCGGACAAGCGATATATTCTCAAAGGCTGTGTTATGACAACTAGAACGATAGCCTAAACATCTAGGTCCAGATGTTCCTGAAAATTCGCCAAAAGAACTGCCACCACTAGCAGTTGTATTTCCAACATATATTCCAGAAAAAGAAAAAAAATCTTTAACACCACCAACAGAAATGTTTATCCTATCTATAGGCATTAATGAGTTATCGTCAATTCCATAATTTATACCGGGCTCTACCACCACTCTCCAGTCTTCAAAATTACGATGTAGAAGCTCTAATTGTACATTTGACGGATTTTCTGTTTGGTCATATTGGAAATAAACGTTATTATCTGAATATTGTGCAAACGATACCCCTGGTATAGAGTAAAAAGTAGCAAAAAATTGTGGCTGCCCTAACAGCCTGGTATATCCGGCCTGTCCAGATATCCCTGTTGAGGGGTAAAGGCTCTGATTTGAAAAAAAATCTGATTCTCTATGGGATATATAGGTCACCTCAAGATTCAGTGGATTTGCAACATCTCTCCAATTTCCAGGCCTTACATATGTGTTAGTTATACCTACAATAATTCCATAGCGCGGATTCCATACTATTCTAGGACTTTTTGCTAACAGACCACCTGGTCCATGCAAGGATATATACCCTAAATGTTCACCATACGAACCACTTGAGTCACATGTAAAATATGCAGTATAGTCACCAATATTTATACCAATATTTAATCCACTATATACAGCAGATATTGGTTTAGTTGTCATAAAATAAACGTAAGGAGAACGGCTTTCTCCTAAAGAAACACCAATCGAGTTGCCTCCCGACGTAGACAGGCCCCAATTACTCATAAAATAACTGTGGTATAACTCTGAAGTTCCCTGATAGTTATATAGTGTCCAACCAGACGTATCTAAGTATGTACACCTTTCGTCTACACCAGAGTTGATGGCCCATTCTGGCAAAACACCTGTAGTGTTAACACCTCTCCAAAAATTGTCTTTTCCAATTTTGCATTGTGTGTCGCCACAACAACAATTCGGGCCGAATAAAAACATTTAACACTGAGCCTCTTGTAGTATAAATAATCCGTTAGAAATATCAAGTGTTGCTATTATTCGTTTCCCAGCAGTAATATTTTGTCCTGCCTTTAATAGCCAATCATGCACTGCTATATCTTCTCCTGTATCTATATATCCACCAGTTGTGTCAATTTGACATACATCTACAATCGCGTAACCGCCTTGTTCTAAGTTACCTTGTAAAATACCATATATCATTCTACTATTAGTTGAAAACGCTGTATAGTCTTTAGTTTTTGGGTTATACTGTGCATATATTTTCGCGCCGGATGGTATAGAACTATATAAAGAGTCCTGTATTCTAAATATTGGTTTATTATCTCCGGTTGTGACTATTTGAGTTCCGCTAGCATCATAGAGTGTATAGTTTCCTACAATTTGTCCGCTACCATAACCACCCATACCTATACCGCCAGCAGTAATTACCTCACCTACTATTGGCTGGTATTGCGGAATGGTCCAAACAGCACGCTCTCTGTCCCATCTTAAGTCAATAGGCCCAACTGGCCACGTATGAGACTTCATAAGCCAATTGTCTAAAAATGTATCTTGCAATCCGGTGGTTGTGAAGGTTCCTCCGCTTGCTGCCGTGTCTGTGTCTGACTTGTTAGGCACTGGCTTTCCGTCTAAATCAAATCCCCAAGAATGCATAACTAATGGGCCGCGTAGCCCTAAGAACCTATAATCCTCGGCGTATCGCGGTACACCTGTACCCCTAACCCATAAGTTTAAATCTTCACCACTTCCGCTAGGCGCTGTTTCTCCAAAACCTAGTATTGTGATGTCATGACCTGATGCTTCTCCATACATCTGGCCACTATGTGTTACCATAGACATTAATGGATTCAGGTGAACATTATTTATTGCCAACTGATACAAATTTTCGTTACCAGTAGGCACAGTTCCACTTTTCATTATCAACGGAGGCATTGCCCCTCGTTGTAGAAATCTTTCTGAGTCTGTTGGAGATGCAAATCTAGGCAATCCTCC